>Ga0315282_10012257_pt1 | contig 13148 bp, 9 predicted proteins | sample YL17G07_20_MG_FD_203693 | JGI IMG/M metagenome (GOLD analysis project Ga0315282, IMG submission 203693) | Sediment microbial communities from Yellowstone Lake, YNP, Wyoming, USA - YL17G07_20 | ecosystem: Environmental > Aquatic > Freshwater > Lake > Sediment | place: USA: Wyoming | collected...
TCCCCCACTCTCGCCCATCCACCCATACTCCTGACCAACCCACCCCCCATTAATTCCGCTCTCCTCCCCTTGGACATCCCTTCAATAACAAACCTCCTATAGGCTCCACGGGCCTTCCTCAAATCCTTCCCCAATTGGCCCAAAATATACCCACAATCCTGCCTAGGACGATCCATCTTCCCCACCAATGCCGAATGCCCACTCCATCGATAGCTTTCCAATTGTGTTAGCCCCTCAACCACTCCGGCCCGAATCGGATTTAAATGAATATACCGAACAAGCTCTAACAGATAGGGTTCCTCTTCCACAAGAATAGACTTATATCGATTCTGGAATAAATGCCCCGAACGTCTATGCCGCCGATTAAAAGAACTTGCATATCCTGTCAAAATCCTCCTCATGACCAAGGAAAGGCCCACAGATCCCGTGCAGATAAGCAAATGAAAATGATTGGGTAATAAACTCCACGCATACAGCCGCGTCCCCGCTTTCGGCAACACCTCCGCAAATCGCCTAATCAAATCCTCTCGATCGGTATCCGATAAAAAGATCTTCCTTCTTTCCAGCCCCCTCACCATGACATGGTGAAGGGCCCCTTCCGTATCAAGTCTCGCCCCTCGCGGCATAATGATCAAACTACCAGAAACTTGCGTTCTTCGTACAAATTGGGGTCAAATCTTTATCCTTTACTTTCGATTGGCTCACTTACCGCACAGACCTTCTTTTCTCCAAGGAACGTTATGGATTCTCAAGAATAAATTTGATCCCAGGGTGACCCCAGGTGGCCTCGCTGAGGTACCCCCACTCCCCAAAAGGTCCAACTCGCAGGCCCGCAGCTCCAGAGCCCCAGACCGGATAAGTTGCTCCGTTTCATCAAAACCGGCACCCTAAATTTGATTCTCCCATCCGGGCTCGGCCTCTGTTTTTTACGATCTTTCCCCCTCTTATTATTTAGCAGAAGCATTACCCTTATTGGATTGTCCCTGCCGCTCCGGGCTTCTTGAATCCCGCCATGGCGGGAAAATGACTTTGCAAGTCATCGCAATTCTTATTGGTTAGGCGCCCAATCTGCCCGGCACCTCACCAAAGAGCTCTCCCTGTCGCTGTACCCCGGACCAAAGCTCGGGCCAACGCCCGACAAACGCCGCCGCAGAAATGCGGGCGAGCTCGCTCGGCTCGATCTTGTTGAGGCCGCCGCCGTAGACGCGACCCTCGCCACGGAGTTCGTGGCCGGTCACCTGCCCAAGCAAAGTAAACACTTCGGCGGCATGGTCGGGATGGTCGCGCAACATCCGCGCCAAGCCGTTCTTCGGGTACAGCATGAGGTAGAGGTTGGTCGCAATGGCCTGCGAACGGTTCCAGATGAACCGGAAGGGTTTCTTCTGGTCGGAGCCACGTCCCATGTACGTGCAGAGGAATGGGGCCGAGTCGCGTTGCTCCTGTTTGTACCATGGGCTTCGCTTACTAACGAGATACCCGTCCTTGATTCCTAGTGCCGCGGCGGTCTGAAGGTACTCCCACAATGCCGGGTGCCGGGCCCGAAGGACAGCCTCGGGGAGGTCACAGTCGATGATGCAGAGTTGGCCTTCGATGAGCGGGTAGCCGTCTTGGTCGGCCTCGATGACGGTCGTCTTGAGCAGGCGCGGACTAGGCAAGATAGGCCGTAAGTAGCGCTTCGGGAAGCGGCGTCGCTCAGCTTCGCGGCGATCCAGCACAAAGAACTTGTTGCTACCAGTAGCTATGCCGCGCTGGATGCGGAAGAAGTCCCCGAGCCTTGGACCATCCCCGTCGCCCGACGTACGCCGATCGTTTGTGGCGTGGCTGGGGTAAACGGTCCACTTCCGGGACCCGCGCAGCTTGTCCAGCGGAATCGAATCGCACGCCTGCGGCTCGAGGATCGTGCCCCCGAGGGTGAACTGGACGGCATGTCCGGGCGGGGGCCTCATCTTGCGGAGTACGAGGACGACAGACGACACCAAAGCATCACCGAACTGGACATCGTCTGGCGCAAAGCGGTGCGTGCGGATCAGTGTCACGCAATCCGTTAGATATCGCTTCAGCGCCGTGCCGTAGTTGACGTCCATGAACTCGGAGGGGACGAGCCATGCGGCGTAGCCGCCATCCTCCATCCACGCCGTGGCGAGAAGGAAGAAGTAGACGTACAGGCCCGCAAGCCCGTTGACCTTAACGCCGGCCATTCGGTACGCGAGTGCTTGCAAGCGTTCCTTGTCCTCTCCTGCCAGATGATGATGCCGCACGTAGGGCGGATTGGCGAGGACCAAATTAGGCGCGACCGGGCATCTACTGCTTGCGACGATACGTGTAAAGTCGCCTTGCAGTACCTCAAGACCCGTCGCCGACCACAGGTCGCGAGCGGCATCGCAGAAGCAAGAATCGAGTTCCACGCCAACCGCACTCTTGATCCGCTCGAGGCCGAAGGCCATAAGCGCGGCGGAATAGAAGCTGCCCGTGCCGATGGCGGGGTCGACGAAACGGATCGAACGGAGGTTGCGGCCCGCGATGGATTTGATGTACCGAGCGATCTCGATTGAGAGGGCGTTGGGAGTAGCGAATTGACCGAGCCGGTTACGCTCGCGGGCCGACCGCCTTGCATCAAGCGCGGCCTGAATGGTCTGTCGGCGGCCTTCAATCGGGTTTTCGTGTCGCACGATCATCGGCTCTACAGCTCCAGTTTCCCAAGGTCGTCGATTCGATGCTCCCAAACCCAGTCGATCCCCTCAGCAGCTTCGTAGCCCTGGTAGTCGCTGCCGAAGTATCCGCAGAGGAACAGCACGAACGCCACGGTCGTGCCGTAGGTCGCCTGCAACTGATGGATCTTGGTTGCCTCCTCCTTGCGGCGCTTGTTTGTATTCGTGAAGTCGCCAGCCGACTTGGCTTCGATCAGCACTGGGAGTCGGTCCTTGCGGAGCCTTTTGGGCTGGATCACAACGTCTACCGGAATATTGACTTTGAGAGCCTTCCCGACAGCCAAGCTCATCCGGAAGGCGTACGTGCCCCGCTCCATCGTGGTGAGCGGCTTGCTTGAAGGATGGGGTTGTTTCCGGTAGCCGCGGTTGTTGAGCCATTCCTCAATCAGGGCGAGCTGCCGTTGTTCCTGGGCGTTACGGACGATCGGGTTCGCCACCGCACTGCACAGCCGATCGGCAACGATCGTTGAGGCTCGATCGCGGTCTTGCTCGGTCGGATCAACCTGGTTGCCAAGCCAAGGAAAGATGTCCCGGTCCAAGAGGCGCGAGAGAATGCGGCAGAGCTTGATCAACTCCGCCTCAAGCTCAGCGGCCGACATCTTGCTCGGCAGCTTTCCCTTCTCCATCCGGCCAACGAGATTCTTGCTCGCCCCCGCCAAGCCGACCAGGCGGTCGACTGCGAGCGGCGGGGCGGTGCACATGCGAAGGGTCGGGAGCGCGCCCGGATTCGCCTTGAGGCTGGCCGCGCTCAGGATCCGCAGGTCGTTGGTCGCCAAGAGAGCCGCCTTGACGTGCTTGGTGGTCTCCACGCGCGTGGAACGGAAGGCCTCGGGAGCAAAGCGCATGAACCACTCATTGAATCGGTCAACAGACGCTGCGATGTCAGCCTTCCAGAGATGCGGCTTATCGGCGTTGATGCGTCTGCGTTTCATGAGCGCGATTCGTCCATAGCTATCGGATCTCCGACTGTTGCGGCCATTGTCCTGGAGCGCCTAACGAGTCTTAGATTGGGGGACGTATTGGAAAATTATCGCCTTTTTTATCCCCCTCACCCCGATCTTCTCCCGCAAAGGGAAAGGGGGTTCTCGGCTTAAAAAGGTCAACATGAGTCAAATGGAAAAGCCCATGGCGAAGCTCAGTTCTGCGGCTGTAATGCCGGGAGCGCAGGGCTTCGCGGAGGTGCCCCAGGAGTTTTGGTTCTTGGTCAGGCTTAGGCACAACCCGTGGGTATTGGCTGAATGCTTTCGAAAGGACTGGTGCGGAGTTGGCCTTTAACATAGGCTTCCCTCCTCTTTTGGGGACAAATGAAGATTATCACTTATTCTTCACAAATGTCAAGTTTCTAAAGGGTTTCAACTGGCTTCCCAGAACCTCCTCGGTACCCTCGTTGAGACCCGTGATGAAAGCATGTAGTCCACCTGATGACTGGTGAGAGGTAGCTGATAGCTGACTATGACTTGATGGAGGTGCGAAGGTGGGATAATTTTTTGACCACTCCCTCTTGTTACATTCTGGAAATCTCAATTTCGATCTACTTGAGCTCCTTCAAAACCTCATCGGTGTGCTCGCCGAAACTGGCCGGGCCCAATAAGACATCGGCCCCCGGGTCCGCCTACATCATCGAGTAGTAAGGACCCGGGAAGAGCCCGGAGAGGTTCGGGACTTTTATCCCTTGCAGGGCCCTCATTCTATTTTCTCCCCATTCCAATCATCTGCCCTTCCCCTTTTGATTTTCTCCTGCTCTCCCCATATTCGACCAAAGCGCTCAAAGAGCGGACGGCCCGTTCGGGAAGCGAATAGACGGGGATTCCCTGTTCCTCCAATTCGGCAATTTCTTCTTCGATCAGCCCCCGGGGGGAGTTGGCGCAGAGCAAGATGGGCTTCCCGGAAAGTTGCCTCTGCGATAGAACAGCGGGGGCAATGCGCCGCGGAGTCATGAAGGGATGGTGCAGCAGGAAGATGATCAGAGCATCCACATCCTCATCTTCCAGAATCAATTTCACCGTCCCCTCAAAACTCTCTTCATTCCGGGCAAAAGCCATATCTACAGGGTTGGTGCGAATGGTCAAGGGAGGCAGAAGCCTGTTCAGCTTTTCCTGGGTCCGGGAGGAGAAAGCAGCCATCCTGAGGCCATGGCGCACAACCGCGTCTGTCAGCAAAATACCGGGACCGGCCTGAAGAGACATTACGGCCACGCCCCTCCCGGAAGGCGGGGGGAGGAGAGCCAATATTTTGGCCACATCCAGGAGTTCTGAGGGGTCCCGGACCACGATGGCCCCGGCCTGTTTCAAAGACGCTTCATAGACCTCAAAGCGCCCGGCCATGGTGCCGGTATGAGAGCGAGCCGCGTTCAGTGAGGCTGCGGACCGCCCCGCCTTCATCGCCACCACTGGCTTTCGGGCAACGACATCCCTTACCGCTGCTACCAGGGCCCTGGGATGGTCCACTCCTTCGATAAAAAGAATGATGGATTTTGTTTGACCATCCTCTCCCAGGAAAGGGAGAAGGTCGGAGAACTCCACGTTGCAGCGATTGCCCAGCCCCACCACTTTCCCGAGTCCCACCCCTTCATCAATGGCCTGGTAAGCGATCAGGTGGGAAACCCCCCCGCTCTGGCTGAGCACGGAGATGGGTCCCGGCTTCAGGCGGGAGAAGATCGGGGTGAAGGAAGCGTTAAGCCGGCCATGGACATTGACCATGCCAAAAGTATTGGGCCCGATGATCTTGATCCCGGCCCGGTTGGCCAGCGCAGCCATATCCTCCTGGATTTTCCGGCCCCCCGGACCTTCAGCCTCCTTGAACCCGGCGGTGATAATTACGGCCCCGCGCACACCTTTCTTCTGGCAGGCTTGCAGGGCCGGGATGACCTCCTCTGCCGGTGCCACCATCATGGCCAGGTCGACCTCATCGGGAACATGGTTTAAACTGGGGTAGGCTCTCATCCCTAAGATTTCTTTCTCCCGGGGATGGATGGGGTAGAGGGGTCCCGGGAAGGCGCTCCCCTGGAGGCTCAGCAGGCACTGGTGGCCCATCTTCAGGGGATTGGCCGACGCTCCGATCACAGCCACGGAGCGCGGATTAAAAAGAAAATGAAACGGCTCATGATCTTTGGTCATCGTGGAGATATTTTACATCCCGGGGGGACGGGCGTCAATTTCATCTCCATCCCCCCGATTTTATTTTCTTAGGGGTTCGTCCTGCCCTGAGAATCCTGACTGTTGTTCGTCTTGAAACATAGTTTATTTTGGCCAGGCCTTCTTTTCCGTGTAATATTTGATGGCCCCTTTCTCAGAAGTCAATAGCTGTTTGTCCTCCATTTCACACGTTTGCCAAGGCCGCTACATTACCCCGCGGTTTCCTGGCATCAACGGCAGACCACTCGTCTCCCCATCTTTTCAGCTTCTATGCCAGCCATTGGCTTGGTCCCCCATCCTCAGAGTCCCGATGCAATTAAAATTGGGTATCAATTTACGTAACGCAAAAAAATATTCCACCATGGCGGCTTCTTTTTTTGGGCCATGGAATGACTGTTGAGCGACCAGCCCTGTGCAAAAGGTCCTAAGGGAAGGGAGGATTGGATTGGATCGTTCCCAAAGCCATTTGCCTGCGATGAGCCTCCCGATGTTGGAAGAGATGGAATCCTAAGAGAAGAACCAATAGCCCGGCCCCGATGGCATCGGTGATCCATCCTGGCTTGATGAGGCAAAGGGCCGCGACGCAAAAAAGGCCTCTCTGCCAAAGGCTCAGCCTCTCGAGAATCCACCCCTGAATGCCAGCGGCGAGAGCCGCTGATCCAATCAGACCAGTGATAGAGGCCAGAATGATCTCTGCGAGCTTCCCTTCAATCATCAGGGCAGGACCGTAGACAAACATGTAAGGGATGACAAAGCCAGCGAGGCCCAGCTTGGTAGCATACCAACCTGTTTTAAAGGGGTCGGTATTGCCTATTCCGGCTGCCGCGTAAGCTGCCAGAGCCACGGGCGGGGTAATTGCAGAGATAATCCCGAAGTAGAAGACAAAGAGGTGGGCCGCAAGAGGAACGACTCCCATCTTAATTAATGCCGGGGCAACCAGAACGGCCAAAACGATGTAGCTGGCGGTTGTAGGCATACCCATGCCCAGAATGAGGGAGGCGATCATGGTTAGAAAGAGGAGCAGCAAAAGGCTCCCCCCAGCGATATCGATAAGCATGGTAGATAGTTTCATGCCCAGCCCGGTCAGAGAAAAAATCCCCACCACGATCCCGGCACAAGCACAAGCCAGGGCTACCTCCAGAACTCCCAAGGCCCCCTGCTCCAAAGCCCGGGTGATTTTTTTAAAATCCATCCGGCTGAAAATACGCAGGAAACTGATGATCGGAGTAAGGATGATGGCCCAGAGGGCGGATTTCATCGGCGACCAATCGAGGACCACGAGAAAGAAAATGAGGACGAACAAGGGGACGAGTAAGTGCCACCCCTCCAAAAACACTTTCCGGAAATTGGGCAACTCCGAGGCAGGTAATCCTCTGAGGCCCATCTTGGCCGCTTCTAAGTCCACCATACATAATAGAGTGGTATAATAGAGAATGGCTGGAATGGTTGCGGCGATGCAGACCTGGATGTAGCCGATGCCCAGGATCTCAGCAATGATAAAGGCGGCCGCCCCCATGACCGGAGGCATGAGTTGTCCCCCTGTGGAGGCGGTCGCCTCCACAGCCGCAGCTACGTGGGCTCGGTAACCAATCCTCTTCATCATTGGGATGGTGAGCCAGCCATCCACCACCACATTGGCCACCGCGCTGCCCGAGATGGTCCCGAAAAGCCCGCTGGAGACTACGGACATCTTGGCCGGCCCCCCCCGCGTGCGGCCCAACAAGGCATAGGCGAAATCGAAGAAGAACTGACCGGCCCCCGACTCCTGGAGGAAAGCTCCCATGACGATGAAGAGAATGACGAAGGTGGCTGAGACTCCTAAGGGCAGGCCGAAAATGCCTTCCGTGGTCAAGTACATGTGACTAACAATGCGATGGAAGTCATAACCCCGGTGGGCCAAAAATCCCGGGGCGTACTGGCCGAAATAGGCGTAAAGGAGGAAAACGGCAGCGATAACCGGCAGAGGCCAACCGATCAGGCGCCGGGTGGCTTCCAGGACAAGGAGGACGCAAATTACACCCAGGGCAATGTCCATGGTGTGGGGAGTGCCAATGCGGAAGGTCAATTCGTGGTACTCGGCGAGGAGGTAGCCCCCGACAAGAATGCCCAGCCCAACCAGGATTAAGTCCCACCAGGGTAATTTCTTTCCCCCCCTTCGTCTGAGGAAAGGCTGGACGAGGAAGGTCAGAACCAGGGCGAAAGTAAGATGGATGCTTCTCTGTTGGAGAGCTCCCATGGGTCCTACGTAAGCCCGCCACATATGGAACAGGGCGAAGGCAATTGCTATGGCAGCTACCACCACCCCCATCGTCCCCGAAAATGTTCGGCGGCGACCCTCGGCCTCCAGCTCCTTGACTTCCTCCAGCCTTTTCCTGATCTCTTCATCAATTTTTTCGGCAGCCAAGAAATTTTTCCTCCTCGTCCAGGATCAATCATTTAACAGGAATGCCCTTCTCCTTGAGGTAGCGCAAAGAGCCGGGATGGATGGGCATCATGATCCCACGGGTAGCAAATTGAGGAGCGTATTCCTTGCCTGCGGGATGGACCTCGGCAAGCTCGCTCGTATGCTCGAGGACCGTTTTGGTGATCTTGTAAATGAGGTCCTCCTCCACATCCTGATGGGTAATGATGATAGTCCCTATTCCTACCGCGGGAATGTCCCGGTCTACGCCCCGGTAAGTATCTTTTTTAATAACCGATTTGTACCAATACGGATGGGCCTTGATGACTCGATTCACATCCAACTCCAAAAATCGGATGCGGTGGGTTCTGGTAACGTCCATGATCGCCGATCCCGGTGAGCCCACCAGGATGGTGCCGATATCGATGGTCCCATCTTTCAGGCCAGTGGCCACCTCGGCGAAAGAGAGCCATTCGGGCTTGAAATCCTTATAGGTCAGGCCCAGAGCCTCAAAACTGTTCTTGGCGGCTACCTCATTTCCACTACCCGGAGCTCCCACGCCGATCCTTTTGCCCCGAAAGTCTTCAATGGTCTTTATGGGCGATTCCTCACGGACCATGACGTGAAGCTCCATCCCGTGCCCCCCGATGGCCACGCCCCGAATTTTATCGTACTTCTCCTTGAATTCTCTTTTTCCCATATTGGCGTAATACCCCACATCGGGCATGACCAGGGCGAGGGTGGCTTTGCCCATCCCCACCAGCTTGCAGTTCTCCACGGAGGCGGCTGTGGCCTCGGAAGAGGCCGCGACGCCGGGGATGTATTTGTTGATGAGCTTGGCTAAACCCGCTCCGATGAGGTAATACGTTCCTCCAGTTCCTCCCGTAGCAATAGAGACGAACTTTTTCTTCTGGGCCTCCGCCAGATTAGCAGAAGCAATTAGCGTTAGGACCCCAATGGAAAATGCCATGACAATGATCAGTAGTTTTCTCATCAAAAACTCCTCCTTTCTGTACTCATTTTAGGACAGTCAAGGAGACTGTTCTGGGCAAACTTTTCCCTAAAGTCATCACCGAGATGATGTCTTCCTTGTTGGGGTCGATGGGCTTTTTCGAGGTTACAGCCACATCCGGCTCGTCGTCGACTCTGACCATCACTTTGAATTTTTGACTGGCCTCGGTTAGATTTTTTACGGTCACGTCCACCCAGCATCGGGGAGTCCCTTCCGTTACCTTCATATACATGCTCACCTTGGAGATCTGAACGCCCTCGGGCACTTGATAGGTAATCCCAGGTGGTCCTTCCGGTGGCTTGATCGCTGCCCGGCAGCCCATGGCCATGAAAGCCAAGATCAGGCCAAGAATCAGCGTTTTGGTGGTGGCCGAATCCCTTATCATTCTTCTTCACCTCCTTTTCCTTGTTCCTGTGGATTTAATTCCTGGCAATAACAGCTCTCCTCCGGCCCTGTTGGCGGATGCAGAAAGTGGATGGATTCGCTCGCCCTTCCTTTTGCATTTTCTTGGTCAGGTTGTCAAGAGGAAATCTTGGGATTGTGATCCCTTCTGCTCAAATGACCTGAAAAGCCTATAGAGTAATATTGATTTCAAATTCTCTTCCTTACTTCTTAGTTTCCAGCCCCAAAATCTGTCGCGCCTCCTGCGCGCTGGCCACTTCCCGGTCCATGAGGCCAGCAATCTCAATTACTTTCCTGACCATTTGAGCATTACTGGTAGCCAGAACGTTCTTGCGGATGTAGATATTATCTTCAAACCCCACCCGGGCATGCCCTCCGTGGAGGATGGAGGCAGCGGCCATGGGAAAATGTTGCGGCCCGATGGCGAAGGCATACCAGAGGGCATCGGCGGGCAGGTTGTTGCGCATATAAACCATATTATCCAGTGTCGCCTCAATCCCCCAGGGAATACCTAAGCAAAGCTGGAAGAGGGGGGGTTTTTTGACCAGTCCCTGACCGATGAGATGCTTGGCGATGCGAATGTGCCCGATGTCAAAAACCTCCAATTCCGGCTTGGAGCCCGCCTCTCGAATTAAGGCCGCCATCTTCTCCACCATCGAAACCAGGCTGACGAAAACCCTGGGACCGAAGTTCAAAGTCCCGACGTCTAAAGAACAGAGTTCGGGCCTGAGCTTCATCACATGCTCTACACGCTCTTCGGCATTCTTCAATCCTGAGGTATCCCAGGGGTTGCCCGGGGCATTGGGATTATACAGGAGGCGAGCGCCAGCGCCAGTCGTTAAATTAATAATCATATCGCATTGATCCCGGATGCGCGCGAAGACCTCCTGGTACAGCTCGAATTGCATGGAGGGAGCTTGCGTCTTTGGGTCCCGAACGTGAATATGGCATACGGCCGCCCCGGCGTGGTAGCTCTCCACAGCGCTCTCGGCGATTTCTTTGGGGGTTACAGGCAGATTAGGATTTTTTTCGCGGGTGGTGACACTGCCAGAAATCCCCGCTGTAATGACCAACTTTTCCACTCTCTCCTCCGTTGGCGTGAATATTCCTATAATTTCCCGAACTGTTCTTTGAGGGTTTTTTTGAGGATTTTACTGCTCGTATTTTTGGGTAAGAAGTCCACAAAGATCACACTCTTGGGCTTTTTATACCCGGCCAGCCGCTGGGCACAGAAATTTATGACTTCACCTTCCGTCAATCTCTCCCCGGGCTTGGTCACCACAATGGCCCGAACCGACTCCCCCCATATTGAATCCGGCACCCCGATCACTGCGGCTTCGGCGATCTTCTCATGGGTGTAAAGCACCTCTTCAATCTCCCGGGGATAGATGTTCTCCCCGCCGCTGATAATCATATCTTTTTTGCGGTCCACGATATAAAAGAAACCCTCCGCATCCATCCTCCCCAGGTCCCCGGTCCGGAACCAACCTTCTGTAAAGGCTTCCCGGGTGGCCTCCGGGTCTCTATAATATTCCTTCATTACGTGGGGGCCGCGCACGCAGATCTCTCCTACCTCGCCCGGGCTCATCTCCGTCCCCCGGTCATTCAAGATCCTCACTTCCGAATTGACATGGGCTCGGCCCACGCTCCCAATTTTTCTCAAGAAATCCTCCGGCTGGAGGACGGTTGTGAAATTGAATTCCGTCGCCCCATAACTGTCCCGGATTTGGGCGCGGGGGAATAAATTCTGAATTTTCCGGACCAGCTCAACGGGAAGAATAGAACCGGAGGTGATGTATTTCTCCACAGAAGTAGTCTGGAATGACCTTTTTACCTCCTGCGGTAACTGGTCCACCATGATGAACATGGTGGGCACCAATGAGGTGAAGGTGATCTCTTCTGTCTCGACCAGTTGCAAAAATTTCACCGGATCAAATTGTTTCAGGATGAAAATTGAATTGCCCAGGTAAACCGCCGTGAGGAAACGGGAAAAAGCCCCCGTATGAAACATGGGCGCGGTAATGAGTACCCTGTCCCGGTGGGTTACGCCGTATTCAATGGTCTGGCTGACGCAGGCCCAAATCTGATTTCTGTGGGTTATCACCACCCCTTTGGGCCGACCGGTCGTCCCCGAAGTATAGAGCAAGGCAGCGGGATCATCTTCCCCAATTTTAAAAGGAGGGGAAGTTCCGGAAAACTGGCTCAACAATTCTTCGTACCCGATGTCCGGCCCGCTCCCCTCGATACAGATAAATTTTTCAAGTTCCGTTAGCTTGTGCAAAGGGAGAGCCTGCTCAGAGAACTCACTCCCGTAGAGGAGCACCTTGCTCCCGCTATGATTGAGGATATAGGCAAGCTCATTCGGCTTTAAACGGTAATTGAGGGGAACGCCGATGGCCCCGGCTCGGGCGATGCCGAAAATCCCTTCGGCCAATTCCCGGCTATTATATAACAAAAGGGCGACCCGATCTCCCTTTTCAACCCCCCAGGAAGTCAGGGCATTTCCCAGCCGGTTGGCCCTCTGGTCAAACTGCTCGTAAGAGATGCGTTTGGAGTCGCAAACCAGGGCCTCTTTCTTCGGGTATTTGTTGGCCGTTCTTTTCAACAGATAATCGATGGTAATCATTGTCCAGGGGGCTTCCTTTTGAAAATCGAAGCGCGCCTCCGCGAAAAATTCGCCCGAATTACATTACATTGGAGCGATAACCTCTTCTTTCCTTTTCCTTTTCTTCTGGAAGGCATAGAATAATATAGTTACGGCAATGATGATTAAACCGACGATGGTGGAAATTCTTTCGGGAAAAGCGGTCAGCAGCCCCCCTCCTAAGAGGATCATCCGCATAATAAAGCTTTTCAATTCTCCAATCCCGATCAAATATCCTTCGAGAGCCGACCCGGTAACGATGATTCCTACGGTGGCGAAGCCGATGGCCTCGAGGACTTCCCAGAAAGTCCCATGGATGAGGAGAGCGGGAGCATATACGAAAAAGAAGGGGACGATGTACTTCACTGCGCCTAAACGCATGGCCGTCCATCCCGTCTTCATGAATTCCGAACCCGCGATCCCGCAGGCGGCAGCGACACAAAGAGCCACAGGAGGGGTCAATTCTGACAGGGCCCCCCAATATAAAACAAATAAATGGGCCCCGACCGAATAAATGCCCAACTGCACCAGAGCGGGGACCATGACAATGGCCAGGAAAATATAGCAGGCCGTCGTGGTCATTCCTAAACCTAAGATAAAACTGGTGAAGGCTCCGACTATGAGGATCAAAAAGGTATTATTCCCCATGGCTACGACGAGTTCCCGGGAAAAGGAAAGGGCTACCCCGGTTACCGAAAGACCCCCCACGATCAGGCCGGCTGCGGCTAAAATGGCGATCAACTGGGCAATCACCTTGCCGCAGTCAATAATCATGCTCATGGCGGTTTTTCCGGTGAGGCGAGTCGCTTTTTTTAACATCCCCACAACGATCAAAATCGCGCTGGCA
>Ga0315282_10012258_pt1 | contig 13147 bp, 11 predicted proteins | sample YL17G07_20_MG_FD_203693 | JGI IMG/M metagenome (GOLD analysis project Ga0315282, IMG submission 203693) | Sediment microbial communities from Yellowstone Lake, YNP, Wyoming, USA - YL17G07_20 | ecosystem: Environmental > Aquatic > Freshwater > Lake > Sediment | place: USA: Wyoming | collected...
CAGGCGCTCGAAAAGGACTTAATTGTGGAGCGAGTGTAATACGAACTATTCAAGGCTTTGCCAATTCTTCTTCTGTCCGTTTCACCCAGCCATCGGCTACGCATTCGTTGAAGACCTCAATCGCCTTGCTGAGCTTCTCTTTAGCCATGGCCAGGTCGCCCTTGCGTTTGCAGAGCTCAGCAAAATGCGCAAAATCATGTGCCAGTGAAAATCTCGTGCCGTTTCTGCTGTCGTCTTCGATGCCCTCTTGATTAAATCCTCTGCCTCGGGCAAGCGCTTTGCATCAACGTTCAATAGAATGGCGCTCAGATATCTTCGCATGTAACCTTCACAGCACTTCGCCTTGTTTGCAGCTTGGGAAAATAGCAGGTGAAGAAGCAGAATTGCTCTATAAGCCCTCTGAGGTCGAGAAAAGCCTAGACAACTTGAGCCATGAGTTAATCGAAATCTTGATTCTGGTGGCAGCTCGACCGCCGCATTTTAAAGGCACCTGCGACCTTTGTGGGACTAGCCCACTTTTAAGTGCGACTCCTTCAGCCGTTCCAGAATCTTCAGGTTGGCATCTTCGTTCAGGCGGATATTTTCTTCGGAAGAATATGCGCTCAATGGGATTTTTCTATCTTTCAGCCACGCATAGCCACTCTTGAAAGGGTAGCCCTTGACGGCGGCATAGGAACTATCACCACAAACATCCGCCCCGATGATACGCTTTCGTTTACCTATCAAGGAGATCGCTGCAAGAAGTTCGTCCAGCGTCATAGTTCCCTGAGAGTCTGGGTAATTTGTGAAACTGTCCAACTTTCTTAAGACATCCTTGTCAATCGTGAGATAAACTGTATCGGTCGGAATCGTGGACAAGATTCTCTCTAATGTCACCTCGAGCCCGCCATGATCCTGGATATTTTTCCAGTGAGCCTTTGTTGTAAGCAGGCCAGGTTTTAATTCTACGCAGGGCAATGTCGCGCGCATCCTCCCAAACATGATTGATCGTTGCACTGAATTAGGGTAGACCTCCACTTTTCCATCGCTAAGCAAGCTCATCTTGTGTGTTATAGTACCGATAAGCAGTGGGAAGATAGGCACAGGCAGGTCTTTACGCAGGACAAGATCTCCATCAATTCCCAATTGTATAAATTTGCGGACGTGGGGTAATTCCAGGGAATTTACTACCCAGCTTCCGCAGTGGAGATGTCCCCGGCTACTCTTCCAGAAATCGGTGTGATTGTCGAAATCGATAACGGTCACCGGTTCGTCCATTAGGCTGAGCCATAGATAAGCTAGATGATGGTAATCGCCTGAACCATAGAAAATTATCTTCCCTTTTACTGTTCCAACGGAAGATAAGAGCAATTGCCTGAGCTGTTCCAACTCCCCCATACCACACCAGTAGCGCAGCGCCTTGGATTTTTGGGAGAGCGGGATCACAGTAGGTTGATATTGATCCATCAATCTTTTCTGTTGAACAACTGCCCCATCAACATCAATGACAATTACATTGAGAACGCCTGGCTTCCCCATTTTTATCATGGCTTTGTCTCCTAAATATAATGTCACTTTGACTCTTACTTGCTTTGCTTGTCACGGGGCATGTAAAACCGGTCACCTGGAGTGACAAAAAGGGTACTTCATTTGGTCTGTAGCGTCAAGTCTTTGTATGTGGGTGAGCAAAGGTGGCTGTGTCTCCTTTGAGGTGGAAGGCCCATTCAGGGCTTGCTAAACAGTGTTTTTGGGTGCTGAAGCCCACGCGCGGGATGTAGCAGGTTGTTTGGGATGTTCTGAGCCTTGACAATCTTACGCGATGAGCATATTATCGGCGGGAACACCGAAGATGGACGAAGATCAGCTCACTATGACTTCAAAGGGGAAATCCCCTGCAAAAGATTTGCCAAGGGGTCTGGTGGAATGCTGAAGTTGAGACATATTCTATTCCTATCATCGGCAGCTATAGGAATAGGAGCAGTAATTTCATTAAGTAGCGGTCTGGGCCAGCTTGCACTGAAACTCCACACAAGTTCTTCGCTCCTGATCGGAATAATCATAGGATTAGTTTGGTTTGCAGGGGTAATACTGCCACCGATAATAGGAACACGCAGCGATAACACCCGTACCAAGTATGGAAGAAGGATACCTTACCTGGCGATTTTCATCCCGCTTACCGCGGTGATGCTGCTATTTGTGTCTTTTTTTGTCGCCGCCACTACAGTAGAAGTAAGCAGTGCGGGAAACAATTCAGACTATTTCGTGAAAGTAACGAGTGCCGCCCCAAACGAGGAGGGTGGATATACTTTAAATCTATCAATAATATGTGGACACTGCATCCACTTCAGATGCGGCCCGTCGCACTGCTTTCTTAGTGCTAGTTGCGTTGACAGCTATTGAGGCTGCAGATATAATCGAGTTCAGATTGACAAACTCTATGGAACAGAAGTTATGAGTGATCGCCGAAGCTCAAATCACCGGGGACGACCAATGAATCGAAACCAGCGTCGCACAGATTATGAGACTATCATCTTTGAGATCAAAGACAGGGTCGCTAAGGTAACTATGAATCGTCCGAATAAGCTTAATGCCTGCAACCTGACGATGTTCCGGGAGATCGACCACGCTCTATCGCTGGTGGAGGAAAACGATAGTGTAAGGGTTGTAGTTATCACGGGGGCAGGGGATAGGGCTTTCAGTGCCGGAGTTGACTTCGAAGAGCTGGAATTCAAGGATATGAAAGAATCAACGGACTTCATCAGGTCGGACGCCAGAATGTTTCGCCGCATCGAGAACATCCCGCAACCTGTTATCGCTGCTGTTAATGGTTATGCTTTCGGATATGGCTGCAAGCTTGCGATTGTAAGCGACATCGCTATAGCCTCGGATAGGGCACAGTTTGGACTTCAGGGGATAAAGGTAGGGGCAGTCCATGTCATAACCCTCGGGAGAGGCAGAGGCGTTCTGGGACGAGGTAGACTGGGTTACTTGCTTCTTTCCGGGAAGACCATCGATGCAAGAAGGGCGGAGGAGTATGGCCTGGTTGCCCAGGTTGTTCCCCATGATGAACTCTATGCCGAGGTTGAGAGTCTGGCTCAAAGTATGGCTCAATACCCGGTTTTAGCCGTACGCGCTATCAAACGTATGCTACATCGGGGCTGCGATGATGATTATCGGTGGGAAGACCTGCTCAGCCCGGGTCTGCTGCTAATGGAGGACGTCAAGGAGGGCAGGAGGGCTTTTCTGGAAAAACGCAAGCCTCGGTTTAAGGGCAGATAGGAGAGCGGAGATTAAGATATTCGAGCTGACAGGGAAAGTAGCAATAGTTACTGGCGCCGGTACCGGTCTGGGAGAGGCATGTGCCAGAGCGCTAGCTGACGCAGGCGCCTCCATCGTGGCGTGCGGACGCAGGAAAGAGCCTCTGGGTAGGGTTGTTTCAGAAATCCAAGGGCGAGGAGGCAAAGCGTTAGCCATTCCCACGGACGTAACCCGAAAAGAGGAAGTCGATTCCATGGTATCGGAAGCGCTTAAAGCTTTTGGGAAGGTAGATATCCTAGTAAATAATGCTGGAATCAACCTGGTGAAGCCGTTTCTGAAGCTGACTGAGGCTGAGTGGGATTCAGTATTGAATACCAACCTGAAAGGGTGCTTCTACTGCTGCCAGGCTGTGGGGAAGGGTATGGTGGAGAGTAAATCGGGCAGCATCATAAACATGGTCTCGGTGTTCGGGCTGACTGGCTTTATGAATATCTCTCCCTATATAGCAAGCAAAGGCGCCATAGTCCAGTTGACTAGGGCGCTGGCGGTGGAGTGGGCGAGGTACAATGTGAGGGTCAATGCCATTGCTCCGTCCTATATCGAAACTGAAATGGCTAAGCGGGATATCGAGTCGGACGAAAAAATCCTCCAGTTCAACCTGAGCAAGATCCCCATGCGGAGGAGCGGCAAACCACACGAGCTGGCAGGGGTTGTAGTATTTCTGGCATCTGAGGCATCGAGTTTCGTCACCGGCGAAACCATAGCTGTAGATGGAGGCTGGCTCGCCTGGTAAATTGCAGCTACAGGACCTCAGGCCAGCGGCTTCGCCTTGTTTGCCCCTATATTTTCTGACCCACCAGAAAACCGGAGGCAGTGGCTTCGAGCAGCTTGCCTGGCTCAGTGCAGTCTCCAACCAAATAAGTAACAGGTGCTTTCCCTGAGAATTGCGCGGCTAGTTTGTTATTTGGCTTGAGTCCGGTAGCTAAGACTATAGTATCCGCTTCAATAAGTTGTGTTGAGCCAGCTTTGCTTATCACTACACCCTTTTCTGTAATCTCCACCACTTTGGCCTCAGTCACCAGTTTGGCACCAGAATCCCTCAGTTGCTTCATCCAGACCCATCTGTGGACCATCCCGACATCTGACCCTATGCGTTTGGATTCTTCTATGATAGATATTTTTTTGCCCCGGCCTGCAAGCGTCACCCCGAGTTCGCAGCCGGCGAAGCCGCCACCTATAATAGCAACCCATCCTTTGAAGGGATAATTGAATTTAAGTAGCCACCTTATGACCGACGGCTCGTAGAAGTAGCGCACGAACAAGGCAGCAAACCGAGACAGCAACCTTTGCCCAAATCCCCCCTTTGCTGTAGGGTGGCCACCGAAGATTTCCTTTACGTCGTGGTGGTCCAGCACGTTAGCTGCTTTGCTCACTGTCATGTCTAAGTCTAGAGCTGAGCCCCCCAAGGCCAAGACGAGGACATCTGGCTTAATCTTGTCGACAAAGGATGAAGTCATCTTTGTGTTCAATCTTAGATCAATGGGAAGTTTTCTTGCTTGCCTGTTGAGATATTTGACCACGTTTCCTATTCTTCGGTTGGTTACGGAGGCCAAAACCAGGGTTCCGCCCAGCCTTGGCCCCTGGTCGCAGAGCGTCACTTTGTGTCCCTTCAGTGCGGCAACTCTCGCAGCCTCGATACCAGCGGGGCCGCCACCAATAATCAGTACGCGTTTGCTTGTCTTAGAAATCGTCTCGGTTGGGTATTCCCATTCCCGACCCAGTCTGGCATTAACGCTGCAATATACTGGCGGCGCATCCGAAGCCTCTATGCAGCGGCAGCAGTTCATACAAGGCCTGATGTCGCTTATTCGCCCTTCCTTTGCCTTATTAGGCAATTCAGGGTCGGCGAGCAATGCACGTGCCATATAAACCAGGTCGGCTCTACCCTGAGCCAGGACTCTCTCCGCGATGAGAACGTCCTGGATTTGAGTCCCCGCGGCGACGGGAATATTCACTGCCCTTTTCACATTCTCAGCCAGGTAAGCCCAAGCCCCCTGCGGCACATCGGTTTGTATGATCGGAACCGAGGCATTATGCCAGCCCGACATTACATCGATCTCATGAATGCCAGCCTTTTCTAGTATCTGAGCCATCTTCGCTGTGTCTTCAACAGTGCATCCACCCTCGAGTAAATCGGCTCCGCTAAGACGGCAGGTGTAAGTAAAGTCTTGTCCTGCCTTCTTCTTCATACTCTCGATTATATCCAGAAGCAGCCTCATTCGGTTCTCCAGGTTGCCACCATATTCGTCAGTCCGCTTATTTGTCAGAGGAGATAGAAACTGCGCAATGATATAGCCGACACTGGCTATAACCTCAACAGCATCGAAACCCGCTTCACGTGCTCTACGCGCCCCGTCACCGTAAGCCTCAACTATCTTATGGATCTCGTCTACCGAAAGCGCCCGGGGCATAGTCGGTTCTAAGGGACCACCCATGCGAAAAGGCGTGCCGGGACGCCCTGAAAGAGACACTCCTGAGGGGCCTACCAATTCAACAGGACCCTTGCCAAAGGCCCAACTGTAGCCAACGCCCATTTGCGCATACATTTTTGCGCCGTAGGCATGTACAGTTTCGGGTAGCTCCTTCAGGCTCTTTACGAATCGGTCATCGTACAGCCCGAGCATGGGATCCCGGATAAGCCTGGTGGGAGTACAGCTCACACCGATTATGGCCACACCGCCCTTTGCCCTCTCAATGTAGAAAGCCTTCAATCGTTTGATTATCACATCTTCCGATTCCGGCGGGACCAAGGCCATAGCCGGCATTTTTATCCTGTTCTTCAACTCCAGCGTGCCTATTCGAATCGGTTCAAACAGTCTTTTCAGTCGTGCCATTGTATCTCCCTAAAGCGCCAATTTACGGTAAAGCTTTAATAGATTGCTGCTTTACGACCGCATCAACGAGGCAAACGCTTCACAATCAATTCTCTCTGTATTTCCGATGTGCCTTCAAGTAACTCATACATTTTAGCATCCCGGAAGATTCGCTCAATCTTGTATTCCTTGCTGATTCCATAGGCGCCATGAACCTGCATGCCCCATCTGCACACATCTACGGCAGTCTGGGTTACAAATAGCTTAGTAATAGCCATATCCTTTATTGTACCGACACCTTGGTCTTTCAAGAAGGCTGCCCTATAGGTTAACCAGCGCGATGCCTCGAGCCTGGACGCCATCTCAGCCAACAACCAGTGAATAGCCTGTAAATCGAAGATAGGCTCATCGAGATGCATTCTGTGCATGGAGTATCTAATCGCCTCCTCCAATGCTGCCTGCATTAGACCCACGCAGTGGGCGCTAAGGCAAAGTTTACCTAACGTCATAGCGTCCTTCAGCGCATCGAATTTTCCACCTTTGCCGCCTAACAAGTTCTTCTTCGGTATTCTGACATTATCCATAAACAGATCGCAGAGCTCTGTGCCTCTCAAACCGAGCTTGTCCATCTTCGGGCCACGCGAGAAACCCTCCCTGTCAGTCTCCACAATAAATATACTGATATCTCCCTCAAACTTGGCAAAAATCAAAGCTACATCGGCAAACCGGCCGTTAGTGACAAAACGTTTGGTTCCATTGATTACGTAACTGTTGCCTTGCTCAACAGCTACGGTCTTTATCATCTTCGGATTTGAACCCGTATCTGGCTCAGTGAAGCAAAAGCAGCCCACCTTCTTGCCTGCACAAATCGGCGCTAAGATGTTTTGTTTTTCTTCTTCAGTACCCAACTTGACGAATCTGTCGCCCACGGTATGCTGGCATTGCACGTGCATTGAGAGTGGAGCTATGATGCGGGCCAGTTCCTCAAGAGCAAGGGTCAAGCTCATATGGTCTGCCCCGGCTCCGCCGTATTTCGGCTCCCAGGGAATCCCATACAGATTCATAGCGGCCAGCTTTGGCCGGATTTCCTGGGGAAACGTGTTGTCTTTGTCCATTATGTCCACCAGGGGAGCGATCTCCTTCTCGGCGAACCTTCTAACTTGCTTCTGAAAGGCCTCTTGCTGTTCAGTTAGATTGAAATCCAAAGTCAGTTCCCTCCCTTTTGTTTATGTCCGTCGCGTTAAGCATCCTGGAACCCAGAGATCGTCATCCTTTATCTAGCCCCATTTCCTTTATGGCCTGATCCCTTAGAACGAACTTTTGAATCTTGCCAGTTGGTGTGACCGGGAAATCATTTACAAACTTTACATACTTCGGCGCCTTGTAGTTGGCCATCTTTTCTCTGGCGAAGGCTATAATCTCCTCAGCGGTGGCGGTCTGGCCCTCCTTTAGCTTGATAAAAGCCATGCCGACTTCGCCCATTCTTCTATCGGGTACACCGGTGACTGCAACCATGGCAATCTTGGGATGGGTAAACAGGAAGTTCTCAATCTCCGCCGGGTAGGCGTTCACGCCGCCGCTGATGAACATATCCTTGATGCGACCAGTAATCTTTATATACCCCTTATCGTCCATGATGCCCAGGTCACCGGTATGGAACCAGCCGTCTTTATCGAAGGCCTTCTTGCTTTCCTCGGGCATCTTGTAATACTCTTTCATGACGAACCAGCCCTTGGTGCAAATCTCGCCTTGGGTGCCGTGCGGAACCTCTTTACCGGTCTCAGGGTCCAAAATCTTCAGGTCGCATCCCTTCCACCTGAGCTTGCCTGCGGTATGGGCAACCACCTCCGGTGGGTCTCCCCGGAGAGTGCAAGTGGTTTGGCCGGAGTTCTCCGTCATTCCGTAGGCCGAGATCACATCCTTGATACCCATCTTGTCCATCATGGCTTTCACCAGTTCGGGGGAAACATCAGAGCCACCAACGATGCAGCTCGTTATAGAACGAGTGTTACGCTTGGGAAAATCGGGGTGGTCCATCATCATAATATACATAGTTGGCGAGCCAGTGAAATTTGTGGCCTTCTCTTCATCTATCAATCTCAAAGCCTCTCCAGGGTCGAACTGCAGCATGGGCAGTATGCAGGCACCGTTACATGCTCCCAGCGACATGCCTGTCATGTTGCCCATATTATTATTGAAGGGGGATACGACCAAAATGCGGTCCTTATCTGTCATCTGGAATCTCTCACTGAAACCCTCGATGACCCGGATGTACTGGTCGTGAGTGGTTACGACGCCTTTGGGGAATCCTGTTGTCCCTGAAGTGAAGGGGATGATATAGACATCGTCGCGTTTGACTGCCTGCTGCGCCTTCTTCAACTCAGCACTGTTGGCGTAATCCTTACCCATCTCCAGCACTTTATTGAAGTCGAGCATGCCATCATAGCTCTGGCCGCTAACCATGATCACTCTCTTGAGTAACGGCAGTTTTTCGCTTTGCAGCTCATTAGGCTTGCATTTCTTCAGCTCGGGCAGGAGCTCATAAATCATAGGAATATAATCTGACTTCAGGAAGCGGTCCTGAACAAAGAAAGTAGTGGTATCAGATTTCTTGAGGATATATTCCAACTCATGTACCCTGTATCGGGTGCTGATGGGAATAACAGGGGCTCCTAGTTTCACAGCAGCGAAATGAGCATAAACCCACTCGGGTATATTGGCCATCCAGATTGCTACCTTTTCGTCCTTCTTAACGCCCAGTTTGAGCAAGGCGTTGGCCATACAGTTGACCTTGTCCAGGTAGGTATCATACGTTATTCTCGTGTTACCCTGGACTATAGCCTCATTTTTCGGGAATTTCGTTGCTGCTCTATCCAGCAGCTTTCCCAGGGTATCATCCTTTTTTGACTTCAACATAATTTCTCTCTCCTAAATCAGGGTATGACTCGACAGTTGTGCGACAATCTGTGCTTTGCTGAGCCTGTAGAATCTGCCCTGTTCCTTACCAATATTCGGGCAGATTATTTGGTGGATTAAGCACGGCTTGTTCAGCGATTTCGCCTTTCTGGCCTTAGCTGGCGAGTTCCTTAGATAGACTTACCATGAGTTGGTTATAAATATTATATCACGATGAGAAGTTGAAATGGGAACGGGGTAGTTTTGAACGAGATAGCATTTTGCTAGTCAGCGAAAGAGGTTCATGTTTAATCGAGGCTAAATTGATCGTTGCTATAAATTTGAGCGAGTAGAGCTCTGGTTGACGGATTGGCGCTTCTTCTATTAGTATAAAGTGGATTTTTGCATAGAATAATCTAGACTTAATCGAATATACGGCAAAGTTACTCCTGTAGCCGGGATAGGAGATTAGCCTCATGAATGTTATGGAACTGTTCAGGCTTGACGGGAAAGTAGCCATTGTGACTGGCGGGTCTAGAGGGCTAGGTTTCTGGATGGCCGAAGCTCTGGCTGAGGCTGGCGCAAACGTCGTCCTGTGTGCCAGAAAATTGGAGCCGTGTGAGGAAGCCGCTAGGGCAATACGGGAGATCGGAGTACGCAGCCTCGCGGTTGGTTGTGACGTTACCGATCCCGATGCAGTTAAAGCCTTGGTTGAGAAGGCGATCTCAGAATTCGGGCGAGTGGATATCCTAATCAATAATGCCGGCTTTATATGGGAGGAGCCACCGGAAAAAGTATCACTCGAGACGTGGAATAAAACAATGGCTATTAATGCTACGGGCACTTTTCTCTGTAGCCAGGAGGCTGGTAAACAGATGATCAAGCAGGAGCGGGGTAAGATTATCAACATAGCCTCGATATCCGGTTTGGCTTCAGTAGACCCCGAACTGTCCAATACCGTACCATACAGTGCCGCCAAGGGGGCCATTGTGGCCTTGACCCGGGATCTGGCGCGCAAGTGGTGTCAGTACAATATCACTGTCAATGCTATCGCCCCCGGTTACTTCGGTACCAAGATGTCCAAATATTTGGCCGAGCATCGCCAGTCGCAACTGATGAGCTCTATTCGCATGAAGAGGCTGGGAACCAAAGATGAGATAAAGGGAGTGGCTGTTTTCCTTGCTTCAGCGGCAGCTAATTATATTACCGGTCAGATACTGGCTGTGGATGGCGGCACCATAATGTAGGCTTTATCCCAATCCCGCTGTCAGATAATAAAGATCGGGCGATAAGGGCATAAGCAGCAATCTATGGTAAGTATTCTTGAGATAGGGAAATAATATTATCAGGAGCGTAACCATGTACACAGCAGAAAAATACTTGTGGTGGAATGAAGCGGAACGGAAACTGGCTGATGAGGTAGCTGACTTCTCAGACAATGTGATTAAGGTGCAAATCAACGAAATCGAGAGGACGAAGAAGTTCCCCTGGAACTGGTTCGAGGAAATGGGCAGGAAGGGCTGGTACGGAGCTTTTATCCCTGAAGAATACGGCGGCATGACGAAAGGTACCGGCAGGACTACCGGGTTCTGCATTGTACTGGAGGAAATCGCCCGCGGAGCGCCTGTCGCAGTAGACTTCTATGAGACAACTATCTATGGGTATTCGCCTATTGTCAGGTTCGGTACTGAGAAGCAAAAGAAAAAATGGCTTCCGAAATTGGCCACCGGCGAGCTCTTCGCTGCCATTGTTATTACCGAACCTTTTATGGGCTCTGACGCAGCCAATATTCAAACAACAGCCGTGCGGAAGGGCAACGAATATGTCATCAACGGCAAGAAACGATTTATTACCCTGGGCGGTATTGCCAATCTGTATGTTGTCTACTGCAAGACCAGCGATGACCCTGAAGACCGTAAGAATCACCGACATCTGAGCGCCTTTGTGGTAGAAAAAGGGACTCCGGGGTTTACCGTGGAGGCTATACATGATCCCATGGGACGCTTCGGCTCCAGACACGCTGTCCTGAACTTCGACGAGGTGCGCGTCCCCAAAGAGAACCGTATCCTGAACGATGGTGATGGCTGGGAAATCCTTACCGATGCCCTGAATATTGAAAGGATCGGGGTTGCGGCTGGGGCTGTGGGGACATCTCGCTCCGCTATAGAAGCCACTGCGCAATATGTTACCCGCCGTGTTGCTTTCAATCAAACTCTGGCCGATATACCCGGCGTGCAGACTATGTGCGGAGACATGGTAACCCGGACAAATCTCATCAGTTTACTGGTGTATTACTCGGCACACAAAATGGACCTGGGCATGGATGTCCCATTGGGTTGCACTATCGCCAAGGTCTTTGCTACACAGTCCCTGATGAAAACCGTGCTGGATTCCGTTCAGTGCCACGGTGGGGACGGCTATATGAGGAATTACCCTGTGGAAAGGCTGATGCGGGACTCCAAGCTCATCGAGATAGGCGCAGGGGCCAACGAGTTGATGCAGCATCTGGTGTGGAGACTCTGGCTGAAAGACTACCTAACCCTGCGCAGCGCCAGCAGAAAACCGCTCACCCGCAGCAGCGTCAGTGGGCCCACGGCGAAAAAGAAGATTCTCGATGCTCTGGCGGAATTCTACCGTCGGCATCCCGCCCTCTATATGGAAAAGGCAGAGATGATGGAGAAGCTGGGTCTGACCGAAGGGGACATGGATAATGCGCTGGAAGCCGGGGAGGCGGAGAAGCTTGTGGCTCTGTATCGGAAGCGTGGTCGCATCGCCCTTGCCAAAGCCACTTACGCAGGTCTCAAGAAAGCCAAACCGCAGAAGTACTATCAGTTCTTCCCCGATTTCGTAGACAGGGAAAGGGAGATATTTTAGACAAACCTGTCCAAATGGAGCCTAACAAGATGTCGAAAGGCGGAGCAATGGAGTTCAAAAACATTGTCTATGAAAAGTCGCAGGGCGTAGGCACCATCACGCTCAACCGTCCCGGCAAGCTCAACGCGATAACGTTTGAAATGCTGGACGAAATGTGGCAAGTACTACAGGATGTACTGATGGATAACGATGTCCATGTAATACTTCTGACAGGGTCAGGAAGGTATTTTTGTGCCGGAGCGGATTTGGAGATCGTAGGTGGTATGACCCCGACTGAATTTCGCTGGCGACAGCGAAAATACTGGAACAGGGTCTTCTCTGAATTTGAGGACATCCAGAAGCTGACCGTCGCCGCTCTGAACGGGCCGGCAATCGGAGGCGGGCTAGAACTTGCCCTCTGCTGCGATTTGAGATATTCGGTAGCTGATGCGCATTTCTCTTTGCCGGAGATTAACTTTGGCATTCTTCCTGACTCCGGAGGAACCGTCCGCCTCCCGTGGTTGATCGGTCTGGCAAGGGCTAAAGAGCTTATCCTGACCGGGGACAGCATTACTGCGAAGAAAGCGGAGGAACTCGGGCTGGTGAATGCGGTATTTCCTCATGAAACCTTTAAGGAGGAGGTTGGGAAGATTGCCACGAGGATAGCTCAAAAAGCTCCTCTTGCCATAGGTTTAGGTAAACAGCTCATCAATAGGAGCTTCCAGCAAAGAGACATTAGAATCAGCCTCGAAGATGTTATGGATGTCCAATCCATATTGATCTACACTGAGGATTACCGGGAAGCAGTCAAAGCCCGAAAGGAGAAAAGGCCTCCCATTTTCCGTGGTAGGTGACGTCTTGTCCTGGGAGATCCTGGGCAGAAAGCCCCTAAATTGAAGCTGGCGTCCCTGGCGCGACTCGAACGCGCGACCCACTGCTTAGAAGGCAGTTGCCGCCTTGGCGCCGACCCAGCTTCGCCATTACGAGGTCGCTGAGAGTGTCCAGTAGTTCGTCATTCGTTAAAGCAGTTGCCCTTTGTTGATCCATAATATCTAACCTCCTTTTCTGTTGCCCCTATAATACATCAAATCATGCTGCTGTCGATAGGGTGGGGCACTTGACATAACGCCTGATATTTTAGGCCTTCTATGGTAATGGCAAGGCTTTAGGTTAGCACAGAAAAGCAGCCACCACTCACGCATAACCAGCACGAGGGAGGTAGAATCAAAAGGTGTGGAAATAGTTAGCGGCAGCGAGTACTCTTTCTGTTGATGAAGAAAACAGGAAGG
>Ga0315282_10012259_pt1 | contig 13147 bp, 12 predicted proteins | sample YL17G07_20_MG_FD_203693 | JGI IMG/M metagenome (GOLD analysis project Ga0315282, IMG submission 203693) | Sediment microbial communities from Yellowstone Lake, YNP, Wyoming, USA - YL17G07_20 | ecosystem: Environmental > Aquatic > Freshwater > Lake > Sediment | place: USA: Wyoming | collected...
GGCTGGAGCATTTTTACAATGACAATTTCATCATTTCGCTCTCCGCGGATGCTCCGGCCAAGGTGAACGGCAAGCCGGTCAAGGAGCTGGGCCTGAAGGACGGGGACCTGGTGGAACTGGGGAACACCGCCTTCCGCTGGAAAATAATCTCGCTCACCTGAACCCGCGCCGGCATACCATGGCTCCTCTGATCAAACTCCAAGCCCCGGCCAAAATCAACCTCCGGCTGGAAGTGTTGGGCGAGCTGCCTAATCGCTACCACCTGCTCCGCATGTTCAACCTCACCATTGACCTCTGCGACCTGGTGGAAATAAATTTTGCGGGAAAAGACATCAGCGTGGAGGTTGACGACCCGCAAGTGCCTCCAGGCAAAGACAATCTGGTTTACCGCGCAGCTGTTTATTTCCGGGAAAAATACGGAATCGAGTTCGGGGCGAAAATCGGGATTCGGAAACACATTCCAGCTGGAGCGGGCCTGGCCGGAGGCAGCAGCGATGCGGCTGCGGCGCTCAAGGCCCTGGCGCAGAAGTTCAAGGTCAAAAGTTCCGCTCTGGAGCTTGAGGAAATAGCTTACAAAATCGGCGCGGATGTGCCTTACCTCATGACCGGAGGCCCGGCCTGGGTGTCCGGAGTCGGCGAAAAAATCGAGCCGGTGCCTGATTTCCCCCCTGCTTTTTACCTCCTGGTCAAGCCCTCATTTTCCCTGTCCACCAGCGAGGTTTACAGCCGGCTCGGCACGGTCCGGGATTTGACAATTGAGCCAAAAGCGGTTATTCTCTCACGGCTTAAACGAGAGGGCTTTGACGGATTTTGCGTCAATCATCTTGAGCGAGCGGCCTTTGCCATGCATCAGAAGCTTGGGGAGATGAAGCAAGAACTGGTCCGGCTGGGGGCGCAGGCTTCTTTGATGAGCGGCTCCGGCTCCACCCTGGTCGGGATTTTTTTGAGCAGGGCCGGCGCGGAAAAAGCCGCGCGAGCATTTGCAAAAAACCGGCCCGGGATGTGGCTGAAAGTAGTGGCAATACAAAACCCGCGGGGAGCGGGAATAGAAAATCAAGGAGGTTCGTAGAATGCAGATCACGGATGTCAAAGTGTTTCCGGTCAACGAGGAGCGTCTGAAGGCGTATGTTACGATTATCCTTGACAGCTGCTTTTTGATCCGGGAGATCAAGGTGATCAATGGCAACTCCGGGTACTTCGTGGCAATGCCCAGCAAGAAGAGAAAGGACGGGACTTATCGGGACATTGCCCATCCCATCAACCAGGAAACCAGGGATATGATGGAAAAAACTATCCTCGATGCCTACTGGAAGCGGACCGAGGAGCTCAAGAGCGCCCCGGAAGGACCGGTGGCCGCACCCGAGGCCGCGCCCGAGGCCGAGTCCGAGTCCAAGCCCGAGCCCGAGGCCGAGGCCGAATAATACCGGCTGACTGCAGGCTTTAAATAAGAGAAAAAAATCAGCTTGGGGCGTGGCCAAGTGGTAAGGCATGGGACTTTGGCTCCCATATTCGAGGGTTCGAATCCTTCCGCCCCAGCCAGGGAATTCAGAGCGGTCAGTGGAGGTCTGGGATGAAGAACAATCTGGTGCTGATTGCCGGCAACTCACATCCGGAGCTGGCCAAAAAGATAAGCGCCAAGCTGGGGTGCCCGCTGGCTGATGTCAAGATCCAGAAGTTTTCGGATGACGAAACCTTCTGCCGCATCTACACCAACATCCGCAAGCGGGATGTCTACATCATCCAGTCCACCAGCCGGCCGGTGAACGACAACCTGATGGAGATGCTCATCATCATGGACGCCTGCAAGCGCGCGAGCTGCAGGAGCATGACTGCGGTCATTCCCTACTACGGCTATTCCCGGACCGACAAGAAGGACCAGCCGAGAGTGCCTATCACCGCCAAGCTGGTGGCGGACCTTTTGACCGTGGCCGGAGCCGACCGCGTGGTCACCATTGACCTTCATGCCGAGGCCATCCAGGGATTCTTCGACATTCCCGTGGACCATCTCTATGCCATGCCCATTTTCATCAAGTACCTGAAAGAAAACCTGGGAACCAAAAACCTGGTAATCGTGTCCCCGGACGCCGGCGGGGTGGCCAGAGCCAGGGCACACGCCAAAAGGGTGGGAGCGGACCTTGCCATCATTGACAAGCGGCGCAAGGGCAACGACGACCAGACCGAAATCCTGAATGTGATCGGCGAGGTTGAGGGGAAAAATTGCGTGCTCCTCGATGACATCATTGACACGGCCGGGAGCATCACCAAGGCGGCCAAGGTCTTGAAGCAGCAAGGCGCGGACAAGGTTTACGGCATGGCGGTTCACGCGGTGTTGAGCGGGCCGGCCATGGAGCGTCTGCAGAAAAGCCCCTTGCAGGAGGTTATTGTCACGGACACCATTCCCCTTCCGAAGGAGCGCAGGCTCAAAAAGATCAAGGTGCTGACCGTGTCAGAGCTTCTGGCCGAGACCATCAAGCGGGTTTATCTGGGAGAATCGGTGTCATCACTTTTTATCTGAAATATTCTCCGGCGCTTTTCCAGAAGAAGCGGGACGAGGCCGGAGCAAGCGGAGGATGAAAATGGCGGAAACAGAACTGACCGTGGAGAGCAGGGATGCGCTGGGCAAGGAGGAAGCGGGAAGGCTGCGGCGTTCGGGCAAGGTCCCGGGAGTGATGTACGGCCCGGGGAGGGAACCGAAGCCGATTCTGACGGACCCGGCCCAGGTGCTCAAAATCCTGCACTCCAAGACCGGAAAGAACACGGTGCTCAAGCTGAAGAGCGCGGACAAAGGCCTGGACGGAAAAAAGGTCATGATCCGCGAGCATCAGCTCGATGCCATCACCGACCAGCTCCTGCACATCGACCTCATGGAAGTGGCCAAGGACCGCAGGATTCGGGTGCAGATACCGATTGAGCTTTCGGGAAGGCCCGCAGGAGTGGACAAGGGCGGCACCGTGGAGGAGCTTATGCGCGAAATCGAAGTCTCCTGCCTGCCGGATGAAATCCCGGAAGGAATCAAGGTCGACATCTCCCAGCTCGACATCGGAGATGCCCTCCATATCAAGGACTTGAAGCTGGAGAATTTCAAAATACTCACGGACCCGAACCTGACCTTCGTGACCGTGGCGGCCCCGCAGAAGGAAGAGGAAGTCAAGCCTGCGGTTGAAGCGGTTCCGGGAGAGGTGCCGGCCGAGGGCGTGGCTCCCGTGGAAGGCGCGGCTCCTGCGGCCGAGGCCGGAGCCGAGGGCGAAAAGAAGGCCGGGGAGGCCAAGGAGCCTGGGGCCAAGGGCAAGGAACCCGCGGCCAAGCCCAGGGAAGAGCCGAGGGCCAGAGGCAAGGAAGAACCCAGGGCGAAAAAATAAATGGCAATTGACCCGTGAGACTAATCGCAGGGCTGGGCAATCCCGGAAAGCAATATCGAAACTCGCGGCACAATCTCGGCTTCCTGGTCGTGGACCGCTTGGCCCGGAGGCATCGCGTCAAATATTTCTGGCCACGGCACTTGGGGAGAGCGGCAAAAATCAGCATTGGCCCAGAAGAGGTTATGCTGCTCAAGCCTTACACCTATATGAATATGAGCGGCAAAAGCGTGTCCCAGTCCCTGCGCAGAATGAACCTGTATCCCGACCAGCTGATAGTGATTCATGACGACCTGGACCTGAAGCTGGGACAGATAAAGGTCGGCTTCAGCCTGAAGAGCGCCGGCCACAAGGGACTGGAGTCCATCATCCAGGAAATAGGCTCCAAGGATTTTTTCCGAATCCGGCTCGGAATCAACAAGCCGCACAACCAGGAAGAGGTGATTGACTATGTGCTTCAGCCCTTTTTAAAAGAGGAACAAGAGCAGGCGGAAAAAATGGTCGAGGCGGCCTGCGAGGCGGTGGAGGTCCTGGTCAAGGACGGCCTGGAAAAGGCCCAGAACACTTTCAACGCGAGAAAATAAATGTCTTATTCCGTGGGCATAGTCGGCCTGGCGAACGCGGGAAAGAGCACGGTCTTCTCCGCGCTTACCGCCATTCAGGTGCCGTGCGAGGCGTATCCCTTCTGCACCATTGACCCCAACCGCGGCCTGGTGCCGGTGCCGGACCCGCGGCTTTGGCAATTGGAAAAAATGGTCAGGCCGGAAAAAGTGGTGCCCGCAGTCATCGAGTTCGTGGACATCGCCGGCCTGGTCAAGGGAGCGAGCAAGGGCGAGGGACTGGGAAACCAGTTCCTCTCCGAAATACGCGCCGCCGACGCCATCGCCGAGGTGGTGCGCTGTTTTGAAAACCAGGATGTGGCGCACCCGGAAGGCTCAATCAATCCTGCGCGCGATGCGGAAACCGTGCTCTTTGAGCTGCTCCAGAAAGACCTGGAAAATGTGGACGCCCGGCTGGACAAGGCCGGACACCGGGCCGAGGTGGGAGAGAAAGAGGCGAAAAGCGAGATTATGCTCTGCGCGAAAATGAAGGCGGCCCTGGAGCAGCTTACGCCTTTGCTCAAGCTGGAGTACACGGAGGAAGAGCAGGTGATTCTCCGGGAGATGAGGCCGCTCACGCTCAAGCCGAAATTTTTCATCGCCAATTTGGGTGAGGAGGCGATAGCCAGGGACAACTACCCGTATTATGTTCAGCTCCGCGAATACGCGGCGCAACATGCTATCAAGTTGGTGCCTTTTTTCGGCAAGGTGGAATCTGAAGTTCATGAGCTGGACAAGGGGGAGCAGGAGCTTTTTCTCAAGGAAATGGGCATCGCGAATCCGGGCCTGGACGAGGTAATCAAGGCTGGGAAGGAAATCCTGGACCTGCTCACCTTTTACACCATAGTCGGCGGCAAGGAGCTGCGCAACTGGCTGGTTCCGCGCGGAACCGCGGCGCCCCGGGCCGCCGGCAGGGTGCACACCGACTTTGAGCAGGGGTTCATCAAAGCCGAGGTGCTAAGCTTTGACGAGTTCGTGAAATTCGGCGGCGAGGCCGAGGCCCGGAAGAACGGCGCCGTCCGGCTGGAGGGCAGGGAATACCAGGTCCGGGAGGGGGACATAATTCATTTCAAGTTCAAGGCGTGAGCAAATAATATCAGGCGGTGCGGGATGAGTGAATTGTTCGAACAAATCCGGCAGGCGGTTATCTCCATGAAAGTCGATGAGACCAGGAACCTCATCGAGCAGGCCATCAAGGACGGCAAAAAAGCGCTTGAGCTTCTGAACCAGGGATTGATTCCCAGCCTGAAAACCGTGGGCGAAAAATTCAGGCGCGACGAAATCTTCCTGCCCGAAGTCATGCTCTCGGCCCGGGCCTTCAAGGCCGGGTTTGACGCCCTCAAGCCGCTTTTGCTCGCCGGCGAATACCAGCCCCGGGCCAAAGTGGTGATTGGAACGGTGGCCGGGGATGTGCATGACCTCGGCAAGAACATCGTGGCCGCGCTGCTCGAAGGCAACGGCTACCTGGTGATTGACTTGGGAGTGAATGTGGCGCCGGCAAAATTCGTGGACGCGGCTAAAAAGCAAAAGCCCCAGGTCCTGGCCATGAGCACACTCCTGACCACCACCATGCCCGAGATGGAAAATGTGCTCAAAGCCCTGGAGGCAGCCGGGGTCAGACACCAGCTGAAAGTCATAATCGGCGGAGCGCCGGTGACCAGGGAATACGCGGAAAAAATTCATGCCGACGGCTTTGGCGCCGACGCCCAGCAAGGCGTGGAGCTAATTAACCGCTGGACCGCCTGAATGGGGTCAGACCTACACTTAATAGTTTAATTTTTGACGGTGGGGGGCGGATAGGGTATAATATTTTTATGGCTCGTCCCTGGCGCATACAATTTCCAGAGGCGATTTATCATGTGACCTCGCGCGGCAACAACCGGGCTGATATTTTCTTAGATGACACCGACCGGCTTGATTTCCTTGCCATTCTGGGTCGGGCGGCTGACAGGTTTCGCTTAAGGATTTTCGCCTTCTGCCTGATGAGCAATCACTATCATCTTTTCCTGCAAACAGAAGAGGGGAACCTTTCCAGGGCCGTGCAGTGGATTAACACCACCTTCGCCACGAAGTTTCATTATCGGCACAAGCGCGGCGGCCATTTTTTTCAAGGGCGATACCACTCGGTGCTGGTGACAGACGACGCCTACTGGCTGCATTTGAGCATGTACATTCATTTGAACCCGGTGCGGGCGGGAATGGTCGCCAGACCTGAAGGATATGAATGGTCAAGCTGCCGTGATTATATAAAAAACCGCTCCCGCTTCGCATGGCTGGAGCGAGACATGGTGCTAAGTCAGTATGGCGAGGGGATTTCGCGTTTTTCAAGATACCAAAAGCAATGCCTGGCATTGCTCGGCAAGGAGCCTGGATTTCTTAGCCAAATCCGCAGTGGCGCCATCCTGGGTCCCAAGGAGATGGCGGAAAAACTGGCCCAAAAATACCGGCCTTCCGGCCAGTGGGAGGAAATAAAGCAATATCGAGAAATTGCCAGGCAGGAAAGCGACTGGGAAAGGGAGCTCGCCAAGGTCGCCAGGGTTTTCAAGGCTAAACCAGAGGACCTGAAAACCAGGCACCGCCATTTCCTTCCACGCCTCGCGGCCTATTATCATCTGGTGGAAAATTGCGGAGTGAAAGTCTCCGAAACCGCTCGGGTCATGAACGTGCGCGTTTCCTCGGTCTGCAACGGCGTCAGGCGATTCCGGATGTTGATGGCCCAGAACCGCCAACTTCAAAAACAGACCGCAAAGTTAAACTATTAAGTGTAGGTCTGACCCCAAGCTATTTATCGAGGCGGAGATGGAGCTGGTTGAGGACATCGGCGAGTTTGGCTTTGAGTTCCTTGCCGGCGATGCTCAACTTGGAGAGATGGGAGAGGGTGTCCTGGTCTCCGATTTTGCCGAGGATGTCAAGGCTGTTCATTTTCAATTTTTCCACATCCTCGGGCACGCCGGAAAAGGCCTTGCGCAGCCGGCTTCCGAAGCCCTCGCCGGCAGAGACCATATCCAATAGTTTTTCCTGCAGCTCCTGCTTTTCCTCGTCCGATTGCGGGAGCGCCCTTCCGAGTTCATGGATGGCCTGGCTGCGGATATCGTTGCTCAATTCTTCGTTAAACGCGGCATCCATGAGCTTGGTTCTGGCCTCGGCATGCGCGGAGGCGAATCCTCCGAGCGCGGCCAGGGTTCTTTTCGCCACTGCCGGCTCCGGGTCGCGCAGGCTTCCGGCGATGACAGGCATGGCTTCGAACCCGAGGATTCTCACCAGCGCGGTCACGGCCTCCACCCGCATCTCGGCCTTGGAATGCTTGATGAAGCGCTTGGCCGTGTCCGCGTCCGCGGGGTCCTTGGCCCGGCCCAAGGCTTCCAGGGCAAGGGCCTGGATGTTCCAGGACTTGGTCGGGTCCTTGAGGATGCTGCGGAACAATTCCATGGCCTTGGGGCCGAAGCGGACGAGCTTATCAATCAGCAGTTTTTTCTTGGCCGGCTCATCGATCTGGAGCATGGCGCGATAAACCGCATTCAGGCCGATCTCTCCGAGCAGGAGCATCATTTCTTCCAGGCCCTTGCGCGTCTCGCCGGTTTCCTCGGCAAGGTTCTTGGCAAGCAGGATGCTTTTCTCTCCCCAGAGGGTCTGCATGGGATTGGGCGCGCCGGCCTCGGCGAAGACTTTCAGTTTCGGCTCCGGGATGCGCTTGAGCCCGTCGGTGATGAGATAGAGGCTCTGGTAATCCTTCTCATCGATCAGGCCGGGTATAATTTTGGTGAAGAACTGCATGAACAGTTCCACCTCGTCCTTTTTGTGGGCCTCGGAGAACTTGGACAGCCAGTAAAAGGGCTGCTTCTGAAAGTCCTCCCGCATCTTGCGGGTGTTGATTATTTCCTTGACCGAGTCCGGCAGTTCCTCAAAGGTGACGATTTTCTGGTCAAACAATCCTTCCAGGAACTCGTCCGCGCCCTCCACCTCCCCCTCGATCACGCGCTGGGCGATGTTTTTGAGGATTCTTTTCACCGCCCGGATGCGCTTGTCCACGATTTCCTTTTCCCGCTCGTTGGCCGGCTTGGCCTCGGTCATCTTGTGGAATTCCTGGAAGATGAATTCCGAGGTTGGGAGCAGCATCTGGAGCGGAAAATTTTCGATGATGGCTGTTTCCAGCTCTTCCTCGTTGATCTCCTTGACCTGCTGGGCGATGAGGTAGGCGTTGAGGATGATGTCTTTGAGGAACTGCGGCTGGCGGAGGGGACGGAGGATGTCCTGGACGATTTGGCGCTTGATGGTGGCCATTTGCTTGGCGTCCATGCCCTTGAAGAGCGGGAGCACCTTGAGGTCCTTGGCCAGGCGCTGGATGCCCATTTCCACGCGCCAGGGCAGGTCGGTTTCGATGCTGATCAGGTCGTCTTCAAAGATCGCGGAGATTTCGTTGATGCCGTTTTCCACCAGCATGCGCGTGAGCAGCCGTCCGGATTCGCTGGCTTCCCCCTTGTCCACCATAGGGTCGCTCATCACATCCACGAACTTGTTGAAATGACCCTCGGTGATGATGGACTTGATGACAAAGCTCACCAGCCGTTTGCGGGCGAAGTAGTCCATGTATTTGGGGAAAAAGAGTTCGTGGGTGCTTGAGCCTAAAACTTTCTTGAGCGTGATCGGCTCCTCGGTGATGCCGCTGATCAGGATTTCGGTTGACTGGCCCACGCGGTGCTGGAGTATGAACCCGAATTCAGGGTTGTCGGCCACAGCCTTTTTGAAATCCTGGTAAAGACCTTCCTTCGCCACCGCAGCCTCGGGATGGTCCGGGGAATAATACCCGCTGCGGAGCATGGCCTTGACCAGGTTCTGCACGAACTCGCTGGCCGGGCCGACCATGCGCAACTCCAACTCTTTGGGCGCAACCTTGCCCTCGGGCTTCTTGTCCTTTTCCCCGGCTTTTTTCTCCTTCGGCTTCTCCTTCACCCGCAGCCAGGATTTGAGCTGGGCAAACGGGTCCGCGGGCTTGGCCGGCTCTGGCTTCGGCGCTTCCGGCTCGTTGGGACCAGGCTCGGTTTTTTCAGGCTCGGCCTGGATGGACTCCCGGCTGACCGGTTTTTGGGCCGGGGCGGGCTCGGGTTTTTTTTCAGGCCCCGGCGCTTTTTTGAAAGGCACTTCAATTTGTATTTTGCGGCCGGCATGTTCAGATTTAGCAGCCGGCTCGTGCTTTGCCGGCTCGGCCGGATTGGCCTGCGCATGCTCGGGTATGGTTTTGACGGTGACGGAAGGCCCTTCAGCCGGCTCCGGCGCCAGAGCGGATTTTTTGGCCGCGGCTTCATCCACCGTGCTGACGCGCGCTGCTGCAGCCGGCGCAGGCTTTGCGGCCGGCTCGGCATGGCCGGGTTTGGGTTCAGCCGCAGGCTTCTCAACCTTGATCGTCACCTCGGGCGATTCTTCTTTGGCTTCTGCCTCGGACTCCTCTTCCTCAACCGACTCGATGATGACCCGGGGCTTGGGCTTTGCCAGAATGCCCTGGTAAGCAGCTATCTGCTCCAGCCTGGCGAAGACCGCTTCAATCTGGTCCGGGTTGATTGGCTCAACCTCCACGGCGCCGCTTTTGGAGTCCTCGGCAATCACTCGGCAATTGATTGTTTGCGGCTCGGATAGTTCGGGGAAATAGACTGCCAGTTCCAGTTCCGAGCCTGTGCCGTATCTCCTCTTGGTCGGTATGGTTACTTTGCCATTAGCGAGTGATTTGAAAAAGATTTCAAGGAGGCTCCCAACCTCCTGAAATCTTAGTTTGATGCGAACAGCCATCTTTTTCTATTTTACCACATTTTTTCCCAAGGGCATTTGTCATTATGGGGTCGGGTCTAAACTTTAAACTTGTTGAATTGATTGCAATGATGATGTTCCGCCAGTCGATGGCAAGCCCTTACGCCTGTACAAAACCTGACGCCAAACTCCAAGTGGGGCTGATGCAATATGATGCCCTTGTCGTTTAATCCAGATGCTGCGGGGATGCAGATAATCATTAGCCAAATGGATTGGCATAGGCATAAAATCTAGGTTCTGCCTATGAGCAAGACGCTTTGGAATGAGGCGTTTGCAGCAGCGCTTTAAGTTCGGGCATCGGCGCAGAGGCTTGATCCCGCCAGGAGCGATGCCGTGGCGCTGGCGAAAATTTCCTAATAAATGGATGAGCACCATAATGGTCTGGCCACCGAACCGCGTGCAATTTGTTAAGTTTAAAGTTTAGACCCGACCCCAAATGTATTGACAGGGCAGGGGGATGTGGCAGAATGCGGGCAGGTCCGGGAGGCAGAAATGAAAAAGGGATTGATTGGGGCGGTATTGGCTGTTTTGATTTTATTTGCAGGCGCAATCTTCAGCGCGGCTCAAAAAGTTCTGCCGCTGATTCCCCTGCCGGTGAGGATTGCGTTGAAGGCCGGGAATTTCAGGCTGGACGGGAGCACCGCGCTTAAGGTGTCTCCTGCGGATTGTGCGGAGCTGAAAAGTCTTGCCGGCATTTTGCAGGACAAGGTCAAGGCGGGGGTCGGCGTATCTGTTCCGATGTCAGATGCGGGAGCCAAGCCTGCAAAGCGGATATTGCTTGAGCTGGTTTCCGACCCGGAGCTTGCGCGTCATGGCGAGGAATCATATCGGCTGGAGGTATCCTCTGACGGCATCAGGATTTCCGCCCTTCAGGCGCACGGCATTTTCAACGGAGCCATGACCGCGCTCCAGCTTCTTGAAGCCGGCAAGGGCGAACTGCCGTGCGTTTCCATCCTTGACTATCCGCGCTTTGCTCATCGCGGCATCCTGATTGACCCGGCCCGGAATTTCTTGAGCAAGGACATGGTCAAAAATGTGATTGACAAGATGTCCCAGCTGAAGATGAATGTGCTTCATTTCCACCTGGTGGACGACCAGGGATGGCGGTTTGAGAGCAAGCTGTTTCCCCGGCTGCAGCAAGCCGGGGGCGCGGCCGGGTATTACACGCAGGAAGAGTTGCGCGAGCTGGTGGCTTACGGCCGGGCGAGGTATGTCACGCTCATGCCGGAGATAGAGATGCCGGGCCACAGCCGGGCCATGCTGGCCGCTTACCCGGAGCTGACCTGTTCCGGGGAAAAAGTTGAGGTTGCGGGCCATCGCGGCATTTTTTCCAGCGCGCTCTGCCCGGGCAAGCCCGAGGTTTACGAGTTCCTGGACAAGCTGCTCAAGGAGGTGGCTTCTATTTTTCCGTCCTATTACATCCACACCGGCTCGGACGAGGTTGCGGCGAGGGACTGGGGGAGCTTTCCCGCGAACCAGGAGCTGGAAAAGAATTTGAGCGAAAAGGGGAACAAGGCTTTGCAGTGTTATTTCATCAACCGGGTCAACCAGACCTTTTTTTCCATGGACCGGAGGATGACGGTTTGGGACGAGATGGTTGACTGCCTTCCTGAAGGCGCGCGGGTGCAGGCGTGGCGGTCGGTAAATGCGGCGGGGACTGCGGCCAATGCCGGGCACGAGGTGGTGGTCTCGCTGGTCAATCCCTGGTACCTGGACTATCCGGAATGGCTGTGGAAGCTGAAGAAGGTCTATGAATTCGAGCCGGTGCCGGCAGACCTGGCCCCGGAGAAGCAGAAACTGGTCAAGGGCGGCGAGGGATGCCTCTGGGGAGAGAGCGCGCCGGAAGACACCATCATGCCCAAGCTGTTTCCAAGGATCATGGCCATTGCCGAGGTTTTGTGGTCGCCGAAGGAATCGCGCGACTGGCGCTCATTCAAGTGCCGGAAAAAATCGGTGCAGAAAATTTTTGAAAACCAGGGAGTCAAATTCTTCCTCTACTTCCCGTTCGGGCCGTTTTAGTGCGGGGCGCGGTGCGCGATAAAGAGTCGGGACTGAAGTCCCTCGCGCATTGAAAATTAGTTTTCTCTGTGGACTTTGTGTCTCTGTGGTGAAAGCTGAATCGCAGGCAAGCTCGCTTGCGTGATTCCGTTATTTTTCCAGGATGGAATAGATTTCGAGCTGGGCTGTTTCCTTGAGATGCTTTGCGGTGTCGGCTTTGGCCCAGGACAGGTTGGTCTGGTAGTCGATTTCCCGGCCCTGGTCGATGTCGAAATATATTTTGGCGTCAAATCCGTATTGCACTTCTGCGGTATCTTCCTGTCCGCGGCAGACCCCCTGGGCAAGGATTTTGGCCGCGAAATATTTTTTATAGGCCATGGCTTTTTCCAGGGTGTAATTTAGCTCACATTTGGCCCGGACCGATTTTCCGAAGGCATCGAAGACCAGGGGATACTCGTATTTCCAGCTGGCACCTGCAGCCAGGGGGTGGTCGGGGAACACCATCCAGTTCAGGTAATACCTGTGGCCCTGCATATAGCGGAGCACGCTTCCCACCCGGCCCAGCCGGTCCACCACTTTCTCCAGCCGCTCTCCCGGGCCGGGAAGTCCCAGCTCGGAAAAGTCCAGCTGCGACCCCTGGTATTTCTCGCCCCATTCCTTGAGCAGATACTGTTTCTCACCCGAGGCCGTGAATTGCTCGTTCCTCACAAACTGCAGGTGAATGCGCTCAACCTCGCCGGTGCGCTCAATAGTTCCCTGGATATAGTGATGATAGGCCGAGACCTTGTTCAGGTATTTGTATTCCAGGAGGTATGTAACTTCTTTGGCCGCAAGCGCGGCCAGGAAGAGAAGCGCCAGGAGCATGGCCTGGCGGGAGCAGCGGACCTTCATTTGATTCCCAGACAATCCCCCATGGCATAGAGTCCCGGGGGTTTGTCCAAAATCCAGCGGCCGGCCCGGAGCGCTCCCTGGGCAAAGGTCGCGCGCGAGGATGCGCGATGGGTAAGCTCGATTCGCTCTCCGGCAGCGGCCAGGATTGCGGTGTGCTCGCCGATGATGTCTCCGGCGCGGATGGTCTGGATGCCGATTTGTTTTGCGGGCCGGGCGCCGGTTTTTCCCTCGCGGTGATAGCAGGCGACCTCGCTTAATTTCCAGCCGCGGCCCTGGGCGAGAACCTCTGCGAGCCTTAACGCGGTTCCGCTCGGAGCATCCTGCTTTGCGCGGTGATGCGCCTCCACCACCTCGATGTCGTATCCCTCGCCCAGCACTTGGCTGGCTTTCCGGGCGAGGGCAAAGAGCAGGTTGACTCCTATGCTCATATTGGGCGAGAGCAGGATGGGGATTTTTCTGGCGAGCTTTTTGAGTTCGGCTTTTTGCGCGGTGCTGAACCCGGTG
>Ga0315282_10012260_pt1 | contig 13146 bp, 14 predicted proteins | sample YL17G07_20_MG_FD_203693 | JGI IMG/M metagenome (GOLD analysis project Ga0315282, IMG submission 203693) | Sediment microbial communities from Yellowstone Lake, YNP, Wyoming, USA - YL17G07_20 | ecosystem: Environmental > Aquatic > Freshwater > Lake > Sediment | place: USA: Wyoming | collected...
AGTTACAGCTACGCTGTATTTTTGCTTCAGATGCTTAAGGCGAGTCTCATCAACATCGCTTACCCAAATAGCCTCTGGTTTGGCTAGACCTCTATCCAGAATAGCCGCCAACATTGCCTCCCCCATATTCCCCCCACCAATAAATGCTATCTTCATAGTGAGTGAACCCTATCCCCTTCCCCTTGATAAGGGGAAGGGGAAATATTTAATTAAGAGAGGCTTCGCCTCTCTATGACTCTCCTTAGCGTACTTTTTACTGCACCACCAGGTTTACCAGCCTGCCGGGAACATACACTGTTTTGATAACCTTCTTGCCCTCAAGGTAAGCCTTTACCCGTTTTGACTGTAGGGCTAGCTGCTTGGCTTGAGCCTCGGTGATAGACACTGGGACCATAATTCGGTCACGCAGCTTGCCATTGACCTGAACCACAAGGGTAATTTCCTCATCCTTAGCCAGCGCCTCATCCCACCTGGGCCAGTTCTGATTATGGATGCTATAGCTATGACCTCTCTGCTGCCATAGCTCCTCAGCCAGATGCGGGGCAGTCGGTGCCAGAAGCAGGAGTAAGGTATCTATAGCCTCCCCCCAATGGGAAAGGTTAACCACCCCTTCCTCTTTAACCCTAGTCAGGTAGTTGGTGAACTCCATTAGTGCCGCGAGCATGGTATTGAAGCGGAGTTTTTCCATGTCTTCGGTAACCTTCTTGATGGTCTGGTGAGTCAGGCGAGAGAGCTGCCTTTCTGCTTTCTTCCCGACAGTAGGACTAACCTCCCCACCCTGACTATATCCCCCCACCAGGTTCCACACCCGGTTAAGCCATCGGCTTACGCCGCTAATGCCACTGTCATTCCACTCGCCGCCCTGCTCCCAGGGACCGATAAACATAAGATAGGCGCGCACGGCATCGGCACCAAGCTCAGAAACATAGGCATCGGGGGTAATCACATTGCCCCGAGATTTGCTCATCTTCTGCCTTTCCGCAATAATAACCCCCTGGTTGAACAGGCGGGTAAATGGCTCGCCAAAGTTAACCAGCCCCATATCCCGCAGTGCCTTGATGAAAAAGCGGGCATAGAAAAGGTGCATGACGGCATGCTCAGCACCACCGGTATATAGGTCTACCGGCAACCAATATCTCACCCGCTCAGCATCAAACGGAGCGTTATCAAATTTGGGGCTGGCATAGCGCAAGAAATACCACGAGGAGCACATAAAGGTATCCATGGTATCGGTCTCACGCCTAGCTGGAGCTGAACACCGGGGGCAGGTAGTATTGACAAACTGCTCACAGTATTTCAAGGGGGATTCACCAGTAGGCTTAAACTCAGCGTCCTCGGGTAGCAATACTGGCAGGTCTTTCTCGGGGACGGGGACAATGCCACAGTTTGGGCAGTAAACCATAGGAATGGGTGCCCCCCAGTAGCGCTGTCGGGAGATAAGCCAGTCACGGAGTTTGTAGGTTACAGTTCGCTTGCCCCAGCCCTTCTTCTCCAGAAAATCAGAGATTGCCTCAATGCCCTGCTGGCTGGGGAGTCCGTTAAACTTTCCTGAATTCACCATAGTGCCTGGTTCGGTATAAGCCTGCTCCAGCTCCTCCCCCCGCCACCCCGGTGGAGCCACCACTACTCTAATCGGCAGGTTATACCTCTGGGCAAAGGCAAAGTCACGCTCATCATGGGCTGGCACCGCCATTACCGCCCCGGTACCGTAGCTTAAGAGCACATAGTCGGCAATCCAGATTGGCACCCTTTCCCCATTGAGTCTATTTATCACATAAGCGCCGATAAATACCCCATCCTTTTCCCTCTCGGTAGATAGCCTCTCAATTTCGGTCCGGCGCCGCGAGCGAGCTACATACTCTTCAACCTCAGCCCTCTTATCAGGCGAGGTTAGTTTAGCCACCAGAGGGTGCTCTGGAGCCAGAACCATAAAGGTAACGCCAAATACGGTATCGGGGCGAGTGGTAAATACCCTGATTTCCTTTTCCTCCACCCCGGGATGGTCAAGGGCGAAGGAAATCTCGGTGCCTTCGCTCCTACCCACCCAGTTCTTTTGCATGAGCTTGATGCGCTCTGGCCAGTCAATGCCATTATGCTCCATAAGCTCATCGGCATACCTGGTGATGCGGAAAAACCACTGCTCCAAATCTCGCCGAATGACCGCCGCCCCGCAGCGCTCACAGAAGCCCTCTACCACCTGTTCATTAGCCAGCACTGTCTGGCAGTGGGGACACCAGTTGACTGGAGCCTTCCCCCGATACGCCAGACCATTCTCATATAGCTTCAAGAAGAACCACTGCGTCCACCTATAGTACTCAGGCAGGCAGGTAATTACCTCCCGACTCCAGTCATAGATGGCGCCCATGCTCTTGAGCTGACGACGCATATTGTCTATGTTCTGCATTGTCCAGGTGAAGGGGTGAATACCCCGGCTGATAGCGGCATTCTCAGCGGGAAGTCCAAAGGCATCAAAACCCATGGGGTGAAGCACATTATAACCCTGCATCCGCTTAAATCGGGCGTGAACATCTGAGGGCGCCATGGCATACCAGTGCCCAATGTGGAGGTCGCCCGAGGTATAGGGGAACATGGTCAAGGCATACCACTTGGGCTTACTACCTTCCTCACTAACCTCGTATAGCCTGTCCTCTGCCCAACGCTGCTGCCACTTTTTTTCTATCTCTTGAGGGTTATATTTAGCCGTCATTATCTTCCCCATCTAAATAAGAGCCCCCCGCCCCAAAAATAAGGCGAAGGGCAAAAGCGTCATAATTAAATGGAGCTGGGGTGACAATAGGCAGAACTTTTGAATTGGTATTCGCTCTCACCATATAACCCGTCAATTCCTACTTTGCAGAATGATAGCAGGAAGCAGACGGCGATGCAACCTGTAGGCTGGAGGTCTCATGCTAATGCCCTTGCCGTTGCACTTTCCGATGAAGTGTGTAATGCAAAGTAAGAAGGCTGGATATATAGTTGGGAAAGTATCCAGCCCTAATAAGATGTAATATCCACGACTTCATCCGAAAGTATCCACCATGCCCAGCGATCCACAGGGCCCCGCCTCAGGAAAGCCTTTTCAGCTGTTCAACTGCCAAAGTATGACACTATCCCTATATTTGACATAGCTAGCCAAGTAAAGGCAAAATTGTAGGTATAGTTGAAAATCAAGTTAGTTATCATTGCCGGGGAATACCGATGATGGTAAGGAATTCCCAAAGGTAGTGGATACCCAATCGAGGATGACCACTGCCGACAAAGCTTATGATAGCAACAAGAACCACTGCCTGCTCAGGAGGAAGAGGACAACCTCGGCCATCATTATTAAAAAGAACAGGAAGAGTCCCCGTTTAAGGAAACAGCAGATGAAGCCAGAGATAATTGCAGCCCAGAGGGAGAGGCCGAAGATAGATTGGAGAGAATCTACTCACAGCTCAGCGTGTTTGCGGAGGAGCCAGAACTGGTGAAAGATTCGCCTGACTCTATGGGCGTACCAGTACAAGAGTTCTTTACTGCGTATAATAAACTTGAGTCATTGTTGGATGAAATCGAGGAGTTGAGTGAGGATTCAAAGCTTAACACATTGCTTGTCTATTTAAACGAACGCATTAAAGACGGAGCCTGCCTCTATATTTGGACTTCATTTGCGACCACTGCGGAATATCTCCATTCGAATATCCAAATGGTCGCGGAGCGGCGTGTACAGTGTGTGACAGGTGGTCTTGACGCAGATGAACGCAGGAATAGGCTAGCTGCCTTCCAACAGGATGGAGGCATACTCATTCTTACTGATTCTGCTGCCGAGGGAGTGGCTTTAGACTATGTTGACGAGTGCGTCAACTATGATCTGCCGATGAGACCGGCTGTGCTTGAGCAACGGTGGGGACGATTTCTTAGGATTGCCCGTAAGAGGTCGTTCAAGATGACAACTCTGGTAGAGAGGTCTGCCGCCTCTACATGGGAAGAACAGGTTCTCAAGAAATTCCGACTGTCAGGGTAAAAGGGCCCTGCGGTTGGACTAGCAGGCCTGGCCGGAAACACATTCTAGCGATTGCCGCCAACTTGGGCATTAAGCAACAATTCTGACTTTTGTGCAATCGAAGTCACGCCGATGTTCCAGAATAATGTCGCAATCCAACCCGCCAGATTACTCGCGCAACCGCGAACAAGACCACCGCTAGCACCACAGCGCCCAGTAGGGTTCCCCAGGTAAGGCGACCGGTCAAGGCTTCGGCAGGCACCGTCGTGGCAAAAGCAACTGGTATGACAAATGTAAGTCCATAACGCAACCATCCCGGATACAGGCTCACCGGCCAACGGCCGGCCTCGTACATACTCTGAAAGATCACGAGAATGTTTTCCACTCGGACAAACCAGAACGAAAGCGTAGCCAGAATCAGAAAGAAGCTATAGATGATAACCGCGCCGGCGATTAGCATCAAGGCAAACACCCCTGCCTGCCATACTCCCACTTTCTCACCCAACCGAATTAACGCAGTAGCCAGCACGGCTAGACCTAGCCCAATATCAATCAACCTCCAGATGTCTACCCGCCGGATGCTGACGATGAGCTGCGCATCCTCAGGCTTGGTGAGCGTAAAATCGAGCGTCCCATCACGGACCGATTCGATGAACTGCTCCATGCCCGGCTGAATGATCAGTCCAATCATTCCACCAACGAGAAAGTAGACACCAACAAGCGCCAGGATTTCATCGGGTCGCCAGCCACCCAGAGTATCGGTATAGGAAAAAATCACGGCCAGTCCGGCCAACGAAACGACCAGGCTGAGAATCGACTGGAACAGTTGCCAAAAGAAGTTGACTCGGTAGGCCAGTTCACCAATGATACTGACCCGGAAGAACGCACCAAGCAAGCGAAGGTATTTCATGCTCCCACCGCTGAATAGATTCGCACACCCGCACGCCACACGATTCGAAGTAGTACAAAGCCTGCGAGCAACCATGCGGCCTGGGCTCCCAAGCCTGTCAATGCTTCGGCCAGCGTAAGCCGACCTAGCAGGAGTTCCACCGGAAATCCTATCATCCAGCGGAAGGGCAGAATCGCCGCCGCGACCCGAGCCGGCAAGGGGAGAAGTGCCAGCGGGGCGATCTGCCCTGAGAGAAACAGCATCAGGACAAAGTAGGTCTGATTGATGGCGCTGACGCGCGTGGTCCAGAACGCCGCCAGTGCAAGAGTCCATTCTAAGAGGAACCGAACCGAAAAGGCAAGCAGCAATGCCGGGATGAATACCGCGACGGACCACGGTGTGGGAGAAATGGAAGCATGGAAGATCACCGCTAGTCCGGCGGCAATGAGTATCATGATAGGCAGTGTTATCAGTTTTGAGGACACATTATCGGCAATGTCCGAATGGATGGGGTGCACAGGCCTGAGCAGCGCAAAGGAAAGGGCTCCTTGTCGGACACGGTATTCGAATTCGTACATTATCCAGGTGTAAGTGAACTGATTGACCAGCATCAGCAGGATAAAATAGGCAGCGAACTCCCTTGTAGTGTAGCCACCGACGCTTCCACCGCTGCTGTTCGAGACTATCGACCATACAATGAGATAGACTAGTGGTTCGAGTACCTGCCCTATCATCCAGATGACCAGCGAGGCGCGGTACTGGAACATCATAGCCAACGTGGTTTTAAACTGTTGAATGTATAACGCCGCCAGAGCTTTCATGGATTCTCTTGCGCAAAGACTCGCTCAATCACTTCCTCGATGGGAGGATCTTCAACCAGCAAGTCGATCACGGGCAAATCCGCCAGTAGCCGCTCAGTGACGTGGGCCGTTTCGGCTTTTGGGACTCGGAGCGTAAAGCAGCCGTCTGCGCAAGATACAACTTCGCCGTAGGAGCGCAAATCGGCCTGGTAGTCTCCTAGCTGCACTACGATGGTTTTGTGCGACGTAAATTTCTGCACCAGGGCCGAAAGGTCGCCATCGAAAAGGAGCCGGCCATGGTGGATGACAACGACGCGCCGGCAAAGCGCCTCGACGTCGGCCATGTAGTGGCTGGTCAGCAGGACAGTTGCCCCAAAGCGGCGGTTGTACTCCGTGATAAAGGAGCGTATGCGCCGTTGCATCGTCACGTCAAGACCGATGGTTGGCTCGTCCAAGAAGACCACGCTCGGACGGTGCAGGAGGGCTGCCGCGATCTCACACTTCATCCGTTCGCCCAGGGAGAGGTTACGGACCGGTTTATAGAGAAGCGGCCCTAGTTCCAGAAGTTCAGTCAACTCGTCAACCATGCGGCGGTAATCCTCGGCCGGAATGCGATAAATGGCTCGGTTCAACTCGAATGAATGCAGGGCGGGGATATCCCACACCAGTTGGTTGCGCTGCCCCATCACCAGCGTAATTTGCCGTAAGAATGATTTCTCACGCTTCCACGGAACATGGCCGAGCACGGTCACCTCACCCTCCGAGGGATGTAACAAACCCGAAAGCATCTTGAGCGTGGTAGTCTTGCCAGCACCGTTGGGACCCAGAAAGCCCACTATCTCGCCGGAAGCAAGGTCAAACGAGATGCCGTCCACCGCAGGAATTTCTAACTTGCGGCGGTGCACGAGGCCTTGTAGCGTGGCCATCGCGCTGGCTTCATGCTGGCTGACAATGTAGATCTTACGCAGATCCTTGATGTGAACAGCGGGCGATGTCATGGCTGGCTTGCCGCCAACCGCTAACGCTCGTTTCCTTGTCTCCACTATTGTTCATCATATAACATCTGGTCGCAGGTTTCCATAAGTTAGTCAGGCAAGGTCACAATTACTCAGATTGTGACTTAGCATTGTCTTCGGTGCCGAGCAGATAGGCTTGGCATCGCGCTTTCTAAGGAAATAGACAATTTGTATTCAACCTAATCTACCTGCTTACAGTCAGCGATAGTCTATACTCATCCGAAGAATATATTTTGATATGCTATAATGAGACAGTACTGAGGTAAGACCTGTCTATCATGTCTGCAGTTGAAGTCAATCACATTGTTAAGCGCTACGGGGATAAAGCCGCAGTAAATGACCTGTCCTTCTCCGTTGCTCAGGGTGAGATATTTGGTCTGATTGGTCCTAATGGTGCGGGCAAGACCACCACTATCAGGATGATGATGGACATCATCAAGCCAGACTCGGGCGACGTGACAATCCTCGGCGAGAAGTTGAGTGAAGCTAGCAAGAATAGGGTTGGCTACTTGCCTGAGGAAAGAGGACTGTATAGAAAGCTGAGGGTCATCGATTCTATCATCTACCTTGCCTCCCTAAAGGGTATGGACAGGCACTCAGCCGAGGAGAAAGCTGACGAACTACTCAATCAGACAGGTATGCTTGCCAACAAGAGAAAGAAGATCGAAGAATTGAGTAAGGGCATGGGGCAGATTATCCAATTCATCGTTACTATTATTCATAACCCGCAACTGGTTATTCTTGACGACCCCTTTGCCGGGCTCGACCCGGCTAACACTGAGTTATTGAAAAGGATGTTCCTTGACTTGAGAAATCAAGGTAAAGCCGTAATTCTGAGCACACATCAGATGAATCAAGTGGAGGAACTATGCGACCGCATACTAATGATAAACAATGGGAACCCAGTTCTTTATGGGAATCTAACCGAGATCAAGTCAAGGTATAGAAGTCATTCGGTTATACTCGATTTTGAGGGGGAGCTAGGGGAAGTGCCGGGAGTTACCGAGAAGCGCACTCACCAAGGCTACGTTGAGCTGGTCCTTGATGGAAATACAACTCCTCAGCAAGTCCTGGAGCGATTGGTAAGTCGTGGAATAGTAATCAATCGCTTTGAAGTAGCCACTCCTTCACTGAACGAAATATTCCTCGAGGTGGCGGGCAAAAACCGTGAATAAGACGCTATTGATATTCAGGCACGAATTCCTGCGCACGATAAAGAGGACCGGGTTTATTACCATAGCTCTCGCCCTACCGGTACTGGCTCTCCTGGCCATAGGAGTTTTCCAGCTCTTATCAGGAATTGTGAAGCCACCGGTAGCCGAAGAACTTAAAATTGGATATGTAGATAACTCCGGAGGATTCGACCAGTTTACCACTCAGGGGAACATAACCCTGGTCCGCTTTGATACCCGGGATGCCGCCACGCAGGCTTTGATAAACAAGGATATCAACGAATACTTCGTCGTTCCGCCGGATTATATCTCGGCGGGAATAATTAAACGTTATACTACAGAGAAAGAGGTTACGCCGCCCGATACCACCACAGCCGCGATTAAGAATTTCCTTTCAAGTAATCTGCTAGCGGGGAAGGTGTCCACGACCACTGTAGCCAGGATAGAAGCACCCTTGAACCTGGTCACCACGACGCTTACCGCAACCGGGGCCGTGGCTTCGGAGCAAGGTGGACTTACAAATCTTATTATCCCCGGGATTTTTAGCCTTCTGCTGGCGCTCGCCCTCGTTTTCTCCTCCACTTATATGCTACAAGGTCTTGGCGAAGAGAAAGAGAATCGCCTTATGGAGATATTGTTATCCTCGGTTTCCACACGGCAGTTGATAATCGGCAAGGTCTTAGGAATTGGTGCTGCCGGGCTGGTTCAGGTAGTCGTCTGGGTGGTTTCACTTCTATTCCTATTGAACCTGGCTTCCTCATCCATCGGAGGCTTTATCAGTACTCTCCAAATACCGGCCAATTTTCTTGCTCTGGGTGTAGCCTATTTCATCCTGGGCTACTTGTTGTTTGCCGTGCTGTCGGCTGGTGTCGCTGCCATCAGTGCCACTGTGCGAGAAGGGCAGGGATTAGCATCGATATTCACCCTTTTCGCGATTGCCCCACTCTGGTTCTACAGTCTGCTTCTGTTGTTCCCCAACAGCCCGATTTGGGTTGTTTTCAGTATTTTCCCCTTCTCTGCCCCTGTGTTAGTAATGTTGAGGCTTGGCATGACAGACGTCCCTGCATGGCAACTGACCGTCAGTATAGCTGTGTTGGTGTTATCCATCGTTGGGGGGCTGTTGCTGGCGGCTAAACTTCTGAGGACTTATATCCTGATGTATGGGAAAAGACCAAACCTGGGGCAGATTATCCGAAGCCTCAGGAGTGCTTGACCCCAGCAGTGAGCAAAAACTATCTAACTGCACTTTATAGCGAAAAGTTTAATCTCCATCCGTTATGATTTGCTAGTCAAGATTTACTGGACAGTTCCCAAGCTTTTCTTTGAAAAGAAGCAACTAATTCCGGCGTTATAGCTACTAATATGCTACTCGAGACTAACAAAATAGCATCGAGTCTATTGGCTGCAATCCGGCATACAATCTAAAAAGACATTCGTCAAGAGACAGGCAAATTGAGTAGGATTCTGTCATGGTTGACATTACCTACTAACCTGTTTATTCTCTTAGCAATATAGCTAGGAGGATAAAATGGGACTTAGAATCACTAAAGAAAGATACGACCATATTCAATTCTGGGAAATGTTCAATCCTACAACTAATAACTTTAGTTTCTGGTTGGTTACTGCTTCAATCTGCTTCTTTGTCTACTCATCCTTATCATCTAGCAGCAAGGAGACAAGCATGATATTAATCAAAATCATGCCATACGTCTTCTTGGGTTTTGGATATATATGCCTTGCTGTGTTGGCATTTCTACTAATCAGTTGGATATTTGGCTTCAAAATTGAAATTACAAAAAGGGGTAAAAAGATGATAATAGAAAAGCCATAGGACAACATCCTCGCCAGAATTAAAGATTGTGAGGCTCTATGACCACTAAAACAGCCACGATAGAACCCTACCGCAAATTGCGGCACTACGTAGGGGATGCTATATTCCTACGCAGGCCCAAGGGGCAAAAAGCAAATGGTAAGGAAGATTAAATATTTTTTCTACGCAATAAATTACTTAATCAAGGCAAAGGTATTTCATAAAGAGATACCCTTCATCAGTGGTCTGGTTATCAATGAAAAGTGCAATTTGAGGTGTAAGCAGTGTCATTATGCCAATAGAAATATTCCCGATTTGTCATATGAAGATGTTCGCTTAGGACTACAAACATTTTATGATAAAGGAATAAGGTCAGTCTTTATAGAAGGCGGGGAACCTTTTCTTTGGCGAGATGGGAACTATAGACTAGAAGATGTAGTAAAGCTGGCAAGAAAAATAGGATTTCATTTAGTCAGTGTTTATACTAATGGCACTTTACCTATTGAAGTATCAACCGATTCCATTTTTGTCAGCCTGGATGGTCTGAGGGAGACTAACAATGAGTTGCGAGGAAATTCTTTCGACAGAGTTGTGAAAAATATCAAGGAATCAAAGCACCCAAATATAATAATAAATTTTACTATCAATAGCGTTAACCAATCTGAAATCGAAAGATTTTGCGATGAGATGAAGAGAATAAGACAGGTTCGAGGAATATTTTTCTACTTCCATACTCCTTATTACGGCTATGATGAATTATTTTTGAATCTGGAAGAAAGGAGAGAAATTATTAAGCGGATATTAGTATTAAAAAGAAGGGGTTATAAAATATTCAATTCATTCGCCTGTTTAAAAGGTGTTTACGAAGACAATTGGGTGCGGCCCTCTAAACTTTGCTACATCTATGCCGACAAAAAACTATATCAATGCTGTCGAGCAATTGGCAACAGTGATGCCTGTAGAAATTGTGGTTACTTGGGGTATCCTGAGATTATCTATATTCTAAAGCTAAGACCAACTGCAATTATCTCCGCCTTAAATTATTTGCCACGAAAGTAAATGATAGTAGATTTTGTAACCAGAATTACAAGAAGAATCTTAGTCGGTAAGGAACAGAGGTTTATCTTTACCAAGAAAGCTAATATAACTATCCCGTCACTTAGCAAGATTGATTTATATATTCATATCCCTTTCTGCAAAAACATGTGTCCCTATTGTCCTTATAATCGAATAAAGTACGATGAAAACAACCTGGAAATGTTGAGAACAGCGGGGATAAAAACACTGGTCACTTCTTGCGCTGATGGCTACTATGCCTTTAACGTCCTCTACGACAAGATGGGCAAAAAGGGCGATTTGGAGGTATTTCATATTACCCAGTACCTTGACCGGTTGATAAAGGAGGGCAGACTAAAGCCGACCAAGGGTGTTACCCTGATGGTAACCTATCACGACCCCTGTCATCTGGGGAGGAAGGTTGAGCCCTGGCTACGCCAACAAGGAAAATTCAAAGCCAGTGAAATCTATCAGCCTCCCAGGGATATACTTAACAGTATCCCTGGCTTGAAGTTTATTGAGATGCGGCGAGCTAAGGAGAATGCCTGGCCAGCAATTGTTGATAAAGACGTCTTTAGACAGGTTCAGAGAAAGATGTCATCCAAAAGGCCCGAGGCAACTCATCCGCGCACCATACCCAGCTTTTATCTTCTGAGTGGGCTTCTGTTCTGCTCCTGTGGACACGCTATGATAGGCCGAAGCGCCAAGTCCCACCAGTATTACTACTACGTCTGCAATGGAAGCTTTAAACAGGGGAGGGATGCCTGTGATGCTAGAGCGCTCCCGAAGGATAAGCTCGAGCAGCTGCTTATCGAGCAAATCAAGGAGCGGGTGCTGAATCAGGAATGGTTGGAAGAGTTAGTCGGACTTGTCAACAAAGAGCTTGACTCCAGCCACGATATCCTCAGGGATAGGTTAGACGCCATTGATGCTGAGCTCAATGACGTGAGAATCAGGTTATCCAAGCTGTATGATGCTCTTGAGACTGGCAAACTTAGCCTGGATGACCTGGCTCCCAGAATTAAAGAACTAAGAACACGACAGGATGAGTTAAGCAAAGCTAGACTTCAGTCGGAGGCTGAAAAGATCACGCGGGGAGTCAAGCACGTAGATGCCGAGGTTATAAAGTCCTACGTCAGAGATCTGAAAAGCCTGACTCGCCCAACTGCCAGTTCCAGTATTGGGCTCCCGCTGAATATCTCCACCCTGCCCTTACGCCTCTCTAGCGCTTCCGCAACCGGGAGTTGATCCCTCAGCTCAAACCCGTTTGAGGTTAGTTCGTCCAGGTATCCCTCCAGTATCATTCGCGACGTCAAGTTGGGAACCTCGGTGAACCTCTTTGAGGTTTCAGCAAATCCGTCGAAGGGTTCTAACTCGGATAGGTCTTTTCCGTATCCGTACACTGAGTCGCGGTCTGCATATACCCGCGCCCGCTTCAGTGACGCCCGCAACTCGCGCAAGTCCTGATACCGACTGCGCTCCGCTTCCATAAACGTAATCTCTTCATCGGCGAGGCTCACCTCAAAGAGATTTGTGTAGTAGCCAACATCCATTGTCACACGCTCCCTGCCTTGACCAGCCTGTTCTTCACCCTGACCATCTCCACAAGCCGGCGCAACTCCTCATATATGCCGTTTCGCCGTTCGCTGTTGAGCTCCAGCATATCAAACGCGATTTCGTCGAACGCACGCCAGTCAGGCTGTTGGCTTTCCTCTCGTATCTTGAGGATCTCGCGACTGGCAAGGTGGTGAAGCTGGGTATAAACCTCTTCTCTAACGTCCTTCACCCAATGTATTATACCACTTTTTGGGGCTAAATCTCAGATACCATGTCACGTTTTAGCGTTTTGTGAAACCGCCACCAGAGACACCCCCTAATATTTGGTCACTATTCTCTCCCACTCACAAAGAAGCTGTGCCTGCCCAGGCTTGACAACTAGCAAAAACCTGCGGTATGCTTTTTCTGCAGAGTTAAGCGTTAAAGACCAGTGACAGTGATAGGTGTCTTAATAGACATGGGTGCTAATGACGGTGTTGTGGCACTGGCAAAGAAAGACCTTGCTTGTCGAAGGGGTATATCCGTTGACAGAATTGCTCTAAAGCACATTGAAAGCGTTGACTGGTCTGACGCTAGCCTGGGTTGTCCCGAAGGGGGCAAAGCCTATGCGCAAGTAATCATCCCCGGCTATCGCTTGGTTCTGTCCGATGGAACCGCAGATTTTGAATACCATACAGATAATTATCGACGGGTAGTGTTTTATCAGACGATTAATCAGTCTACAACAAAATGAAAGGAGGTGTCCGATGAAGTTACTCCGAATTAGCCTGATTCTTGGGTTGATTTTAAGCCTGGTCTTATCTACTGGGCCAACTCTCGCCGCTGGCAACGGTGATGTGCAGAAGTTTGCCCCGGAGTGGATTTTGG
>Ga0315282_10012261_pt1 | contig 13146 bp, 6 predicted proteins | sample YL17G07_20_MG_FD_203693 | JGI IMG/M metagenome (GOLD analysis project Ga0315282, IMG submission 203693) | Sediment microbial communities from Yellowstone Lake, YNP, Wyoming, USA - YL17G07_20 | ecosystem: Environmental > Aquatic > Freshwater > Lake > Sediment | place: USA: Wyoming | collected...
AAAAATAATAAAAATAAAAAAAATGCAATTTTTGGAACTAAATGTAACTAACGGTAAGTAAATGAAAGTTGACAAGATTGGGGGGGACTGGTAAGATTATTACTAAAGTACCGGAAAAGTTTGGTACTAAAATACTAATAGTAGGAGGTGCCTAGTGGCAAAATTGTGGCCGTCCTTATCTGTTTTACTTGTTTTAGTAATGCTGTTGTTCCTGGCTCCTACGTTGCTGTTGCTGCCCGGGCAAAATGTGTCTGCCGCGGGTGGAAATGTGGTCCAGGCGGTCGAAGCAACTTTCTCGTTCACTGAAACCACAAATGGCACGTGGTGGCCATTCACGGCCGGTTCTGCGGGTATCAATGCAACGTATGGTCTTGGCCTGACGCAGTACACCAGAGAGAACGTGGTGAGAAGCACAAACCTCACCGGCTGTGGGTTCCGCAACTATACCACGGGCAATGGAAGTGTATCTGGAGTGGGCCTGAACGGAAACATATCGCTGGCCTGGAATACTTTTAATTTTAATCAGACATATCCCGATACTCCGAAATATATGACAGCCACTCATTTTGGCTTCATGTCGGGGAGAGGGTATATTGATGAAGGTGGAGGCGATAATTTCGCCTTCGTGTTCGTCGCCGATTTCGATAGCGATGATGCTACTATGAGTAACGCTGTCGGGAAGGGGTTCATGCTGAGCACGGAGGAGAGTGGGCGATTTGGCAATGCCACTTCATCTGACCCTGCCGACATGCATAAGATAATCGGAGATTTTGACATTACCAAGAGCGGTAATACTTATACCGGCAATTTCCACCTCAGAAACTATGACCCCAGCGAGGTCTTTGACCTGGGTAGTCTGACCGTCTCGGGTATGGTTGCGCAAGAACCTACAGACGCCATTAATGCTGGGCTGGAGCTGGTGAACTTCACCGTAGTTGGTCCTATGTCCACGCCAGGTGCTCCTAGCAAGGCCACTGGCTTTGAGGATATTGCCTGGGGAAAGGACCCGATAAAGACTGTAACGGGCGGTCGACTGGGTCCAAACGGGGTAATGGACATAAGCAGGAACAGCCCCCTGTATCTGGAGTTCGTTGTGGGGACCCCCTACCTTATGGTTCACATTCAGGGGTCTCCTGTCTGCAATCTATACATAGACGATACTAACACGGGAGTCAGGGCCGGCGATGGCACCCCATACGGAAAGCTATATGAGCTCTTGCTTCTCAGCCTGCCCTACCAGGAACTGCCCGCGAAATTGCCCCCTGAGTATTTTACCCAGTCGGGATATACCTTCACTCCCTTTGGACTGTTTAATCCATCCACTGACTGTTATGCCGGGGAAGAGAACTTCGCTGATGCCTTCATCAGGATTCAGGCATGCCAGTATGATGCTATGCAGGACTCAATTGATCATAGCTATGGGTTATTTCCCCACCCCAAGGTGGAATCAGTTACCCCAACTAGTGGCTACCTCGGGGAGACGCTGGACGTGACCATCAAGGGTAAATACCTCCTCAGGGCGGACAATTTTGCTGCCGCTACTGGTTCAGTGAGCCTTGGCTCGGGCATAACGGTGAACAGCTACAGCATAAAGAACAGCAGCCCGATAGATAATGAGATAACAGCGAGGATAACCATTGACGCTGCTGCCTCTGCTGGCAATAGAACTGTCAATGTGACTTCGTGCTTTAACTATACAAGCGGTCACGGTGCTGCCCCCTATCTATCGGGGGAATTGCCTGACGCTTTCACTGTTAAGGCGCTAGAAGGTGCTACCTTACAGGGACAGGGCATTTTCGCAGCAGGTGCTAACTCAGAGCCGTTCAGGGTGAAGCTCTTCGAGGCTGGTACTAATTGGAATATCGGTAATCTCACCTGGGATGGCACTGCGATTACTAGCGCTAGCGGGACTTTCATCATTAGTAATCTTACTGCCGGCACCTATGATATCGGGATTAAGGGTGCGACGTCCTTGAGCCGGCAGGAGACTAATGTAGTGCTGAATAGCACCAAGGTGGTCACTTTCACCGTTGTTAAGGGTGATGCCGATGACGATGATTACATAGGTGGTGCTGATTTCGGGCTATTCAGCATTGCCTACGACTCCTGGCCTGGTCAGCCGAATTGGGATCCTCGTTGCGACTTCGATAGTGATGACTACGTAGGTGGCAGCGATTTTGGCTTGTTCAGCATGAGTTATGACACGTGGGGAGACTTACTTGGGAAAGTGGTGTTCTAAAAATTAGGAAAGGAGGTGGTTTTATTGGAGAAAGATTGTGGAAGAAAGAAGGTAGATTCTAGAAAAGGAGGTAAAAAGTATTGAAAAGTAAGTTTATCAGTTTAATTCTAAGTGTGGCGGTGATTGCGGGCTTGATGTTGGTGCCCGCAGCATTGCCAGCAGTGCCAGCAGGAGTGGCTTTGGCTTCGGGTAATGTAACCATTAGCATCCAGCCTCCTCTAAAGAAGGTGGGGTTTAATGAGACATTCAATATCACCGTTATGCTCGCCAACCCTAGTGCGATGCCAATTGGTAATGCGGATGTTCGACTGCGTTTCGATCCTACTTACTTTAATGTGACCAATATGGTCAATGGTGACATGCCTTTCAACTTCGGCCAGTCATGGGACAATGTCACTGGTATCATTAAAAGTGGTCCTTATATGGCTTCGGGCACAAACACTACTGCTACTTCTATCCTTTTGTGTACCATAGCGTGTAAGTCTAAGGATGCTAGTGGAGAAAGCACAGTAAACTTTCTTTACGAGGCTGGCCCACCACCGCTAAAGACTGTTGTTATATACGGAGCAACTGATTACCTTGAAAGTGGTAACATGGCCCTGATGTATAACGGCACGGTAAAGGCTGGTAAGGCAACGTTGACCATAGCCGCGGGTAACGAGACGGTTTTAGATGTCACTTTTCCGGGCCAGCCGACTGGCAAGCGGTACCAAAGGATAGTTGGTCTGGACATGCCTAACTTTACGGCGACGGCGCGGGCTATGTTTTATCCCCCTGCCGAACGTACAGGTTTCGGCTTCCCCGTCAAGGTGCTGTATGCTGACGTGGTTGTTGATCTCGTCACGCAAGATATGAGCGCGCAGGTAGTGAACATACTGGTGAACATGGGCGGAGGGTTTGAACCAGCGACGCTCGTAAAGAACTATGTGTATACTGGTGCCCATGGTGTGCCTTATGCAGTGGGGAAGAATTGGTCATACAATACTACACTATACCTACCTGATCTTGACGTGTGGTCTAATGGGACCTTTTATGCCAATGTGACCGAAGAGGTTCCTCTTGCTCTGTCTAACTATGGAGTGCCAATAGGGAGTATACCTTGTTTCCATATAGTTCACACGGACCAACCGGCCGGTGCTGGCAACGTTACATATGAGGCCTGGTTTGCAGACCCATTGTATGCCCCTGGCCTCGGCTTCGTGAAGATGGTAGATCCCAGCACTTGGACGATGCCCGACACTTCTCCAGCCAGTGAGACTAGCTTGCTGTCTGGTATAAGCATTGAGGGCACGGGAAAGGTGGAGATAACATCACCTGCAATGGGGCAAGTGGCTCCTCCTTATCCTAACATGACTCAGTGGGCCTGGGATACGCCGGTAACGCTTAAAGCGACGGCTACAGCACCGGGTTGGGCCTTTGACCACTGGAGTGGCAACCTTCTTGGGCCTACTAATCCCAACACTATAACGATGAGTGTCGACCAAGTTGTGTTCCCTAACTTCAAGCAGCTTCCACCGGTACTTGGCTACAGCCCTGCGAGCTTCACCGGAGCAAACAAATTCAGCTGCAGGAAGGGAATGGAAAACCCTGAGAACCAGACACTTGACATCTGGAACAGTGGTGGATACACGCTTGGCTGGTCGCTTAGTGACGATGCTACCTGGCTTAATGAGAACCTGACAGCTGGCAGCCTCACCACAGGTCAGCATGACTATGTGCTTGTATCAGTTGAGGCGCTATCACCAGAACTGGATGTAGGCACGTATTATGCCAACATCACCATAACTACCGCCGGTGGCCCAGTTAACGTTCCGGTAGAGCTGGAGGTTAAAGAGGCGACCACTATCAGCGTTGTCAGGGATTTGCCTGGTAATAATCTACTGCCAGACGAGACATATCCTGGAGACCAGTTTACTGTCTACGTGAACTTCACTTCACCGACAGATGACTTCAACGCCATCTCTCTGGTCGACCAAGCTCCCGCTGGTTGGCGCGTTGACACTGATACAACGTGGTGTTCTCCGACGCCGGCTGACGAAGCTGTGAACAGGTCGACCAATGTGGTGGAGATTACCTGGCATGGAGTTTATGCTAAGGGCACTAAGTTTAGCGCAGTGTATAAGGTGACCGTCCCCAACACTGCCGCACCAGGAATCAATCTCTTCCCGTTGGATAACTGTGCTTTGGCCTGGGTTGGATACCACTTTGGCGCAGAGCCCCCGATGGGACAATACCAATCGTGCATCTCGAGCCCATCAGACTATAAGATGCTGATAACAGTCCCTGGCAAGGTATGGGGAGAGACTCGCGATGTTAACGCGCGTCTGCTAGACACTGTGCTGGTCACACTATCCGAGGAACCTGCGGGAACTCCGCCTGACATCAACCCCGAGGACACATGTTCCAGCGCTCAGCCAAATGCAGTCTATTCGAATGATGTGGATGACACCGGAAATTACTGGCAGCGGGCTCAAAAATGGTGCTACTACACTCTAGATATGAATACCATGCCCGGCAGTAGAAATCCGAATTATCCCCTCTTGATAAACCTCACAACGCCAGAACTGTTAGCTGCGGGGTTCAACATTGACTTCGAAGGTGACTACGGGCTTGTCCCCAGGGCATGCAACGTGACGTACGCTATGGAAAGCGTCAATAAATGCAATTTCGTGCCGAAGGACACGCTTGGCGGGAACCACACAGAGTGGCGGCTTACTTCATGGAAGGCCATGGAGTCGGTTAACTCCTGGACAAATCCTCAAAACTGCGTATAACTGCTAGAGTTGCGTAGTTAGGTGGATTCATCTAGCCCCCTTCCATCGGGAGGGGGCTAGTGTTATAATTAAAGAAGAAGTAACGAAATGAGATTATTGAGGCTGGTTATTGTTTTGGTATTGGCGGCCATTGTTGTCCTTCCTGTGAGTATGGCTTTGGCGTACGATGCCTATCCCACCAGGGTTTTGCCTGCCACGGTGGAAAGAGGAGAGACGTTCAATGTCACCGTGACCTTCATCCCCGCGGGAGGTGACTTCCATGCTATTTCCCTCACCGACCTCGCCCCGCCTGGTTGGAATGTGACCGTTGCTAGAGACTGGTGCCAGCCGAAACCATCCGTGTATGTCGCTGACGGCAATAGGGCAGACTTCGGGTGGACAGGCAACTATACTCAAAACTTTACCGTGACGTACAAGGTTACCGTTCCCTGGGGTGCTGCTCTGACAAATCATAACTTTAGCGGCTTTCTGGCATATTATGTTGGTTATTCAAATCATATTTTCGAGAACGTAACGGGTGATTTTAATGTGACGGTTGTTCCGCCAGCCATTTGCTTTGCCCCGGCGAGCATTGATTTCTATGGTGCTGTTAATGGGACAAACCCGCCGAACCAGACTCTGGAGTTGTGGAGCTCGACACCGTGCATGCTTAACTGGTCGCTGACCGACAATGCTTCCTGGCTCAGCGAAAACCGAACGAGTGGCAACTGTACCAATGTGCATGTTCCTGTAGTACTGTCGGTCAATGCATCAGGTATGCATGATGTCGGGGATTATCCCGCTAACATAACCATTCAGTCTCCTGATGCAAGCAATTCTCCCCGGCTAGTTCCCGTTATATTACATATGAGACTGACTGGTACCCTGCAAGGGCAGGTCAATTTCATCGGAAGGGGCGACCCTGGCAGTGATAGGTGGGTAGAGAGCTTTGAGGTGAAGCTATTTGAGCCTGGTAATCTTGACAATGTGCTGTGGGCAGGGAATAGTACCACCAACAATACCGGTGTGTTCACCATTTCCGACGTTGTTGTCGCCACCTATGATATCGGAATTAAGAACGCCACCTGCTTGAGCGAACTGGTGACTAATGTAACGGTCAATGCCGGTGCGCCCACGGTGGTCGATTTTGGCACTACTCGTGAGGGCGATGCCGATAACGATGACTACATAGTTGGCGGTGATTTTGGGCTATTCAGCATTGCCTACGACTCCTGGCCTGGTCAGCCGAATTGGGATCCTCGGTGCGACTTCGATCGTGATGACTACATAGGTGGCACCGATTTTGGCTTGTCCAGCATCAACTATGACAAGTGGGGAGAAGCATATGGGTACTTTTAAGGTGTTCTTTATTGCAGGAAAGTTCTTGGTAAACACGGGTGAACACCGTTTGGTTTGGTAGGAAAAAAATGAGACTGCGTGCAGTCGTTGTTATTGGAGTGGCATTGTTGGTTGTTGCCCTCATGCCTCTGGGCATAGCCCTGGGGCAGCAAGCCAATCCCGGCCGGGTTTTGCCCGATGCGATGCACAGCGGGGAAACATTTGAGGTCACCGTGAACTTCACCGCCCCGGCTGATAAATTCAATGCCATCGTTCTCAGCGACCTTGCCCCCGATGGTTGGAATGTGACCGTTGATGAAACATGGTGCACCCCGAACGCCGATGCTGTTTTAGATACGGACAATAAAGCGGAGATTACCTGGTTTGGGGAGTCAGATGTCGGCTTTGACAAAGATACTTCATTTAGTGCGTTATATAAGGTAACTGTCCCTGACGATGCCGAGCTGGGAATTTATGCCTTCAGTGGCTCTGTGGAATATTATGTTGGTCCTGAAGGACCTTATTCGGAAAATATAACCGGTGGCTCTCAAGTAGAGGTCGCTGGAGTAGGTGGTATTGGTCTATGGTGGATAGTTACCATCGTCGTTGTTGTCGCCATTATCGTGGCTGCGGTCCTCGTGGTTAGACGCCGGGGGATATGAGGTTAGTTCGGTATGATGACAAAAAGGGAGCAGATGCCCCCCTTTTTAGTTGGGGTTGCGGAGCAATCCCGGGGAAAGCAAAACTCAAAAATCAAAAGGCAAAATGACAGAGCAAAAGGCAAAATTCCAAATCCTAAATCCGAAATGCTAAACAATATCAAATGACCAAAATCCAAATGGCCAAGACGGTTTTGAACTTTGAATTTAGAGTATCCCACATAGGTTCGTATAAAAATCCCTCTAAATCCCCCTTTAGAAAAGGGGGTTCAACGCCCCCGTAAGGGGGATTTGACATTCCTGAAAAACAAGCAAAATTATAAATAGTTTTGTGGTTAACTATAGATATTAGGATTTGTTTAGAATTTAGTGCTTTGAGTTTAGGATTTCCCCGCAGGGGTGTGTCATTGCGAGCGAAGCGTGGCAATCCCGGCAGGGGGTATAAGAGTTTGCTTCGGCACCGGAGTGCCTCGCAATGACAGAAGGGGCTTGTCATTGCGAGCGAAGCGCGGCAATCCCGGTGGGGGTGCCCTCGATGAGAGAAGGAGGTGGACATTATAAATGATAACAAAGGAAGCGAAATTTCAGTAATAATATGAAGGAATAGTACCTCTTGTCGTAGGACTAAAGAATGTGACGAAAGTTATTTTACAGAAGGAAAATTCGGTAGATGATTTAAGGAGGTTGAAATGAGAAAGCTAGGATTTATTATCGGTATTATTGTGCTCCTCATCGCTCTAATGCCCCTCAGCATGCCGGTGAGCAACAATTTACCGGCTGAGGCGGCGGGGCCATCGGTACCGGTACCAACTGAGGCACCAAGCCTGCCGCCACCGCAACAGCCACCTCCGGTGATAGATGGGCAGTACGGAACGGGGTTCATACCACCAGCGATGGACCTCTCCTATATCACCGGGCAGAGGATGCCTGACGGCTCTCTGGTGGGAGGGTCGCCGCCGGTGGGGCTGCCGCCAAATTCATTTGATTGGCGTACACAGGGGAAAGTCACCTCGGTGAAGGACCAGGGCGCTTGCGGCGCCTGCTACGCCTTTGCCGGTATTGGCAATGTCGAATCGAAGGTACTGATTGACACTAACACCACTCCCCCCGGTCCCGACTACTCCGAGAACAATGCCAAGGAATGCAACTGGCGGGAGATAAATAACTGGGTAGATGGCTTCGGCAACCCGTGGGGCAGCTGCGATGGAGGAAACTACTACATACTTGCCAGCCTGTTCTCCCAGAAAGGCATAGTCGATGATACAAACGACCCATATTTCCCTTGGAACACCACCTGCAACTCCTCCTGTCCGTATAACAAGACGCTGCTGGACTGGAGAATCATATCGGGCAATTACATAGCCGATACCAGCGCGCTGAAGACCTATATCATGACCTACGGGCCGGTCTATACCACGTTATACGTGGACCCATCCAAGTTCAACGGCACCTATGACGGCTCCTACACGTTTAACTACACTGCATATGACTCTCCAAACCATGCTGTGTTGATTGTCGGCTGGAGCGACACCCTTCCCCCTGACCAAAATACTGGCCTGCTTGGAGACGGCTGGATTGTGAAGAATTCCTGGGGTCCTACCTGGGGTGCTGGCGGATATTTCTATATTCACTACGGTGCAGCAAATATCGGCATGTGGTCCTCGTTTATGAATGGTTGGCAGGACTACGATAACAACGGCAGCATCATGTATTACGACGATGATTGCTGGGACGCTTCCTGGGGATATACATCCACCACCGGCTGGGGGCTGTGCAATTTCACCCCCTCCAACAACACCAATGCTACCCGCGTGGAGTTCTGGACCACGGATAACACCAATGATGTTGATATCTACATCTATGATAACTTCGATGGGACATCGCTGAGCAAGCTGCTGGTCAGCCAGTTGGACTACAGCTTCACCGAAGCGGGCTACCATGGAGTGAACTTAACCTCGCCACTGGCGCTGACTGCCGGTGACCCCGTTATCGTGGTGGTGAAGTTCACTAACGTCGGTTATCAATACCCCATCCCGATAGACCCGAACGGACCACACGAGACGGGGCGCACATACGTCAGCCCCACTGGCTTAAATGGCACATGGACCGACCTGGGGACATATGCCGGGGATGATGTCGCTATTCGTTTGCGCACCTCGGGAGTTGTAACCGGTGCCCCTGACCTCACAGTGGAAGGGAAGTCTGAAGAGGTTGTTGGCTGCAGCTACAACGTAACCTACACCGTGACCAACGCTGGTAATGCCACTGCTGGTGCCAGCACGACGGGCATTCACGCTAACGGCGGGCTGGTGGCAACCGCTCCTTGCCCGTCTCTGGCAGCCGGTGAGAGCAATACCACGACCGTCGGGCCGTTCGACTGTCCCGGCACTACCACTGTGACCATTGCGGTCTGCGCCGACAAAGACAATGTCGTTACTGAGAGTGATGAGAACAACAACTGCCTGGAGAACTACATGCACCAGCCGCTGGAGTTCGGCGATGCTCCTGACCCAACATATCCCTCTCTCCTTGCCAGCAATGGCGCGCGGCACTGCCCCACTGACACCGAAATACTCGGACTGAACAGTCAGGGTGATTCGAAGGACTTCGAGCTTGATGCCCGGGTCGTTGATATGGATATTCCCTACAGCGATGGGTTGGTAACCACTACCCTGGCTCCCGGTAATGCAACGGCAACGGTCCAGTTTGAGGTGACCAACTTCATTGCCACTAACGACCTCATTGTTAACATACTGATTGACCTGAATCAGGATGGCGACTGGAAAGACCCTGGAGAGTACGTGGTTCAAAATCAGGCGATAAACCTGCCCGGTCCTGCCGAGGCCACCTTTGTGTCCACGCCATTCTCAACTGTGGGGGCAACTCCGGGTCAAACATGGCTCAGACTTACGCTGACCAGGACCCCGGTCCCCGTTGCGTGGGATGGCACCGGACAGTTCGCCTGCGGTGAAACCGAGGACTGGAAGATATACATAGAACAGGAAGGAGAATGGTACTGGAAGCCGGGCAACTGGACTGACTACGCCCTGAGCGGCATGCCTGACTTCGACCAGAAGCAGGATAACTGGACGAATCCTCCTGCTGGGGGGCCTTGGACCTATTGCGGACCGGTGGCGGTGGCTAATTCCCTGTGGTGGTTCGATTCCAGGGCGGAGACTGGCGGTATCTCGCCACCCACCATCAACGATACCTACGGTCTGGTGACAAACTTCAGCGCTCCGTGGGATGACCACGACGCCAGTAACGTGATGCCGCTGGTTAACAACCTGTCATGGCTTATGGACACCGATGGGCAGAGAACTGGTAACACGACCAAGAGCGGCACCGATGTCATGGACATGCAAGCGGGGATAAACCAATACCTCAACAATACCGGCTATGCTGCCGATTACAATGAGACGACAATGCTACGGCCGGACTTCGCCTGGATTGAGGGGGAGGTGGAGAGGTGTGAGGATGTGGTGCTGCTTCTCGGCTTCTGGCAGCACGAGTATGGCTCTGACTACTGGTGGCGCGTCGGCGGACACTATGTCACTTGCGCCGGTGTGAACTCGAATACCTCTCAGCTCGGCATCAGCGACCCCTATTGGGATATAAGTGTCCCGGCCGCAGGGCCAGGTGTGCATAACGATACTCAGTATGTCTCCCACGATATCTACAATGTTACTTTCATCCCGCTGGGCCCTGGCGGCTCCCCCTGGCCCGGCTGGGCTCTGCAAAACTATGCTGGTGGGAACCCCATTGCCATTGTCAACTTTCAAGGTCAGAACTCGGGTCCCCTCCTGATACCTCAGGGGGCGTACGATCCAGACCTAATAAACTTTCCGGTGATGACCGTTATCGACTACGCCGTTGCCGTATCACCGACGGCCGGCGCTACACTGCAAGGGCATGTTGACCTTGGAGGAAGGCCGGCAACCAATATTACGGTGAGGTTCTTCGTTCCTAACACAACGACTGAGTATGTGGGAATGAAGACACATACGACCACTGATAGCAGTGGGAACTTCACGGTTGGTAATCTTACCCTTGCCACCTATGATATTGGAGTCAAGGGTTCGACCAGCTTGAGTAATCTGGTGAAGGGAGTAAACCTGAGTGCTGGTAATAACACTGTTCCTTTTGGTCTTTTACTTGAGGGTGATGCTGATGACGATGATTACATAAGTGGTGCTGATTTTGGGCTATTCAGCGTTGCCTACGACACCTGGCCTGGTGGTCCGCCGAATTGGGATCCTCGTTGCGACTTCGATCGTGATGACTACGTAGGTGGCAGCGATTTTGGCTTGTTCAGCTTCAATTATGACAAGTGGGGAGATGTGTATGGATACTTTTAAGGGATGTTTTCGCAATGGCTCGCGGGAATATCCTGGCTAGAGCTGGCTAGCGAGGTGGACATAACTAACCCCCTTCCACCGGGAGGGGGTTAGTGTTATAATTAGTTATTATAATCAAAAAAGTGGGATTGTGCAGGCTGTTCGTTGCTCTGTTGGTAGTGGTGGCTGTTGTCTTCATGCCTCTCACTGTAGCTTTGGCGCAACAGGCCAATCCAAGCAGGGCTTTGCCTCCCGTGGTGGATAAAGGGGAAACGTTCGATGTCACCGTGAACCTCACTGCGCCTGGTGATGACTTCAGGCTTGTCACCGTTGTTGATCTTGCTCCTGCTGGTTGGAATGTGACCGTCAATGGAACATGGTGCACCCCAACACCAAGTTTTGTTATAGCTACAGGGAATAAAGCACAAATTGTCTGGAGTGGGCCGTTTAACAATGGCACTTTCTTCACCGCGGTGTATAAGGTGACTGTGCCTGGTGATGCCGAGTCGGGATTTCATACCTTTACTGGCTCTCTGGGATATTATCTCGCTTCTTCAGAGCATATTTTCGAAAACATAACGGGAGATTCTCAAGTGTTTTTGTCACTTGAACTTGAATTCGATGTTATTAGACATATTAATGAAACATTGAAAAGCCCGAATATGCTGTATCCTGACGACACATTTGAGGTGTTCGTTAATTGGACCGCGCCTCTAAATAACTTCTCTGCTATCGCTCTCACCGACCTTGCCCCCGCCGGCTTTGAGGTTGAGGCTAATAAAACGTGGTGTTCCCCCACCGCAAATGAAACTAATGCTACAGGCAATAAGGTAGAAATTGCCTGGTATGGCCCCTATGCTGAGGGCACTAACTTTACCGCAAAGTATAAGGTCACTGTCCCCGGTGCTGCCGCACCAGGAAGTCATTACTTCCCCTGTGATAACTGTTCACTGAGCTGGCTTGGATACTACTTTGCCGGGTATGGACCATATACATCGTGCACAATAGGAGATAGTGAGGTAGTGGTAACAGTCCCCAGCGATATAGTGGGAGAGACGCGCGATGTTAATGCTAACGTGTTGCCTGATGTGACCGTCACGGTATTCGAGAAACCTGTTAGCGTTGACGGGGTCGATGTAAGCACTGAACTAGGAGCCTACGACATAGAGGTGCGGACCACCGGGTTGTACTGGGAGCGGGCTGAAAAATGGTGCTACTACACTCTAGATATGAATGCCATGCCAGATGGCGCGCCCGGCAGTAGAAATCCGTATTATCCCCTCTACATAAACTTCACAATGCCAGAACTGTTAGCTGCGGGATTCACCATGGACTTCGAAGGTGACTACGGGCTTGTCCCCCAGGCATGCAACGTGACGTACGCTATGGAAAGCATCAACAAATGCAATTTCGTGCCGAAGGACGTGTATGGCATGAACCACACAGAGTGGCGGCTTACTTCTTGGAAGGCCATGGAGTCGGTCGACTCCTGGACACATCCTAAAAACTGCGTATAACTGCTAGAGTTGGGTAGTCATATGGATGTAATTACCCCCCTGATGTAGTTCAGATAGATGGGTGACACCTCAAAGAAAGTCAAAAGGCAAAAATCAAAATGCAAAATGAGGAAGCTCTTTGCCTCTTATAGTATCCCGCATAACTTCGTCTAAAAATCCCTCTAATTCCCCCTTTAGAAAAGGGGGACTAAGGAGGATTTGACATTCCAGGAAAACAAGTGAGATTATAAATAGTTTTGTGCCTAACTATAACTAACTATGATTTGTCATTTTTGACTTTTTATGTTTGATTTTTAATATTGT
>Ga0315282_10012262_pt1 | contig 13144 bp, 8 predicted proteins | sample YL17G07_20_MG_FD_203693 | JGI IMG/M metagenome (GOLD analysis project Ga0315282, IMG submission 203693) | Sediment microbial communities from Yellowstone Lake, YNP, Wyoming, USA - YL17G07_20 | ecosystem: Environmental > Aquatic > Freshwater > Lake > Sediment | place: USA: Wyoming | collected...
GCATAATACCGACATCGCTGATTTCCAGCTTTCGCATCTTACGTCCTCCTTGCCTCAAATTATGACAAGTAGGACGATTAATGTCAATACAATTATGCGGCACTATTTATGACGCTATGTATAGATAGAATAAATTGCGAGAGAAGATTAGAGAACTGGACTTATCTAACAGGGTAAAGGTGAGGGGGGACGAAAATCGATATTCACCCCCACCCTTACCCTCCCCCCTGCCTACCGGCAGGCAGGCATCAAAGGGGGAGGGGATAAATGGGCAATTTTCATCGTTTGTGGATGAGAAAAGTATAATGTAAGATTAAAAGAGGTTTTTTAATAGGACCCAATGCGACTTTGACGCCAATGTTGTCGAAAGAAGACATGATCGGTTTTGCACGAGAGGCCCTGGGGCTTTCAGATTCCGTTTCCATCGAACTTTCTACAATTGAGGGGAGAGGGTCGGACCGGACTTTCTTCCGGTTGAAATGGAACCGCAAGGATTCGGCCATCCTGGTCCATTACGACCCGAAGCGAATAGAAAATACATACTACGCCGATATTGCGGCATTTCTATGTGACATCGATGTCCCAGCGCCTCGGTTGATCCGCCATGATCCGGCCGACTGTCTGATCGTCATGGAAGACCTTGGGGATGAGGACCTCTGGTCTCTCAGAAATATCCCCTGGGAGACTCGGCGGGCCCTTTACCAGAAGACGCTTACCATTGTACGCAGACTTCATTCTTTCCCCGAAGAGGACTTCCGTTCGGCACATGTGAGACTCATGGAGGGCTTTGGTCCTGATCTCTACCGCTGGGAGCGGGATTACTTCAGGGATCATTTTGTCAGGGATGTTTGCGGGATCGAACCTGAGGCATCCTTCGAACGGGAACTCGAGACAGAGCTTTCCAGTCTAGCAAAGCGCCTTGCAGGAACGAAGCGTTCTCTCGTGCACCGGGATCTGCAATCCCAGAATGTGATGATTCGTGAAGGAGAACCCTACCTCATCGACTTCCAGGGGATGCGTTTCGGTAGCCCGTTCTACGATCTTGGCTCGCTCCTCTGCGATCCCTATGTGAATCTTTCCACCAATGAACGTGATACACTTCTGTCCTTTTATTACAAGTTGTTGGAATGGGATCTTGATTGGCATACTTTTCAGAACACTTTTTGGGAGGCTTCAGCACAGCGCCTCATGCAGGCCCTCGGGGCCTATGGATTTTTGGGCCTCGAGAAAGGGCTGAAAGCTTATCTCGAGCATATCCCTGCCGGACTCCATAATCTTCACTGTGCGGCGTCGCAGGTAGCATCCCTTCCCCGACTCCGAGAGCTCTCACTGGCATGCCAGAAGGTAATCGAACAAAAGGAATAGTAGCATAGTGCCTGCCGAGAGGTATGGTCGCCCTTACTTTGCCCTTGACGAAATCGGGACCAACCAGACATCGGTAGACTTGGCGTGGAATTTTCTTCCCACTATTAATTATGTTATAAGAGAATCAAAGAATGACAAGGGAAGCCGGGAGGTGAAGGATGCAGTCCTTCGATTACCAAAAGGTCTATAGTTTGCAAGATGCCTTAGAAGCTGTCTCAGCCTCAAAGGGAATCTCGGTTTTCATGGCTGGGGGCACGGACTTATTGGTCCAGATAAAAGAAGGAAAGATACGACCGCAGTGCGTCATCGACGTGAAGGGCATTCACGAAATGGACGGGTTAGCTACCTCAGAAGATGAACTCTCTATCGGTGCTCTAACAAGCATCAGGACGTTGGAGACATCTCCGTCTACGTTAGGGAAGGTGCCATTACTTGCTCAGGCTGCTGCTAAGCTCGGTTCTGTTCAGGTAAGGCACAGGGCTACGATCGGAGGGAATCTTTGCAACGCTTCGCCCTCCGCTGAAACGGCCCCAGCCCTTCTCGCCATGGATGCACAAGCTGTGATCTGTGGAAAGGCGGGCACGAGGGTTGTTGAGCTGAATGATTTTTTCCTTGGGCCGGGAGCAACGGTTTTAGGCGACGGTGAGATGCTCACGCATTTGAAGATCCCCTTGACCCGAAACCGCCAGGGATCTGTGTACTACAAGCTCTCCACGAGGAAAGCGATGGACTTGGCGTTCGTTGGTGTGGCGGTATTACTTGAGTTGGACAGAGGCGACGAGATCACCAAAGCGCGCATTGCCCTGGGTGCAGTGGCCCCTAAACCGATCAGAGTGCAATCAGCCGAGAAGCTGTTGGAGGGCAGACTTCTCGACCTTGACGCGGCCCGGGAATCTGCAGAACTGGCGGCTCAATCCTGCAAACCGATCTCGGATCTTAGAGCCAGTGCCGAGTACCGTAGGGAAATGGTCAGGGAACTCTGCCAACAAGGCTTGCTCACCGCCTATCGGCAGGCAAAATGTTTGACTGAGGGTAATAACGAATGAAGCAGCTTATTGAACTGAGGATAAACGGCCAGAAAATAGAAATGTCTGTAGATGGGAACCAAACCCTTTTAGAGTTTTTGCGAGAACAACTCGGCCTTACAGGAACCAAGAGAGGTTGTGATCAGGGTGATTGTGGTGCGTGTACGGTGTTGATTGATGGTCAACCGGCAAATTCTTGCCTCGTCCTTGTTTCAGAGGTCGCAGGCAGAGAGATTACAACCATCGAAGGGTTGAGCCAGAACGGAAAACTTCATCCTTTACAACAAGCCTTTGTCGATTACAACGCTGTTCAGTGCGGATTTTGTACCCCGGGCATGATCTTAACAGCAGCTGCCCTCTTGAATGAAAATCCTAACCCAGCCCCTGAAGAGATTCGCCAATACTTGCAAGGAAATCTCTGTCGCTGCACTGGTTATAGCAAGATCGTCCAAGCTATTCAGGCGGCAGCGGGCAGTACTTCTCCCAAGGAGAAGGGACAGACAGCAACCACTGAAGTTAGACGGTTGGAAGCCCCAGAAAAAACGACCGGCCACGCCACATTTACGGGAGATATGAAACGTTCAGGGATGCTCGTCGGAAAGATCCTTCGCAGCCAAATACCCCATGCCCGCATCAAGAGGATTGGGACGGATAAGGCGCTGTCCATCCCGGGCGTTGCCGCTGTGATAACTGGCCAGGACTTCCCGAATAGAAGAACGGGTTTCGTGATCCAGGATGAAGTGGCGTTGGCAAGGGATAAAATCCGTTATATTGGTGAGCCTGTGGCAGCAGTGGCGGCTGTTGACGCAGAGACAGCCCAGCGCGCCCTGGATCTCATAGAATTGGAGGCTGATGAGCTTCCGGCTGTCTTTGACTTTTCTCACAGCATCGATCCCAATGCGCCGCTCATCCATGAAAAGTTCAAGGAGTACACTTCCAAAATGCCCCTCAATCGGGAGGGGAACATCTGTCTTCATACCAAAATAAAAAAGGGTGACATAAAAAGAGGCTTTGCAGAGAGCGACGAGGTATTCGAGGATACATATACCATGCCGGTGGTCCACCAGGCTCCTCTTGAACCAAGGGCTGCCCTAGCCGAAGTGGATCATAATGGCAGGCTGCATGTATGGTGCAGCACCGCGCGTCCTTTTATGATTCGATCAGGACTCGCTGAAATCTTAGACCTTCCCATGTCCGATATCCAGGTCACTGGGACCAGAATGGGCGGTGGCTTCGGAGGCAAGGGCGAGACTTCCATCGAGCCGATTGTGGCCATGCTGGCCCTGAAGGCGAAGAGGCCGGTTAAAGTCGAAATGACCCGCAAGGAGGATTTTTTGGCGGCCACTCCCCGCCATGCGATGGAAATCTCGATCAAGACCGGGGTGAAGAAGGACGGTACGCTGCTCGCCAGGCAGGCGCAGATAAGAGTGGATACCGGAGCCTATGCCTACTTCGGACCCAATACCACTTCGAATGCCGTGCTGCTCATCAGCGGGCCTTACAACATTCCCAATTTATCGATCGAGGGTATCTGCGCCTACACGAACAAGATCTCCTGTGGTCCCTGCAGGGGTCCTGGAGCACCGCAGGTCCATTTTGCGGCGGAAACTCAGCTCGACAGGATTGCAACCAAACTGGGCATGGACCCCATTGAGCTGCGGATGAAAAACGCGCTAAAGGCCAATGACTTGACCCCGACCGGACAGGTTCTAACAGAGGGAGGTTACCAGGAAGCACTTGCGCAACTGAAAAAATACATGGAGGAACATTTCACCCTACTGCCGGTGACCGATGAGGGAAAAGCGCTTGGCGTTGGTGTAGCAGGTGGTTTCTGGGGCATGGCCGGTTTCGGTTCAAGCGCAACGGTGAGGCTCAACGAGGATGGAACCGTCATCCTCTCAATGGGCTCTGTTGAGATAGGTACTGGTTGCGATACGGCGATGGCCTTACTGGTTGCAGAGGAATTGGGAATTCCACTTGAACGTATCAGGGTGGTTAGCGGTGACACGGATACCTGCCCCTTCGACTTTGGCGCGATAGGAAGTCGGACCACGCAAGCGATGGGCGTGGCTGTCCATCAAGCCATCGATGGTGTGAAGAAGCAGCTCTTAGCATTTGCCGAGCATCTTCTCAAAGCTTCGAGAGAGACTCTGACATTCGGTGGCGGCAGGATCTATGTAAGTGAGCGTCCTGAAGTCGCGATTCCAATCGCCAATGCCGCACATCTACTAACGGTAGTGAAAGGGGGTCCTGTAGTTGCCACCGGGACTAATACTGCCCTTATTCCACCCTTCAACCCGGAGTTCGTTGAGAGCAATGTGGCGCCCAGCAGACCCTTTTTTGCCTACGGTGCCCAGGCCGTTGCAGTGCAAGTAGACAAGGCCACCGGGAAGGTAGATGTTTTGAAGGTCGTTGCGGCTCACAATGTTGGCAAAGCCGTATTCAGAGCGGGCATTGAAGGTCAAATTCATGGGGGTGTAGCGATGGGATTGGGGTATGCCCTGAGCGAGGAAGTTGTCTTCTCAAACGGAAGGCCGCTCAACGATTCGTTCCTCGACTACCGCCTGCCCACCATGGTGGACGTTCCAGAGATCATTCCGATCATCGTTGAAAAAGAGAATGCAAGGAGTCCTGAGGATATCAGGGGGGTTGGGGAGCCGACCACGATTCCCACAGCGGCCGCTGTGGCCAATGCAGTCTACGACGCCGTTGGGGTCAGGGTGAACCATCTGCCGTTGACGCCCGAGAAAGTCTATTGGGCTATGAGAAACAAGAAGATCAAGGAATCTCCCCTCACCCTCCCCCTCTCCCCGAAAGACTGTGTCACAATATGAAAAAAAACCGGCATTTTGAAAGAGCGGAGAGGCGGTCGGGTGGAAAAGATTTAGAGCGGTAACCTTTAGCCGTTCGGATTCAGGTGCACCAAGCGTATGAAGACATTCGATTTTATACAAGTGACGATCTCCCATAATCTAAAAGACCCGCATTCTAAAGCTTTGGAACCTGACTGCCTCTCCCCTTTGCTTACGGTTACGACACAGTCTTATTGGGGAGAGGGAGGGGGTGAAGCGAGGGCATCATGACCGGCGCAGAAAGTCTGATCCGCACACTCATCGCCTCCGGTGTTGAGGTGTGCTTTGCCAATCCCGGCACCTCCGAGATGCACTTTGTCGCGGCACTCGACAAGGTTGACGGCATGCGTTGCGTCCTCGGGATGGCGGAGACCGTCGTCACCGGCTGCGCCGACGGCTACGCGAGGATGGCGGAGAAACCCGCAGTGACGCTGCTGCACTGTGGACCGGGTTTCGCCAACGGCATTGCCAACCTGCACAACGCGCGCAGGGCGAATGCGCCCATGGTGAACATCGTCGGCGACCACGCCACGTACCACCGTCCGTTCGATGCCCCACTCACCGCAGACACGGAGGGGCTTGCGCGTGCGGTGTCGGACTGGGTGAAGACGAGCAACTCCGCACAGCAGGTTGCGTTTGACGGCGCGGCGGCAGTGCAGGCCGCGCGCACTGCCCCCGGGCAGATCGCCACGCTGATCCTGCCGGCCGATATAGCCTGGAGCGAAGGAAGCGGCCCGGCCGCGCCACTGCCTATGGCGGTGCGGCCGCAGGTAGCACCGGAGATGCTTCTGACGGTAGCGCGCATCCTACGGTCGGGTGGGCCTTCGATGCTGCTCCTCAACGGCCAGGCCCTTGGCGAGGCAGGCCTTGTCACCGCTCAGCGCATTGCACACGCGACCGGTGCGGAGCTGCGTACGCCGACGCAGGTGCCACGCATGGCACGCGGCCGCGGCCGGGTGCCGGTCGACCGTATGCCGTACGTAGTTGACGCAGCAGTCAAAAAACTCGCGGGGCTCAAGCACTTAATCCTCGTCGGCGCGAAGCCACCGGTCGCATTCTTCGCCTATCCCGGTAAGCCCAGCCTCATGACGCCGCAGGATTGCGCGATGCACGTGCTTGCGCGGCCGGAACAAGATGCCGTGGCTGCGCTGCAATGGCTCGCTGACGAACTCGGCGCGCCGCGCACCGTGTCGATTCCCGAAATGGGCCTGAAGCCGCGCATCGCCAGTGGCCCCTTCCAGCCAGAAGCTTTTGGCACAACCCTCGCGGCGCTACTGCCTGAGAACGCAATCGTTGCCGAGGACGGGGTCACTTCGGGCCGTGCGCTCTTCCCGTCCACGTTCAACGCCGCGCCCCATGACTGGATCCAAATCACCGGCGGTGCGATCGGCCACGCCTTTCCGTGCGCCACCGGCGCAGCGGTGGCCTGCCCGGAACGCAAGGTTGTGTGCCTGCAGGCCGACGGCGGTGGCATGTACTCGCTGCAGGCGCTGTGGACGCAGGCGCGCCAGAAGCTCGACGTGGTGAACGTCGTGTTCGCCAACCGCTCGTACAAGATCTTGCACGACGAGCTGCTCGCGGTGGGCGCAATGCCTGGGCCCGCCTCTAACAATCTATTCGACCTCGGTCGTCCAGACCTCGACTGGGTCGGGCTCGCCAAGGGCATGGGCGTGGAAGCGGTCCGCGTGGAGACGCTGGAGGGCTTTGCCGATGAGTTCCGTGCCGCCTGCATACGCCATGGTCCCTTCCTGATCGAGTTCCGCATTTAAGAGATACTCCTCCCCTTCCAAAAAGTTTAGGCGTAATGTATAATGCAAACCATAATTGACGTGGAAAGCTTTAGACCTTTTGGTGAGAACATAACGCCAACATAAAACGTATGATTCGATAGCTTCCACCTTCTCGCAATGGGGTAGATGAGATGATAGAGATAGACTCAACAAAATGCACCAAATGTGGATTCTGCTTTGAGGTGTGCCCAAACTATGTTCTCGCTTTGGGCGCAGACCGAAAAATACAGGTCAGATATCCAGAGCAATGCTGCATATGTGGCCATTGCGTTGCGATATGTCCGGAGAGCGCCATCATTCATAAAGAGATGCCCAGTGAGAAGTTTGAAGATTTGCCGGACACCATCATTCCCGCTGAAAGCATGAGGGGCCTCTTATTATCAAGAAGGTCCATCAGGGCGTTCAAGGAAAAAACTGTTCCTAAAGAGCTCATAGAACAGCTAATTGAGGTCGGCATTCATGCAGGAACTGCGTCAAATGGGCAAACAGAAAGTTTTATCGTTATCCAAGACCGAAAGGTACTATCCGAACTTGAAAAAATGGTAATCGATGTTCTCTGGAATATGGGGCTGAAATATCTGGGTAGTAGTATCGGGCAGAAATTAGCAAAAGCAAGGATCGGCGGCGAAATGGTGAGACAGTCCATTCCATATCATCACATAATAAAAAATAGAAAAAATGACAATCAGCTTGCGGGTATGGTCTTTCGAAATGCACCCGTTGTTATTGTGAGTTATGGGTTCAGAACGAATGCCATGGCTCGAGCGAACTGTTCAATTGCTGCAAGAAATATGGAAATCATGGCTAAAACCGTGGGCCTTGGAACTTGTTGGGTAGGATTTCTTACAGTTGCGGCTCACCATGCGAAGAAGATAGGGAAGTATCTTGGAATTCCAGATGACCACAATATATACAGTGCAATTATGGTAGGATATCCAAAATACAAGTTTAGGAAGACAATTCCACGTAAAGAAAGGCAAGTCCGCTGGATATAGAAACTCAGGTGGGGGACCAGACATGGGCGATAAGTTTGAATCCGGGCAGACAAAAGTACAATGACCCTTGAACAAGCGGCTGCACATCGACGGGCTAAGCCGCGCGTGTGAGCTGCAGCGTTATATACTCTATCAATCAGAATGAAACCTATCACTGTAGTCATCCCTTACATCCCAGAACCTTTCTATGAGAAGACCCTGTTCTACTTGACGAAGTCAGAATTGGTCGAACGTGTCGTGATCGTGGAGCAGGATCCGGTTCATTTCAAAATGGACAGGTGCCGTATTCTTGTCGCCGAACCCCTTTCCTCATACAAAAACCTTAGCCTGATTCTTGACGAGATCCGAACAAAGTACCTACTCCTCCTGCTGGAGCCCCAACAAATTTCGGTTGAGCCTAAAGCCCTGGAGAGGATTCTGGAGAAGGCTGAGTCCATAAAAGCAGGACTGGTCTATTCAGATTTCTATGACGGAAGCAAACACGGGAAGATTCTTCATCCACTGAATGATTATCAACCGGGGAGCGTCCGCGACGATTTTGACTTTGGTGCCATGATCCTCTTTTCAGTCGCAGCCATCCGTAAGGCTCTGAAAAAATACGGCGTCATACCCGGCGTTAAATCTGCTGGCCTTTACGATATTCGCCTGAAGGTCTCAATCGACCATTCTGTATATCATCTGCGGAAGCCACTCTACTCCGTGATCCAGACAGAGGAGGCCTCCGTTAACGAAAAGATATTTGCCTACGTCGATCCCCGTAATCAAGCCGTCCAGAAGGAAATGGAGACCGTCTTCACGGATTATTTGAAGAAGATCGGGGCTTATCTGCCAGGCTCTCACCTCGGGCCCTTTAGGGAGTTCGAACAGAGACCGAAATCCTTCCCGGTGGAGGCCTCTGTCGTCGTTCCCGTGCGGAACCGGAAAGAAACGATTACCGAGGCCGTAAAAAGCGCCTTGTCGCAAGAAACGGATTTTCCATTCAATGTCATCGTTGTGGACAACCACTCGACAGACGGAACAACGGCCGTCCTCTCCGATCTCGCCAGGCAGTATATTAGCCTGAAGCACATCGTCCCGGACAGGTCCGATCTTGGCATCGGTGGTTGCTGGAACGAAGCACTTCGGCACGAAGCCTGCGGTCACTATGTCGTTCAGCTCGATTCGGATGATCTTTACAGCAGCAGCCGCACCCTTCAGAAGATGGTCGATATGCTCCGTCAGGGGAGCTATGCTATGGTGATCGGCTCTTATACCCTCGTCGATTCCAGGCTGAAGGAGATTCCGCCGGGCCTCATCGACCATCGCGAATGGACCGATGAAAACGGTCACAACAATGCTTTACGCATCAACGGTCTGGGTGCCCCGCGGGCATTCAACACCAGTCTCTTGCGAAAAATCGGCTTTCGCAACGTGAGCTATGGCGAGGACTATGCAGCAGCGCTGAGAATCTCCCGGGAATACCAGATCGGGAGGATCTATGAAAGCCTCTACCTCTGCAGACGCTGGTCGGGCAACACCGACTCGGCTCTCGGCATCGAAGAGGCAAACCGAAAGAATGCCTTTAAGGACAAGATACGGACTACGGAAATTTTAGCCCGGCAAAAAATCGCAGAGCGCGTAGCGCAAAGGGCATAGGGTTTAAGATTTGAAAGTCTCATAGTCCAACAGTTGTATAGTCACATACTCGTAGTCAACTGAAAGACCACGAGGCTGACGATCAAAAGACTATGCGACTAGGCGACCATCTGACTATTCGACTTCTTTTATGCCATGCTCCATGCACTTTGCTATCTTCCCCTTGGAGAGTGATCGATAGCCATGGGAATCGTCATCCGATCCTGGCAGAAGGATGATCTCGCCTTTATCCGCAGAATAACCTGGGAATCCTGGATTTCTACTTATTCGACCTTCATTCCCGAAAGCGATCTCAGGTCCTATTTCGATGTTCACTATACGGAGGCGTCCCTCCTCAGGATCTTTGAGGATCCGTTCACACATGGCTTCATTGCAGAGACGGATGACCAGATCACAGGTTACGCGCGACTTTTCTTCAACCGTGATGAGAATCGTCTCTACGTTTCCTCGCTCTACCTTCTTCCAGAGTTTCAGGGACAGGAAATCGGCAGGCAGCTTCTCGATGCGGCAGCAGGATATGCTGTAGAAAAGGGTGTGGATGAACTCTGGATCGGCGTGATGGTGAAAAACAGGCAGGCCCTCTTCTTTTATAGGAAGGTGGGCTTCCAATTCGTCCGGGAAGAACCTTTTATCATGGGAAAAACCACAGTGAGTCACCTCATCGGTTTCAAGAAATTGGGGAGGAGCCCACTATTTGACCAGAAGACTTATGCCACCTTCGACAGAGGGGAAAGTTACCCCGAGCCGCACCCCGAACGGGTGAAGAATCTTCCCGGACTTTGTCTGGAACTCCTATCAGAACAGAAAAAGACATGGCTGGATCTTCGGGAAGGCTACGAATCCTTTAAGGACATCCGGGAGCGGGATATCTTCTGCAGGAGATTTTCCGTCCGCCTCCAGCGCAATCCGGGAAGAATCAAAAGCAGCCTGGCCGACGTTGGCGAAGGAAATACAAACGAGCGTCAATGTTTCCTCTGCCTGAATCATCTTCCTGGAGGCCAGAAAGGGATCCTTTACGGAAGCGACTATTTGATTCTTTGCAATCCCATGCCTGTTTTCCCTTCCCACTTCACCATCTCCCATTTAGACCATCGCCGCCAGAACATCTCTGAACATATCGATAGCTTTCTTCAGCTCATGGCTGATTTTGGCTTCGGGTGGACGGTCCTCTACAACGGACCAAAATGCGGCGCTTCCGCACCGGATCACCTTCATTTTCAGGCGGTTCCATCAGGACAGATGCCAATCGAGAAAGAAATCCGGGAGGTGAAAAGAGTCGCTCTCATAAAACAGGTTGACGGTGTTCTCCTCTATCGGGTGAGAGATCTGGGACGGGAGGTCATCATCCTGGAGGGAAATGACCCGATCGCCGTGGAGACTGCTTTGAAGGATTTTCTTAACGCCATGAAAAAGGTCCTCCTCATAGGCGAAGAACCCATGATCAATATCGCCGGTTTCCACGAAGAAAGGAAATGGCGTCTTGTGATCTTTCCTCGCCGAAAGCACCGTCCCGAAGCCTTCTTCAGTGAAGGGGATGCCCGGGTGGTGATCAGCCCGGGGGTGATCGATATGGGGGGCGTCCTGATTACCCCTGTGGAAAAAGATTTCGAAAGGCTGGATGCAGCTGCTGTGGATGGCATCTACAGGGAAGTATCTCTGGAAGGAAAGACCGTGGAAAGGGCCATTGACGGGATGGCAAAAACATAGCGCATGGGGATTAGAATTCTATAGTCACATAGTCCTATAGTCTCATAGTCTTGTCGCTTTCTGACTATGTGACGAAGCGACCATCCGACTATTCGACTTCTCCCTATGCCACCTGCATTGTGCAATTACAAAACTCTCGCAACCATAATCCCTGACCGGGCTTGACTCTGCATGAGATACCGGCAGAGTGTCTTTTTAAAAAGGACAACCTTGCCTTCGACGCTAGAGGCGTGAAGCAGGTGAACTCGACTTTTCACCTTTGCTGCAAGCCCCACATGCTGAATATCAAGGCCTTCTGTTTTCGTTGTGATGGCGATGAGATCCCCGTCTTGAATCCGATCCTCCAAGCGCCTCAGGGCCTTCTTTGGAATGAAAAACAGGGTTTTTCTGCTGATCGTCTTTTCTATAGACTTCATTCTCCGAAGGCTCGCCGAATTTTCTAGCGGAGGATAGAGGTTCGAATGTGCCGTCATGAAGTTCATGGCCTTCCTCAAAGGCCTGCCCCCGATTTCCGCTGTGACATCCTTTACAATGCCCTTTTTCTCGTTATCATGAATCCAATCTGAAAAATAATGAAGCCTCGAAGGGTAGCCCTGCAATTGCCCTTGTCTGTAACGGATCTGCCGGAGTGATTTCCGAAAAGCTTTAAAAGATCTTTCCCGGAATTTTACCCCGACAGCATAAGATCCTGCAACGTCTGGCCGGCTTGTCCCTGGGTTAACGGGGGATGTCGCCCCACTGGAACGTGAAGTGGGCTGCCTAAGGTTTTGTATGTGAGGCTTCACAAGCCGCGCCAGAGCGACCACGTTTTCGACTAAAGTAACACAATCAAACTTTCTCAGATTGATGACAAGGTGCTCGGCTCTCTTCGTTTCGAGTGTACCGGCCATATAAGGTGCCCCAAGAAAGAATTTGCCAACCTCGAGCATAAGCTCTCGAGGGAATTTTGCTGAGATTTTCCTTTTTTCAAGAGACCTGATCACTTCTTTGAAAATCCTTTGGTCCTCTCCCTGGCGATTCAAGGCTCCTCCTCAGCAAGATAGGTCAGGGCTATGTTAACGCTGTCATTCAACTTAGTCAACGATGTTTTCGGAAGTTGAGTATCGTTTTGCGATAGAGTAAGATATCTTTTGATCAAAAAAGAGGAGAACATATGAAAACCCGACTTTGACACGGTCACCCTGAGTGTGACAATGGATGGCGGTTTTTGCTTGAGCTATCGGCATCGAGTATTGTAAATCGCCTCGCTCACCAAAGAGTCCCTCAGCGGGAATGATTCAGATTTAGGATGACAGGAACCCATTTGATGAACGTTTCAGATTTTATCCAAAAGGTCTTGATCGATGAATTCAAGGAAATTCAGAAAGATGAGGGGCATCATTACATTTCATTTAGCCTCATTTGTCAGGGAATAGAATTTCTTGGAGCTTGCCTTGATTCAGACACTTTTTCAAATAAGGGCTTGAGCGCGGCACGTTTCAGAAGAGCTATCTGCGATCTTTTCCCAACATCCTATCATGAATTTAATCGAGGGAGTGGAAAGCCATTTGACTTATACGAGCATCTTCGATGCGGCTTATTCCATGTTATTTTATCAGGGTCACGATTAGAACTCATTCGACGATCTGAAAAAGGAAAATTTAATGCTAATCATCTCGAAGTGGAGGAGATTCGGGGTTTGAACAGACTTATCTTGGTCTTGGAGGATCTATTTGATGATTACGAAAAGGCGTGCCAAGAAATCATTGCAAGAATTAGGGAGCGTCGTTTAAGTG
>Ga0315282_10012263_pt1 | contig 13143 bp, 16 predicted proteins | sample YL17G07_20_MG_FD_203693 | JGI IMG/M metagenome (GOLD analysis project Ga0315282, IMG submission 203693) | Sediment microbial communities from Yellowstone Lake, YNP, Wyoming, USA - YL17G07_20 | ecosystem: Environmental > Aquatic > Freshwater > Lake > Sediment | place: USA: Wyoming | collected...
AGCGCCCATCGCGATAGAATATTCACTTGCTGCAGAAATGTTAATTCCCTTTCTGCCCAGGGATCGGATGATTGCCAGTGAAGACCGCAGTTGTGCATCAAGCACGAGGACATTGTTCACGTGTTCTCCTTCGTCGTAATTTTCTTTTCATATTGTATATAACGTTCGAACATAAAACTTCTACTCTACATATCTAAAAAACATCATTGAATGTATTAACAAAGGCAACCAGAAGTTACCCCCCATGCAATCTTCATCAATACTTTTATTTGGATGAAGAAGATTATATAACAAAATAGCAGAATTTGAGCTGTTTTTTCCTGCGGGCTTTATAGTCATACTCCGTAATCCCTCCAGCGGCTCTTGTTAACAATTATCACTGCTATTTTAAAATAGCCGTCCGAAACGTTTTACTTATGTTCAGTTAAAATATTTTCTCAGGCCTCAAAAAAAACCGGACAACCGTTCAATCGACAAACAACCACTACGTACGATAACAAAAACGAATTCAGTTTACTACCTTGTTCAAGAGATTCCAAACGTAAATAGTTTTATAATACCACAAACAAGAATCCCTTGTACGCAATCTGCAGTGCTTTCATATGGATAAAAGCCATTTTGGATATTGTGCGGTTTTGTGAGACAATGCTTACCTTGACAAAATATAAATTCTCTCTGAACAATGGGGCATTTACTTTGAAAACACAAATCCCTTTTTCATCAGTGGTACCATTATAGAAATGTAATATACTCCTCGCGGTCACGTTTGCTCCTTGATAGGGGTTAAAACCTTGACCAGGGGTGAATGTAAAGACCAAGAAAAGCAAATATCCGCTACCTAACGAGGATACCTGTTTTTCATCAATAAGAGTGCTTTGTGTTTCAAAATCAGTCTTCTTAACAGGTGATAATCCCTCAAATGTTCTAAAGGCAGATACAAATGGCGTCGCTACAAGTGCAAGGACAACTACCAGGCAACATACGACAATTTTCATCTTCATTTTTTCCTCCTGAATCGAAATGATTATTCCTATAATAGAACTGATTACATTTAAATGTTTCTTTGACCATAAAATCCGCTCCAAAGACCATTTAACAGATAGCAGCAGGGTATTGGATTGTTGCACGTACTCAAAAGTTAATTACACATAGAATTTTATGAATCCAAAGAGGAAAAATTCCAAATCTGATACCATCTTAATATTTTAAATAAATGACAAGAATATGTTTTAAATAACAAACTATTGCAGAAATGAGGTAACCACATGGCGATTGAACAAATAAAAGTAGGGCGTGACAATTTTAGTTATATCATTTATTGTCAAGGACATAAAGAGGCTGCAATCGTTGACCCTGGGTTTGATGCAACGGACATTCTTCACTTCCTATCCTCGAAAAATTTAGTCTTAAAATATATTATCCTCACTCATTATCATAGTGATCATTCATCCGAGTGTAAAAGAATTAAGAACATAATTCCATCTTCAAAGATTGTTGCGTCCGAATCTGACGGAAAAAAAATTGATGTGAAACCAGATATCGTTGTTTCAGACGGAAGTCATTTAACAATCGGAAACATCAGCCTTGATTTTCTATTAACCCCAGGGCACACTCCTGGTGGCATCTGCATTATGGCTGACAACAAAGCACTATTGACCGGTGATACCTTATTTATCGGAGATTGTGGAAGGACCGATTTACCAGGAGGAAATATGGAACAGATGTTTACAACACTTCATGAAAAGATAATGGGCCTTCCAGACGATCTGATCGTCTATCCTGGACACGACTATGGTGACAAACCGTTTGATACACTTGGTAATCAAAAACGCACAAATAAGACGCTACGTGCGAAAAACCTCAAAGAATTTTCAATGATTCCTTAACACGTCATTTCGAAAAAAAATCACTATCCGATGATATCATAGCTCAGTAAATCAACGTCCCTTCCTGAGACAGTCGCAGACCATGGTATTATTCTATTTTTAAATTATTTTTTACATGTTTTTTAGTTATAATTAAATAGATTTCACGTATCATTGTTATAGGAAAAAATATTCTACACTCAAAGTATATGATTCACATAGTGTGAACCCTTTAGGAGCCCTATAATGATACGTACTGAAAATAGAATTAATGAAGAATATTGGGATGAAATAATAAAAGAAATTATTGGAGAAAAAAAGGAACCAATATTCACTAATGAAATATGGGAAAAGATCAAAGATGAACATGGATCTCCCGAAAAAAAAGAGACCATCGAAATCAAATTATTCAATCTCCAAAGAGAAGGATATGTGAAATCTGTTCTGAAAAGAAAAAAACAAGCCTGGATGTTTCCTTCTGGCGCTGAATTACTGTCCATCTTTGAGACGAAGACAATTGACGTAGCCATTGCAAAACAATTTGAAAAATTACATCGAGTACCTTCACCTGAAGAAATATTAGCTGAGCTCAAAAAAGATCCAAGAACTACTTCCGAGCCTCGACGTATAACTGAACGGCTAGGAAAGATATCGAAACTATTGAAAGCGATCAATACGGCAATGAAGGAATTCTCTGAGGCGGATCGTAATACAACAGGGACCGAAAAGATGATGATGCCTCCAGATGAGATGATTATTGAAAAGATCGGTGAAAGCATCGAAGACTTTGATATCTCAATAATCGAGTTACTTATTCAGACTCAGAAAAAAAATTACGGGACATGATAAAAAGGCGTGTATTTATACAATAAGTGGTTTTTCTATGAAAAAAATCGCGGTGTTAACTCGAGATTGTGCAGGAGTGAATGCAACGTTACGTGCAGTCGTGCGAACCGCGTGCCGTGACCAAATCGAAGTTCTCGGTGTTTTGAAAGGATACGACGGCCTGATCGACGGGAATTTCATCCCGTTAAATCGAGGGTCTGTCTCTGGGATTATCAACCTTGGAGGAACTATTCTGAAAACATCACGTTCAAAACGATTCTTCACCGTTTCCGGTCAGACACAAGCTCTGAAAAACATCTTAGAACAGGACATTGAAGGATTGATTGTGATCGGTGGTGACGGCTCTTTACGAGGCGCACATGCACTAGCGATGAAATCAAAGATTCCTGTCATCGGTGTCCCCGCTTCGATTGATAATGACATAACCGGGGTCGATATGTCGATCGGAGCGGACACCGCAGTGAATGTCGCCCTGGATGCATTAGACAAAATCCGGGATACCGCGACAAGCTTGGAGCGAATCTTCATTGTTGAGGTCATGGGTCGTGAAAGCGGATATATCGCGATGCAGGTCGCGCTTGCTGGTGGCTGCGAGGAAGTGCTCTTGCCAGAAAGAAAATCAAATATTGGGCTGATGTGCAAGGAAATTGAAGCGGGAAAAAACAAAGGAAAAGCAAGTTGGATTATCATTGTTGCAGAGGGAAAAGCTAAAGCGCACGATGTTGCGCATATTATTACTAAAAAAACCGGGTTTGAGACCCGTGTCGCGGTGCTCGGCCACATCCAACGTGGCGGACGACCAACAATGGTTGATCGCATCTTAGCTGCTCGCCTTGGAAATTATGCCGTGGAGATATTACGAAAAGGGCACACTGACGTGTGCGTCGGCCTGAGAAACGACCACTTCGTGACAATACCATTAGCGGTTGCATCGAAGCCAAAAAAATTCAAGGTTACAGACTCCTATAGACTTCTTAAAATTTTGACAAACTAAAAATGGTAAAGTTCGAGCAATTATTTCATATCGTTCGTCGTGAAACCATTTCATAGGATTTATAACGAAAAAATATTAAACTACATATTCTTAATATGAACCCAGGTGACCATGATGGGGAGACAACCAGGTATCGAACAGCACCATACAGCAAGTACAACGGTTTCTGACATCATTATTTCAGAGCTTGAGAAATGGGGGATTACCTTTGTCTTTGGTATTCCTGGTGGATCGTCGCTTGGTCTTGTTGATGCCATTCGACGAAACAGTACTATGCGATATATTGTGGTCCGTCATGAACAAGCAGCAGCGTTTGCCGCCTCAGCATATAATAAACTCACCGGGAAGATCGCCGTGTGTTTAACGATAGCCGGCCCAGGGGCAACGAATCTTGCCACCGGACTGTATGATGCAAAAGAAGATTCAGCATCGGTGCTCTCATTAAATGGTCAAGTTAAAGCTCAGTACGTCGGCCCTGGTGGTTTTCAGGAGATTGACCAGGATGCTTTTTTCAGGCCTATAACCATTTTCAACAACACGATTTATGAAAAACAGAAGGCTCTAAAGATCATAACAATGGCGTTAAAATACGCGTTGTTTAAGAAGGGTGTCGCCCAGGTTTCTATTCCGAATGATCTTCAGAAAGAATCATTAGAAATAGATTGCTGTGAGCGGGAAATGCGAATAACCACCCAAAACATCATCCCTGAAGATCAGGAGATCGAACGTGCAGCAACCGCTATTAATCAAGCAAAAAAACCAGTGATTCTTGTCGGATGGGGCGCTTATGAATCAGCTGCTACAGTTCTGAAAATCGCCCAGAAAATCAAAGCACCAATCATCACCACGTTTCGAGCAAAAGGGATCTTACCCGAACAGAATGAATGGGTGTTAGGAATCCTTGGAGATGTCGGGTCTCCGTATACGCGATCCATGGTCAATGCAAGTGATCTCCTTCTTACTTTTGGAGTAGGGTTTTCAAAACGAACAAACGTCCCATTTGGAAAACCGCTCATACAAGTCGACATCGATCCGATAAAACTTGGGAAATACCCGTTCCAAGTAGCTCTCCTAGGAAACTGCAATCTAGTGCTACCGAGACTATATGAGAAATTGACTATAAAAACAGATCTAACAAGTTACAATGAAATGAAGGAGATGAAACAGAAATGGTCCGCCCAATTGGAAAAAGAAGCAGACTCACAAGCGGCCCCTCTTCGCCCACCGTACATCATGAAAGTACTATCTGAAACACTCCCAGAGGACGCAATTATCACGATTGATGTCGGTGAGAATGGTTGGTGGTTTGGGCGTAACTTCGTGATGAAAAAACAGCGGTTTGCGATGTCCGGATATCTCGCGACCATGGGATTTGGGTTACCAGCGGCGCTTGCTGCAAAACTAGCATATCCGGAAAAAACCGTTGTCTGTATCACAGGTGATGGAGGCTTTTCAATGGCCATGGCAGATTTTGTCACCGCTGTGAAATATCAACTCCCTATGGTTGTTGTCGTCTTGAACAATAAAAAGCTTGCGATGATTGAATTGGAACAACGAGTAGAACAATTTCCCCCATTCGGGGTTGATCTATTAAACCCTGATTTTGCGATGTATGCAACTGCATGTGGGGGAAAAGGTTTCACAGTCTCGAAAACAACTGACTTAAAAACAACCGTTGAGAAAGCAATTGCATTGAACACTCCAAGTATTATTGATGTGAACACAGATCCAAAAAGATTCTAAACCATAGGATATTTTTCTCCTATAGTTACCAGTTTTTTTCCTTCATAAAAAGGGGATTTTCAAGCGTCTTTAAATCATTTTTAAAATTAACGTTAAATAAACTTAGAAAGTTGATAAGTCTCACGATTTTAAGAATTAGAAATGGCATCTACACAGTGAATTCGATGTTTAATTTTGTTGCGAGTTCCTTGTAGCGGTTTCGGATGGTGACTTCAGTGACGCTTGCAACATCTGCGATTTGCTTTTGTGTTTTGTGTTCTCCGCAGAGGACCGAGGCCATGTACAGTGCTGCGGCTGCGATACCGAGCGGTGCGCGTCCACTAAGTATTTTTTTCTCTTCTGCTGCTTTTGTTATTTCTAAGGCTTTTGCCTGGGTTTCCATACTGAGTTTTAATTCGTTGTTGAATCGGGATATGTAATCTTTTGGTGATGGGGTCTGGAGTTTGAATTTGAGTTCTCGCGCAATAAATAGATAATTTCTTCCGATTTCTTTTCGGGACACGCCAGATGATTCTGCGATTTCGTCAAGTGATCGTGGGATACCGTATTGTCTGCAGGTTGCATAGATTGTTGAGGCTGCGACTGCTTGGATGCTTCTGCCTCGTATGAGGTCTTCATCAAGAACTTTTCTGTAGATGACTGCTGCGGTTTCTCGTACGTTTCGGGGGAGGGTCATGGATGATGCGATGCGGTTGAGGACATTGAGTGCTTGTGAGAGGTTCCGTTGGATGTTTTTTCCGATGCGGATTCTTTTTTGCCATTTTCTCAGGCGAAATACTTGTGCTCGATTTTTATTGGGTATGGTTCGACCGTAGGAATCCTTGTCCTTCCAGCTGATCATCGTTGTGAGACCTTTATCCGAGAGAAGTGGTGTTATTGGCGCTCCCGTATGTGCCCGTTTTTCTTTTTGTTCGGCATCGAAGGCTCGCCAGTCTGGGCCGTAGTCGAGGAGATCTTCGTCGATGACAAGGCCGCAGTTTTTACAAACAATTTCTGCTCGGTAGGTATCTTTACTAAGTTTACTGCTTTTGCACTCTGGACACACAGTGATTTCTTCAAGTTGATTTCCGAGTTTTGTTTTCATTTTTTTTCACTTCTAATTATTCTTGTTAAAAACCTCATGTCTTTAATTTTTAACGTTTATCGATATATATTGTGACGACAAGGTATATAAATGTTTCCATTTAACGTTAAGCGATAAATATTTGAAGTGACAACCATTATCATATTGATAGGATTGGGATTAATGACTTGCAGTAAAAAATTAATTGAACTCGAAGGGCAAAGAGGAATTCTTCAAATCACGATAGCACTCCAAAAAAACGGCGAGGTACTCTACGGAAATCTCTACAACAATAGATCCCTCGTGGAAATCAGTAACAACACAACTGCAAAACGAGCACTCGACCTTCTGTTGCGCCACGGGCTTATCTCGCAACGAGCTATCGAAGGTAGAAAAGCGATCTATTTCCGACTCACCCCAAAAGGAGAACGATTCGCACGACTCGTTACAGAAATGGAACAGATCCTTGATGAGTTCGAACAATAAAAAAATACTTTCGTTTAAACCTTTAAATCAGAGTTAATAATGTCTGTTATTGTTCGATACTTTTAATTTCTTGGACAAGCTCAGATGATCTTCTGACGGTATAGCGAAAATCCTTGTAATCCAGAAGCCTTACTGTCCGAATATCTGATAATGAATGTTGTCCGTTCTCGGTTTTTTTTATAAAAACGAGCTCGAAACAACTGTCAATGTTGAATGCGCCTTTCTGTTTCTTCGATAAAACATCTTTCACGAAATGCTCCATAGAATACTCATCTTTAAATTCACTTGGTCCGATTAATGCGTATCCATGTTCTTCTGCGTACTTCAGAATCTTTTCAACGTAAGGCAATTTATAGATTTCACTGAAAAATTGAAAAAATTGGCATTGGCTCAAATATTCTTCAGGGTTATTTTTCGTGACTTTATTGATGATTTCTAATGGGTCGTTGACATCATTTAACTCCATGGTATATTCACCGATTTCAAGGTTTTCGATGATTTTTTCAGCATCCTTTTTAAATTGATAATACCCGTCTCCCTGAAATTCTTCACTTCGTATCATGACGATCTTTCCTCAATAACTATCAATCATCTCCTACAATAATAAATCTTATTATTCTCTCCATTCTCTGTTTTATCTCATTCACTTATGTGAGATCACATTAACACGTTACTTTTACATCCAAGGGAAATTTACCGGGTACTGTTGGATTTTGGGTGTAAGACACCCATTCGGTAAATGAACCTTCGCGACCATGGATTGCTCGAAGGCATCACCCCATCCTTTGAACGCGCCTTTCCCAGTATAGACAACAACTGGATCACTTGCTTCTAAGCTAAGTCTTCGAAATACTGCTTGGACAGATTCCGCTGGCGCAAAGAAGGCAGGTTGACCATGGAAGGATACTCGCAATAATCCTTCGTTCATATACAGCGCTCCAGGGATATGTTCCTGGATATAATCATGGACATTAGGTTGCGTATCAATAATCCTCAGATGTTCATCATTGAGATGATCGTTCAACCATTTTGTTGAAACCCAGTTCACGACTCCCTCTCCAGAAGGATACGGATATCGTTCTTCAGCCATTCAGAACCACCCATGGATTTTTATTTATTGTATTTTAAGGTCCTATTAGAATTAAAGATAACTTAAAAACAATTGAAAAATATGTAAATAACGTTTGAGAAGATGAACTGAAAATAGAAGATAAAGTGCAAAAAAAAATTAAGAAAAAAAAGACGTATCATTAGGTTTGTAATCTATTAGGGGACTTTCAACCTTTGAACTCACCCGAAAACCATGGTATCCATACCCAAAGAGAACATATGGAACCGTGTGGTACCTCTGAATATTATTTCTTGTTCATGAATAATCCTCATATCAATTTCATGATCTGTTCCCTTTCCCCAAATCAAATGGAATAATAGAATGAACCCAAAAAAATGTAATGTTTATTATGAGGCGTTGTAGAGCCATTAAAAGAAGAGGGCATTTAGGAGGGGATGGGATGCAAAAAGACCGAAATATATTTTTTGGCTCTACAACCCCGCACTCTATACAATACTCTAAAGGTATCAATGATATAAAAGAATAACTTAAAATCATGTAAAGTACAATTTAAAAATGATTCACATGAAAACCTCTTCGATGATGACGTACTTAGACGCCTTCCCGCCCTTCATCACAGGCATCATCATGTTCCATGGGCCTTGCATGCTCTGCGTGTGACGGTTGAAGGCAGATTTCCCGAGGCATTTTCTGCATCGGTTTGCCACAACAAACTGGGGGGGTTTTAGATTTACCGACAACTGCGGTTCTATGGCAGGACGTACATTCATACGTATATTCAGTATTCATGGGAATTACCTCTTATCTATTTGGAATATATTACGCAAGTTCTAATAATCATTTCGTCTACCCGTCCCTGGATATCCTGCGACGTAAATGTTAAAGCCTTTTTCTTTGATTCCTAACCCAAATTTCAATGCACGGACTGCACGCTCTTGTCCAACGATTTCTTCCAAAGGTGCTACCTCTTTTGTTGTTTTACAGCTCATGAGGTTTGGGTCACATGTTCTATGTAATTTTTCTACAGATAATTTATTTATCATGCTCTTCGTCCTCCTAACCTGAGTAGGATTGGCTACTCGGATTGTTATTTAATAACGCGGTTTTTTGGATTTAGTTGATGTTCATTTGTTAACATAATAAAACGATTACGTAAAAACGATTAAAAAATGATTTAAAAATAGTTACTTTCCTGGGAATTAATGGTGAATTTCTATCAAACTATAGTCAAATCTTTGGTTTATATTATGCGATCATTTGGTATAGGAGGTGTATGCTTCAGATTGTGGCGATTCATTGAGTTCTACCCAGTACAGTCCAAGTTGTTGGATTGCTGTTTTGAATTTTTCGAAATCCACGGGTTTTCTTATATAACTGTTTGTCCCTAACTTATACGCGCGAATTAAATCTGTATTCTCCTTTGATGATGTGAGAACGATTACAGGAATAAGTTTTGTAGTCTTCTCATTTCGGATGCGTTCAAGGACTTGTAAACCATTGAGTTTTGGGAGATTTAAATCTAATAATATTATCGTAGGCAAATGTTCTTTGTTCTTGTTCTTATTCAAAGTTGATCCAAAGAGATATTCAAGAGCGCTCAGTCCGTCTTCCGCGATCCTTAAATCTATTTTATCCGCAATATTGCTTTTCACAAATGCTCGCTGCGTAAGTTTAATATCATCTGGATTATCTTCCACCAATAGGATGATCTTTTTTTCCATAACTCATACCCTAATCGATGTTTAAATTTCTGGGGATTACATCCCTAGAAGAATTTTTAATTCGGCGATATGTTCTTGTTCGTCGATGATAATGTGACGAAGTTTATGTTCTATTTGATAGTATTCATATTTCAGTTCTTTTTTCATGTCTTTCAGTTCGTCCATTATTTTTACGTAGAAATCCACCGCGTGTCGTTCATCCTTGAGATTTGTTTCAAGAATCTCTTTCGTTGTTTCAGCACAGTGGGTTTCTGCAACGCACATCGAAGGTGTCACTCCGAGATAGTTTCCAATTATATCCCGAAACATTTCTTCATGTTTTTTTTCGTCCTCAGCAATTTCTTTTAACCTAGCGATAACCGGTTCCGCATTGAGTCCAACGATTTCCTCCGCATGAGCTAAATACTGGATTCGTGCGGCGTGCTCTAATTCCAAAGCATCATTAAACATTTCGATGAGTTGTTTTTTTGTCATATTTACACACCCTATTCTTTTTCTTATTAACGTTCTATCACTTTTTAACTATATGTGAAAAATGATTAAAGAACAAGTAAAAAACGATTTGAATAAAAAGAAATAGTATTGTTTTATTGTAGGATGGTTTCTGCTCCAGTTGATACTCCATAGTCATCTCTCCTGAATACGACAATACAAGTGTTGTCGTCAATAAAATCCACAGAGATAAAATGGATTTTTCGTTGAGAATTTCTTATCATCTCTCCCCACCACCTTATTATTGATTATTCGAAATCTCTCCCCATAGAATATCCACATCGAGCGCATTCGTTTTCATCATCAAGGAACTGCCCACAGTTAGGACAGATCTTATCAGTGTCGAGGTTCACCTCACCAGTTTCTATGGAACTGAGGCATTCCGGACAGTAATACGTCGATTCTATGCCAATGGATTTCCGCATGCCAGAGCCGCAGTTCGGACAAACGTATTTTTCGCGGTGAAACCTTCAAGAATTCGTTGCACTTGCCTGCTTTGCATCCTACTTTTCGTTATTTGTCTTAGCTCAAGGTCAGCGTCTGTTTGATAGAATTTAGTGGTTTCGTCTTTTTCGATTGAGAGTTTCATGATACTACCTTCCTTCTGGTGTTACGATCAATAAGATCACACTTATTGAGCTATAAATCTATTATGTAAAAATAGTTGTAAAATGATTTAAGAATAATTAAGGTTAAAGAGAAATAACGAAAAAATTTCGTGCTATACCGTAGCTCTTTTGTGGAGGAGTGTTTTTCCTTTCTCTGAGATGAAGACGGTCCGTAATTTTCCCTGTCGTTTGGTGAATATAAGTCCTTTTTCTTCGAGTGTTTCGAGTCTTTTTGCCGCGGTGGAGTACGCGATTTTAAAGCGTGCCATGATTTTCTTGAATGATACAAGTGCGTTATTTTGGTTTTGCTCGTAGATATACCTGAGAGCATCGTAGACATCATCTTCAATGATGAGCCCTTCTATTTTTTGACTCGGAAGCAGGTGAAACTCGTTTTCTATAATCGCCATTTGGTTTTTCTCCATGAGTGTTGGATCGCATCGTACGAGTAGGAGTGACTTGTTTTTCGCGATCGTATCATTGATACGGTAGAGTGTTTGGATGTATTTTTCAAACGAGAAGCGCGTGAGAAGGTAGTGTATCCCATCAAGGAGAATGACTGATTCTTTGTTTTTTTCACTGAATTTTTTTATGCTGTTATAGAATGTGGTGAGGTCCGAGATGGTCTCATATTCCTCCATTGGCTCCTCGCTTTGTAACATGATATGAATTGTCGAAGGCAGGTGCATACTTTTGATCATATCTGGTGTTGCGCGTGTAACGTAAAGTCCCTTATACCCTGAGGTGGTGAGATCGGCGAGAAGATCTACTGCAGCTGTGTTTGATTTATCTGGGATAAGATAGCCATTACCTGGGAGTAGTTTCCCATGTGTCTCTAAATCGCGTGTGATGTCTTTTCCGATGAACAGGACACCACCGTCTTGTTTTCCCTCCGCTTTGATAACTGAGCTGGAGACTCGGATGATTTTTTTCACATTTGTTTTTGTCAGTAAAATGATATTGGAGTACCCAAGATTTTTTTCTTGGTAGATGTTTTTTATCATGTCTATCATTTGTTGTGGGTCATCAAAGAGTTCAAGCTTGCTGATCCCTCTGTTGACGATTTCTTTCCCTTTGTAACCTGTGAGTTCCTCTGCGGTTTTATTCCAGGTGGATATCCGGTTGTTTTTATCAAATGAGATGATGATTTCGGTGGCGCTATCGATGACGTTTTGGAGACGTTCTTTCATTTGTATTGCTTCTTGTTCTGCTTTTTTACGGTCGAGGATCTCTGCTTGAAGTTTTTTATTCGCTTTTTCGAGCTCTTCGTATGATTGATGGAGTTCTTCTTTCACTTCGGCGCGTTCCAGATGAACAGTTAATTCAGCAAGCTCACGCTCAACCGCTGGGATGAGGCGTTTGAGGTTGTTTTTCATGATGTAGTCGTGGGCACCCGCCCTCATAACTTCGACTGCGGTGTCTTCTCCGATTTTCCCTGAGACGATGATGAATGGAAGATCAAGCCCGGTTTTTTGCAGGATTTTGAGTGCGTCAAGTCCGCTGAATTTTGGCATGATGTAGTCTGAGATGATCAAGTCCCATTGTTGTTCGATGAGCGCTTTTTTCATGGCTTCTGGTGTATCGATGCGTTCGATGGTTGGCTTGTAACCACCTTTTTGTAGTTCGCGGGTGAGTAAAACAGCATCATCTTCCGAGTCTTCCACAAGGAGGACACGCAATGGTTTATTCATTTTTTCATTCACCTCTTATTACTGTGGGTTGCTCATTAAGCGTAAGCCAATAAATCACTATTTGTTGTACTACTTCCGAGAATTTTAGAAAATTAATTGGTTTGACTATGTAGCTATTCGCACCAAGCTCGTAGCTGCGGATGACATCTTTTTTATCATGAGACGAAGTAAGGATGATAACTGGTATGTATTTTGTTTGTTGATTTTCGCGGACGTGTTTGAGTACTTCGAGGCCATTGACTTTTGGCATTTTGAGATCGAGGAGGATAATACGTGGTAACTCATCGGTATTTCGACCTTGATATTTTCCTTTCCCATAGAGGTAATCAAGGGTCTCAGCACCGTCGTAGGTGACAATAATATTATTATTGTTATTCACTTTTTGAAAAGCGCGTCGTGCCAGTTCTATATCATCCGGATTGTCTTCTACCAGCAGGATATTTTTTTGCTCCATATTTTATTTCACTCCTTTTTCTTGTAACGTAAAGTAAAAAGTTGCGCCTTTACCGACCTCACCTTCGGCCCAGATCCGTCCGCCATGACGACGGACAATTCGAGAGAC
>Ga0315282_10012264_pt1 | contig 13143 bp, 10 predicted proteins | sample YL17G07_20_MG_FD_203693 | JGI IMG/M metagenome (GOLD analysis project Ga0315282, IMG submission 203693) | Sediment microbial communities from Yellowstone Lake, YNP, Wyoming, USA - YL17G07_20 | ecosystem: Environmental > Aquatic > Freshwater > Lake > Sediment | place: USA: Wyoming | collected...
CCGCCCAGCGGGAACCGGTCTGGGGATTCTGCTCGATGCCGTCGAGGCGCTGGGCACCGAATCGGAACTCGACGGTGCGCAGCTTCTTCGCGCGGGTGACCTTCACGGGGAAGCGCTCGCCCTCGAGTTCGACAACCTCCCGGGCTTCCTCGAGCGCCTGCCGCCAGACGGAAATGAGCGTATCACCAAGCGTCATGGGAAAGTGGCATGGGCACGTCGCGCCGTGTCCTGACGGTTCTATCGCCCGTAGCGTCCCACGAGGTGGCCCTCGCCGAGGATGTGGCCTCGCATGGCTTTTTCGACTTCGGTTTTCGTGGCGCCCGAGTTCAGCCCGAGTTTGCCATCTAGGGCGTAAAGCTTGAAGTGGTAGTGGTGCGCGGGCCCAGGCGGCGGGCACGGCCCACCGTAACCAACACTCGGGAAATCATTGCGCCCCTGGCGCGCGCCGCTCGAGAGCTCGTTTTGTTTGGGGACCGCCTCAGGGAGGCTGCGCGCCTCGCCCGGCAAATCGTAGAGCACCCAGTGTACCCAAGTACCACCCGGAGCGTCGGGGTCATCGACGATAAGTGCGAAAGCCTTCGTCCCGGTGGGTGGTTGGCTCCAGGCAAGCGGCGGCGAGATGTTCTGCCCGTCGCAGGTGTGCTTCCTCGGGGTAGTCGTGTCAGCCTGGAAGGCGCTGGAAGTCAGCTTGAAATCCCCCGCGGGGTCGGCGCCGGAGCCTGCAGACCGCGCTCGATCAGCACCCAGCAGCATGGCGAATAGAACCAAGAAAACCGCTTTGCTAGAAATCCTCGACATGGATATTCTCCCGTGCAAGTATGCTACTCACGGAGGCGAGCCCTTTGCAACCCTGGCGGCACCCTCAGCCCGTCAATCCCAACGTGGAGCGAGGCGCGCGCCGGTGGGCGTTCTTTCTGCTACCGGAGGCTACATCTATCGCGGCTCGCCCGTCGAGGAACTGCGCGGGACGTATAACTTTGGAGATTTCGCATCAAGCCGCATCTGGGGCCTGAAGGGAGACCCGCCCGGGACTTGGACGCGCACGCAGTTCCTCGACACGAGCCTCAGCATCAGCTCACTCGGGCAGGATGCGGCCGGGGAAATCTACGTCGTCGATTACAGCGGCGCGGTGTATCGGCTCCGGCAGGGGCCGTAGGGGCGCAAAGCGTTGCGCCCCCACGCCAGCGAGAGCCTTACGGCAACGCGCCGATGATCTTGCGGTATTCGCCTTCCGTGAAAGCCTTCAGCGTTTCTGTCTGGACGTTGCCCAACGAACCGATCCCCAAGGTGAATATCGCGCCGGTTTCGTCGTCGGGGAATTCCGAAATCAGCACCGCGTCGTACTGGCCCATCGTTAGATACCAGGCGTGAATCTTTCCCCCAGCAGCCTTGGCGGCTCTTTTGGCAGCATCGAGCCGGGCAGGGCTATCCTTGATGTTCGCGATTCCTTGCTGGGTATAGCGTAGGAGTGTGACGTAGTGTGGCATTAGGGATTCCTCCTGATTGGGATTGGGACATTATGGCCCTTATGGAGTCATAGTCAAGTGCAACCGATGGACCCGATGTCCTCTGATGCTACCCTCATATCGGAACAGGAATTGCTCTGGAACATCTCCCTGAGGACGCCTACCATAGACGGGTGAGCGAAGCCCCAGTTATTCTGTATTAGTGGCATTCATCCTATCATTGCGGAGCATCTCTCGATGAAGCTATCCAAACCTCCCATGCTCGAAGCCGCGCACGACATTTTGCGCGGACGTCAGCATCCCCTGGACGTTTTCTTCGCGCCGGAACGCGTGGCCGTTATCGGCGCCACGGAAAATCCTGGCAGCGTCGGACGGACCCTCTTCTGGAACCTCATCAGCAACCCGTTCGGTGGCGTGGTCTTCCCCATCAACCCGAAGCGGTCGCATGTCCTGGGCGTGAAGGCCTATCCGAACATCCGCGCCGTGCCGGAGCAGATTGACCTCGCTGTGGTGGTGACGCCGGCGGTGGCCGTGCCCAAAGTCATCCGTGACTGTGTGGACGCCAAGGTGAAAGCCGCCATCGTCATTTCGGCGGGCTTTAAGGAGCTGGGGCCAGAAGGCGCCAAGCTGGAGCAGGATATCTTAACCGAAGCGCGGCGCGGGAAAATCCGCATCATCGGGCCGAACTGTCTGGGCGTGATGAGCCCAACCACGGGACTAAATGCCACCTTCGCCGCGGCCATGGCGCGGCCGGGTAATATCGGCTTCATCAGCCAGAGCGGCGCGCTCTGCACGGCGGTGCTCGACTGGAGCCTGCGCGAAATGGTGGGCTTCAGTGCGTTTATCTCTATTGGTTCGATGGCGGATGTGGGTTGGGGCGACTTGATTGACTACCTGGGCGATGACCCGCGCACGCGGAGCATCATCATCTACATGGAATCGATCGGCGACGCGCGCGGCTTCATTTCCGCGGCGCGCGACGTGGCGCTTTCGAAACCCATCATCGTCATCAAAGCGGGACGCAGCGAAGCCGCGGCCAAAGCCGCAGCCTCGCATACGGGGACGCTTGCGGGCAGCGACGAGGTCCTTGCCGCCGCCTTCCGCCGTTGCGGTGTGCTGCGCGTGCAGACCATGGGCCAGCTCTTCTATGTGGCGGAGGTGCTGGGCAAGCAGCCGCGTCCCAAGGGCCCGCGTTTGGCCATCTTGACCAATGCCGGCGGGCCCGGCGTGCTGGCTACGGACACGCTGATTGGCGTGGGAGGCGAACTCGCGGAACTGACCCCGGAAACCTTGGAAGCGCTCAACGGCATCCTGCCGCGCGAGTGGAGTCACAACAATCCCGTCGACATCCTGGGAGATGCCACGCCGGAGCGGTACGCCAAAGCCGTTGAGATCGTCGCCAAAGATCCGAACACCGACGGCCTGCTCACTGTCCTCACGCCCCAGGCCATGACGGACCCCACTCAAATCGCCGAGCAGTTGAAGCCCTTCGCCAAGTTGGAAGGCAAGCCGATCCTGGCGAGCTGGATGGGCGGAACCGGCGTGGCGGCTGGCGAGCAAATCCTGAACCGTGCCGGCATTCCCACCTTCGCCTATCCGGATACCGCGGCGCGGATCTTCTATTACATGTGGCAGTACACCTACAACCTGCGCGGCCTGTACGAGACACCGACGCTGCCCGGCGATTTCGACGAGGCCGCCTCGGGCCGCGCACAAGCGACGAAGACTATCGAGGCGGCGCGTAAGGCGGGCCGCACGATCCTGACCGAAGTCGAGTCCAAGCAGATGCTCTCCTGCTATGGAATTCCCACCGTGGAGACGCGCGTGGCGACCAGCGCGGACGAGGCCGCGAGCCTTGCCAAGACCATGGGCTACCCGGTGGTGCTGAAACTCCATTCGGAAACCATCACGCACAAGACGGACGTCGGCGGGGTGAAGCTGAACCTCATGGACGCAGACGCCGTGCACAAGGCCTACCGTGCCATCGAAACCTCGGTGGCGGAGAAGGCCGGCGCGCAACACTTCCAGGGCGTGGCCGTGCAGCCGATGGTCAAGCTGGATGGCTACGAGCTGATCATCGGCTCGAGTCTGGACGTCCAATTCGGACCGGTCCTGCTTTTCGGCACGGGCGGGCAGCTCGTGGAAGTTTTCAAGGATCGGGCGCTGGCGCTGCCGCCGCTCAATACTACTCTGGCGCGTCGCATGATGGAGCAGACCAAAATCTATGCCGCCTTAAAAGGCGTGCGCGGGCGCAAGGCCGTGGACTTGGCGGCGCTCGAAGAGATCTTAGTGCGCTTCAGCCATCTAGTGGTCGAGCAGCGCTGGGTGAGAGAAATCGACATCAACCCGCTGCTCGCTTCCGAGGACCGTCTGATTGCCCTCGACGCGCGCGTGGTGCTGCATGGGCCGGAGGTCACCGAAGACGCTCTGCCCAAGCTTGCCGTCCGGCCTTATCCCTCGCAATACAGCAGCGCGTGGACGATGAAGGATGGGACCGAAGTCATCATTCGGCCGATCAGGCCGGAAGACGAGCCGCTGGTGGTGAACTTCCACCACACCCTCTCCGAGCAGAGCGTGTACATGCGCTACTTCCATATGATCGCGCTCAGCGAGCGCATTGAGCACGAGCGGCTGACGCGCATCTGCTACGTGGATTACGATCGCGAACTGGCGCTGGTGGCCGACTATAAGAACCCCCAAACGGACGAGCACGAAATCCTGGGCATCGGCCGCCTCGCCAAAGAGCCGGGCACCGAGGAGGCGCAGTTCGCCGTCCTCGTCGCCGACCCGGTGCAGGGAAAAGGCCTCGGCTCGGAGCTGCTGCGGCGGATTCTCGATATGGGCCGCAAGGAGAAAATCCGTATCATCACGGCCGAAATCCTGCCCGATAACTACCCCATGCAGAAGCTCTGCGAGCGGCTCGGCTTCCGCCTGGAACGCGACACTGAAGAGGGCGTCGTGAAGGCGCGGATTGAGTTGTAGCGGCGGCTCGTTGTAGCGCCGGTCTATGACCGGCGGGGAGACGGCCCGGTGGGCCGTCTGAGAAAGGCGAAATCAAAAGGCAAAGGGAAAAAGTCGAAACGCAAAAGTGCCGTAAGGGCAGGCCTGGTGCTTACCTGGTGGGCTATGTCCCAACAAGATTTCCGTTGACTTAGCGCTGTGAGGTGGCATAGTAAAAGTAGGGCGCTTAGCTTGAACCAAAAGCGCCGGCAACCTGCTAGGTTTGATCCTGCAGGGAATTCCCAAGGCTCGGGTCGCCGCTGGACGACCACCCAAAGTGGTGGGGGCGGGCCGTAGCTAGAAAAGCCTCGCTCGTCCGCGAAGGAGCAAAAACATGCAAGCATCTGTTACCCTTCCCATTTCCCCCGACCACTTTAGAAAGCTCGCAGACCCTATTGACCCGAACAGAAACGTCTACCACTGCTACGTCAGGGTTCGACATTTGGCGTCAGCAATCTCCTTGGGCCCGAATCCTCGGGCTCATGAAGTGGACAGCCGCATTAGCCGCGTAATAAGGGAGAGTCTGGAAGAAAACGTCAGGCTTTTCCACTTGCTCAACCGAGGCATTACGATTTCCGCACGCGAAGTTGAGTACGATAACAGGAGCCAGCAGTTGCGCATGAAACTCCCGGAGGAAACGCTGCACGGCATCCTCGATGGCGGTAACACCTACAAGGTCATTGAGAATGCGAAACGCGAAAAGGGGCATGAATCTCCGGAGCCTGCGTACCTCGACTCCTATGTCAAGCTCGAAATAATGACGAACATCGACGACGACATTGTGCTGCTTGCCGAAGCCAGAAACACGTCAGCCCAGGTAAAGACCTTCTCCTTGGCAAACTTGGCTGGGCGCTTCGATTGGATTAAAGAAACTCTTAAGGCCGAGCCATTCGCGGGAAACATTGCCTATCGCGAAGGCGAGGACAAGGAAATAAACGTCATGGACGTGATCTGCCTGATGACGCTTTTCCATCCTAAGTACGGTGGCAACGAGCATCCCGTCAAAGCTTATACGTCCAAGAACAGCTGCTTGGAGGACTATCGGGTCGAGTTCGACGACGAAGGGAATCCCAAGAAGGCGGGCTATTTCAAGCTTCGTCCCGTTCTCGTAGACATTCTGAAGCTCTACGACCATGTCCATGAAACCTGCCTTGACCACTACAGGAAACTTGGTGGGATAAGCAAGGTAAAGAAGGAAGAGGGCGAAGAAAAAAATAAGATTGCTCGACCGGGAGCGTTGAAGGAACTTGGAGGGCCGCGCGAACTATTCTTCAAGGGCGGCAAGGTAAAACACTCGTGGCCCATAGGTTATCTTTACCCGATGCTAGGTTCTTTGAGAGCTCTCCTCGACAACACTGGTAAACAAGCGCGGTGGTTCGTGGACCCCTTCGACTTCTTCACCCAGTGTGGGGAAGTTCTTGTGGAGGCAACACTTGAGCGTAGTTCTGAGCTCGGCCGCAATCCCAACGCTGTGGGTAAAAGCAAGGGACACTGGCAACAACTATACAACACAGTCAAACTCCGCATGCTTGAGGAGCAGATCTCCAAACAGAGTGCGAACGACTGACGGCTATAGGGGGCCTGATCCAAGACAGGCCCCCTCTTTTCTGTGCTGAAATGTTCAAAACCATCGAGTGGACGGATGACGGCGTGCGAATGATTGACCAGACGAAGCTTCCGACGCGGGAAGTGTACGTCACCTGCCGCACCTATCAGGAAGTGGCCGAGGCCATCCGCTCCATGGTGATTCGCGGCGCGCCGGCGATTGGCGTGGCGGCGGCAATGGGCGTGGCGCTCGGAGTGAAGAACTCCGGCGCCCGAACCATTCCCGACCTGCGCGCCGACTTCGGGAAGATCGCCGAAACGATTGGGAAGACGCGTCCCACGGCAGTGAATCTTTTTTGGGCGATCGAGCGGATGCGCACGGTCTTCAACAATTCGCTCTCTTGCACGCTGTCTGACGCGCAAGCGATTGCGGTGGTCAAGGCCAGCCTGGAAGATGAGGCGAAGAGGATTCTCGCCGAAGATATTGCCATCAACAAGGCGATGGGCCGGCACGGCGCGACGCTGATGCCCGACTCCGGCACGGTGCTCACGCACTGCAATGCTGGCGCGCTCGCCACGGGCGGTTACGGCACGGCGCTGGGCGTCATTCGCTCCGCCGTCGCCGCGGGGAAGAAGATCAACGTCTTTGCCGACGAGACGCGTCCATTCCTCCAGGGAGCGCGGCTGACCGCCTGGGAACTCGCCAAGGACGGCATCCCCGTCACCCTGATCACCGATAACATGGCCGGCCACTTCATGAAGCAGGGAGAGATCCGCGCCGTGATCGTGGGCGCCGACCGCATCGCCGCAAACGGCGACGTGGCGAACAAGATCGGCACATACACGCTTGCCGTGCTGGCGAAAGAGAATCAAATCCCTTTTTATGTTGCCGCGCCGCTTTCGACCATCGACATGAGCCTCAATTCCGGCGAGCAGATTCCCATTGAGGAGCGGTCACCCTCGGAAGTCACGCGCTGGGCGGGCGTGCCCACCGCGCCCGAGAATATCGCGGCCCGCCATCCCGCCTTCGACATCACTCCCCACCGCTACGTCACCGCCATCATCACCGAGCGCGGCATCGCCCGCGAGCCCTACACCGAAAGCCTGAAAGCCTTGTTCAGCTAGAGGGCTGGCACCGTACTCTGCGACAAGAGGCAGCGGTCAGTTCTAGGATTGTGCGCCCCGGGCCCCGTGTCGCCGGATGAGCCAGGCGACGGCGAGGAAGCACGCCGCAGCGACGAGGTTAGCGGCGACGCCGAGCAGCAGGCCGTGGCGAAGTTCGCTCAAGTCGGAGACTCGGCCCACCAGCACCGGCGCCACCGTATCCCCGAAGAGGTGGATGACGAAGAGGTAGAGCGCGAAGGCGAAGCTGTGCGCGCGTTCGGGTGTGAGGTCGTGAATGACCGCGGTGGCCGGGCCGTGATAACAGGTGAGCAGGAAACTGGCCACCAAGAGGCACAGGAAGAATTCGAAGAGGGAGTCGGTGGTGACGGCGATGTAGAGGAAAGGTGTTCCGACCAGCAGCGTTGCGCCGATGGTGATGGCGCGGCCGTGAACCCACCGCGCCTGCAAGCTGTCCGCGATGTAGCCTCCCAACAATACCCCGCCCACCGAACCCACCAAGACCAGCAGCCCCATCCAGGAAGCGGCCTGGGCGACGGTCAGGCCATGGTAGCGGATGGCGAACGTCGGCCCCCAGGTGATGAAGGCGGTGCTCGCGAAGACCACAAACATTCCTCCCGCCAGCACCATGAGGTAGGCGGGAATCTTGAGCAGGCTGACAATCGCCGGCGGCTTCTCGGTGGGCGGCGCCATGGGAACCCGCAGCCGATAGGCGGCGAAACCCAGCAGAAATCCCGGCAATCCCACTAGGTAAAAGGCATGCCTCCAGCCGACCCACTGCGAGAGCAGGCCTCCCGCCGCGAGGCCCAGCACGCCACCCACCAGCATTCCCATGTTGAAAACGCCCTGCACGCGCGCGCGGAAGCTGCGCGGGAAGCAGTCGGAAATCATCGCCGTGCCGGCAGGCGCGTAGGCTCCTTCGCCCACTCCCACTACCCCCCGCGTCAGGAGCAAGGACCCGAAGGTCGAGGCAACCCCGGAGAGGGCCGTCGCCGCACTCCACAGGAAAACGCCGAAGGCCATAATCTTCTGCCGCGGGCCGCGGTCCGACCAGAATCCGAAGGGTAGCACGGCCAGCGAGTGAACCAGAATCACGATGGAAGCCAGCAGCCCCAGACGCGAATCGCTCACCCCGAATTCCTCTTTCAGGAAGGGGAACATGGGGTTGACGATCAGGCGGTCGAAATAGTTGAGGAGGTTGATGAGGGTGAGGACAATCAGCACCTTCCACTGCCAGCCGGTGAAGCGGGGCCACTCGAGCCCCAGGCGGCGGAAGCCGACCTGCGGTTCGGTCAGAGTTGCGGGTGGATTCGGCGGGACGGGTGAGGCGAGGCCGCCTCCCCCGCCCTCGGATTGGACAGTCTTGTCCACAGGCAAGAACTAACTATTCTAGGCGGCCTGGGGCGCGGCGTCGAGTCGTTTCGTAGCCGCCGGCGAGGAACTGGCGAAATCGTCGTCGCGCGCGGGGCTATTCGTAGCGGAGCGCCACGATGGGGTCCAGGCGCGAGGCTTTGAAGGCGGGCCACATGCCGAAGAGCAGCCCGATGCTGACGGCCACGGCGAATCCCGCCACCACGGACCAGAGTGGAACAGTCGAGGGAAGCTGCGGGACGAAGGTGCGGATCAGGAGGCTCGACGTGCAGCCAAGGAGGATTCCCAGGACCCCCCCCACGGCTGTCAGGGTCATGGCTTCGAAGAGGAACTGCCAGGTGATGTCCCGGCGGCGGGCGCCGATGGCCTTCCGCACGCCGATTTCGCGCGTGCGCTCGGTGACCGAGACCAGCATGATGTTCATCACCCCAATGCCGCCGACCAGCAGGCCAATGGAGGAAATCACCACGGTCACCAGAACCACCGTGCTCATCAGGGCGCGGAACTCCCGTACGAGGGATTCCGCCGTCGCCATTCCGAAGCTGTCGGGTTCGGAGGGTTTGACGTGGCGTCGTCGCCGGAGGAGTCCGGTCAGCTCGTCGAGGGCCTGGCTGACCTTCCCGGGATACGCCAGGACGGAAACGAAATTCTCCTTGGCGTCGGGATGGAGCTTCTTGTAAGTCCAGTAGGGAATCAGGATGCTGCGATCGTCGCTGTTGTCGCCCAGAAACTCTTTGAATTTGCCGAACACGCCGATGACCTCGAAGGCGCGGCCGTCCACCAGAATGGATTTGCCCAACGGGTCCTCGTGCTCGAAGAACCGCTTCACCACTTCGTCGCCAATGACGGCGACATCGCGGCGGTGCAGATCATCGGCCTCGTTGTAGAACCGGCCGTCAGTGAGCGTGGCGTTCACCAAACGGATGTGTTGGGGGGTCGCCCCGCTGAACTGGGCATCCACCATCTCCTTGCCCTTGTATTTGACACTGGTGGGAGTGAGGCCGATCTGGGTGATCTCGCCGAAGAGCATCACGGAGACCTCTTCCACGGAAGGGCACTCGTCGCGGATGGCCATCGCGTCTTCGTAAGTGAGCGGCTTGCGGAGCCGCTCTTCGCGCGTAAGGCGGTGGGCGAACCCGATCTGGAGCTTGTAGACCCAGATCGTCCGCGTGCCGAACTGGTTGGCCAGATCGACCACCTCGCGGTCCAGTCCCTGGAAGATCGAAGCTACCCCGATCACTGTAGCCGTGCCGATCAACACACCCAGCACGGTCAGGAACGACCGGAATTTATGAGTCCGCAGCGTGTCGAGCGCCAGCAGCAGGTTCTCGCGGACGCTGTGACGTTGAACGGTGGCAATGAGGTCGCGGCCCACGCCGGAAGCCTCCGATGGGAGGAGCCAAACCTCAGGGGAGTGCGGGATTCGGCTTCAGAGGAAATCTTCTCATGCCGGGGGGATCGAAACAAGCCGGTCAATGCCAGAAGGCTAACTTCCCACGGAGCGGCGAACACCCTTACCCTGGGTCCGGTGGGCGCACTCAGTCGGTTTCGGTAAATTCGGGGGGGGGAAATTACTCGTGACGGAGGGCCACGATGGGGTCAAGCCGCGATGCTTTGACGGCCGGCCACATTCCGAAGAAGAGCCCGATGCCGACGGCGACCAGAAAGCCTGTGAACACCGACCAGACCGGGACCGCGGAGGGAAGTTGGGGCACGAAAGTCCTAATGAGGAAGCTGAGAGTGTAACCGAGCAGAATCCCCAGAATTCCGCCCGCTGCCGTCAGGGTCATGGCCTCCAGCAGAAACTGCCAGGTGATGTCGCTGCGGCGAGCGCCGATCGCCTTACGCACGCCGATCTCGCGCGTCCGCTCCGTGACCGAGACCAGCATGATGTTCATCACGCCGATGCCGCCCACCAGCAACCCGATCGAGGAAATGACGACTGTCACCAGCACCACGGTACCCATGATGTCGCGAAATTGACTGATCATCGATTCGGCCGTCGCGATGCCGAAATTGTCCTTTTCGTTGAATTTCACATTGCGCCGACGGCGGAGCAGACTCCGGACTTCGTCCATGGCCTGATTAAGTTTTCCGGGCACGACCTGGGCCGTGATGAAGTTATCTTTGGCGTCGGGGTAGAGCTTCTTGAAGGTGAAATAAGGGATGAAAACGGTGCGATCGTCCCCGTTTTCTCCGAGAAGCTGCTTGCGCTTTTCGAGCGTCCCGACGACTTCGAAGTTGTGCCCGTCCACATTGATGACCTTCCCGATCGGGTCCTCGCCTTCGAAGAAGCGGGTCATGACGTCCGCGCCAATCACCGCTACGTCACGCCGGTGAAGGTTGTCGATCTCGTTGAACAGCCGCCCGTCCTTAAGTTCGGCGTTGGTGTTCTGGAATTGTTCGGGAGTCGGCCCGCTGAAGTTGGTATCCAACATTTCCTGGCCCTTGTACTTGGTGCTGACGGCCGGGCCCCAGCGGAAAGTTTCCGCGGACACCGACTCCACGGAGGGACAATTCTCGCGAATAGCCGTGGCGTCATCGTAGGTGAGTGGCTTCCGCATCCACTCTTCGCGTGTGACGTTGAACTTGATGCCGGGGTCCCACTTGAAGATGAAGAGCGTGCGCGTGCCGAAGCCTTCGGCCATATCGACGACCTGCTGGTCCAGCCCTTTGAAGATGGAAGCCACGCCGATCACCGTCGCCGTGCCGATCAGCACGCCGAGGATGGTGAGGAAGGCGCGGAACTTGTGGCTGCGCAGGGTATCGAGTGCCAGCAGCAGGTTTTCGCGAATGTAGTGACGTCGAGAACTCACGTTCAGGTCTCCGTGCGCAGGGCTTCGATGGGATCGAGTCGGGCGGCCTTGCTGGCGGGATAGATGCCGAAGAAAAGTCCCACGGCGGTCGAGAGCGCCAGTCCGATGATGATGGCGTGGGCGGGGACCGAGGAGGTGAAGAAGATATCGACGATGCGACTGATGATGGCGGCAAAGAGGACGCCGAGCAGGCCGCCAGTGGCGGCCGTCACGGCGGACTCGATAAGAAACTGCATCAAGATGTCGCGCCGCCGCGCCCCCAGCGACTTGCGGATGCCGATTTCGTGGGTCCGTTCGGTGACACTGGCGAGCATGATGTTCATGATGACGATACCGCCGACGACCATAAAGACCGCGACGATGGCGATGGTCACGGCGAAGACCGAGCCGGTCAGCCGATTCCAGGCGCTCATCAGGGTGTCCGAGGCGTTGATGCCGAACGTGTCGTCTTCGTTGTAGGGCACGTGGCGGTGGGCGCGCATCAGGGCCCGTGCTTCGTCTTCGAGCACCATCATCTGCTGCGGGTTCCACGCCTGGACGCTCACCGAGACCTGCGGCCGGGCGACGAAGACTTTCTGGTACGTCGTCAGCGGGACTTCCACGAACTTGTCCGCGCTCTGTCCAAAGGTGGTCCCGATTTTTTCGGCCACCCCGACGACGCGGAAGGCGGCTCCCCGGACGTTGATTTCCTTCCCCAAGGGATCGACACTGGGGAAAAACTCATCGGCGAGCTCCTGTCCGATGAAGCAGACCATGGCGCTGTGCTGGTAGTCGGAGTCCGTGAAGTAGCGCCCGATGCCGACCTTCTCCTCTCGCATATCAATGAAGCTGGGCGTCGTGCCCTCGAGCCGGACGTCGTACATCGTGTGCCCCTGGTAGCGGGCATTGATTCCGCCGCCTTCTATGTCTCCCAAGCGCGAGTCGGCACAGATGTTCTTGTAGTTGGGCAGATTCTCCTTCAGGAACTCGTATTCCTCCATGCGCACGGGCTTGTTGCGCCGGCGGGCCTTGAGAAAGCTCTCATAGCCTTGCGCCCATTGGAACTGGTGGATGATGAAAACGTTGGCGCCCAAATTGGCGATCCGCTCCTGAAAGTAGAGGTTCATGCCGTTGACTACGGACATGACGGCGATGAGCGTGGTGGTGGCGATGACGACGCCGAGCAGGGTCAGGAGCGACCGGAGCTTATGCGAGCGCAGAGCTTCCAGGGCGAGCCAGAAGGCTTCGCGCGAGGTGACCCATGCGCTGTAAAGCCCACGGCGCTTGCGCCGGGATCGGGTTGGGCTGAAGTCGGTCACGGCGGCGTCTCGCCCGTCGGCTGACGGGTTCCCGGAATCGCCCGTTATTGCACGCGCTCGTCCCGGTCGATTTTCCCATCGCGGATGTGCAGGATGCGATGCGCGTGGGCGGCGATGTCGTGCTCATGGGTGACGAGGACGATCGTGTTGCGGGCCTCGTGCAAGCGGTCGAATAGCTTCATGATCTCTTCGCCGGTGGCCGAGTCGAGGTTTCCGGTGGGCTCGTCCGCCAGGATGATGGAGGGGTCATTCACCAGGGCGCGGGCCACCGCCACGCGCTGGCGTTGGCCGCCCGAAAGCTCGTTGGGCTTGTGATGCATCCGGTCGGCCAGTTCAACTTTGCGTAGGGCTTCCTCGGCGCGCTCCTGGCGCTCCGCGGCCGTCACGCCACTGTAAATCAGAGGGAGTTCGACATTATGCAGGGCGCTGGCGCGCGCCAGCAGGTTGAATGTCTGGAAGACAAATCCGATCTCCTTGTTGCGGATGTAGGCGAGTTCGTCATCGGAGAGTTCGCTGACCAGGTTC
>Ga0315282_10012265_pt1 | contig 13142 bp, 12 predicted proteins | sample YL17G07_20_MG_FD_203693 | JGI IMG/M metagenome (GOLD analysis project Ga0315282, IMG submission 203693) | Sediment microbial communities from Yellowstone Lake, YNP, Wyoming, USA - YL17G07_20 | ecosystem: Environmental > Aquatic > Freshwater > Lake > Sediment | place: USA: Wyoming | collected...
GCGTTGATGTGCCTCCTGCTTGGCCGTTTCCTTGAGAGCCCCCACGAGTGGAGGAGACGGGTGATTTGCATGAGTGAGTATCGTACGCCGGTCTGCTCATGGACGAGTTTGAGCACTTCTGTGGCGGTGGTGTATCTCTTCCCTTCCACTATCCTTCTTATGCGCTCTATCTCCGTACGGGAGACCTTCGGTGGTCTTCCGGATCTCGGCCTGTCACGGAGACCGGTGAGCCCTTTCTCCTCGAAGCGGTACTTCCAATAGAGGACCTTGGAGTGGGGGCAGTTGTGCTGTCTGCCAACCTCGTATGAGGAGATGCCGTCCTGGAGCTTCATCATCATCAGAATCCTCTCCTTCACCTTCAGATCTCTCTCTGCCCTCCACGCCTCCTCCAGAACTGATCGATTCATACGCTTCTTAACGCGGAAGGTCGCATAAATAGTCAATTACTTTAGTTAATCGCTATAGTAAGGCACTTGAGGAGCCTACAGGAGGGGTACGTCGTGCTCAGACACAGAGAATTCTTCTTCCTAATGTGGGGCAATAGAACATTCGTCTTCGAATCCTAGCCTGTCGGAAAATTCCGACTTTGAGCACACTCTCTCCCTTTACAGGAACTATCTGAAGGACTATAATCCGCCTCTGCCCCCATACAAGTTACGTTTTACGCCAAACGATCATCATATTGTGAAACGACCGCGCGGTCAGAGCGCATAGGTCCTGACCGTACCATGCACAGAGATACGGGACCTATGGTTGAAGCATACGGAGGATCTATTCAGAAAGAACGTACGCAACTTCCTAGGGCAGAATCATGCCAACAATGGGATGAGAAAAACGCTTACCGAATATCCGGACGGCTTCTGGTACTTCAACAACGGCATCACCATGCTTTGCGACAGAGCCGACCTGAGAGTAGAGGGGAACTATGTCGAAGTCGAGAACGTGCAGATCGTGAACGGTTGCCAGACGACAAAGAGCATAGGAAAACTCACGAGGGAAGTTCAGGGCGAGGTACTCGTTAGGATAGTCGAGTCCAAGGACAACGAATTTGCGGCGAGGCTAACCCTGTTCCAGAATACGTTCAATCCCGTCAAGAACCGAGACTTGAAGTCGAACGACATAGTTCAGATCCGTCTCAGCCGGGAGCTTGCTCGCCGAGGATACTACTTTGAAATAAAGAGAGGACAGGAATTCTCAAAATACAAGTCGGAACATAGGCACTCATGGAGACAGAATTACCCGAATGGCGAAATAAGCAACGAGTATGTCGCGAAAGGACTTGCAGCCATTGTGCTTGGTCCAGACGTGGCAGTGGAAGGGAAGTGAAGTCTTCTTCGATCCGTACTATGACAGACTGTTCCCGGCCAAACGTTCTGTGCTTGATTGCCTAAGGGTCGTGATATTGGCGGAGTTGATCCGAAGATCATACGGCGGAGAGAAATGGCATGAGTTCGACAAGTCCTTCAAGTTCAAGAACCGGGCGCTTTGGCACGTCTTGAGATATGTAAACGACAGCCTCAATGGGTTTGAATGGAGTAGGCGGATTGTCGCCCTGAAGGAAACAGGCGTGGCCGAGTATCCGCGTTCCCAACGGAAATTCCGCAGGATTACCTCGGCATATTTCGAGCTGCTCTACACCGCTTGGCACAAGTCAAAGCTCTACACCGAAGGGTTTGAGAGGTATCTGACAAGCCCAACCGCGCGAAAGGATGTTAGACGAATGTTTGCACCTCGCTTGAGACGCTTGGACAAGGCGACTGCCAGACTGTTTCAAGATTCAATGAGCACAGTCTAGACAGGCATGGATATTGCTGGATCTTTTGCAGTAGCTCGTAGACCCGTGCTAGTGCACCTGCCACAAAATGATATATCGCCAAAACCCACTGAGAATGTGTCTTGCGAAATTACACGGACCGCTGTAAAGTCGCGAGTCGCGATGAAAGCGAAGGAATGCCAATTTGGGCGGAGAGTCCCAATCTGTATCCTCAAGGAATGAACTTCTTGTAAGAGATCCTATTCATGGATTCATTGACTTAAGGGAGTATCCATTTATCCAAGAAATCGTCGAAGATGAGAGATTCCAGCGCCTTCGACGCTTGACCCAACTTGGCTTCTCTTACCTGATCTATCCTTCCGCATGTCATAATCGGTTCAGCCACAGCATAGGGGCCATGTACCTCTTTCTGAAGCTCTTTGACCGAGTCAGCCGCACTCTAGCAGTGTCAAATGAGGAGAAAGACAGACTTCGAAAGATCGGGACAGCCGTGGTTCTATTGCACGACATTGGCCACGGCCCCTTTTCCCATGTAACGGAGTCCATTCTTGACTACAAACATGTCACTGTCACAAAGCAGCTGGTATGCGAATCCCCCATTGCTGGCATTTTGAAGAAGGCAGGCATTGATCCTCAGGATCTGCTGCATATCTTGGACGGCGCTGTTAGAGGCAACCTCGTACTACTGTCGCAACTGGTTTCGAGTCAGTTGGATGCAGACCGCCTCGATTATCTTGTGAGAGACGCCTATTTCACAGGCGTCGGATTTGGCAACGTGGATGTTGACCGAATAATCAACACCATGATTCTCTACGACAAGGATGAATTGAAGGGCCAAGCGATCAATCTGTACAAGGCACGTTTTTCTTTGGAATCATACATTCTCGCAAGACATTTGATGTACCAAGCTGTTTACTTTCACAAGGCTACTCGGAGTGCCGAGTTGCTCCTAAAGGGTGCGATAAAGAGAGCTCAGGTTGTCAAAGACAAGATTGATGTCCTAGATGAGTTAGCTTTCGTGACAGAAAACCGATCTCCCTCAGCTCAAGAGTTGACCGCGATTGATGATAGTCTGTTGTATACGCAAATCTGGCGTTGGACAAAGAGTAAGGATAGCATTTTGAGTGACCTCTGTGGTCGAATTGTGCATCGCAGGCTCCTAAAGGCAGTAGATATACCTCCAGACAAGTTCGCATTCATGATGGAAGAAGGTCAAAGAATGTTGCAGCGTTTGGCAACTATAGTAACTGACCTAAGTTTTTGGACGCTTCTGGGCCGCAGGACAGGGCTCCCGGGTCTTTACGTCATGTATGGCGGCTAGTTACAGCTGATATGGGTCGAGGTTTGGGCAAAAAGCTTCGTTCTGGGCTCTCTGAGCTGAAAGAATCTCATATTCAGGGAGTTTTCAGCCTTTCCACCGAGAATGAGGGTGGAACGCTGGGAGGGCTCAACCTGACGTGACGAACTCGCTAAGGACGTTATTCAAACAGTTCTGTCAGATACTATAGATGCGGAGTAGACACTGAGTATCTCTGTCCATATGATAACCCGACCGACACTCCCTATCTACCATACTCTCCAAAGGGGAAGGATGATGAGGCTAACGTAATCACCAACATTTTTCTCATAGATAAGGATGAAAATCCCCAAGAGATCTCGCGGGCTTCAGATGTTGTGAAATCGCTCTCAGATGTCAAGTACTCGCTCTTTCGTCTATACTGCCCTGAGAAGATGCGTGATGATGTTCGTAAGATTCTTAAGCACTAGTCAATGTTGAAAGAGGATTGTTGCCTTTGAGGTCATTCTTGCGTTCTCCGATGGGTAGAAGTGCGCTCATTCTTTCTGCCTTCAGAGCTGTGGATCCCTTCCAAGGGAGAACGAAGGTTCAGAAGACACTGTACCTTGCGAACCTTTGCGGCTGGAACACCATAGACGACTACAGATACTACAACTTCGGGCCATACTCCGATACGGTGGCTTCGGAACTGGAAAACTTCGGGAAGAACAGCTGGGTCGAAGAACGATCATTCGAGACTAAAGATGGCAGACTCTCATATGCCTACCATCTGACACCGCAAGGGCGGAAAGTGGCAGACAGTCTGGCAGCAAAGGTTGATGATCCCAGTCTGATCAAGAGAACAATGAGTCTGGTGAAGAACTTGCACAACTTCTCATCAGATGACCTAGAAATAATGGCGACGCTAGTTTTCATGCGTAGAATTGAAGCGGAGATCTCTGATGACGAACTGGTTGATATTGTTCGGGAACTCAAACCAAAATTCAATCGAGACCGTATCGCCGAAGACATGAAGATTTTCAGCGTCTTGAAAGACTTCAGATATGCTTAGACTGTAAGAGTCGTCCTACCTCAGCGAAGAAAAGAGCGATCGACCTTTCTGATCGGTCTGGCAAACCTCGCGGTCGACCTAATCCGAGGCTCGAGGTTCCCGTGTGGTCACGCGAAGTAGGGAGCTATCATAACAGCTATCCGAAGCTGTTTTCCTTCGGCCGCTGCCACCGCCAGATCGGAGCTCTCTCTTCAATGCTTTCTTGGTCACAGACTTCGCTCTCGGACCTAACGACTTGAACCATTAGAACCTAATGGCTCAAGCCAAGTTGAGATTTGTAGGTGATTTTCCGACAGCCTAAATCCCATTGAGGCTAGACGATATCGAAGCGATATCCATCAATCCGTGATCCTCTCGGTGATCGCACAGTAAGGAATATCGATCTGATATTACGCGAGTCGGATAACTTGTTTTCACTATTCATGACCTCGTCTCAATCGATCAAGTTTCTCCTCCTCGTCCAAGGCAAGGTAATGCTCGGTCTGTATCACGCTCGTGTGTCCTAGTAGGTCTCTCACGTAAACGATGTTCTTGGTTCTGTCATACGCTCTGCGAGCTGCAGTATACCTCAACACGTGCCAAGATACCAAATGGAGTTTGTTCTGCTCTCTCATTTCTCTGCACTCATCGTGTTCTTTGCAGTCCGCTATCGAGTCCCTGATGTCCTTCATGTGGTCCTCCGCGTTTCCTGTGGTCCACCATCGAGCTCTTCGTGTCGTGAACAAGAAACCAGCTGCAGGCGTATCCTCGATCTGTCGACCCGCATATATCTCCCTGAACCAGATAATCGAACGTATGAATCTCTCATCCTTCTCATCGAAAGGAAGGACATGCTTCTTTCCTCTTGGCTTGATGTAGAACGTTACTGTTTTTTTCTTGAAGTCGATGTCTTCCAACCTCACGTGACATGGCCCTTCAGAGATCCTGTTTGCAAATGCGAGTATGAAGTCTATCATCATCCGGACCATTCGATCGGCGTGCAGTCTCATTGGTCTCAAATATCGAGCGCTGAGAGACACGCGCTTCTGATTATGTTGCGCACTTTCATACCTGCGGCGTCTTCCCTCCCTCTTTTTTGCAGTGACGTACACTCGGATACTTTCGAGCTCTTGAGGCGAAATGAACTGTTCGTCGGCCAAGAAGTTAGCAAACCCGGTTCCGACGCCCCCACACTTCTCCGGATTTGTGTAAATCATGCAACAGTACTTCAGCAAATTGGAGTGTTGACAATCGTTCAAGAAAACTTCGGCATCATCTCTGCTGAGAGATTCAAGAGGTTTGCCTCTTCGGAGCTGAGATGCGTCTAGTCTTCTCAGACAGCCGAGATGCCTCAGCATCCCTTGTTCCGAAAAGTCGCTTATTCGACTGTTAGCATAGCGCAGAACGATGGGCGGCAATAATCCAAAGTCTATCTTGATTGTCGGACGCCCGTTCGTGTCAAGGCTCTCATAACTTCGAAGACGAAAGGGTCTCTCCAAGATTCGTTCTCACCAAAGCATGTTGTGCGAATTCGTCACTGAGGCTCTTCAGGCAGTCAAGGTTCCACTCGATGGCACGGATTCGTTCTTTCCATTTGATGGCAGCCCTCACATGTAGAGTGGTCAGCACGGTGTCGAGTGGTATGATTCCTTCGCTCTCGCGAGTAAGTTCACCTTTCAACAGTGGGTCTTTGTGCACCAAGTATTCTTCCAGTTCTTTCTCCGTAAGACACTGAGAGATATCGCGTCGATTGGCTGGGTCCAGGAGAACCGCAAGAGCTCTCGTTACAACATCCGAATGTCTAATTGACCTGCCTATCGAAGCAGTGCTCTTGAGTTCCTGAATTGCCTCTCTCAGTGACTTCATCTCTGCGAGTATCTGCTCCGTGCGATCCGAGTCGGTTGAGCGTACTTCGCAGTCGAAGAGTGGAGAGGACTCCTGCCGGCATGCTGCAAGAGTAACGGCTCTTATCGTGGAACTTAGACCTCTGAGACCCAGCCTATGTGACAGAGTTTCTATGCGAGGCTTCTCGTCCTGTCTGAATCGCACAAGGATTAGCCATGTGAGCCCCTTGTTCGCCGCTCCACAAGGCGCGAATCCCTGACGACCGAGACCTGCTACATCATCTTCCATTCGGACGGGCCTTCGAGTAACCCGGGGCCCGGGTGGATGTGCTTTGATATTGCCCTCGCCATCACCACTGCTGCTTTCCATTCGTAAATCTGCCCACCACATATCGGCAGACAGCAGTTGTCAGGAAGATATAAATCCTTGCGTCTGCCGACCAAAAGTCGGCTGCACAACCCATGCGCGTAGACTTGTACAAGTACATCGAGCACACGAGGCGAGAAACTGCCCCCGTCGTTCGTCGTCTAGCGGACATCAGTGATACGTTCGCTCGTGCCTTTGCAACGATGTCGAGCCAGCTCACGCTAGAGCCAGCGGACCAAGAAAGATTCTTCATGAAAGTGGCGAAAACCAGATCCCCGCTCCCAACGCATATTCAGCTTCCGCCTTACCCTGATGACGTACCGGTTCAGGATCAGATAGGTGGAATAGTTCAGATGCTAGAACTCTACTACTTGTTTGCGAGAGGCACGCTTCGCCGTTACTATGTCTTCACAACACCCTCGATGGATCAGCTCAGAAGAGGGATCGTGGCGCTAGACAAGACGCTCAGGATCCCACTTCACGAGCTGAAGGTTTTCAGAAGATCACGATCAGAACCCCCGGAGAGCATCTTGAAGAAAGATAGGGAGACTCTTCCCCCGGACATCGAGATGCGACATGTGAAAGGGGCCCACTACACTCATACCTTCTACGAGTTGTATGTGCTAAACAGCGCGTATTCGTTGGCATTAGCCTACGTCCTAGTGGGGATACACTTCGGAACGATCTGGTTCTTCGGCGAACACTGGCCTGTGACACGAGCGAGATGATGGAGCTGGAGTCATGCGATGACACGTGGTCCGCCCGGCGAGAGACGCCGGCTCATAGTTGGGGCAGAGCGTCAAGCAACCCACACAACTCACGGATCAGGTCGCTTGTCCTTTCGAGATTGACTTGGAAGATCTTCGTTCCGGCCAGAGATTCCTCGCCCACCTCTGGCTCAATGATCTCACCATGACAGAGTAAGCAGTGTCGTCCATCTCCATCGACTTCGGGCGTCTCCAAGTATCCACACCGCTCGCATCGAAGAGCCGAGTATGATACGATACCCTCGCTTGTGATTCCGAAGCCCAAACTACGCAGCTCGTGCATCAAGTGGCTTCGGCCCTCGTATGAGATAAAGGGCTGACCAGGAGAAACGCCCAAAACGTATTCTATGCTCAAACGCAGAGACCACACGCCTTCCTCGTAGCGGACTCTTAGTTCCAATAGGGGAAAGGGGGGGAGCCCGTTCTGTATAGCACACATCGCCTCCGCCACCGCCTCTTCTATCCTCTCGATTGCGCCTCGACTATCGTAAATCCGATTCAACAGATTAGAGATCGCCTGCGTGATGCTCAATGAAGGCTTAGTGCCTCAGTCAGATGAGCGTTGAAGTGTCCGATAAGACCAGTGACAGCGACCTGCGAAAGAATAGGAATGAATCTGGTGCATCAAGTCCCAAAGTCAGCTGAAGAGATTCCTCTACAGATCGCCGACGATCTTTCCCTCATGCCCGAGCACTCTTTCACGGCGCACTACTCAGTTGTGTTTCAATCCCGTGCGAATTCTTGGCGTGTGCCACATATTGAGACAAACTTGCCTTTCTATCTCGGCCATCGGGAGGTTCAGATAGCCTGTACTCGATAGCGTTTGGAAGAGCAACTTGAGGTACCTCCCCTCTACAAGCCTTGGCATGTCATCTCTTGCGGCTGTCAATGCCCCGGACAGCGTGACCGGTCGGCACTATCGAGGAGGGTCAGTGAAGCGTTGCATGTATAATGTGGCCGCGACTGATGGTGCAAAAAGCCACAGGTCGACGCTTCTATGAGAACGCGCGCGCACACTCTTCTGTAACGCGGAATCGGGAGTCCGCCCTGCAATGAGGAAGGTAGTATGCATGTACTCATGTCCGACGATGGCCTCAGCGTACAGGCTCGGCGGCTTGTGTCCCTAATACGCCCTCGAATCCAAGTGCGTCTTGAGGAGGTGAACAGAGTTCCTGTCTCTGTACTGGTCTGGGGCCTTGGGATTGATTTCTCTAGTGCACTTGGTGCAGTCCGAACGCGTCTGCGCGCTACTCTTCGTTAAGGAGGGTACGCCGCGTACTTCAGCGAAGAGCTGTGTGATCTCAATTCTCAATTTTCGGTGAGGGCATGCAAGGCAAGTCGGCCGTTCGAGCGTCGATGGTGAACGCTTTTTTGTCCGCGCCTTTTTTCGCCGCTTTCCCAACATGACTCCGTGCGTGAATCCTCGATGGTCGTCCGAGGGAACACGGGTAGAACAGGGGACGGGGCCATTAACAAGCAGGCGGGAGTTGGCCGAAACGACAGGTCACCTAGAGACGATCCCGAGCCTTTTTAGGTTCAGAGAGAAACTCCTTCGATGCACGTTGAACGGCGATTCAGTGAATCTCAAGAACTTGAAATCGTGGGCTCGGATGCATCTGCCCTCATATGGGACCTCAAGGTCATATGCGATCTCAGCTCTGAAGGCCATTCGGTCACGGTCGAAGGTAACAGTGTGCTGGTGCATCTCGAACGCAAGACTCTTGTCGCCGCTTTTAAGCCTGGGATACCAACCGATGCATGAGCTCGATAGAGAACCGGCCCGGTACTGTGCCGAACGTTATTCCTTCGCCGTCGGCCAAAGGGTTCCGCGGGCGCGAGTACCCGTGCTACTGCAAGATGCCAGTCAGTGAACTGAACTCATTGCCTGAACCGGAACGGGCGAAGGCGTGGAACCACATCTGCCAGCACCTCCACGAACAAGGACGACTGTGAAAAATCATCTGTGGCCTGTCGGATCGTGACGACTGGCAGAAAACGCGACCCGATGTTTATGGCGGCATTGTAGTCGGCGTTGTAGATGAGTTCACAGTTCCAGCAGCGGAAGATGCTCTGCGTGAGGCGTTCCGTGTTCTGTGTTTTTTGTCAAGATTTGGTCCAGAATTACATGCGCTCCCAGCAGGATTGAGATCGGGTACGTGAAGCTCAGCAAGAGCTCAAGAAATGCATAGTAGGGACGATGAGGCAGTTTCGGGAAAACCCAAGAGCGTATCCTAGACTCCATACTAGACCTCAAAGAAATAGAGGGGAAAGAATTGGGGGTTCGGTGGGAGTTATTGTGGTTTGGCACGGAGCATCGCAAGGGCCGCGATTGTCGGCACGGCGATGATACAGGTGAGGACTACCGCTGAGCTTGCCGCAGCGAGCAGCAGGAACGAACCTGCCACCTCACCGATTGCAAGCAACGCCAGCGCGACCGCGAGTAGTGCGAGCGAAGCCTTTGCTATGCTGGTGACTCGGATCTTTCTTCTCCTTGAGAATGCGCTGAAACCCGCGAGAGCGGGCAGCGTCAGGTAGACGAGACCTATCAGCGAACTGGCTACTAGTCCAGCCATCACCACGCCGAACTCCGGCGCTCCACTGAACAGGGAGTAGACGAGGGAACTCAGGCCCAATACTCCTAACAGCGGGTAGAGGATCAATCGGATAGGAGCACGTATTGGATCGTTACTTGCGATGAATTGTGCAACAGATGGGCTGAACGAGTAGTACCACGCGTTGAAGACCTGCATGAACGCGGACCCAGCCGTGGTCTTGAGCACAAGACTATCCCTGAACCCGCGTAGGAACTGAACCGCGGGAGAGGCCTCGGATCCAAATGTAGCGGTCGCGATGACACACTTGGGCGGCGTCCAAGGCCCAGTGGAAGTAGCTACACTCGTAGTCGTCGCAGTCGTGACCGTGGATTGGATGACGATCGTGAGCGCCGCTGTGGCAACAGACGTACCACTTGTTCCCGTGATCGTGATGGCAGTTGTAGACGTGGGGGCGCCGGTCGCGACGCCAATCGAGAGTGTCGATGTGACAGTACTTCCAGATGGCGGTGTCACTGGGTTGGGGCTGAATCCGCCAGTAACACCTGCGGGCAATGGCGCAGCAAGAGTAACGGGCGAACTGAAACCTCCGCTTGAGGAGACCGCCACAATGATAGTTGCCGTTCCGCCGGGACTAATGACGACGCTACTTGGGTTGGCTGAGATACCAAACAACGGTGTGGCAGTGACCAAAAATGTGGCGCTAGCGGATCTACCGGTGTTACCGGCCACCAGGACCACATAGGTTCCCGCACCAGCACCTGACGATACGGTGAATCCTACCGTCGCGCTTCCTCCGGAAATGGCGCATGAGGGCGAAGCAAACAAACCTGAGGGAGAAGAAGAGAGCACGCAACTCAGATCCGTCGGGAATCCCGAAGCGGTTCCAGACACCACCGTTCCTATCGGACCTGAGGTCGGGGTCAGCACCAAAGTACCCGTTGGGCCTGAAATCACAACGAAGGTCGCACTAGCGGAGTCGGCAGCGTTCGTCTGAACTCCGACCGTGTATGCGGTACCAGGAGAGGCCCCTTGAGCCACAGTGAAGCTTCCAGTAAGGGAGCCACCTGCAATTGCGCATGACTGAGAACTGAAGAGCGACGAGGGCGAGGCCGTTAGTAAACAGACGGTACCAAGGTAGTGGGATCCTATAACAGAAACAGGTGTACCGATTTGGCCTGAGGTCGGATTCAAGATCAATGTCGGATACAAGCCAGCAGTGAACGTTGCGACACCTGTGTCTCCCGTGGTTCCTGTGACCGTTACTGTGTACGAGTCAGTTGCTCCAGATGCTACCACGAAGGATCCTGAAATAGTACCATTATAGATTGCGCAAACCGGACTCGTGAGTAGACCAGTAGGGCTCGAAGATAGCGTGCATGTTGTGTCGGCCACAGCGAAATTATATCCGGAGACGAGGATATTCGCTCCAGCAACCCCAGAGGATGGAGTCACAGTCACCGTAGCGGTTACTGTGAAGGTAACGGAGATCGACCCCTGCTGCACGAGGTCAGTGCCGTTTATCGTGATCAAGCGTGATCCGCCTTTGGCGGTCGAAACAACCACGTACGTGCCGGTGAGAACCCCCGAGCTACTGATCTGGCATGCAGTTGTGGATCCTTTGATGGTGAGCAAGGATTCCAGAATAGCAGCTAAGCACGCCGTGCTGCCTGCGCTCTTCAGGTAGCCTGTCCCGGATATCGTTCCGGTGTCGCCGCGCCTTCCACTGCTTGGAGTCAGAACAAAAGTCGATTGGACGATGAACTGCAGCGCGAATGTGTCACCCAACGTCCCGGTCGCCGTGATATTGTGGACTCCTCCTATCGTGTTGTTCCTCACTATGAAACTGCAGGCTCCGGACGCGATTATTCCAACTCCCCCCACCAAAGAGACTGGACAGTTGGGCGGCGTGGCCCAAAGTCGGCCTCCTCCATCCGGTGTTGTCGTCGCATTGTCTTGAAAGGTCACCCACGTGTCAGACGGGTTCCAATTGGAACCTGTGATTGAAACCGGAGTGCCAGTTGGGCCAAAACCCGGCGTGAAGGTGGCCACAGGGGACGTAGGGCTGCCGGTCAACGTGAAAGGCGCCAGAGCGGTTGCTCCTCCCGTCTCCACCGCATTGATTATGTAGAATCCGATGGGTACGCCTGCGCCATCAGTGGCAGTGAATAGGCCACTCAGCGTACCATCCGAATACTCAGCGCACGTTGTGCCAGAACCCACAGGCCCACTGGCACCGGCATTTCCGAGCGTGCACGCCGGCGCGGGTGTGGCGCCTTTCTGACCGGTGAAGCCGGAGCCATAGACTGCTACAGCCGTGCCAGCCACCGCAGCGCTTGGGGAAGCAACCATCTTTGGAACCACATTGAATGGGGTTACGACCTTGAATGTTGTGCCAGTGTACGTTCCGGAGAGCCCTGTGTAGGTGATGTTCAATGAGTGGGCCCCATATAGAGAGCCGGCCGCAACTGTAAAGCCGGCTGACAAAACCCCACTAATAATCGAACATGGAGTCGAGGTGATGATGAAGGTCGAACTGGTCGCTGCGATTGCTGTCAGTTTGCAGCTCGTGTTGTTCCAGCCGGTCCCCGTGATTGTGACCGAAGTCCCAGACCAAGTCTGGCCAGAGGGAACGGTAGAAGGCGAAGGCGGAGAGCCGCTCGAAACACTGAGAACTGCCGTTCCAACGGTGTAGGTAGCCGCATGCGCTCTGGGCACAACGGTAGAGGAAACGGAGAACAACAGCACCGAAGTGAGCAACAGCACTATCAATAGAGAACTAGAACTACGATCAGTCAACTTGAGACACGCAGTACTGATCTCGTGGGTCCGAATTAATTAAACCTACATATCTGGGCGCAATCGCCCGTAAGCACAAAGCAATCGATCATTCGCTTCCGAGATCGCTGTTGTTGCGTTGAAATAGCCTAGAATTGTCATTTTTGTGTCAATAGCACCACTAGGATTTCAAAATGGACCGCAATAATTGACAGCAGTCGCATCGCTCAAGCTAGCAGTCGTCAGATCGCATGGAAGATGTCAACTTTGTCTCGTAGAACGTGGCTTGGTAACCTAGCAGCCTAACCGCTGTTCCGTCGTCCAATCCGAAGCAGGTCTCTTCAACGGGTTAGCCCTGATGGGCTGGCTCGCTAGTTCCCCCCGTTTTCTTTTCCATTTTGATTCTTCACCATCTCGGCCAGTTGCTGGACGAGTGTGGGATTGTCACGGATGACTTGCAGTAACTGTTCTCCCGTGATCTCGCTCATCGGCTCGGAACGGCGGGTGATGATGTTTAGGTATTCCGCGGTGATCTTCGCGTTCTCCTGGACATATTCAGGTTCGAGTTCGGTGAATTTATTGTAGTTGTATGGGTCGATGGTGTGACCCATCCAGTACTCTGCACAGGTCGTGTCGAACCCTGACTTTTTCGCGGTCTGCAGCATACTGCGAACGACATCACGGAATGCCTCGTGGGGTGAGACTCCTGTTTTCTCACCCTTGCTGTGTTGGC
>Ga0315282_10012266_pt1 | contig 13141 bp, 22 predicted proteins | sample YL17G07_20_MG_FD_203693 | JGI IMG/M metagenome (GOLD analysis project Ga0315282, IMG submission 203693) | Sediment microbial communities from Yellowstone Lake, YNP, Wyoming, USA - YL17G07_20 | ecosystem: Environmental > Aquatic > Freshwater > Lake > Sediment | place: USA: Wyoming | collected...
TCTTCTCAAATTTTTTTACGTTTTTCATTTTGGTTCACAAGCACTCTTAAGGAATGACAAGTATATATTATTTGTCATATGGAATATGTTAAGGTGACAAGTTATGACGGTAAAAAGTTTATACGTATGAGTCTAATTTGTCAAAAAGCATGGGAAAATCTCCATAGGCATGGGAAAAAATAATTTGTCACTACGACAAATTATCGTTTTATTCCACATTTTCCACATTCATGTGGAAAGGAACTATGGACTTTTCCCATGCAGAAAAAATTTGAATGTCATGTAGAAAAGTCATTCTACAAATGTCAATAAAGTCCATGCCTTTTTTCCACATGACATAGCGGTTTTTCCACATAACATGCAATAAAATATAAATAGGCATAAGATGTTAATTGTCAGACGTGATTATATGAGATATAGAAGACGTAAGTTAGACGAGTTAGATGTCTTTCAAAAGAAGCTTGCTGATTTCTATCAAAAGATGGAACAAGAAGGATACTACAAAAATGTTATAGACGATATGAGTAAATACATTGAAGTCATTAAACAATATTCTGACAAGGGAATGAGCCTAACTGACATTTCAAAAGCCGTAGGAATACCTCGAGCAACTATCCACAATTGGATTAAAAAAATGAAAGAGAAGGATGCAGAACATGTCTGAATGGGAAAGTGTAAAAATTCTGAAAGAAACTCGTGAGCTAATTCATAAGAACAGAGGCGACTTGTCTTTTGGCGATTACATTCATAAATGCGTGACAGAGAATCTTAAGCTGAAACACAGGATAGCAGAATTAGAAACTGAACTCGCCAAACGACCAATAACAAGTGATGTTCCTCTAGGAGAACCCCAGAACCCCGAAAAACAAAAAGCACTAGAACAACTAAAAAAGGAAAAAGAAGAATACTACGAAGTAACCGAGCTTCCCCTTCCACCATGCAATTTTTCCGCAAAGGGATTCATAGACCATAAACGAGGCTATCAAGTAGTTTTTTGTGGGGATTCAAAGAAATACAAAAGTGGACATGAACCTGTGCCTCTTACAGTATGTCAAAAATGCTGGGAAAGAAAAGAATGGGGTAAAGAGAAAAGAGAACGAGAACAAGAAGAAACGCCAGCAAAAATAGCCACACAAGAAATCTTAAGATGGGATGGAAAACAAGCACTCAATCCAAAAGGCGAATATTACTGCTGGGACTTAACTAATTGGTTCAAACTTGACCAACTGCCATGCACTCGAATTCTCAATTACAAATGCGAAGCATCATTCGATGAGGCTAGATGTAAAAAACTTCTAGCTACAATTAAAAAAGGTGATGTTGATGCCTAAACAAATTATCGCTAGGTTCTATTTTAAACATGCCGAAATTTGCGATTGTGAAGAATGTAGAAGAAAGAGGCAAAAGAAGGATGCAAAACCATGATTCACGTTACCTTAACCTTCACCTACAAAGCTGTTCCAATAGAAATCACGTTAGACGCAACAGTTCCAGAAGCGTTAGGCATTGAACATTTGGGAAAATTGATTGACAGAGTGAAACTTGCCATAGACGTGTTGTTTGAAGGGAAAAAGAATGTGTCACAACATGAGAAGGTATGAGAAAATGGCTGAGGCAAAAGCTGGATATGACTTATCCCATTTCGACATCAAAATAACAGTTGAAAGCATAGGTATTGAAATCATAATAAACACAAAAGACCCTTTAGATTGTGTAGTAATAGCTGGACAAATAGCCTCAATTCTTAGAGCATCAGGACCAGTCAAAATTCAAGGATGGGATAAAGAACCTGTGGTGAAGATATTACCATGAAATGTCAAAAATGTGGAGGAATTATCTATGCTCTCTATTGGCATACTTTGGGCATTGATCATCCAACAAACATGAAGTATTGCCCAAAATGCGACATTATATATACCATCATCGTCAAACAGAGAGGAGCTTGATTTTGCCATGAAAAAAGTGAAATTCAACATCTTTCACATTGACCGTGAAAGCGACATAAGAATAATTGACATAGTGCATGGATTGCTAGTAACTGAGGAAACATACCGAGGAATATATAAAAGCAAAAAAATCTGGAAGGAAATTAAACCATGACCGAGCTAGAGGCATTAAACGAGATACTCTTGGAACTTCATGCAATCCGCAAATACCTACAACTTATTCTTCAAGAACTCTCAAAGAAGGAAGCGAAACCATGACAAAAATGACATGGACAATGTGGGTAAATAACTGTGAGGGATGTCCATTTCGAAGAGTTTGTTATTACCCATGTAAATGGAAGACATATACAACAGGCGAGAACGGAAGATAAAGAAGGAAGCGAAACCATGAAGTTTCTTAAGCCATTCAAGTTTCTATGCGGTTTGCTGATAGCAACATTCTATTGTTTCATGTTTGCAATTCCATGTTTGATAATGGCTTTAACGGAAGAAAAAGAGAAGGAAGTGAAACCATGAAAGTCGAACTTAAACTTCAAGGACGTGAAAAGGGATGCAGTCAAGGTTGTCAACAAGAATATGGCACATGGACTTGTTGGGAATGTCCAGATCCGAATGCGCCAACACATCAAGAGATTAGAGAATACATGAGAAAGAAGGAAGCAAAACCATGAAAACCCTAGACAAACTAAACCCCAAAAAAGCCCTAATGAAAAAAGCACTAACCCAAATGCAACAAATGAAAGCCAAAGACATGTTTCAAATGTTCAACCAAAAACTACTACCAGTCTTCCAAATCAACACAAAAGTAAACTTCAAAGCAACAAAACTATTAGTAAACGACAAAGAATGGTACGCAATCCTCTTCAGAGACACCTAAAAATGAAAAAGAAATTCTATTTAGCATACGCTGACTATTCAATCTTTTCGGATATTTGGCTATTTCACCATGCTTTCATAGAAACAGAATTGAGAATTTCAAGACTGTGTCCAGACAGAAAAGGTCGTTTACATGAATTATGGGATAAAGAATGAAGGAAGCGAAACCTTAATGGTTAGATGTGTCTCTTGCTTCAATTTCAACCGACAAACCCATTTTTGCTCAATCCTCAGAGTTTACATCAGCTTGAACAACATCTATAAAGACCTTCCATGCAAACATTACACACGACAAAGAGATGAAACCAAAACATGAACTGTCCATTATGTCACATTCCCTTAAAAAAAAAGAAACTTAAAAAAACCTATCAGTGTCCACGATGCGGATTAACCTATGTTAGAAACTGGAAAAGCCAAATTTGGAAAAGAACCAAGAAAATGCAAGGTGTGCGGAAGAATTCTTAAACAGAAATACTATCAAATCTGCATTTACTGTCGGCAACAACGCAAAAGAGATAAGCTGATGGAAAGAGAAATAAGGAATATGGTCAAAAAAGAGTTGAAAACATGATAATTATTTGTTTGAAATGTGGAAAATTCTATAATGGCGGCGTGCTGGACAAGTGTCCTTTTTGCGGTTCAAAAAGCAAAGTTTTCAAAAATCCAAAAAAGAATTAGGCTAATATCCTGCAGTGATAACGCCAGCCTTGATTTCTCCTATAATTCTCTGATTCCTCACAAAAACAGACAAATAGGTTAAAGTGCTTTTACACCAAATTTCATAAGTTGAACCATCGCTAAAATCTAAATCCTCAGTGAAAGCAGTATAAGTTGTGTCTGTGACAATCCTTTCAGTTCCAAATGGAACACCATTCTTATACACTCGCCCATAATAATTACTGCCAGGACTCTTACCTTTCAACTCAAAATATGTTGTGAACTTGGTTTTAGCCCAATTCTCCAAAGTTATCTCCTTTAATTTCGTATAAACAATTGAAGCTGGGTCTGGAGCACGTTCCGTATCATTAGCACAGAGAATTCTAGTTACCCCCTGTTTCAAATCCAAAACTACACCAGCAACATCCGCCCAAGTTGGATTTGCCCCCGCCCCTTGAGTTTTCAAAAACTGTCCGCTTGTCCCAGCACCCAAACGAGTTGGTTCAGTTGCATTTCTAATTAGAATGTCTCCCTGAGTTGTCAAAACATCTTTAATTTCCGTGGATTTTTTAGTTCCTAAAGGCATTTTGTCAACTCCAAGCTATGATTTCAACAACTTTCCCCGCACTAGCACATGCAAAATACAATGTGAGCAATGCAGGATTAATATGGTCTTCCCAATATGGCACACCATCAATAGTAAAATATGGTTCTGTCGGCGCTGCAACCTTTCCAGTTACAAAAGCTAATCTAAAAGCTGTGCCATCTCTCGTATGAACAAGAAATTTCTTAGTGTTAGCTGGCAAGGCTTGACTGTATTCTGTGTTTGCACTTGTCATTGTAACATTATAGATTACAGGAGTTTGACTGTATTCAACTGCTTTTCTTTGCCAACAAGCCCAATGTCCAACACAATATCCAGTAACAACAACGCTGCTTTCATTAGTAATAAATGGACTAACACAGTCAAAAGCAGAGGGTGCACCAGTAATGGTGAGTGTTCCAAGCAAAACCTGCGCTGTTCCATTCCATCCCCACAACCGCAAATGAGGCGGGTCATAATCCAAATGGAAAGTGTGATAATTCGTTTGGTCTGTAAGAGTTACAGCAGCCGATTGACTATTGGGACATTCTGTCGGAGTCATGCAACTACTCGCAAGGCCACAAAACATGTCCGTAATATAAAACGCATAAATGGCTCTTCCACCCTGACTGTTGACTTCAAAACCAAACATCACCACTCCCCCAGCAGGTATAGAAGCAGGAAACTTAGCCGTAATCCTCATTATGCAAGGCGGATGAAAAACCATGCGTGGCTGAATGTAACACTCATCAACGGTCACGCCATCCTTACTGTTCGTCATGTTAACTACGTTTCGCCATCCAGCACCTTCGCTGGCGGGTGCATCATCCAAAATAAAATTTGGAATATTCCATAATGTAGGGTCAGTTGCAATCTCGCTTTTCCAAATTGGACTGTAAGGATAGCTTCTTCCAGTGTAACGCATAAAGAAAAAGTCTCTGCGGTTCGTTTCATCATGCAAATATTCCCATCTTTCTACAAAATTTTTTTCTTCACTCATTATTCGACCAGTCAGAGGCGTGTTAGCGATGTTTCCAATACGTTCAATGTTTCCGATGTTTCCCAAGCGTTCCATAAACTTCTCATTAATCAACTCTATAATGCTTGGAACATCAGGCATATCCTCTTTTTTGCCAGTGAACTCGATTTCTCTTAGATAACCGTCAATGCCATAAATAAATTGCAGTTCAACGCCTCTTCTAGCTTTTCCCTTGTAAATTGTAAGATGGTCTAACCTTCCAGCATCGTCTCTTTTAGTCTCAACACGCATCGTCATTATAGTCCAACTCCAACAAGCAAACGCTTACTAGCAATACCAACTGCCACAGCCGTGTAATCAACTTTTCTTGTTGCCCTACGAACATAAACCGTTCCATCCCCCACACTACTAAGAAACCTCAATTTCGCACCATTAATCTTATCCCAAGTGTTCAAAATGGCTGAAACATCAAATTCTATCCACGCATAAACATTATCACTACTAACAGAACCTAAAAGAACCCATGAAGCCCCATCCCAAACATAAACATAGGCCAAACAACCCAATTCAAAAGGTACAGTCTCCACTTCCACTCTGATTTTGACGCTGTTAATTGCACCTGAACCAACACTATTGGGAAAGCCAAACTTTGACTCATACTTAGCAGTAATGTTTGTCCTTATGTAATCTGTATTCGTGTCCTGAAGGTAGGGACTGTTACCAGTTTCAGCCCAAGCAACTTCAGTGCCATCGAAGCTATTAACGTAAACTTCTTCAACTGTCATGAAGCATCATCATCTGAATAAACCGCCGTAATAGTAACAACGACAGCTGCACTTAACGTCACATATAAAGCCGTATTCACCCCTGTTATAGCCCAATATGCAGGTGCATTAGCCATAGGAATAACAGCACCTTCCCTAGCCTGAAAACTCCACTCCATAAGACTAGCCCCCCCGCTTCCATTATTCAAATTAACAACAACTGTTCCCTGTGCTTGAATGATTAGGGCATGAAGTTTTATTACTTTGCCCGTTGTGGAAGCCGCTACTAGGTTTCCGCTTGCACTTGCATCGAAAACAGCGGTTTTATAGGTTTTAGCGTCATGCTTCGTGCTTTGAGTGATTGTTGGAAGAGTGAGAACATCTACGTCTCCTATGTTGTTTGTTCCAGCAGGTAAAGAGGTCATGCCAGCGATAACCGTAGCTGGAAGTGAAAGAACATCTACATCACCAATATTATTTGTTCCAGCAGGCAACGCACCAATAGCTTGTCCAGCCTTAAAAAGAGTAGCAAGCGTCGCTTCAGTTGCTCTAGTGGATAAGGCAACATCTAGCTTTGCGAGAACAGCGGCATCTGGATAGTCTGATGGAAAGTTATTAACGTTGAAACCTGTGTTTCCGATGTTGTTTCCAGCTTTGAAGTAGTCGGTGGGGAAGTTCTTGACATTGGCATTAAGATATTTTGTTACTGCTTCTATGCTTAAATCGGCAGTTTCAAGTTTCTGTTGAAGTTCCGTTTCTGATGCTCTAGTTGATAATGCTACGTCTAAGTTTGAAGGATTAGGAATTGAAGATAGGCTTACGGGATGTGGATTAAGAAGATTACTTATGGTGGCAATAGTAACAGTTACGTCTCTTGGGTCAATTTCAACGCCTGCATTGACAAGCTGAACTAACAACATTCTTTTGTTGTTGATACGCGAATAGTCTATTAGAGTGCGTTCTAAATCTGTTGGAGGTGTAATCCAGAACTTGCCTTTTGTCATGGACATTTCACGCTTGCTCTGCATACTGCAACAGGATTAACTGGACAATCTGTGTATGGAGACGTGCATCCCTCTCTCTTCTCAACTTTTCTAATGCAGCGACTAAGTTTTCTCAAAACTTCTGGATGAGCCTTTTCGCATTCAGTTAAGCCAGAAGGATGATATTTCCGCTGTGGATTATGAGGCATGTAACTGAATTTGCCTTCTTCAATAGCCTTCCGTGTTTGCCTAGCCACTTCCGCTAGATTCTCGTAAAAAGCCTTCTCTTGAGCATCAGATGCAGTCATAGTTGCTTCCTCCGCCAAGCCCTCCAAAGCATGAAGATGTTTTCCTTCAACGCAACTGCATCCAGCATCAAGACTGCTACCATCACTCGAATGAAGCTGTATAAGCGTAAGCTGTTTAATGATGCTGTCTTCCGTGTATTTCTTTTCATCAAACATCACTACGCACCTGCAGCTACAATCGTCTTAGTTAATTCTTCAGCAAGCGAAGGAGCCAACCTAATAATCATGGCTTTCGTTAAAGCATTACTTAAATCCATGCCTTGCATAGTTTTTTCAAACATTTTTTGCATCATTTGGTCTTGCATAGCACTAGAGCCGCCGCTGCTTCCTAAAAGATTGAGCAACGGAGCTAACTGACCCAAACCACCCCCGCCACCCTGCTGAGGCTGTTGCTGTTGCATTTGCTGAGCCACTTCCGTCTGACGCTTCAACGCTTCCGCCTTCAACGCTTCAACCACTTTCTGAGGAGCTTCTTCCAAGTTTTTGCTGATTGCAGCAAATCGTAGTTCAACGCTTGCAGCCCAATTAATTATTTGTCCGACTGGAATACCAAGTTCTTCAGCCATCTTAATTTTTTCAGGGTCAACTTTAGACAAGTCAAAAGGCATAGACGGAGCAATAGTTTCTTGTGATGGCTCTTGAGGAATAGCTTTAATGCTATCTGGGCTTGGCTTTTTTTCCTCCGCATGTTGGACAATTTTCTTCTTCTTTTCTGACAGGTGTTCCACACTCCTCACATATATAGGGAAGGTCTTTTCGTTCCTTTAAAGTTTTTTGCATCCATTTTTTGCCGATTTTCTCAATTTCTTTCTGACATTCTGGACAAGTGCTTGTTAACAGTTCATCAGCTTTCCAATGTTCATGTTTTTCTTCTGGAGGCTTAGATTCAGCTTGTGCCTGTTGAGCGGGATGGCTTTCAATCAATGTCTTCAAATCTGTCTCTAACTTGTCCATCCGTTCCAGAATCTTCTCGCTTGCCTTCTTCTCCTCGCTCATGTTCTTTTTCCTCCTCTTCCTTTTTTTCCTCTTCTAACTTAGCTACACTTTCAATATATTCTTTCAGAACCGTGTTTGGTTTCTTCTTCCATGCGTTACATTTTTCTGCAAACCGATTAAACAACTCTTCTTCTATCCTAGTGCTTACGGTTCTGTAATATTTCACCATTGAAAGTCTAAACTTATCTATATAGATACTAACAATATAAAGTTTGTTTCTACAAGTCTATACTTGGAGAAATTTCAATGGGAGACAGTCCTAGAGCAAAATGTTTTAGAAATCCACGCACAGGCGTATGGATGAAACGCAAAGCACACGGCAGAGGCTTTACTCGTTGTAGAGGGAAGCGATAAACATGGCAAGAAGATGCAAATACGGAAGAACAAGACGAGGAACATGCCGAAAAAGACCGAGGCGATAGCTTATGGACATTAACATAGGCAACATAACAAAAGCACTTGAAAACCCTAGACTGCAAAATCTTTTGGGCTTCTTATACTTCCAACAAAATCTTCATGGCACAGGAAAAATGATAGACGGCACCATGACTGAAATACAATATCTAATGTCAGACTTTCACTTTCCAGATTTAAGCCACATGGCAGAGGACATGACAAAAGGTGCGTCTAAACCAGTCTTCAAAAACTTACTGATGCTTCTCGTAGGCGGATGGCTTCTAGAAGAAATAGACATAGTTCCACAACTTAGTGACATTGGAAGACTAGCGAAAGGCTTTGGCATGAACGGTATTTGGGGTGCATTGGCAGGCTCTGTTTTACTCCATTCAGGAATTGCACACAGTGCTCAAAGTTCAGGTTCTAGTGGTGCTAGTGGCGGTAATCCGTTTGAAGGAGTGTATGGCAAATGACAACTCACTCTAAAACCGTGATTGGTTCAGCAGTAACAGCAGCATCAAGAGCCACGACAGGCACAATTAGTATTCCAAGCGGAAAAGGCGGAACTCTGGTAGCTGTTGAAGCACAAGTTTTCGGCACTTTAGAGACAGTAGTCAACACTGGCGGCTTAGTGGAACTTGAAAACGATGCGGTTGACTGGAAACCTTTTGAGTTTTACACGGACAAGAAAACATGCGTCACATTAGGTGCAGTGCCACTTACACCCACAAGAATTCCATGCCACAAGAACCTTCCAGCAAACAGCACCGTAACAGTCTATTACACACCTCAAGACGACCAATCTCAAAAACTATCAGTAACAATCCATTGGATTGAAGGAGCATTCAGCGGAAGACAAACTTACATGAAATCTGGAATAGGCTCAGCCATCACACAAATCACGACAGCATCAGCACACGTTAGCATATCTATTCCAGCAGAGAAAGGCGGAAGAGTGAAAGCAATTCAAGCACAAGTGTGGGGAACATTAGAAACAGTGGTCAACAGTGGCGGTCTTGTCGCACTCAAAAACGAATCCGCAGCGGTTTCATGGGAGCCTACGGAATTCTACACTTTCGGCGATACTGCAGTTACAAGCGGCGGCGTTGAATTGCTGCCTCAGCTGATTCCTGTAGATTTAGATTTGCCTGGCAACAGCACGGTTAAAGCAGATTACACGCCTCAAGACAATCAATCTCAAAAATTGAGTTTAAGCATCATTTGGGAATAAGCACTTTCTGAGAGGGTTTTGAAACCTTGACACCAAATTTTTTACTTTTAGAGGATTCTTATGGTTCAAAATTATCTATCGACTGGAACGATTCATCAAACGAATCATCACTGTTAATGGAAAACGAAGTTTCTTTTGTGACAGTCACGTATGGCTTTGTCGGAACTGCATTTATCTTCGCTATGTCATACGATTTGGAAAATTTCCCCATTCAACAATTTATGTCATAACAAAACATGGAGAGTTTAGGTTTGAAATCTAATTTTCCAAAAATTTATGCGTTCACTGCAACAACAACCCCCAAACTTCTTTTAAGAAAAAACCCAAAAAGGAAAGCAGTCTTAATTTTCAACAATGGCTCTGTCACAGTTGAATTAGTTAGTCCTGGCGGAGCTTACGGTCAAGGAATTCCCATTCTTTCTGTGGATGCAACAACAAAAACTGCAGTTGGAAACCCTTACAAGAATGACCATTTTAACCCGCAAGGCGAATACTTTGTTGTTGCAGCAAGCGGCACATGCGATTTAAGAGTGGAAGAGGACATTCAAGAGGAAAAAGAATGAAAAAACATTTGCTGAATCTGGCTGCGGTGCTTGTTGGAATCGCCTTATTCTTCTTTGGATGCTGGCAAATAGACATGATTGCAGCTCCTTACATATGGAATAATCTGCATGACATTGAAGTTTTGCCAAAATGGATAATGAGGAACGGAACAGCCTATGTGATGTTTTTCTGTTGGATTTTCATTGGACTTTTGCTTGTCATTGTGGGTTTGTGGTTCTGGACTGATGAGAATGTTGTCGTGAGGGAGACATAGGAGGTGAAATGTATGGGATTCAAATTTAATCTTGACCCTACTATACCAAGAGCTATTATTATAGCCATATTGCTGTTCTTAGAAGGAATTGCGATTCCCGCATATTCCATTACGCAACAAGGGCGATTTCCCACAGACATAGAATGGACAACATTCTTGCTGGCCGCTTTTATACAACTTATCACATATCTATTGACGTTCTTAGGGTATGAAAAGAAGGAGAAAACAGAATAATGTCAAAGCCATTGATAATTGCGCCTTTTGGGGCTCCGTCTCCATTTTACATTCCTAACATCATTGAAAAGCTAACAACTGCAACTGCAAAGATTGCTGATGGAACAGCAGAGGAAACAGACCTAACCGATTTTATGCTTTTCAGTCCTTTCGCATTGGAAGATATTGACCAAGAACTTGTCATGCTCGGAGCAGTCGGCATAGGCTTATACTTGAGCAAAACTGATAGGGGTATGAAACTTTTAAACACTATGGTGACACAATATTTTACGACAATAAGAGACATAGTTGGTGACATGGCTAAGGGCGGTTCAACTCACGTTCTGAGTAGTTTGAATGCTCAACTGATAACAACTAGAATGATTCGGAGACTAGGATTAATTACTAATGCAGAAGCTAATGTTATTCACCATGAGACTATATGGACAATCAACAAGATAGTAGCGGAAAAGATGCTGGGCGATATTAGTCATGCAGTCGGCACAGTGTTTGGCGGTGCTGGAAAGTCATTGATGTTAACAAAAGCAGCAGGGGCATAAAAAAAGGGAAAAAAGAGGGGAGACTAGGGCTTTTCTCCTTTCTCCTTCCTTCCCTTCTAGGAAATTGTGTATTCAAACTGCAATCCACATTCAGCACATTTTACAATGATTTTCTGTCCTTTTTTCGCATACGGTAGCCATTCTTCCCAAGAGTGAGAACATCTTGGACAGTCCATATAATATAAGGTCATGCAACATCACTTGAAATAGATTTTAAGTCTTTCATAGAGTTTTTTGTCTTCATTGAGCATAGCGACAATGATGTCAAATCTTATGTCTGTGAGGCTTTTCATTTCTATCACCTACTTTAATCAAGAAAATGTCAATATTTAACTGTTACTTTTAAACTGTTCAACAGAAATACACAAAAAAAAGAGAGGCTATTTGTTTTCTAAGATTTTATGGATTAATCCAGTGAAGATTGTCATGTCCAATCTTATTTGCTTGTTGTAGATGGCTTTAGGATTCATTTTGCCATATCTCTGGAAATAGATTTCACTGTTTTCCCATCCTACACCAGTATAGCCTATTGCTTCGCCTGTTGTTGGATTGTATTGACCTAAGGCTAATTCGCTTAAGCCTAAGTCTCTGAGCCATCCTCCCGCTGAACGCCTACAATCGTGTGGTTCTAGTTTTCTGCCTACGTGTTCGCTGATTTTTTTCCACAATTCCAAATATTCTTCATAGTCAAAGCTTACAATATGGTCGTTGGGTTTGGTTAGGTGTTTTACTTTTAGCCTATCGCCTAAATCAGCGAACCATAGGTTCAATGGGCAATGTCGCCACCATGTTCCACCTTTTGTTTTAGGCTCGTAAATGTCTATTGTTGGAGTTATGAAGCCATAGAAATTATCTTCCCAGTTGATGTTTTTCCATTCTGTGCCGATGAGACTTCCTCTTCCTCTGTCTCCTTCTCTGCTTTTGACAGTTAAATGTAAATCTACCGCTAATCGTTCTTCATCATTTAGACATTCCCATATCTTAGGCAACATGCTAGGAGGGAACGATGTTTCCGTTCTTTCTGCTCCATTTGGCGACCTCATGTCTTGACGGTGAGCTTTTAGAAGTTTATGCTTCATCATAGTTACGTTGTTTTGGCTTTCAAAGAACCTTCTCAGATATTCTTTTGGATGGTATAGACCGATGCGTTTTTCCTTTAGTTTTTCCAGAATTTTCAAGAGGTGTCTTTCATCCCATAAAGCTGGGCGTTGTAGGCTTTTGAGTTCTTCATCTTGTCTTATCCATGTCCACATTTCCGTTAAAGTGCTAATCATACTTTTGAGGTCTTTTCTATTTGCATGGAATTTTTTACAATGTTCAATCTCTGGGATTAACTCGAACGTGTCTATGGGGTCATATCGTTTTTGGGCTTTGCTCTGTTCTTCTATTCGCTTTTTTGCTCGGTAGATGCTTCGGATACATGCTTTGCAGCTAGCCTTCTTGTCTTCGTCTATTTCATGGTTGCAGTATAGTCTAGCGATGTCAGGGATGGTTAAGCGTTTCAACAGTTCCTTAAACTTGTCAATGCCTATCTTCTCTTCAAACGGAATACTTCCTCTACGACCCATTTATATCAACTCCTTATACAAGCTGGTGTCACTCCTTCTTTTGAAAGCATAGCATGTTGTAAAGCTCGATGGATTTGGTTTTAGGCTACACTCGACACCATTAGAAGTCCACACAGCATATATGCAATGGTGACACTTCTTCTCAAATTTTTTTACGTTTTTCATTTTGGTTCACAAGCACTCTTAAGGAATGACAAGTATATATTATTTGTCATATGGAATATGTTAAGGTGACAAGTTATGACGGTAAAAAGTTTATACGTA
>Ga0315282_10012267_pt1 | contig 13141 bp, 8 predicted proteins | sample YL17G07_20_MG_FD_203693 | JGI IMG/M metagenome (GOLD analysis project Ga0315282, IMG submission 203693) | Sediment microbial communities from Yellowstone Lake, YNP, Wyoming, USA - YL17G07_20 | ecosystem: Environmental > Aquatic > Freshwater > Lake > Sediment | place: USA: Wyoming | collected...
TTTCGGCTTGACAGCGAACCATACCTTCTATTCAAGGTGTGGCCCCTCCGGGGCCGGTTGGCGTCCAATTATCTCCGCAGCCGCTTGGCGTATAGCTGTCGGGCGCTTCGCCAGACATGGCCAAAGGTTAACGAAAGTGTTGGTGATCAGCGCGTGAAAGGTGATCAGCGCATGAAAAGCGATTCACGAAAAGCAGCCCGGCTTCACGCCCGGCTTCGCGCCCTCCTTCTGCTTGGCGGCGCTTTGTTGTCTTTGTTGGGGGCTTCCCGCTCTTTTGCCGGGGAAGGCGTCTCGACGGCGACCCTGGAAATCACACGGGCCGACCTCCTCAAGGCATTGCGGCCGGCGGTTCGGGAGATGCTGGCCGACACCGAATCCACTACGGGCCTTCGCGTGCGGTTTGAGCCGATCCCAGCGGGGACGTCTGTGGTCGCTCAGTACAATTTCGATCCCGGAACCAACACTCCCAGGATTCAGATTGGCCCGGGTTGGCAGGACGTGGACGTGGCGCACGAACTCACGCATATGAGACTGGAGTTGGTGGAAAGGTTCCCGGTGCTCGCCTGGCGCCGCGGCGCCGCTCCCACCCCCCAAAGGGAGGCCGCTCTTGGCCGGGTGCGAAGCTACGTGGACGACGAAGTGGTGCACGCCCGCCTGGTGCGCGCCGGCTATAAGGCAGACGGCGAAGTGCTCAAACCCCCGATCTTCGACGACGTCTACACGAACGTTTCGCGATACCTGGAAGAGGGCCGCGACCGCCGGAACGATGGCATGAGCCACCTGGACTCCATCGGCTACGGCGATCTGTGCAGAAGCGCGTTTCTGGTCCAGGCCGAACTGATCCTGCGGAACTACGGGAGCGTCCTGCCGCCGAACCGCGTGGAGCTGGTGAAGCGTTTCGTTCGGGCGTTTCGAAAACATCGGCCCGCCGAAGCCCAAAGGGCCGATAAGGTTCTCGCGCTCTTCCTGAAACATGATGTCCAGTCCGTTGCCGGTCACCGCGCAATTCTCGAGGGATGGGGGCGCCTGGAAGGCCTGGATCAGTTTTCCGGAATCACCTCGTATCGCCGCCGGAATGCCCGCTACGTTCTTCCCTGGCCTTGACGGGTAGAGGTAGAGGTTGACAAGGAGGGCGGGGCGGAATAAACTGAGGACTGGGATGGGGCGGTGACGCTGTCCGCCGATGGGATACGTTCAAAACAGGCCGCGAGAAGTCGGTCCGGAAGGCCGGACGCCGGATGGCAAAGACGGTGGTCCGGATCGGGTTTGTTGTCCTTTCGGGCTCGGCTGCGCGAAAAAGGGGGTATGCGTTATGTCTCGTATGACGATTCTTGTTGCGTTGGTAGGATTTACGGTGCTGAGCCTGACGGGTTGCGGCGAAGAGCCGGCTCCGAAACAGGCGGATCCGCAGGAAACTATCCGGCAGGGCGTCGCCAGACAAGCGGCGGACTTGAGCGCGGAGGTGGAGCAGGTAAAACAGGATTTTGAGAAGGTCCGGGAGAACCAGGCATTGGCGATGGGAGATTTGCAAACCCAGCTGCTCAAGCTCTCCCAGAAGACCGCCACCCTGCAATCCTCCCTCAACGCGCTGACGGCGACTCAGGCCCCCGCGAAGGCCGCTTCCGAGAAAACCACCGGATGGCCTTGGTTTTTCAAGGTCCTGCTGGTCCTTGCGATCGTCATCATCTGCTACGTCGTCTTCAAGCGTATGACGCGGGAAGAAGCCGAAGATCAGGATCTGCAGGATGAGGAGTTCATGGAAGAGAACGACCTTGGGACGATCCGGTATCCCGGCGGCGCGAAAGACGCGGGAAACAAACCCGGGAGCCAGCCACCCAAGGCCTGAGAGCCCCGCGCGGGTGTCCAACCCCCGGGGATCTCTCTTCCCCCAATCGCCCCGTTCGCCAAGTGTTGCCCCGGAAGCAAGGTGGTGTCTTCAGGCATGCGCCCATCTGCCAAGAGATTCCTATGGTTTCTTTGCATGACGGTTTTCTGTGTGCCGGCGGCTTCGCTTTCTCTTGCCCAGGATCCTCCCGCGGAGGAGAAGGCTTCCGGCCCGGAAGCGGGACCGGTCTCCCCTGATCCGGCCTCGGGCGACAAGTCCGAGACAGCGGGCGCCGGCCTCCCGCTTCAAGGCAAGTATGTCGTGTGGGAGGAGTCATTCGGCCTGGCCAACCCCAATGAGCCCCTGTGCGCGGATTTCAACCTGGATGGGCGGCTGGAGGTGCTCCTTTCCAGCAAGTCGGGCAGGGTTCTGCTGGTGGAAGCGGCAACGGGGAGGAGGATCTGGACCCGCGTTTTTCCCGGGGGGAGTCCTCTTCTCGATCCGCTGCCCGGCCAATTCCTCAACTCCTCTCCGCCGGAAATCGCTCTCTTCTACCAGGACGGAAGGCTGAGGATCCTCTGCGCCGCTTCCGGCGAGACTGTCGTGAACGCTCCCCTTTCCTTGCCCGAAGGCGTCGCCCCTCCCGTGTTCGTGCTTTCCCCCTCCATCATCCCCGCCTGGAAAACGGACGGCCTGGACACGCTGGTGGCGGTGGGCGAGGATCGCTGTTTCTTCGCGCTTCAACCCCGCACAAGCGATCTGGTGGCCAACACGTGGGCAGGACTGCCAATCGCCAGTCCCGGCGACATCCCTCTGCATCCGCTGGTTGTGGGCAGGTTCGCCCGGCCCGATGGCGGCAGTTCGCATACGGAGTACAGCCACGGGGACTATGGCGCAGTGTTCGCCACCCGCGGCAAGCTTCTGATGTTTGTGGATTTTGGAAACCCCGTCCGGCCTCCCATCACCCGCACCGCCTGGGCAAACGAGGGCACACAAGCCCTGGTGAGCTGTTGGGAATCGGCGGGCGGGCGCATTCAGACGGTCTTTGTGGACGATCCGCTGGGGAATATCCGCGGATACACGGTTGACTTCGCCAGGAAACCGGCCTCGATCGAACAGATCGGGGAGGACCCGGTGCGCACCGGCTGCGTTCCTTATCGGGGATGCGCCCCGCTGGTGGCCGATCTGAACGGGGACGGGAGGCCGGATCTGGTTTGCGTGGGGGACTCCCGGATCGTCACTGTGGATTGGGAGACGCGGACGATCCGCGAGGATCAGGCCTTCACCATCGCCCGGAAGTTCGTCACGCCCCCGGCGCTCTTTTTCTCCCCACAATCACCCGAAGCCAGGCCGGGCACACCGATTCTGGTGATCGGGGAGGATTCCGGGGCTTTGCTGTTCGTGGACCTGACCCCGGGAAAACCCGCCGACCCGCTTCTCTTGCAGCGCGCGATTATTGGCCCGCTGGGTTACACCTGTCCATTGGTGCTGGACGTGGACGGGAGGGGGAGAGCCTGCCTTCTCGTGCAGAAACGGGACACGACTTGTCTGCTCGCCACGGGATTGCCGGTTCAGGGAAGCTGGGTTCATTGGCCCGCCGCCCAGGGCGGCAAGCTGCGCACCGGCGGACGTTCGCCGTTCTTCGAGAGGTTTCGCGATGCCCGCCAAGCCATGCAGAAGGAGATTCTTCAGGATGCGGTCAAGAAGGCCCGGGCGGCCATCGAACAGCGGCACTATCGCGAGGCCCTGGCCGCCGCCGACCAAGTCCGGCGTTTCAACCCTTACCACACGGAGGGGACGAGTATCCGGACCGGCGCGCTCGTGGGGCTATACCGCACGCAGCTGGCCCTGTCGGGGATTCTCGGCTTGGCCGTCCTCGCATTTGCCGGTCTTGCGGCGTTCCGCTTTCTCACCACGCGGACGATCCTGCGCCGCATGCGGGAAATGTCCGGGAGGAAGATGGCGGCCGCGATCCTTCCCGCCTTCCAGCGCTATTTCAAGTTGCGCAAAGGTCCGGCCCTGGTGGTGGCTCAGTTGGCCGAGCTCTGCGTGCGCCATGAACTGCTCCCGCGTGAACTGACGACCATCCTCGAGAAAGGACACAGGAGCCATCCCGAAGACAAGAACATCACGCTGACTCTCGCCCGCCTGTATCTGGACGCGGGCAGACTGGACGGCGAGGCCGCGGCGGTTTTCGAGAAGGCCTGCCGCCTCACGGACACGAAAGCGCCCTTTGAGCTGGCCCTCGGCCGAATCGCGCTGGCGGGCAACCTGGAAGACGCGCGTCCGCTGCTGGAAAGCGCCTACAAGCTGGGCTGCCGGGACCCGCACCTCTACGACGCCCTTGCCGAAGTCTACACCAAGCTCGATCTCCTCACCCCGCGCCATCTCCCGGTTTTTGAGACGGCGGCACATCAGCATCCCGATCAGGCGTGGGTTCTGGAAACGCTCGCCAAGACCTACGTGCTGGCCGGCCTGCAACAGGACGGCCGGGCGCAAAGCGTCTTCCGGCGATTGGCCGGTCTGGATCCGGATTCCGTGATCGCAAACCAGGAGATCGCCGCCGCCCAGCACCGCGCCGGGCACTACCTTGAGGCCAAGGACAGCGCGCAGAAAGCGCTGAAGTTCGATCCGGACAATCCGGTGGCGCTTCAGATTCTGGCGTGGTGCCTGTGGGAGGAAGAAGACGTGAGCTCCCAAGCCCGTCTTATCTACTTCCGTGCCAGCGAACACCAACCGAATGACACACTGCTGCTGCGCATCGTGGCGGAGTTCCTGCTCGATAGCCCCAAGTGCGAGGACTTCCCTCCCAGCCTCACCGAGCTGCGTACCTCCCCCGACCGTAAACTCGAATCGGCCCCCAGCCGCATTATCCGCGCCATCCAGGCCAATCCCTCAGACCGGGAGTTTCTGGCCTGCGCGGCCGAGGCCGGGATGAGATGGCAACACCCGGAGATCCTGCGCCTGGCCCTGGAGGATTTGCTGGCCCTGGGCGAGCTGACGGATCCGCAGACGCTGGCTCTGGCGGGGATCTACGTGGCCGGCAAGGAGCTTTCCCCGCAACACGTGGGCGTCCTCGCCCAGGCATTCGCCATCCTGCCGGACATGGAGGGCTTTGCCGAGCTCCTGGCTGAGATTCTGATGAAAGGCGAAGTGTATGAAGAGCGGTATCTGGATGTTTTCCAGTTCCTGTTCGCCCGCGCGCATGAACCCGCGGGGCAGAAAACACCAGCCGGCGTCCCCTCCCCGTTGGCCCGAGTCGAATGGGGTATCCACTTGGCCAAGATCCACTCGGCCTGCGGTCAATACGGCACAATGGCGGACACGTTGCAGCGGGTGCTCGAAGAGATCGAGGGATTGGCCAAGGCGCGCTCTCTCTCTCCAGGGGACACCGGCACGGGCGGCCGGACGCTGGCGCAGCGAAAGACCGAGGTGCAGCACCTGCTGGCGCTGGCGCACACCAACCTGCGGAACTTCAGCGAGGCCGTCACCCACTACCAATCCGTTCTCGCGTCCGACCCGGCTGACGCCGAAGCGCTGGTAGGCCTGGGCCGGACTTATGCCCGGATGGACAAGACCACTCCGGAGATGCACGAGGCGATTCTGCGGGCCCGCGCTCTTGCGCCGGAGGACCCGCACCTGAGCTTCGCCAGCGCCAATATCGCCGCCGAAGGCGGCAAATGGAACGACGCCTCCGCGCTGTTTCTGCAAGCCCTCAAGGCGGGCGGAGAGTACGTCGCCGCCGTGTTCAACCGCCTGGAGCTGCTGGTTCGCCGTTACCCGGGCGCGCACTCGATCCCCGCCCGGTGGATCGAGGTCCAGGCGTTTCTCGCCCTTAAGCGCTATGATCAGATCCCGGAGAAAACGGAGGGTATCTACGCCCTCAACCCGGCCGAGAGCGCGCGGATCGCCGCGGTCTATGACCGGATTCTCCATAACGATCCGAGAAACGTGGTGGGTCTGTTCGGACGCGCGCGCGCGCTGCACCGGGACGGGCGGCACACCGAGGCCCGCCAATTGCTCGAAACCGCGCTTCAGGTCAATCGCAATCACGAACCGGCCAAACGCCTCATGGTCGAGGTCTACGAGTCGCTCTTGCGCAAACAGGGCGAGAACCTCTCCCTGCGGTTCGCACTGGGGCAGCTGGCCATGCAGCTAGAGGACTACGACCGCGCGGTTCCGTGCTTTCAGAAGACGCGCGTGGATCCCCAACTCGAGAAGGCGTCCTCCCGGTTCCTGGCGGAGTGCTTCTTCCACAAGCAGATGTACGAGCTCGCCCTGCAGGAGTTCCAGAACGTGACACTGGACGCGGGGGCCATAGCCGTGCTCTATCAGTTGGGCAAAGAGTTTGAGAACCAGGGCCACCTCATGGCCGCGCGAATGGCCTATCAAAGGATCTACGGGGTAGACGCCGGCTTCCGCGACGTGGCCGACCGCCTGAACAACCTGACCCAGTCCTCCGACGCCGCTCTCCGCTCGCTGCACCAGGCCGCGATCACCCTCACCGGCGCGCGTCCTCTCAGCGCGCAGGACAAGAGCAAGGTCCTGGAGAACCTCAGCGGGGACGCGCGGCAGCGCTACGACCTGCTCGAAGAGATGGGCCGCGGCGCCATGGCCACCGTGTACCGCGCGCACGACACGGAGCTGGATGAGGAAGTGGCCTTGAAGATACTGCCGGACAACCTCCTGAGCAATCCCGAGGCGCTGCGGCGTTTCCGCCTCGAAGCCCGCTCGGCCCGCAAGCTCACCCACGAGAACATCGTCCGCATCCATGACATCGGCGAAGAGCACGGCCGCAAGTATATCTCCATGGAGTTCATCAACGGCGAAACGCTCAAGAACGTGATCCATTCCCTCACCACGCCCCTGACCATGGACATGTTCCTGCGTTTCGCAAGGCAGATCGCCTCGGGCATGGCCTATGCCCACGCCAACGAGATCGTCCACCGCGACCTGAAGCCCGCCAACATCATGATCACGCGGGACGAGACCGGCTCCGTCGAGAAGGGCTGCGTCAAGATCACCGACTTCGGCATCGCCAAGGTGGGCGATCACGCCAGCCAAACCCTCACGGGCGCCGTGGTGGGGACGCCGCTTTACATGAGCCCGGAACAGGTCCTCGGGCAGCCCTGCGATGCGCGCGCGGACATTTATTCCTTCGGCGTCATCCTCTACGAGATGGTCCTGGGCAATCCTCCTTTCCATGAGGGCGACCTGGCTTACCATCATCTCCACACCGACCCGCCGCCCATTGCCGGCCTCGATCCTCAGATCGAACATGTCATCATGAAATGCCTGGAAAAGGAACGGGGGAAACGCTGGCAGAGCTTCGATCTGATCCTTTCGGAACTGAACAATATCTCCGTGGCCCTGGCCGGCGACGGCTCGGACGCGGAACCCTCGGTCCCGTTATCCGATGCGGAGCCCTCAGTCCCGTTATCCGATGCGCAGCCGCGGGCTGAAGCCCAGTCCCCCGGCGCGGAGCGGAGCACACCGTGATGGCTATGCGAGCGCTTGGGCGCGGCGGCTTTCCGGCGCGTCCAGGGCTTTTCCGAGCAGGCGACCCGCCAAAAACTGTTTGACCTCTACAACAAGGTACTGGAATAGCCACAAGAAGGCGTAAGAAACACAAGAGGGTCTGATACCAATTTCACGTCCGTCATAGAGTATTGAATGATGTGGCAAACGCATTCCGAAGGATTCCTATTTCGTATGAACCGCAACGTGAACCGCAACGCGGTTTCATATCACAGCCCAGGGTTGCGAAGCTACCCTGGGTACACGGCATACCCCCCTTGCTCACGCGAACCCTGGTAGGGGTTCCATATTTTGTATTATGCAACTCCTACAGAGTTGGAATTACTGGCGGTCTCCTTTTCCCAGGGTAGCTTCGCAACCCTGGGCTTTGTTCTGGAACGCCGTTAGCGTTCTTTCGCGCCCGCGCATGCGTCCAGGAATCTCCCCCCTGAACTTTTGCTCTACGTATGACCGCAAAGGTATATGAGCAATACGCTCTCATTCCCTCTTGTTTATCCCATAGGCCCCGCTTATCCTGAATGAATCGCCGCAAGGATATCGCAAGCGCCGCCCTGAACGGCTTGGACGAGGATGGAGGGATGGCGCGTTTGCAGGTCATCGAGCAGAAGACCGTCCAGGAAACGGTTGTCGTGCGGACGCAACGCATTGCCCGGGAGTAGAACGAGGTCCGCACCTTTCGCCTCCGCCGACTCCAGCCCGCGCTCGAAATCGGCCCCCGGCAGGAGACCCGACACCGTGACGCCGCGGCCATAGAGGGAGTTTTCGAGCGCGATGACGCGGAGGTCGAGACCCCTGACTTTGTTAAGCCGCGTGACGAGAGGTTCGAGAACGCGCGCGCCCAGGAGGCCGGTCAGGACGACGACCCTGCGGGGTCGCGGGAGCGATTTGGGGATCGTGCAGGTGGCGTTAGTGGCGTTGGCTTTGGCGGTGGCGAGAGGGGTGGCGGCGCGAGTGGAGGGGGTGCGAGCGGCGGCGGCCCCGGTGACGGCGGCGCTGGAGGCCGTGGCGCCGACGGAGTTGGCTTTGGCGGCGTTGGCCGTGGTGGAGGCGGCGTTCGCCGCGGTGGCGGTGGTGGCCGTGGTGGTGGCGGAGGCCGTGGCGGTGGCGGCGCGAGCGTTGGCCGTGGTGGTGACGGAGGCCGTGGTGGTGGCGGCGCGAGCGTTGGCCGCGGTGGCGGTGTTGGCCGTGGTGGAGGTGGCGCGTGGCCACCCCTGCCAGAAGTCCGCGATCATCCCCACGCCGTTTTCGATCTGGCTCGATATCTCGTCCGGCGTGTAGCGGGGCGGTTCGATGCCGGCCAGGAGGTGGAACTCGTCGGCCAGAAGCGCGATGCGGTGTCCCAGCTTGCGGCGCAGGCGCTTCTGGCGCGGTTGGACTTGGGCAATCACGTCCCGCGCGAGACGCGGCGTCACGGGTTCGAGGCGCGGAAGGCCCTCCCGGTGCGCCGTGAGGCCGACCGGGACCACGGCCACCGAGAGAAGCGCGGGCAAAAACAATTCGAGGTCGTCGAGCGTGCGGTCGAGTTGCGCTCCGTCGTTCCAGCCCGGGCAGAGGACGATCTGCGCGTGGAACTCGATGCGGCGGTCCGCGAGGAAACGCAGCACGTCGAGCAGGTCGGGGGTTTTGGCCGGGTCCACGCCGAGCATGCGGCAGCGGAGCTCGTGCGGCGTGGCGTGGACCGAGATGTAGAGCGGCGAGAGGCGCTGCTCGGCGATGCGGCTGAGATCGGCGCGGGAGAGGTTGGTGGCGGTGATGTAGTGGCCGTGGGTGAAGGAGAGGCGGAAATCCTCGTCCTTGAAATAGAGGGGCCGGCGCAGATGGGGCGGGTTCTGGTCAATGAAGCAGAAAACGCACTTGTTGCGGCACCCCCGCGGGCGGATCGCCTCGATCTCGATGCCGAGCGGCGCGTCGGGCGGTTTGACGATGACGATTTCGTGGAGTGCCGCGGCGGGATTTACAGGGGTCTTGTTTTGGAGTGCGCAAGCCATGCTTGCGCCTTGTTTTCCGCCAGTTGCGCCGGGGGAAGGCGGGCGCTTCCCCCCGCCAAGGAGAACGCCCGGCTTCCCGTCGCGAAGGCGGGAGCATGGCTCCCGCACTCCAAGAAACGGCGGCACATACATGATCTTAAGCCGCGCATCCGCCGCCAGAAACAGCAGATCAATCTCATCGCGGACCGGCGAGCCGTTGATCGCGAGAATCCGCCCGCCCGCCTCGATCCCCTTCCGCGCAGCGTACGATCCCGCCGACACGCTCACAACGCGCACGCCCTTTGGAGGAACAACCCGTGTCCGCCGCATCGCCTTGTTCGACGGTCCAATCACTTTGCCGCCTTGGCAATAGAGTGTGCATGGCGAATGCCGATCAGCCCGTCCACCGAGAGATCCTCGTCCAACTCCGGCCAGTGGATACCATAACCTGACGGGGAAATCACGAAGTGTTCTCTCTGTTCGGGCGGTGCGTTGGCGAGCTTTCTGGAATGCGCCGAGACGTCCGTCTCGTACACCCGCCCATCCACCGACAGGCGCATTCTATTGCCGCGGAACGAGACTTCCCTTACTTCATGCGCTTTATCCATCTTTCATCTCCTGCCATTTGTTCCATTCAGAGACAATGTAGTCGAAGTGCTCAAAGATGATTCGTCTGACGATCCTCTTGTCGGCCGGGCTCATGTTGTAGATATGCGCTTCGATCACTTCAAAAGATTCCACATCACCGACGCAAGAATTTTACCAAGATGCCGCGGCGTTGTCACGTGATAGATTTTACGGTGATAAATTTTGCCGTCGGACACTGACAAGCGGCGTCAACCGCGGCCGATTGTTCGAGTTTCCTTTTAGATCCCCTCCAAATGAGAGGTGTCATTCAATTTCGAGATGGTCTTCTCGCCCCACTCATTCACCGTCAACCTTGTGATGCTCGCGCAATCGAACTCAAAGGAAATCCTGGACCAGTGCTCTTCCCGCAAACCGAGCCACCAATGAACAATGGCAACCATGGCGTTGCCGTGAGATACAACCAGGAGGGGACCGCCTTTGCTCTGGCGTGCGATTTCGCCAAGGAAGCCCGTGACTCTGACCGACATGGCTTTCCAACTTTCGGCTTCCAGATAAGGAGTCCAGTCTATTGTCAGTTCGGTGAGAGGCAGCGCAAGCGTTTTGGCTTCTTCGATTGTCTTGCCTTTCGCGATACCGTTGTTCAGTTCTCTCAATTCCGAACGAAACGCGGGGGCGATGGCCAGGTGTCGCGAGATTACTTCAGCGGTCTCCTTGGCTCGCAGAAGATCGCTGCTGAAAAACTGCGCGCCTGTTTCGGCTCGTATGGAAATCAACGCCTGTCCGATGCGCTCTGCCTGGCGTCTGCCGCGGGCGGTCAGCGGGGTATCCGTCCATCCACCAGTCAACCCTTTGACGTGATGCTGGGCTTCCCCGTGTCTGATGAGAACGAGTTGTCTGGGCATTATCATGTTTTCGTGCTCGAACATGGGTTATGCTGTGTTCTCAAATCGAATTCTGAGGGCGCTTGGGGTTTATGCAAACCGGGTAAAACGCCGCCCGGGACAGGGGGTTACTCCCCGCGTATCCGCCGCAAGAGTTTCCGCGCAAGACTGGGGAGCAGGATTTCCCGCAGGTGTTTCGTTGAAGGGTGCTTTGGCGCCACCCGTCGCAGCCCCTCGTAAACTACCATGGCCGCGTCGCGTTTGCCTGTGAGGGCAAGGTACGTTCCCACGACATGCGAGAATCCCGTGAATTCCGAGATGTGAAAACAAGACCTTTCGGGATAGTAATCCTTCAGGTCGAATTTGCCCTTCAATAATTCCAAGACGGTGTCATAGTCTCGCCGCCTCAGGCACAGATCAGCATAATTGAGCCTCGCGAACAGATACTCCGGATTGCGCCGGTAGTTTTCCTCAATCACCCGCTCGGCCTCCTCGCGCATTCCCGCGCTCGCATACGCGCCGCTGAGATAGTTGTACAGCATCGGAATGTCCGGGTATTCTTCGATCATTCGCCGCAGTTCGCCAATCGCCTCGCGGGGACTATCCTGGGCAAGGTAATACAGCCGGTTGATGGTCTCTTGCACATGGGGCGGCAAAGCCGCGAAGTGCTCGCTGGGAAGGGGATCGAATGTAATCTCGTATTCCAGGAGACGCACACCAGGCTTTTGGAGCGGCCGTGCAACCGCCGCCCGCTTCCGTCCTGGCGCTTGGGCCGAACCGCTCTTCTTGAAGGCTTCCGTGTAATAATCCACGGGTTCAATATCCGCGTTAAGCGCTTCCCCTTCTTCCAACGCACTCACTATCGCGCGGTTCTGAAGCGCGGGCGCGTACTTCGGATCCAGCGCCAATGCCTTGTCAAACGCGGCCAGAGCCTCCTGTTTCCGCCCCAATTGGCCATAGCAGATACCCATATTGCCATGGGACTGGGTGTGCTTGGGGTTCATCGCGGCCACTTCCCGAAATCCTTTGAGAGCCTTCTCCCATTCCTTCCTTTCCATAGCCGCAAACGCCTTGTCAAATATGTCCTTCCCCTTCAAATATGCGGCCAGGCTCAATCCTTTGTCTTTGCGAAGATATTGCTCATAATCCCGTAGAACGTCCCTGGCGTGGCGGACAAAATCCTCCTCTGGATTTCCCAACTCCACCACTTTTTGATAGGCTCTGATCGCCTCTCCCACCTCCAATCGTTTCTGATGAGCCGCCCCCTTATTGAACCACGCCTCGACAAGGTAAGGGTAGATCGCGATCGCCCTGTCAAAAAAGGCGATGGATTTCTCGTAGAGGCCCTTTGCCGCGCATACCACCCCCATTGCGTACTGAACGGTATGAATATCGGGGTGTTTCCGGAGCAGTTCGAGAATGATCTTCTCCGCCGCCCGCATCCTGCCTTGGTCAAACATCGCCAAAGCTTCATCCACCGCCTCATTCACTGCAGGATCCATGCGCACGACAAAGGGCTTTGATTTGGGTTTCCTCCTCTTTATCTTTTTCATACCTTGCTGTTTGTCCGCCTTTCTATCGCAAAGGGAACGCCGCCCCGGCGCTCACCCGCGCCGGATAGAGTGGCCAGTTCGTCTCGCGGTCCTGTTCATTTTCAGTTCGGCCATTCCAATAGTCGGCGCGTCCTTCTCCGCCTGTTTGGCTTCCCGAAGGCAACGAAGATCCTCGTAGTCCTCTAGTTGCTCCTGAATCTTGAGGAATCCCTTGTATGGGAGAATGGCATATTCCCCTCTTCCGTTCTTCGTGATGATCTGAGCATGTAAACCCCTCATCGGCGCAACCCTTCCCTCATTCGGTCCCGTCATCGGTACGCTTTGCCCAGATGCCGAATCCGGTATATTATGATCGCTTTCTCTTCAATCTCAAACAAAACCCTATGATCTCCAACGCGCAAGCGATGCTCGGGGGTGTGTTCTGTGAGCCGCTTGACGTCACCCTCCAAATCATCGCTCATTTCCTCGATTCGCGCAAGGATTCTGCCTCGAATTTGTGCCACGCCCGCCTCTGCCGAGACCGAACTCCCGCTTGACTTTCCGCAGACGCATCCCTATCATGATGTGCCGTTGTGACTGGAGCTCCTTGATACGAGAGGAAAGAGTCGCTTCGGGAGGGAGGCATGCAGTGTTTGCCGTAGGGTCTTCCAAAGAATCTGTGGGTAGGATTTAAGGATGAGTTTTTCGCTTTTCAACCAAGACACGGGTTTGAAAGAAGGCCCCTCACCCTACCCTCTCCCCCAGGAGAGGAAAAAAGAGGCCGATCTCCCAGGAAAGGGCGGCGCAAGA
>Ga0315282_10012268_pt1 | contig 13140 bp, 10 predicted proteins | sample YL17G07_20_MG_FD_203693 | JGI IMG/M metagenome (GOLD analysis project Ga0315282, IMG submission 203693) | Sediment microbial communities from Yellowstone Lake, YNP, Wyoming, USA - YL17G07_20 | ecosystem: Environmental > Aquatic > Freshwater > Lake > Sediment | place: USA: Wyoming | collected...
AGCGCGTCGCGTCCGCGACCCGCAACTCCAACTTCAGCTTCCCCTCTTGCCGCGTGACTGTCAACCTCGCCCCCGCCGATATCCGTAAAGAGGGGCCGGTCTTCGATCTCCCCATCGCGCTGGGCGTGCTCGCCGCGACCGAGCAGGTAACCGGTACGGACATGGCCGACCTGGTGGCGGTCGGTGAGCTGTCACTCGATGGGTCGGTACGGCCAGTCACCGGGGTGCTGCCGATCGCGCTCGCGGCGCGCAGCGCGGGCAGATCCGGGCTGATCGTTCCGGCTGAGAACGCCGCGGAAGCGACGGTCGTGGAGGGATTGGCCGTCTACCCGGTGCGGACGCTGTGGGAGGCGTCCGAGGTGCTCGCCTGGCCCGAGCGCCGCAAGCCCCTGCCGTGTTCGGCCGAGAACTGGATGCTTCGTCAGCCCGAGTACCACGTTGACTTCTCAGAGGTGAACAGTGCAGTGGGACTCTCGCCTCGCCCTGACCCCCTTGGCGAGGGACCTGATGCCCTTGCCCCTGGGTGGGCCGGAGCGGTAGGATTCAAGCCATGCCAGGGAAACCTGAGATCGAGTACTTGGTGGACCTGCACCTCCCCTGGGTGCGCCCGAGGCAGCGCTGCTGGCGGTTCGCCTTCCTTGACGTAGCTGGCAAGCTGTGCGGTGCCATCATCCGGGGGGAGGGAAAGAAAGAGCTCCGTCGCAACGCAAGGCTGGTATGGCATCAGGAACAGAAGCGCGGCGCGACAGGCGATCCCATTCTCATCCTCAGCGAGACAGAGGAACCGGTCAGCAAAGATCCGGTCAAGGGCTGGGTAATTCTTCGCTGCCTGAACTGCGGAAAGAGGCTAGCCCGTATCAAGCACTCTGCTGGCGGGCATGTCGTCGACATAGACTACGGCGACCGCCCCCGAGCGGATGGCATCAGTATCCCGAGGTATGGGCCGCGTGCCTGGCATCGATTTGCTCCGCGGTCCACGGCACAGCGCATCAGGTGTGGCGAATGCAACGAAGAGGCCGACTGGTTATTCTCCCGGAGGATCAACTGGGTGCGGTGTAGGATCATCACACCAGGCCGACACAGGGCTTGACATTTCGCCGCGCTGATGGTATAGGGAGGGTGAATACCTAAGTCCCTGTGGGAGAAACAGGGCTGGCGGGGGCGATATCGCCCAAGCCATCGGCAGCGTCCGGTTGTGATGTGCCGGCTGGTCCGGCATAGGCTGAGGGCCCGTCCGAGGATCGGACGGGTTCTCGTGGCTCTCTCAGGTCGCACAAAGGCAAAGCCCCGGCCGAATGCATTGAAGCATCCCGCGTCCCCGCTGGATGAGCTTCGGTTGCGGGCGCACCTCACCATCCCCGAACTGGGCAAGCGATTCGACACCTCGAACGCGACCATCGCGCGCTGGCTGGACGGTACCCGCAGCGCCCCTCTGAGTTTCATCAGAGGCCTAGCCAGGGCGGCTGCCGGCGACATCAGCGAGGTCGCAGCCGCGCAAGAGGCGTACCGGCGCAAGCGCCAATGCCGTGAATCCCCGCCCACCCTCGAAATCGTCCTGCCCCCCGGCGTCGACGTCCGGGAGGCGCGGCGATTGGCGCTCGAGGCGATCCGAAACGCGACGGCCCGGGTGAGGGCGCAGGGGACAACATGACCGGGGGTGCATTCGCCGACCTCAGAGCTGCGGCCGCCCTTTATGAGGTGCCCGTGCGGCGGCCTCCCAATGTCGCCGATGTCTTGCTCATGCCCTGCCCAAAGTGCGGGCGCACGGCACAGGTCATGTCGCAAACCGATATGGCGGGGAACGCCACCGGTCTGCTGATGTGGTGTGACTGTGCCCCCCGCTGGCAGCAGGTCTCGCCCGAGATCCTCAAGCGCGAGTGGGAACGACAGGGGAAACGGCCGCTTGCGGCCGAGGCGGCGGAGGATGTGCGGGCCGAAGGCGCGCCCACACGCTATGCCCGCACAGACGCCGGGAATGCCGAGCGCTTCCGCGACCTGTACGGCAACCTCGCTCGCTACGTTCACCAGCTCGAAACCTGGCGGGTGTGGACCGGTCGGCGGTGGGCGGATGATGTGACCGGGAAGGTCGAGCAATTGGCGCTGCTTGTCGCGCGTGATAGGCTCGCGTGCGCGGCCGCGCTGCCCGACGATTACGAGAGACGCGAGGAAGCGAAGTGGGCGCTGCGCTCCGAATCCATGGACAAGCGCCGCGACCTGCTGCAAGCGGCTGCCACCATGCCGGAATTCGCCTGCCTGCCCGGCGACTTCGACCGCGACCCCTGGCTGCTGAATTGCGAGAACGGGACTATCGACCTGCGCACCGGCGAGCTGCGGCCGCACGACCCGGCGGCGATGTGCAGCAAGCTCGTGCCGGTCGCCTATGACCCGAAGGCCGCCTGCCCGCGCTGGAAACGGTTCCTGTCCGAGGTCTTCGACGGCAGCGAGGAGCTGCCCAGCTTTATGCAACGGTCGGTCGGTTATTCCCTCTCCGGCAACACCCGCGAGCAGTGCCTGTTCCTGCTGTGTGGCAGCGGCAGGAACGGCAAGTCAACCTTTGTCGGGACGCTGGAGCGACTGCTGGGGGAATACGCTCGTCACATGGACTTCGGTACCCTCACGTTCGAGCAAGAAAGGCGCGGCGCGATTCGCAATGATATCGCGCGCCTTCACGGCGCTAGGTTTGTGGGCGCGCTGGAAACCTCCGAAGGGGTGCGCTTCGCCGAAGGCGTGGTCAAGGGCCTCACCGGCGGCGACCGCGTGACCGCACGCTTCCTACACCACGAGTTCTTCGAGTTTGAGCCTGAATTCAAGCTCTGGCTGGGGGTCAACCACCGGCCGCGGGTGCGCGATTCCAGCGAGGCCTTCTGGCGGCGCATTCGGTTGGTGCCGTTCACGGTGAGCTTCAAGGGGCGCGAGGACAAGACCCTGGCTGACACGCTCGCGGCGGAACTGCCCGGCATATTGGCGTGGGCGGTGCGCGGCTGCTTGCAATGGCAGGCGGCGGGCGACTTGCTCGCGCCTGCCGCTGTGCAGGCCGCGACCGAGGGCTACCGTCAACGTGAGGACCTGCTAGCCCAGTTCCTCGCCGACTGCTGCATAGTTCGCGAAGGCCTCTGGGCGAGTGCACGTGAGCTTTATGCGACCTACTGCCGGTGGTGCGAAGCCACCGGCGAACGGCCTGTGTCACAACGGCGGTTTGGCGAAGCGCTCAGTGAGCGGGGGTTCGAGCGGCGGTCGGCGACTGCTAAGGACACGCGGGGCCGTGCAGAGTGGCTCGGACTCGGGCTGTTGGATGGTCAGGAAGGAGCTGCCTGATGACAGAAAGGTTCGACCCATTCGACCCATTCGACCCTTTCCCGGGTGTTTTTCCTACGCGAGAGCGCATATGGAAAAAACATCAAAACAAGGGTCGAATCCCCTCGAACCCTCGAACCTACACAAAGCCGGCCGCTCTCACCGTGGCACAGGCCGACCGGCTATGTCGCACACTGGCGGCGAGGCAGAACGCCGCGCGGTCGCGGTCGCAGGCAAGAGTGCAGCCCAATGGGCGGTGGCCGGGGGTGGCGGTTGTGCACATCCCAAAAACGCGCGTGCGTGTGACATGGGGTTCTTAGTGATGCGCCGTATCGTGCACAGGGCGAGGCTCCGGTGTGGGGCGCGCTGTCGGGATGGACACCTCTGCCGAGCTCCTGCGGTGTGGGACTATGCGGCGGACGAGCCGAAGAACGGGAGGTGCCGGATGCACGGGGGCTTGTCCACGGGACCTCGGACGCGGGAGGGGCTGGCGCGTCTGCGGCCCCCGCGGCCGCCGTTGCCGCAGGAGATCAAAGCAGCGGTACTCGCAGCCCGACAGCGTGGCGGTAGCTATCGCCAGGCCGGTGCTAGCGTGGGCGCGTCGGCGACATCGGTCTGGCGCTGGTGGAGGCGGCAGCAGGCGGTGTCGGTCGGCCAGCGAGGCGAGCGTCGCCCCCCCCGCCTGTTCACCGAAAGGCGGCAACATAAGTGAGGTCCTCATTGAGCCGTTTGCAGTGGCACGACCGGGTGTCGGACGAGGAGGCCTGGGCGCGAGCCGGCGGCCGCCGGCGATTCAATTCCTTACGTCGATGGCGGGCGCAACGGCGGCGCTGGTTGATACTTGAGTGGCTCCTGGAAGCCGGCGGGTCTGTTTTCGAGCGCGGCCTCCGGAGGCGCATCATGGCGCGGTTCGCGGTATCGCGCTCGACGGCCACGCGAGACTTGCGTGCGCTGCTGAAGGAATGCGCGGCCACGCCCTGGACCTGGGAAGATGAGTTCAAGGCGGCCGGGATCTCGGACCCGCGAGAACAGTGTGGCCTGATGTGTGCGTTGGTCGCTGATGAGGACGAGGGCCTGGGCGGCGATGGGGCGCAGGTGACGGCGGAGGCGGAGGCGCTGTTGGCACAACTGGACCAGACGAATGCGCGGCTACTCACCTCTCTGCGGGCATCTCTGGGCGGTGACCTGGCCGGAAGAGATTCAGGCAGAGGAGGAACTTGACCAGCTGATGCGGGCCGAAAGGGGAAATCGCCCTGTGGGGCGCCCCAGAGGCTCTGAAAACTCTTCCAAATTCGAAGAGTTTTCCGGGTGTGGACGATTGAAGCAGCCTCTACGCGTGCGCAGGCGCGAGGGATGGAAAGCCCTCCCACGTGGCGCTGTAAGCGGCGCTTCGCCGGCGGCCGCTCCTACACCACCACCCGGGCGCGATCCGCGGCCCTGGCCGCAGCGTGCGGCCCGCCGCGTCCCTCCAGGCGGTGCGCCCGTTTGCCTCTTGGCCCAGTGCCACCCCCGCGGCGGTGGAAGGTGAGCTGAATACGTAGTCCTGCGCGAACACCAGGCGCTCTCCCTGCAGCACCAGCACGCCCCCTTGCCGTAGCTCCTGCCGCAAGCTCCTCAGCCCCGCGCTCACCGACCGGGCTTCCGTTGGCATGGCCTGTGACCCCGCGGTTACCACGAAACCCTGTGGAGAATCGTAGCCCCGTGCGGCCACCTTTTGGCTGTGCAGCGTCAACGTGCCCCGACTGGCATCAGTGGCCGGAGCCGTCTCGAACACCGTCAGGCCCAGCACCGGCAGCAGACTGAGGAGGTCTGCCAGGAAGCTCTCCGCATCCATCCTGTCGGCTTCGGCCAGGGCCGGCTCTCGTGGCGTGTTCTGGTTGTCCAGTTTCGCCCGTCGGGTCTCCCGCGCTCGTTGTAGCAGCCGCGCCTCCAGGTACTGGGCGTGAGCGGTATTGAGCCACTCATCCTTGGATACGAACGTCACCGCCCAAGTCCAGAAATCCTTGTTGGCATAGTGCTGCTCCAACCGCAGACACACTGGATCTCCCTGTCCCACATAGATGGTGGGGAGATCGCCGGCTTCAGCGGGGCCCACCAGTACGTACACACCAGCATGACCGAGTTCTGCCCGGTTCCTGGCAATACGGAACGCCGCGCGGGGGAAGACCAGGCCGCAGCCGGTCCAGAGAGATTTCTCCACCAGTCGCAGTCCGGCGGGGTCTCCATCGGGCAGGAAGAGATGGACCGAGAACGGCCGCGGCTGAGGGGGTGTCATGATCGAATCTCCTCTGCCCGCGGCCGGCTCTCGCTGGTGTTACTCATGAGGCCGCCCGCGCCATCCGAGTTCCTCACCTCGCCCTCCCGGGCCGCCGTCCTGACACGCGCGGAGCGCCGCGCCGTGTGCGCTCCGCGAGACACCCCTGCCACAGGGCTACCGAGAAGCAGCACCCGGGCGGCGCTCCAAAGGCCGGTTGGCCAAGAAGCGCCGCCCCAGGTTTCCGCTCTCAGTAATCGGGAGCCAAGCGCTCCCGGATGTGGCAGTTCGTCTCGCGAGCGTTCGCCTAGGTCGGCGGACAGTTATGCAGTTACCTTGGAGATAGCTATATCACTCCTCGTGGCCCCGGTCAACCCCGCCCGCACCTCCCGCCGCGCTGCCGGCGCCGGCTGCACGGTAGGACGAGCGCGACGCCCCCCGGGCCTGCTCCGCTCCCGCTGCTCGCCGATGATGGCCGCGGGTGGCGCACGACGTCGGCCTCAGAACCGCGTTCGGGAGGGAGGCGGTGGTGGGACCGCGGCCTAATCGGGCCTGGCTATGCCGAGCAGGCCGGCTACCAGCCGACTCCCTTTCTTCCCGCCGGGCCTTGACTGTCTCTCGCTTCCGAGCCTGTATGTACCCCACTACTGCTTCTCAGGAGGAGCACATGCCGAGACGCAAGCAAGACGAAGCCGTGGCTGAGCAAACGCAGGAGACCCCCGCGGAGGGGACGCCGCGCAGACGAGGACACCGCGCGGGCGGAAAGGCGGAGCCCCAGGGGCAGGCGCAGCCGAAGCGCGAGCGGGCGCATGCGGACCTCTTGACGGTGGCCTTCCGCGGACCGCTGGCGGGCAGGTTCCGGGAAATGGCGGAGCGCCACCAACTGAGCCTGGCGAAGCTGCTCCAGGATGCGCTGCTCGCCTACGAGGGCCATGTGGCCGCCGGTTACCAACCAGGCTCCTCGCTGGCGGCGTGGAAGGCTCAGCAGACGCAGGAGGGTGACGGGGCCTGATCGCCAGCGCACTGAGACACTTGCCTCACTGACCGCGAGCGGGGTAGCCGCCCCGCTCGCGTGTTCGCGAGTGCGCGTGCCCAGATGCACGTCCGATAATCCCGGTTACAGGACGTGGGTTCTGGCCGGCAGCCGCGCGCTTGCGCGCCGAGAAGCTAGACAGGAACCGTGCCGGTGGGTCTGTGACCAGCAAAGGGAAGCCAGCGGCCTTGGTCCCGTTCACCAAGCGCAGCCAGTGTTGCAGGAAGCCCCTGGCCAGCAGGGAAGCGACCTCGCGGCAGCGCTCGACGGTCGACATTGACCCTGGTCAGGTAGGTTTCGCAAAGACAGTCTCCCGATGGGATGTGGGGGATGGTTCCGGCCGCGCTCACCGAGCACTGCCCCATTACCATCTTTACGAAAGGCGGGGGGGAAACGCCGGAGGAATAGGAGTGAGAGGCGGAGCTGCCTGCTTCTGGCGATGCGCGATAATGCGCGCCGATCAGCCCCCCGGCCCGTGCATCGGAACCAGTCGCGAAGCGGCCGGGGAAGAAGCTGGCCCATGAGAGTCGCTCTTCACCGGCCGCTGCAACTAGAGCGCACGTGAGATGCTGGACGGTGTCACATGGGCAGCGCGAACGCCCTCGCCACGAACACGGCCATTTGGTCCCGCGTGCAGACGCCCTCCGGATGGTAGAGGCCGTCACTATAGCCTTGCGCGACGGCCTGGGACTTGATGAACTCGATATGCTTGTAGGCCCAAAAGTCCGCGGCGACATCGGGGAAACTCGGCGCGCTGGTGTGATCCGGCACCTGACTATCGCTGCCGGCAATGGCGCGAGCCAGGAAGACCGCCATCTGGTCCCGGCTCAAAGGCATCGTCGGGCCGTATGTGCCGTCGCCGAAACCTTGAACGACGCCGCGGCTGTGAGCATATTCCACATACTTGTACGCCCAGAAATCAGTCGGCACATCGGAGAAGGTGGCCGTTGCCGGCCCCGCGGGCACATAGGCGTCGCCTCCGGCCAGCGCGCGGGAGATATAGGCCGCCATCTGGTCACGGGTGACTGTGTACTCCGGATGATAGAGGCCGTCCGGATAGCCCTGGACAACCGCCGCAAGCTTGGTTGCCTCCACCTGTCTCCATGCCCAGAAGTCAGGCAGCACATCCGGGAACGTGTTCTCCCTCTGGACGTAGAACAACGAGGTGGCGTAACCCATGCGCGGCGCAACGTCTTCGGCCCAGACCTTCACGCGATGCGGACCGGGCGCGAGCGTGGCGTCCCCCGCGATGTCGAGGAAAAGCCCGCTCTGCGATAGAGTGGCTGTGGTGCCAGGGACGTTCTGGCCGTCAATCTGAACCAGCCACCAGTCGGGACTCATGCCCGCGCCGCTGTTGAAGATGGATTCGAGGTGGACGTCCGGACCAGAGCAAAGCTGGCCTTCCAGAGGAGTCATGTTTACTACGGCCGGGCCGGACGGAATCGCGGTGGTGAGCAGCACTCCCAGTGCGTATTCACCGGCCTCAGGAAGCTGGGCCGTGATGGTTACGGTATCGTAGCCCACATCCGGTGTTGATGTTGATGGTATCTCCACCCAAGAGGCGCTGTCAGGTAGAAAGTGATAGAGGCGGACCGAGGAGAGGTCACCCGGCAGGCCGCGATACAGGAGCTGGTTGAGCTGCGCCGTGCTGTGGAAAGTGACGCCGCCGGCCGGGAACGTATCCACCGCGTTGCCGGAGCCATCTTCTGCCGTCACGACATGGACTCTGCTGACCAGCGTCAGCACCGGGGTGCCGGTCGGCGTCTCCGCAGCCCGAAGCTGGAGAGTGGCGAAGCTGGCCGAGCGATAGGGAAGGGGAAGGCGCGTGGCCGAGGTGACGGCCCCGCCAAAGACCGCGGAGCCCAGATCGGCCGCGGCGGAACGCAAGTAGGCGGTGATCCCGCCGCTGAAGCTGGACCCATGCACGAGAATGTCAGTGCTGCCCTCGGCCACTTCGTTGGGCAGCGGCGGGGGCGCTTGAAGCAGCTTGTCAACGCCCGACTCGACCCAGCTCGAGACGTGGGGCAGGCTGTCGAGGAAGAGGTGCCAGCTTCCCTTGAGCGCGTTCCAACCGATGGTGGAGAACATGTCAGCGAAGCCGGTGGCTTCCGCGAAGGCCGGCGGCTCCGGGTTCACGTAGGCCAGCGTCGGAACCATGCTTCCGCTGGCGATCTGCCCCTCCTCGGTCTTTGCCTCCTGCCCCACCAGCGCGGCTGCGGAGAAGCCCACCTTGATGTGACCGCCGGCCCCGATCTCGAGTCCGGGATCAATGGTGAACCCGAGCTTGTAGGCGCGCTGGGAGGACTGGCTGCGAGTATAGGTGGCGACAGGGGTGGCGGTCCCGGCCGAGTAGCCCACCAGCGCACTCTGAAGGCCGTTGAATTGCGCGCCGGTGTCGGCCGGGCTCGTGCCAAGGAGGCTCGGGGTGCTGGCGGTGAGGTTGGAGAAGAGGCTACCGGCAAGCGAAGGGACGACGCCGCTGAGGCTCTGGGGCGGGATATCAAAGCGAATCTTCTGCTCGACCGCATCCTCGATCAGCAGCGAGGGATTGACGGTGACCTGAGCGGCAGCCTCCATGAAGTAGTTCTTCAGCGCCGAGGAGGAGTCCTTATCGAGCCCAAGGGTCATGGAGCCGACCGCGGTGGGCTGACCCAGCAGGGGGATGGTCGCCTGGCCGGTGAGCGCGAGGGTGCCGCCGTATTCGTGAGTGTAGGGATCATTGGGCGTGAGCTGCAGCGTCTTCTTGTGAAAGAACTCCAGCGCCAGCCCGCCACCCACGGCCTCGGTCGGCATCTCCAGGGTGGCTTCCGCCGAGCCCGCTTCGGCTCCCAGCTCCACTTGCCCGAACCCCGCGCTGGCTTCTCCCCCGAGCTTGGTCTCGATCTGGGAACGATACTGGGCGGCGACCTGGTCAATGCCCTTGGTGTCGAGGTAGTTGACGAGGGCACCTATGAGGGGAGACTGGCCGGTCAAGGTCATCTCCGCCAGGTTGGCGAGCAGCAGATCGGTGATCACCTGGTCCTGCTGTAGCACCTCCAGGTCGGTGGTGGCATCCCCGAAGGCGTGATCAAAGCGGTAGGAGCGTTCCTGAAGGAGGCTGAGTCCGGCCTCGGCGGCCCCGGCCGCTGCGTTGACATAGCCCGTGTCAACGCTGACCACGTCGCCCTTCACCTTGACGCCTCCGCCGTTCACGCGGCGAATGGTCAGCACATCCCCGCTGTCTTCCCGCTGAAGTTCATACCGCCCACCGGTCTTATACTCTCCCTCCACCCCGATCTTCCCGGCATCAATGCCCTTGCCGAAGAAGTCGGCCCCCAAGCCCACGTCCCCGCCGGCAATGCCGCTCATGGAGAGGTCCCAGAAGTTGGTGGGGCGCTGGGCCTCGGTTGGAACAGGAACCCCCTCCCGGTCCCGCACGAAGACGTCGTAGGTGCCGTTGGTGTCCCCGGGCACGAGGTTGGAGGCATCCGAGTCGAAGGCCACATAGCGCCCGTCCCCGCTGAGGGAGGGCAAGTCCGAGTCCCCGTTGCCTTGCTCTCCCGCGCTGCTGACGCTCACCCGCTCGGTGGTCCCCGTCACCCGGTCGTGGACGAAGACGTCCCAGGTGCCGTTGGTGTCCCCGGCCACCAGGTTGGAGGCCCAGGAGAAGGCCACATAGCGGCCGTCCGCGCTGAGGGAGGGCCAGCCCGAGTCCCCGTTGCCCTGCTCTCCGGCGCTGCTGACGCTCACCCGCTCGGTGCTCCCCGTCACCCGGTCGTGCACGAAGACGTCGTAGGTGCCGTTGGTGTCCCCGGCCACCAGGTTGGAGGCAAAGGAGCAGAAGGCCACATAGCGCCCGTCCGCACTGAGGGAAGCGCCCGAGTCCGAGTCCCCGTTGCCCTCCTCTCCCGCGCTGCTCACGCTCACCCGCTCGGTGCTCCCCGTCACCCGGTCGTGCACGAAGACGTCGTAGGCGCCGTTGGTGTCCCCGGCCACCAGGTTGGAGGCATCCGAGGAGAAGGCCACATAGCGCCCGTCCCCGCTGAGGGCGGGCAAGTACGAGGTCCCGTTGGCCTGCTCTCCGGCGCTGCTGACGCTCACCCGCTCGGTGGTCCCCGTCACCCGGTCGTGGACGAAGACATCCCAAGTGCCGTTGGTGTCCCCGGCCACCAGGTTGGAGGCCAAGGAGAGGAAGGCCACATAGCGCCCGTCCCCGCTGAGGGAGGGCCAGTCCGAGTCATCGTTGGCCTGCTCTCCCGCGCTGCTCACGCTCACCCGCTCGGTGGTTCCCGTCACCCGGTCGTGCACGAAGACATCATTCCAGCCGTTGGTGTCCTCGGCCACCAGGTTGGAGGCACAGGACTCGAAGGCCACATAGCGCCCGTCCCCGCTGAGGGAAACGCCCCAGTACGAGGTCCCGTTGGCCTGCTCTCCGGCGCTGCTGACGCTCACCCGCTCGGTGGTGGCGGCCCGTGCGGGAGACACAGCGGCGACCGAAGATGAGATCGCGATGGCGAGAAGAATCCAGAAACGCGCTTTCATCCCTGCGGCCTCCTTGATCGCCTTGCAGGCGGCTCGTGCCGGTCCCCTCACCAGCCACAACGTAGCCTTACGTGACATCATGCTCATCCCCCGGTCGGAGCTCGCCCGCAGCCCTGACAGGATACATCAACTGACCCGGCGCCTGCAACCGCTGGACGCTAAAAACGGAGGTCCTGCCCGAGGACTATCAGCCCTTGACTTCGCGTTCCCTTCGAGCGTCAATGCGGGTCCGGCAATCACCATTACTGGACGCAGAATGGAGGCGAGGGGCATGGAGACGAGTCTGGCGATCACGACGCAGGAGCGGCCGCAGCGCGCGATAGCGCGAAGGGAGGCGGCAGATCCACTGGCGAGCATCCTCTCGGGCCAGCTCTCGGAGCACACGCGCCGCGCCTACCGGCACGACGTGTCCCACCTGCTGCTGTTCCTCCAGGAGGGGCCGGCGCCTGAGTGGGGCGAGCTGAGCCGGGAGGCCAAGCACGCGCCACTAGCACGGGCCTTCTCCGACCTGGAGGCGCTGAGGCTGCTGCTCACCGTCACCCGCGCCGACCTCATCGCCTTCCGCACGCACCTCAAGGAGGTTGGCCTCTCCACCCTCGCCACCAACCGGCGGCTGGCCGGGGTGGGTAGCTTCCTGCGCGAACTACAGTTGCAGGGGTACCGGCCTGACAACCCCGCGGAGCGCCTTCGCACGCTGCGCACGAGTAGCGACTACTCGCCTGCTACTCTGCGAAGTAGCGAAGCCACTCCGCTACGAAGCACGAGCACCCGCGGGCTCACGGTCGACCAGGCCAGAGCGCTGCTCGCCGCTCCCGCAGGCGATGACCTCCCCGATCTGCGTGACCGCGCCCTCCTGGCCCTGATGCTGCGTAACGGATTGCGGGCGGCCGAGGTGAGGTAGTGGGCCTGCGCGTGGGCGATCTGGGAGAGGACCAAGGCTTCCGCGTCGCCACCATCCACGGCAAGGGAGGCAAGTTGCGGCAAGCGAAACTGGCAGGTGCCACCTGGGATGCGCTACAGGCGTGGGGCGACGCGGCGGATCGCTGGGTTCAGGGGCCCGAGGTGCCGCTGTTCGTGGCGGTGCGCAAGATCGGATGCGGTGCTCAGGCAGTCTGGACCGCGGCTAGCGAGGCGCTCACCACGCGCAGCCTCGCGCGGATCATCCAGGGGCACGCACATCGTGCGCTGTCGACCCAGGCCGCGGCCCGCCTGCACCCCCATGCGCTCCGCCACGCCTTCGCCACCCTGGCCCTGGAGGCCGGCGCCTCCCTGCGCCGAGTGCAGTACGCGATGGGGCACTCCGACCCGCGGACGACGGAGCGCTATGACAGGGCGCGGGAGAACCTGGCCGACAACGCGGCCGACTACGTGGCGCGGGTGCTTGGGCCGTAGGGAACCTCGATCAGTGCGATCAGCCTTCCCAACAGTCCGGCCTCTGTTTGTTCTTTCCCCACGGAGAGAGGCGTGAAGTGTACCCAGGAGCAGAACCCGGCCCAGAGCTGAGCGTGCCTGGGCCGGGCTCTTTGTGCATATGCCGTGTAAGTTGGTGTGCCGGCAGCTACTTCGCCGCGTCTGTCGGCGCGTAGTCGTCACCGCCAACCCGAACGACCAGACCCCGCTTCATCAGGCCCGGCACGATCCCTCCGATCTTGGTGGTAGGGAACCCGGTCCGCTCGCGGATCTCCCGGTAGTGCCTGGCCCCGGCGACGATCGCGTCCAGTACCGTTCGCGTGGCTGTACCTGCTTCCGGGAGACCCTTCTGCGCGCGGGGCTTCGCGGGCGCGGCGGCCCTCTTGGGCTTGGCCTGGGCGGCCTTTTTCTTCGCGGGCGCCTCCGCGACGACGAACTCCTTGACCCGGAGGAGTTCCTCCAGACGTGCGAGCGCGGCCGCTCTCTTCTCTTGCGCTCGTTCTGCTGCCGCCTCCGCCGCTGCGATCTCCTCGCGCAGCTTCGCTTCGGCTCGGGCGAAGGCCTGCCTGGCTGCTGATGCTGTGGGCATGGCTACTCTCCTACCTCCTCTTATGGATTCTCCCGTGCG
>Ga0315282_10012269_pt1 | contig 13139 bp, 11 predicted proteins | sample YL17G07_20_MG_FD_203693 | JGI IMG/M metagenome (GOLD analysis project Ga0315282, IMG submission 203693) | Sediment microbial communities from Yellowstone Lake, YNP, Wyoming, USA - YL17G07_20 | ecosystem: Environmental > Aquatic > Freshwater > Lake > Sediment | place: USA: Wyoming | collected...
CAGGTTTGGCCTCCGGTGCTAGATATGGTGAGTGTTCCCGTAGTGGCGCGAGCTTGAGCTATCATCAGGACAAGATCGCCATCCTGCATACTCCCGGGAGGAGTTACCGCAGTTGGATTGGCGGTATTTGTCCCGTTATCGGCAGGAGTAGAGGCTGATCCAAAATAAGTAATTGCCATCAAGAAACTGGTAAAATTGGAGACAACAATCTTCCTTCTTTGAGTGCCGATGGGGACTTCTCCAACAGAAATGAGTTTATCGCCGTAAGTTGCAAAATCGTAAGTGAGGCTAAATCTTCCACTGCCAAGGTTTCTTGTAATGCCATTCAAATTATTAAGCAATGTCGTCGTTGTCCAACCATTGCCGCAAGCGTACCGGACAGCGAATTCCACTCCAGATTGGGCAATGAAGAAGGCCTGATTGGACTGGATCGGAAAGATCACGGATTTCTGTTTGGCAGGCATCAAATAGGAGAAGACATATCCGATCGTCACCATTAAGAGCATGGCAATGATCAGGAAGAGTACGGAAATACCTTTGGAATTTGTCAGAACTAAAATCCCTCCCAACCGTTCGGCTGAGCGCTCACGACGAAGCCTCCCTTGCCTGCTCCTGGCAGGAAAAAGACGATCAAAGGGAGGGATAATTACTCCCCCTTTGCCTAAAGCCTGCCTGCCGGTAGGCAGGGGGGATGAAGGGGGATTATTTGTTACCGCTATGTTTCTCATGTGCTCTCTTCCTCTTCCCAATAATTTTTAAAGTTCTTATAGGTTGTATTTGTTGGAAGGTTTTTTGGATAGACCTTTGTCCGCAAGGTTACCTGCTCCCCACTTGCCAGGGAAAGTGTGAGATCTATTGTAAGTTCATTCACCCCAGTGGCCCCCCGGGTTACTGTAAAAGCAGAAACATTTGCAGCCAGAGTACTTGTAGTCCATTGGACGGGGTATTGCTTATCCTTTACCAAGGTGCCCCCGGTCAGACGGAATCTCAGAGCTTCACCCGCCGCATCCAGAGCAGTCGCGTTTGTTCTCGTAACCCTAATCGTACTACCTGAAGCCCCCGCAGCCGGCGTTGTAAGAGTTCTTGCATCGCGGATATCCCTGCACATCCGCTCCATTGCCAATTTCCCTTCATCAAAAAGAGTTTTCTGATTAACAGCCATTGTATAGATTCTCAGGCTGTCTACCAAGAATTTGATGGTGATAGCAGAGACAATGGATAGAATGACAATCACAATAATTATTTCGATTAAGGTGAAGCCCCTCTGAAGTTCGGAGTTCGCCTGCCTGCCGGGCAGGCAGGGAGTTGGGAGTTCGGAGTGTTTGATCTTAAACCTCCTTTCTCTTAACTTTGTCTTGTATTCAACTCTTCTCATTTCACTTGACTGCCTATCCTAAAAGGAGATTGCTTCGGGAACATAGTCCCCTCCCCTCGCAATGACAACCTTTCTTTTCATTGCCGCGTCCTTAATGGAAAAAAGTGACCACAGAATAAATCTCATACGTATCGTTCATTGGATCTTTTACGCGAACGAAAATTCTTTTGTATCCCCTGTGATTCGTCGCTTGTATGCCATCGCCGACGACATTGAAGTTATCGTCCACATAAACAATTTCCCACTGTGATTGATAGTCAGGAAAATTAGCAGGATCTACGTCAGCATATACGGTGAGAGCAATGGGATTGAGGGCTGCGTTTGTATATCGGAATTTCATGAACTCTTCCATCTCCTGATGGGCGAGAAACATTGCTGTGTTGACCATCTCGGGCTTCCCACTGCCTTTCACGGCTGCCACAAAAGGAACGATAATGGCGGGGAGGAGAATCCCTGCCATGACAATCAAAATGATAATTTCGATGAGAGTGAAGCCTTTGTTATTCATATTTTAACTATTCCTCGTCATTCCTGCCCCTGCTTTCGCAGGGGTAAACTCCAGCAGGCCTGCCCCGTGCTTGACACGGGGAATCCAGGCTTTACCGGCAAATATTTTCATATAGGTCTATCCATTTTGGATTGGTTTGTTCAATTAGCTTCAATTTCCATGCCCTTTTCCATTTTTTTTATCTGTTTTTCTCTGGTGATTGCACTCTCTGCCGACTCATGTGTTTCATACCAAACAAGGCGATGAACGTTGTACTTCTTTGTGAAACCCTCAACGAGGTTATTCTTATGTTCATAAATTCGTTTAACCAAATCTGATGTGACTCCAACATAAAGAGTTCCGTTCCGTTTACTACAAAGGGTGTAAACATAGAAATTTTTCATATCCTCAGGAATCTGGATTCCTGCTGGAGTCTACCCCGTACTTTGATACGGGGCGGGAATGACAATTCTTTACATAAATTCAAGGGAGCCTCTAATAACTATCAATTCGTCACTCTTGCGCAGACGGGAGTCCAGTGATGTTAAGAACTTCTGGATTCCTGCTTTCGCAGGAATGACATTCTTAGGGTTACCTTAACTTTCATTCCGCAATTAATGACTCCGAACTATCACGTGATGTTCACCTTCCCTGTGTAGTTGACAACGCTGATGGTACTTGATTGACCTCCGCCCGTAACAGTCACCGATCCGCCTCCCCCCGTTGTTGGCTCTCCCAATGAATTGAAAGTGATTGTGTAATTACTGCCGCTGATCTGTACCCCAGACGGCAGTTGGCCAGATGGATCTAAGCCGCTTGTTGGACTGAATGTATAAATTGACAACCCGGAGGTAAAATTGACGCTTTTTGAGACTCTATTGGCCATTGCAAATTCCTGTGCATATCGAATGTCGGATGCAATCATATAAGCTGCTCCATCCACGGAGGCCGTCGAAGAGATCGTGGGGAGGCCTAACTTGGGGATCACAACGGCAGCCAGAATTGCGATGATGGCCAAGACCATGATCACTTCTACGAAAGTCATCCCTGCAGATTGCGGATTTCGGATTTCGGAATGCGGAATAAAACTTCCAAATTCAGAATTCGGAATTCCACATATGAATCTTTCATTGAATCTGTTCAACCCGATCATTTTTGCTTTTACCTTTTAACTTCCAAATTATGGCTTTCAGTGCAGCGCGTCCAACCCTTCTTTACGTAAATTTGGAAGCGGTCATTCCCGCGAAGGCGGGAATCCAGCTCATAAATACTGGATTCCCCCGTGTCAAGCACGGGGCAGGCTAAGTCAAGCCCGGAATGACAATCAAAGTAAAGGGGACTTTTGACGCAGTACATTACTTTTTCGGTTTTACCTTTCAACTCCTAACTCCTTACTCTCTCCTCTTCTCCTTTTGAAGGAGGGGGGCCCTGAACCGTGTTCGGTTCAGGGCCTGTGATGCCCTGCACCATGGGGTGCAGGGCCGTGCACCAGGAGGAGGTGCATGGAGGGAGAGGACATCTATCTAAACAAAGAGGCCAGATTCCACCAGGGGAGGAATACGGCCAATGCTAAGAACAGAACCACCACCCCCAAAAAAAGTGTTAAGGTTGGCTCGACGTAAGTTGATAGTTTCTTAATCGAATTTTCGACTTCTATATCGTAATACTCCGTCACCCTCATCAACATCTCATCTAAAGTTCCTGAGGATTCTCCAACGGAGAGCATTTGAATCACAAGAGGGGTGAACCTTCCACTCTCGGACATTGCATCGGTTAAACTGCTTCCTTCTCTTACCTTCTTTCCGATTTCCTCGATAGATTGAGAAAGGATAACATTGTCAATCGTTGAGGAAGTGATCGAAAGGGTCTGGAGAATAGGGATACCGCTTCGATTTAGCATGACAAAAATATAGGCAAATCTGGAAAGAGCAATTTTCAGAAAGAGGGGGCCGAAAACAGGGATTCGGATTTTGAATCTATCCCAGAAGTACTTTCCTTTTGGTGTTCGGATATAGTGTCTGATCAGGAAAGGGATTCCAAAAAGGGCCGCCAGAACAATATACCAGTATGTATGAAAGACATTATTGATTCCGATCATCACCCGTGTCGGCAAGGGGAGGGGAGTATTGAACCGCGAAAAGACTTCAGCGAACCTTGGGATGACAAAGGCGATCAGGACGCCAAAAGCGATAGTGATGGATAGGATTACAATTTTAGGATAACGGGTTGCTTCTTTCACCTTCTGCCGAGTCCTCATCTCCCGGTCCGCGAGCGTGACGAAGCGGTCTAATGTTTGACCCAGCATACCAGAGGTCTCACCGGCTCGGATCATGTTGACATAGACAGGAGTGAAGACCTCGGGATATTTGGCCATGGCCTCGAAGAGGGTACTTCCTTTTTCTACTTGTTGGCTGATGGCCTTAAGCATGATCTTCATTTTTTTATTCTCTGACTGTTCTGCTAAACTGGTGAGCCCGGTCAGTAAAGGCACTCCTGCTTTATACAAGGTTGAGAGTTGCTGGCTGAAGAAGATGATTTCCTCGAATTTGACTTGCTGGAATCGTTGCCAGAGGTCGGAGAGATTGAGCGGTACCATCTCTCCCTCTTCTTCAATTTTGATGGGAAAGTATCCCAGTTGAAAGAGTCGGTCTCCGGCCATTTGAAGATTAGGCGCATCAATGGTCCCAGCCATCGCTTTACCTGATCGATCCCTGACGCGGTATTTGAAGTTCGGCATAATCTTTTAAAGGGTTCGAGGATTCAAGGGTTCAAGGGTTCGAGGGTCAAAGCGGTTCTAAAATTCGAATTGTTATAATTCTTAATCATCACCCTTGGCCCCTTGAACCCTAGGCCCCTGGAACCCTATTTACTTAAATACGCCTTTATCTTCTCTGTCAGTTTTTCCATATCAAAAGGTTTGGTAATATACTCATCCGCTCCGGTTTCCATACCAAGCAGTCTATCTTTTTGTTGGGTCTTGGCGGTCAGCATCAGGATGGGAATGTGTTTGTATTGCTCATCAAACTTTAATAAGCGGCAGACTTTGTAACCATCCAATTTGGGCAACATAAGGTCTAATAGGATGAGATCAGGATTTTCCTTTCGAGACTGGTTCAGGGCGTCTTCCCCATTATAAGAAACCAGAACTTGATATCCCTCTGCTTCCAGTGCAAATTGGATCGTTTTCACTAGATCGACTTCATCATCAACAACCAAAATCTTCTTTGGGTTCATCTTTTAACCTCTGAGCTGCTTTTTTGCTCTCCTGAAAAGTTCTCTTTTTGAAAAGGCCTCTTCAGGATAGGTGGCATTTCCCACCCTGATGGCCAGTGTGTGATCCTGACCTTCCAGGAAATGTTTCTGAATTTCTCCTTCAATCCGTTGGCGAATAACCTGGGCTCCTTTCAGATCTGCTTGGCAGAAAGCAGCCCAGATGTTGTCCCGCTCCCGTCTCAACAGAATGTCTCCTTTTCTGCAAAAGCATTTCTTAAGCATCTCGTCAATTTGGTCTAATTGAGTGTCTTGAGGTTTGCCGCTTTGGTTCGAAACCTCCATGAGGAAAAGAGTGAAAGGGGTATGGTTTTCCTGGGCCCGGCGAAACTCCCAGTCCAGGGCGAAACGAAAGTGAGGTTCTCTCTTTTCTCCCCTGGCGAGGGGCAGGGTGAAGGTGAACGTGCTACCCTTGCCCACCTCGCTCTGCACCCAGATCTGTCCCTGATGGGCTTCCACCAACCCTTTGGCAATGGCCAGCCCCAATCCTGTTCCGCTGGTAGAATGATGGAGAGGACTTTCCAACTGGTGAAATTTCTCAAAGACTTTTTCCATTTGATCCTCTGGAATTCCAATCCCGTTATCACGAACGGAAACCCCGACGGTATTTCTAACTCCGTCCATGAGTTTCGCTGATACAACTACCTTCCCGTCCTCAGGGGTGAACTTGATTGCATTTCCTATCAGGTTTATCAGGATCCGCTCAACCTTTTCATGATCTCCATAGACGAAAGGAAGATCCTCGGGGACTTCCATCCCGAGGTGGACCGCCTTCCCATCCGCCTGAGGCCTGAGGGAGGAGAGGACAAAATCAATGGAACCTTGTAGGTCCAGTTCCTCAAATTTCATTCCAACCTTCCCGGATTCAATCCTGGAAAGGTCGAGGAGGTCGTTGAGAATATTCGTGAGTCGATTGATATTTTTTTCGGCCATCGTCAGGAAATTGAGCTGGGTCTCATTAATCTCTCCTGTTTTTCCCTTCAACATCAATTGGACGGCATTCTTGATCGTGCTGAGGGGAGTCCTCAGTTCGTGAGAGGCCACGGAGACGAATTCAGATTTCATTTCGTCAACTCTCTTTAATTCCTGATTCGCTGTTTCCAACTGGGCGATGTATCCTTTCATGCTTACAAATCGTTGCTTCTCCTCCAACACCTTCTGAATCCGGAGCACCAACTCGTCGAGATTGATCGGTTTGGTGAGATAGTCACTCGCTCCTCTTTTCATGGCTTCAAGGGCAGAATCAATGGTTCCATGACCTGTCATCAGGATGGTGAGGATTTCCGGTTTCGTCTTGGCGATTTCAGTAATCAACTTGAGGCCATCCATCTTTGGCATTTTTAGATCCGTCAAGATGAGATCAAGCTTATCCTGGTCAATCTTCTTCAAAGCGTCCTCTCCATCCTCAGCCATTTCCACATGAAACCCAGCGATCCGGGTAAGGGCCTTGGAGAGAAATTCCCTGATTTCTTTCTCGTCATCAACGACCAAAATCCTGTTCTGCATCTATTGCCCTTTTCCCTTGGGAGATGGACTTTCTCTCCATGAAAGCCATTCGTCCAAGGCACCCCTCTTGAATCTCCAACTTCCTCCCACTTTGCGACCAGGGATATCCCCATTCTTTGCGAGACGGTAGATCGTCCGGACATGGACGCTCAAATACTCCGCGGCCTCCCGGGGTGTCATAATTTCCCTTCTGGGGATTTCCCCTATTCTCCGTTCAAGACTCACTGCGACGGCGGAGGATGGAGCTCTTGGGTTCTGGGTTTCAGAATATTTGCTCATTTTTTAATTCTCCTTGCTATCTTTCTGGGCTCTTCTTTTCTCTCTATCACCCTATCACCTTATCTCCCTATCATTGGTTATTGATCCAGCACCTCACGGACCTTCCGTGCCAAGGCCTCTAGGGTGAAAGGCTTTGGAATATAATTCATGCCCTCCTCCAAAATCCCGTGATGAACAATAGCGCTATTCGTATAACCCGACATATAGAGGACTTTCATTTTAGGGAAGAGAGAATGGAGTCTTTCCGCCAGTTCACGACCAATCATCCCGGGCATGACCACATCGGTCAGAATGAGATGAATGTCTTCACCGACCCGCTTTTCTGCGATGCGCAATGCCTCGCTCCCATTCGATGCTTCGAGCAGATGGTATCCCTGCTTGCGCAGGACGCGGGCCGCCAAACCCCGCACGAGGGGTTCATCTTCCACAAGGAGAATGGTTTCGGTTCCCCCTGCCACGGATTTTTCCTCTTCTGGCTGGGGGAGGGACTCGACCTGTTCTTCTGTTCGGGGCAGATAGATTTTGAAGGTGGTCCCATGGCCCTGTTCACTATAGACTAGGACATAACCATTGCTCTGTCTGATGATCCCATAGGTCGATGAAAGCCCCATGCCCGTTCCACTGCTCATCCCTTTTGTGGTAAAGAAGGGCTCAAAAAGATGTGCCTTTACCTCCTTGGTCATGCCGATCCCTGTGTCACTCACAGCCAGCATCACGTATTGGCCTGGGGTCATTCCTGAGTGCTGGTAAACATAATCCTGGGTAAGGGTGATATTGGACGTTTCAAGAATCAGTTTTCCCTGGATCGATCTTCACCGAGCCCAGATCCGGTGCTGGAAGGGATACCAATTTAACCTGATCGCCAGCCAGACGACGAATCAATTGGTCCATATTGAGAAGCATGTGATTGAGATTGACGATCTGTGGATTTTCTGGCTGCCGTTTGGAAAAGATAGAGAGCTGTCGGACGAGAGCGATCGCACTTTCCGCGGCCTTTCGAATCTCATGGAGATCATTTTGAACAGGCTCCTGAGGAGAAAGGGCATTCATGGCTAACTGGGAATATCCCACAATGGGTGTCAGTAGGTTGTTAAAATCGTGAGCCATTCCTCCGGCCAACCGACAAATAGCCTCCATTTTCTGGGACTGGTGGAGCTGCTCTTCAAGGGCAAGGATCTCCTTTTCGACTTGTTTTCGCTCAGTAATATCATGGACAACAAGCACGGCATAACTCGGGGTCTCTTCCCTTTTCTTATACAACTTAGGAGAGATCGGAAGGACCTGAAAATGAAGATGGCGTTCAATCACACGGTCCTTGACTTCGCATTCGGACGATCGATGATAGTTCAGTTCCTCCTTTGCCAGGGTCCAGAAGGTCTCCAGGTAACAGGTAGAATCCGTGCAGTGAGGATGAAAAAGCTGGTGGATATTTCGTCCTTTTACATTGAAAACCTGCTCAAGGTTCCACCGCTCAATGGTGCGATTGGTGCGGAGGATAGCTCCCTGATCATCAATCAGGCAGATGAGCTGGGGAAGGGAGTCCACGGTGGTCTCCCATTCTCGCTTTGCCCGGCCAATCACCTTCAAGCTCTTCTGAAGGGATATGTCCAACGGCCTGCGCTCTTCGAATTTTCGCTTCAGTGACTCGTGTGACGTTAGCGGGTCCACGGGTTGCTCCATCATTCGTCTCCTCAGACCCTCGGAGGTTTTTCTAAAAACCCCCCGGACTTGGGGACGCTCAGGAATCCCCCGATCTTTCAGCGTTCTCGTATTTTTCCTTTCTCTTAAACGGTCATCCATAAGGTCATCCTCTTTGGTCCAATACCTCACGCACCTTGCGCGCTAAGGCATCCAATGTAAAGGGCTTCTGTATGTAATTGACTCCTTCCTCCAAAACACCATGATGGACAATGGCATTATCGGTATAACCAGACATATAAAGGACCTTCATACTCGGATGTCGAAGGCCCAACATTGCTGCCAATTCACGGCCACTCATCCCCGGCATGACCACATCGGTTAACAACAGATGAATCTTTTTTCCCACATTTTCTCGAGCCACCTTCACGGCTTCTTCACCATTTGATGCCTCAATCACGGTATATCCCTGACCCTTTAGGATCTCCGCAACCAGTTTTCGGACCTCTATTTCATCTTCCACCGCCAGGATGGTTTCGGTGCCCTTGAGAATTTCAGCCACCTTGTCCTCCTCCTTTGCTTCCTTAAGAGATCCATCCATTCGGGGAAGATATATTTTGAATGTGGTTCCTCTCCCTGGCTCGCTGTAGGCCCAGATGTTTCCTCCGCTCTGTTTCACAATGCCATAACAGGTTGATAGACCTAGGCCTGTTCCCTTTCCTTTCTCCTTGGTGGTAAAAAAAGGTTCGAAAGCCCGTTCTTTGACCTCCGGGCTCATCCCCAGGCCTGTATCACTCACTGACATCATGACATAACGGCCTGGTTTAGAACCGATGTGAGCATGCGCATATGCTTCATCCAACTCTGCGTTAGAGGTTTCTATGGTGAGTTTCCCCCCGGAAGGCATGGCATCCTTGGCATTGACCGCTAAATTGAGAATGACTTGTTCCATCTGACCTGGGTCAACTCTTACCTTCCCTATGTCGTCAGATAAGAGATAAGTCAGTCCGATATCCTCGCCAATGACACGATGGAGCATCTTGTCCAGATCTTTTAAAAGGGTATTTAGATCGAGGATCTTCATCTCCATGATCTGACGGCGGCCGAAGGCCAAAAGGTGATGCGTCAGGTCTGAAGCCCTTTGCGTGGCCTTTTGAATTTCCTCAAGGTTACCTCTCAATTTTTCGTTCTCCTGAAGGTCCATCAGAGAAAGTTGGCTATAACCCCGGATGACGGTTAGAAGATTATTAAAATCATGGGCGATCCCCCCGGCCAGCCGGCCGATGGCCTCCATCTTCTGGGATTGGCGAAGCTGCTCCGCAAGGGCTGCCTTCTCTTCTTCCGCCCGCTGAATAAGGGTAATATCTTCACAACTCATTAGGTACTCACCCGTCCCTAATTGGACCGTTATGAATCGAATGGTCTTCTTCGTTCCATCTTTACAGGTGGCTGTAAATATCCTGGGCACGTTTTCTCCTGGCTCAGAAAGATTTGAATCGTTGATCCATGTCTCGATCACAGAGTGTCTATAGTCTGGATCAGGATAGGCTTTCCTGAACCATTCTCTTCCATTTGGGGTTTCTCTTAAGTCATAGCCAAATAATTCGATAAACTTAGAATTGAGGTATTTAAAAATCCCCTGTTTATCGATCATGATCACTCCAAACGGAGCATTTTCTAAAAGCGTTTCAAATCTTTGTTTCTCGGTGCGAAGTGCCTCTTCTGCCTGTTTGCGCTCCGTGATATCACGGGCAATACCTCGAAAACCGGTCGGCTGTCCTTTTGAATCCTTTATAAGAGATACCGAAACTTCGCCGAAAAGTTTCCTTCCGTCTTTTGTAAACACCTGCCAATCAAATCCTTTAGCGGGTTTCCCTGTCCTGTAGACTTGATTGAAGGCTTGAAATAATTTCTTGCGGTTCTCTTCATCTGTGTACTGATTGTTACCCATGCCCATCATTTCGTCTTTGGAGTAACCCAGCATTCTGCACAAAGAATCATTGAAGAAGGTTAAATCACCGGGAAGGTTAGTCTCGTAGTATCCGTCTTCAATGTTTTCAAGAATGGTTCGGTATCGTTCTTCTGATTCCCGAAGTGCTTCCTCCGCTTGGTTGCGTTCCGTGATATCGGCAAAGGTTGCCTGAACAGCGGGTTGTCCCCCGTAGAGGAGCCTGCTCGTAGAGACTTCTAACCAGCGTACCGATCCATCCTTACAGATTGCGCGGAATTCGTAATGTGTCGGCATGGGCCTTCCATCCAGACGATCTTTGAAAAGTTTGAAGAAGGTCATTCGATCCTCGAGATGGATCAGAGCCTGCGTTTCTTTAGGTGAGAGGGAGGTCAGCTCATCGGGAGCATAGCCCAGCATCTTGCCTAGGGCTGGGTTCACGAAGACTAACCGGGGAGGGGTGTGTAGACCAATGGCGATTCCCTGAAGTGAATGCTCCACCAAGGTCCGATATTTTTCTTCGGATTCCGTCAAGGCCTCCTCGGCTCGCTGGCGTTCAGTAATATCCTCGCAGGCGATCAGGTTTTCCCCTGTTCCTAAGTGGACCGGAATGAAATTGATGACCTTTTCCGTTCCATCCTTACAGGTTACGGCGTAAATCCTGGATCTTTTTTCGCCGGACTTGAAACTTTCTAAGTCTTTAACCCAGGTTGAGATAACATGATGTCTGTAAGCAGGGTCGGGGTAGGCTTTCCTGAACCATTCTTTTCCATTTGGAACATCCATCAGATCGTAACCAAATAACTCGATGAATTTAGGGTTGATATATTTGAAATGACCCTCTTGATCAATCATGATCATGCCGAATGGAGCGCTCTCTGATAGTGTTTGAAAGCTTTGCTTCTGGGTTCGTAGCTCATCCTCTGGTCGCCTCCGTTTTGTAATGTCACGGGACATATTCAATCACCCCATTGGGTTGTCCTGATGAAGCAAAAAAGATCCGGTAGAGATTGTGTGATTCCCATCTTGAGCAGTGTGGTGGAAGATCGAGATGAGGAGTGCTCGCATCAAAATCAGGAGAAAAGCCAAAACATACCTTCCTGATGTGAAATCCACCGCCGAGAAATAGGCAATGGCTGGAAAGCCTATCACGTGGGGACTGAAATTGAACCATTCTCCCTCCGGGTATATTGATAGATCAGGCATGTCCCTGCCTTGCAGTTGCTTTCTAATTGAAAATCATAAATTCAGTAGGCAAAAGGTCGAAATAAGCAATTTTTATTCCAATATGTTCGGAATTTTCATAAAACGTTCTAAGTTTTGTCTCTATTTGTCTGTTTTGATTCGGTTTTTAATGCTTAAGGACACTATTATTAGGATGCCTATAGGGAGCATTTAAAGGTAGGGGAGCGGACAATTTATGAAAAGTTTACGTTAGAAGTGACAATTTTGCACAGAAATCGGGAAATACGAAAGGATGGAATAACCGAAGAATAAAAGGATGGAGAAATGGAAGAAGAGCGCTGAGATGCTGGGATAATGGAATGGTGGGTTTAAAAAACGCTATCAGATTCTAATACAAAAAATCAGAGAATTTTCCTCCAACATTAGGGGCGGAAAACCCTGTCATTCCCGTGAAACTTGTCCTCGAAATCCTTAATCGGGGGACGGGAATCCAGGCTCAATCCCTGCGAAAGCAGGGAACCATATCAAGACTGGATTCCTGCTGGAGTTTACCCCGTACTTGATACGGGGCAGGAATGACGGAAAGGGCGAACCAAAGAATTTCAAAGATTTTCGGTTATCTTTTAGATTCTTCTCACCCATTTTTCGAATATTCCATTACTTCCTTTTTTCTTTCAACGCTGCCAGCACCTTTTCTGGGGTGATGGGGAGATCTTTGATCCTCACTCCAACAGCATCGTAGATGGCATTGGCAATGGCCGGGGCCGTCGGGACCAATCCCGGCTCACCAACTCCCTTGGCGCCAAAAGGTCCAAATGGATCATCCGTTTCTACGACGATCGGTTCGATATTGGGAACATCCTTGGCCGTCAGCATCTTGTAGTCGAGGAAGTTTGGATTCATCACCTTTCCATTTCGAAGGATCAGCCTCTCGGTCAAGGCATAACCAATTCCCATCGCGGCACCGCCGTAAACCTGGCCTTCAAGAAGCATGGGGTTGATCGATCTTCCCACATCATGGGCCGCGATATACCTTAGGATTTTTACCTGGCCCGTCTCTTTGTCCACTTCGACCTCGACCCCGTGGGTTCCATAGGCATAGGCCATCGACAGGTTTCCTTTGAATTCTCTATCCAGATTCTCATTCGCGGGATCATAGAAGTGCTCGGCCATCACCATTTTCCCGCCTGCACTGTAATGGGCGGCCCTTAAGGCCTTTCCCAGAGGCATCTTCTTCTCAGGATCTTTTTTTGAGAAGATGGTCCGGTCCCGAATGTCCAAATTTTCGAAATCCTCTCCCAAGGATTTAGCAGCTATTTCGAGGATCTGTTCCTTTACCTTCTTGGCCGCCCCCCGGGCTGAGTTTCCAGCCACAAAGGTCGTTCGGCTGGCGTGGGCTCCTACGTCCCAAGGGCAGATATCGGTATCGGTGTGGGTGACGACTACATCTT
>Ga0315282_10012270_pt1 | contig 13138 bp, 13 predicted proteins | sample YL17G07_20_MG_FD_203693 | JGI IMG/M metagenome (GOLD analysis project Ga0315282, IMG submission 203693) | Sediment microbial communities from Yellowstone Lake, YNP, Wyoming, USA - YL17G07_20 | ecosystem: Environmental > Aquatic > Freshwater > Lake > Sediment | place: USA: Wyoming | collected...
GGCGACGAGCGCCATGGCCACCCAGAGTGAAGCATCCAGCCAAATATTCACCTGAACCTCGCAAGTTACAGGTCGGCGGCCATGAAACAAAAAACTCCTGCCGCGACCTGAAGTCGTGACAGGAGTCATCAACCCGCTTGTGCGGGCAGTTGCCTTAGGCGAACTCCATCACCTTAGACTTTTATTTTACTTCGGCACCCCTTCGAAATCAACACCGCTTTTCGGTGCGCTGGCACAAGCTCGCGGGCTACAAGCCGCCTCACACACTTCGCTCAAGCGCTATCTACTATGACGACAGGTCGACGATTTCCCGTTGCAAGCGATCGAGGCGCGCCCCTGCCGCTTCAACCGCAGCAGCTCCCGCGGCTCGTGCCTCGCGCGCATGGGCCAGGGCTTTCTCAGCAACGCGGCTAATCTCATGCAGCAGCTTCCGGATCTCCACCTCCAACCGGCCTCGACTCTCCTGCACCCGGTTGAGAAGATCACTCTGCACGCGAGTGCAATTGACCTCCAGGAGATGGCTTAAGAACTCGCGCGCATCGCCCTCGATCACGCCTCGAGCCCCAACGAACCCGAGAACCATATCCGCCAGCCATCGCAGTGGTGAAGCCGGCTGCGCGATCTCGATAAGGTCACGGAACGTGAACTCCGATCGGTACCGAAACCCGGTCTCCGGATCCAGAGCGTGAGGCATCCGTGCCAGTTCAGGGATGCCCGCCTCAGCCAGCTTTTTCAGGAAGTCGTTCGCCATCTGCACAAAACGGCCGGCGACCCGCCGATACTCCTCTTCGCCCTTTTCCTGCTCGCTCCGCAGCCACGGCATGACGTGCCGACGTGCAATTTCCTGCGCCTCGCGCATGATGGCGCGACGATAGGCGGGACCCGTTCTGCGTGGCGCCGACTGCAAGGAACTGTCGTATTCCTGCCTCGCCTTCGGCAACACCGAATTGAGGAACTCTTTGTGCCGGTCGACGAAGATGTCGGAGAGATGTCGCTGCTCGGCCATCCAGAGGAAGCCGAGCTCTCTCATCGAGCGTTCTGCCTCGGCGATGGTCTCCTTCATCGCAGCGATTCGCCGCTCCGATTCTTCGATGGGCCGCTCGAGCGCCTCACGCTCTTCGTGGATTATGGCCAGTAGTTGCTCGCTGAGCCGCTCGACTCCCCGGTCGCAAGCGGCTTGGATGAGCTGGCGACCAGAAACCTTAACAAGTTCCTCAAGTGCGCCAAGGAGCTTTCCCCAGTCACGCTCGGGTCCCCGCTTCTCGAGCTGTTCTGTGGCGCTGACCTCGAAGACCTCCGCTACGGGTCGCTTCAAACGTTTTTCCAGCACGCGTCGCGTGAAACCAGCGGCTGCTGCTCTTTCTGCATCTGTAGTCCGGTCGGCTTTATTAAGGACCAGGATGAGATTCTGGATCTGCCGCCCGACGGCCTCGACAAGAGCAAGTTCCTCGCCCGCCAGCGGAGGGTCTGCGCCTACCACAACCAGCGCAGCATCGATGTGCGGTATGAAAGCCTGCGTGGCTGCTGTATTGCCCGAGAACACCGACCCTAAGCCCGGCGTATCGACGAAGCACATCCCGGTTTTCAGCAGCGGACTCGGCACAAACGCTTCCGCACCGCCAACTCCCTTCACGTTTTCGGGATTATGCTCTTCCGATACGTACTGCGCCAAGTCTGAAGGCGGTATTTCCCGCCACGAGCCGTCGCGGAGCTGTATGCGCACTTTTCGCTTCGACCCGAATCGGATCACGGTGGGAACTGCGGTCACGGGAGTAAAGCCCACTGGAAGAATCGGCTCACCCACCAGCGCATTGATCAGCGTTGACTTGCCCCGCTTGAACTGGCCAATGCACGCAAGGTAGAAGCGGCCTTCCGTCACGCGGGCCGCCAAGTCGCGACCTTCGTCCGCGATGTGCTGGGCACCCAACTCTTCTCCCAAGGCGGCCAAACGGAGAAGTCTGGCTGCCCCGTCAGCGTCAGTCATCGCTGCGGGTCCTGGAGTGACGCGGTTTCCCAGCTCCCTGTTGACTGTCATCGACACATTGCTCTTACCCGCCGTCTTCATAGCTGCAACCGTTTCCCTCAGCTGAGGTGATTCTGCTCCCAACTACCCACGTGCTACGCAGCACTGTCCCCCCATAGGTGAATACTGATCTCACACCAAGCGCTCGACGCGCCACGGGGCCTGCAATCGCTTGTCGCCAACCAACTGGCTAAGTCCGCGATGGTACGCCACGCGTTCGTCCTCGCTCTGTAATCCGCGGCGAAGCGCATCGTGTTTCAACGCGTACCGTTCCATGTTCTCAGCTAGCCGCTCAAGGATCGCTGCCTCAAATTCAAGCAGAACGTGCGCCATGGGGGAGTTCGGCGTCCTCCTTAATAGAGCGCTCAAATGCGGCAAGCAGAGGACGGGTGATTGGACCGGTTCTTGACCCTCTTTACCGGTTAGTTCCTCGCGAATCTGAGTGATCACTTTCTCCTCTGTCGTGTGCTGTTCCTCGCAAGCGCGGCACTTCTCCGGCCCGGCGAAGAGACTCCTCGTGCGAGCGCCCAAGCTGGCCAATGGATCCGATTCGGCCAAGATGTTGAGTCGTCTGCTCACTGCGATCAACACTGCCGGATATGAGCGGGAAATGCCCTGCGGCGAGGCGATCTCGGCGTATTGCCAGGTGTGGAGGGGACACAAGCCCCCGCGGTCGGCCAGACTTGATCGCATAGGTTCGTTGATAACGAGCTGATACTGAAACTTCGCCATGAACTTCATCATGGCGTCGGCCACCTTCGAGCACACTTGGCATGGTCGTCGCACAGCCTCCATAAGTTCGGCCTCGGGCCAGGACTTCATGGTAGGCCGCGAAGGGGCCAACAGTCGCCCCTTACTATGCGCCTCTCCGAGCAAATCGCCCCGTAGCACTGACACCCGATTTACAACATCCCTAAGTACGCCTGTCTGCTCTCCTTGTATTGACTCGGCATCGAGGTCACCCAGGAGCGAGAGCATTCGGTCACAAATGCGCAATAGAAATTCTCCGGTCCTTTCGGAGGTCAAAAACTGAACGAGGCTATCCTCAAGAGCCGTCAATCCGCTTTCCGCGAGCCCCTGGGCCGAGCCTGAAAGTTTCGCCTGAAGTCCACCCAATGCTGATACCGCGAACAGCCGGGTTTCACGAAGACCAATTTCCTGTTCGAGCCGGGTGTGCATGTACGTGAGCACCTGGTCGCGCTGGTCAGGCGAAACGAGATCGAGCTTGTTGACAACAAAGAAAACCTTGCGAACGTGCTGTCTGACTTTCTCGAGAAATTGCAGCTCCTCGTGCCCCAGCGGAGAGTCAAAGCTCGTGACGAAGATCACCGCGTCGGCTTCGGGCAGGAAACGCTCTGTAGTGGCAGTGTTGGCCGCGATGGCAGAGCCCACGCCTGGCGTGTCAACGAAAAACAGACCCCGCCTCAGAAATTCCGCTGGAAGTTGGATCTCAGCAGCAGCGATTTGCTTCTGGTTACCCGGATTACCCATCTCCGTTACGAATTCGCCAAGCTGTTCGAGTGGGATTTCGCTCCTAAGGGAACTCCCAGGGTACTCGATCAGCACACGCTCGGGATTGCCGTAAGAAACTCTGGTAATGACCGACGTCACGGGCACGACGCCCACCGGCAGCCGATCGAGCCCCACGACAGCATTCATTAACGAACTTTTCCCACGGTTGAATTGGCCTACGACCGCTAGTGTGAAGCGATCCTCCGCAAGCTTGCTCAGCAAGTCGCGGCAAATATGGTGGCTGTCGCGGTCGCTTCTTTCGTTGATCAGCCGCAGGGCGCCCTGGATCAAGGAGCCGAGCTGCAGCTTCAGCCGCTCGTACTCGCGCAGGCGTTCGCCCGCGACAGCAGATGAAACCTGAGATGTATCCTTAACGTCTCCCATCGTTTCACCTTTCACCGGCACGAATTGCCTATTCTGACCGCCATCGCTCGTATGCCTTCCGGCCTGCATATTGACCGCTCTGGCCAAGTTCTTTTTCAATCTCCAGGAGGCGGTTGTACTTTGCGATCCTTTCTCCACGGCAGGCCGAGCCCGATTTGATCTGTCCCGTTCCCGCAGCTACAGTGAGATCGGCGATGGTGGTGTCATCCGTCTCCCCGGACCGATGAGAAACCACTGCCGTGTACCCGTTCCGACGTGCCAGTTCAATGCACTGGAGAGTCTCCGTGACGGTTCCAATCTGGTTCAGCTTGATGAGAATAGAATTTGCGATTCCTTCTCGAATGCCCCGCTCGAAAATGGTTGTGTTCGTGACGAAGATATCGTCTGCCACAAGTTGAACTTTTGAACCCAGTCTCTTGGTTGCCACCCGCCATCCGTCCCAGTCATCCTCTGCCAGGCCGTCTTCGAGGGAATAGATCTCTGGATACCGCTTGATCCAGTCTTCCCAGAGGGAAATCAGAGCTTCCGGAGTCCTCTTGGAGCCGTCCGATTTTCGAAAGAAGTAAGCCCCCGATTCATAAAACTCACTCGCGGCGGGGTCCAAGTTTATAGCGATATCGGCCCCGGGCTTGTACCCTGCCTTCTGGATCGCAGACAGTAGCAGTTCCATGGGCTCCTCATTGGACCGCAGTCGAGGGGCGAAGCCGCCCTCATCACCCACACTCGTTTCATATCCCTTCTGGTGCAAAATGGCCTTCAACGTGTGAAAGGTTTCTGCAGCCGCTCTCAAGGCTTCGGCAAAGCTCGGCGCCCCGACAGGCGCGATCATGAATTCCTGGAAATCCACGTTGTTATCCGCGTGCCGGCCCCCATTCAGCACGTTGAACATCGGAACTGGGAGAAGATACCTATCCTTATCGGATAGGTGGCGGTAGAGTGGGATTCCCCTTTCTGTGGCTGCGGCTCTTGCCGTGGCAATCGAGACGCCCAGGATCGCATTCGCACCCAGCCTCGCCTTGTTAGGAGTACCGTCGAGAGCAACCAACTTGGCGTCCAGTGCGGCTTGGTCAGTGTCCAGGCCGACCACGGCGTTTTGGATTTCCCCCAGAACGTTGGAGACAGCTTTCTGAACGCCCTTGCCGCCGTAACGCGACTTGTCATCGTCACGCAACTCCACCGCCTCGCGCTTTCCGGTTGAAGCTCCTGAGGGCACTTTGGCAACTCCCCACGCACCGCTCTCCAGGTGAACCGTGACCTGAATGGTCGGGTTTCCTCGTGAATCCAGAATTTCTAGTGCATCCAACTTCTTGATTTTCGACATGAGATGACCTCGTAGGATTGAATGTTTAAGAATCGGGAATAACTCCGGTACGTAAGATCGTGCTCAGTTCATTCCGCAGGCTGGCCTCTATTGGCAGGTTCTGAAGCTTGGCCACAGTTGCCTCGAATGGGTAGGGGACCGATTTCAGTTCGATCCTTCCATCCTCCCACACCGCGTATCGTGCCTCGGGGCTTCCCGTCTTCGGCTGTCCCAGGCTGCCAGGATTGACAACTACACGCGAACCTATGGAGCGCATCGCGGGAACGTGTGTATGGCCCACGAGGATTACGTCGGCATCAATATTCTCAACCTCCGTCAGCCACTGCGAGGATTCGGCTTCGCAATAGCCGAAGAGAGGGTCCGAAGGAATCGCATGGCAGAGGTAGAACCGCGCGTTCTCGCGTCGCGTCTCGGCATACAATGGCACATGTCGAAGGAAGTGCTTTTGCCCGAAACTGAGCACTGAGTCTGTAAAGCCTCGCGTCGCCTCTGCCATTTCTCGGAACCTAGCGGAGCACCGGGGGTCCTCGTTGAAGCCCACCGCTTGGTCGTGGTTGCCGCGGACAACCAACCGCGCTTTCGACTTGACGAAATCTATTACGGCGCCTGGGTCTGGACCGTAGTTCACCAAGTCACCCAGGACCCAAAGCTCATCGTAATCTTCTGGAAACGCGGAAAGCGCATCGAAGTTGCCGTGAATGTCAGAGACGATCACAATTCTCATAAGAGCGGGAGCCCCTGGCCAGTCATGTCGTGAGAAACCCCATGACGGCCAAACCCCATCCCCCGCCGATTCAACTCCTGCGAAGAGACGAAGCGTTTGGGCCGCGCCATGAATTCCCGAGGTTCGTCATGTATAGTCATCATAACTCCCCTGCTCTTTCCCCCAGGATTGTACGGACCGCAAGCTTTTGTAGGATTTTGGCAGGCGCGAAAGCCTCTTCACGAGTGGGGCGGGCATCTGACCGAACGTCGAACCGCTCCTCAAGAGCACGTAGCAGGTGGCGAATCTCCTCAAACTTTTCGATCTCGCAGTGAAGCAGAAATTCGAACCCTGGCGTGCCGGCAGCACGCTCCAGGGCTGACGACAAGTGTCGTAAACACAAGCCTGGCCCTTCACGATACTTTTGCGCAACAAGGTCATCGCCGACGCGAGTGAGAAGGCAGCTTAGCGCGGCCTCCTCCGCAAATTGTTGATGCTCACAGGCTGGGCAATCAGTAGATGGGAGCTGGGAGGCCTTCTCCAATTGCCGCGCCTTTTTTTTCATCCGAACCTTGAGGAAGAAGTTGGACCCACGTGTTCCGCGAGCGGCTTGCATTTCATAGAGCTCCCGTAGAATGCATCCTGTCACCTCGTGGTAAATGACCGCCAGACTGACATGGTCGCTGAACAGTGCGTCCCGGAAGTCAAATGCTCGCCGAGCGTGGACAGAACAAAGCCCCAGGCTGCGTCGGAGGCGGGCCCTAAGAAATCGATCGGTCACGCCCTCATAAAGCAGGCTCTTAAGGTATCTCTCCGCGCTTCCGTCGCCGTAAGCGCAAAGCGGACAACGTGCTCCTGCAAGGAACGGCTCCAGACAAATCCAAATCAACCTGCTGGGCGGTTGCTCGTCGCGAGCGGGGAGATCATTCATGACCATGGTCGTGCCGTGCCGCCACTTCACTGCTGCCCCCCTTCTTGGGGCGGTACCAAATGACATGAGCTTTTTCGACGGTAATCAGACCACCGTCCAACATTTCGTCCAACCTGGGCAGGATTTTCTCGATTCGCTCGGTGTACTCTACGACCTCGATGATGATCGGCAAATCCTGAGACAAGCGAAGGATCTTATCGGTGTGAAAGTGGCTCGAAGAACCGTATCCTCCCACGCCGCGAAGTACCGTGGCACCGTAGAACCCCTCTTGGCGAAGGAACTCGATGATGGCCTGGTAAATCAGCTTCCCATGCCATTTGTCGGACTCGCCGATGTGGATCCGCATCAGCGTCCGGGCACCCTCGAATCGCTGGTGTTCCATGACATTCCTCTCATCTGCGGTATCAAGGTCGGCCGACGTTTTCGGAAGGCAGTTGCTGTAGCGTTGTCCGGCAAGCAGCAGAGAGCGCTTTAGCCTTGTCCGTGCTAGGCGCCCAAAACGGGAAAACTCCTGAGCGCCTCTCGGCCGCCAGGAGTTATCAACCCGCCGCACGGGTGGTTGGGGGTGGACTCCATCACCCTACAAAACCACTTTATACCACAGATCCATGGCAAGCTAAAGCCCAGATACTTCGAACTTCTTGTTCACCATAGTCGTGTACTCCGAGTTCGGGTCATTATCAACTTTATTTGGCGGGCGTTAAACGGCCGAAAGCGCTGGCGTGTTATCAGCGGCCTGCGCAGACGGTGTTGATCAGGTTTCTGGCGGGGTGGCTTGCCTCGTCAGCCCTCAGTGTACCGCCGCTTCCGTTCAAGCAGCACTGGCCGCAGCAGGGCGTAATCGGGTGAGCAAGCGTAAATAGCTGCTTCCACAACTCTGCCAACGAAGCACGGCACGTTGCCGCCCTCGGAGGCCCAGTGAAGCCAATCGCGGAACTCGGGGTCGTCGAGCGCAGCCGGGCCGGGCTCCGGCTCGGGATGCTGGCGCTTCAGTTCGAGCAATACGGGTCGAAGCAAAAGGTAATCAGGCATGCAGGCACAGAGCGCAGCCTCAGCCACCGTGCACACAAAACATGGCGGCTTGCGACTCTCAAATACCCAGCGGAGCCAGCGATGCAATTCTGTGTCGTTATGTGGGGAGTCCATCACCGGCAATATACATCGCCAGTCATGCTGCCTCTGGGAAACCTGCGGCGGCGTGAATGGCAGTGGCATCGCTACAGTCAGAAAACCACCGGGGGCCCCGTTTGGGGAATAGCCGGCACTGGTGTGTGTGGTGACGAACCAAATGGTCAATACATTGCACGCGGGCGTGAACGAGCGGATGCCTGGCCCTATCGCCAGGAATGATCCTTAAGCTGGTAGTCATTCCAGGGCGGTTGGCGGCAGGCATCCAGATTGACGACGTGCATTTGCCGCCGGGGCATCGAGCCTGAGAAAAGCCCATGGTCAGGACTGCGCTGGCTGTGGCTACCCAAGCAAGGGAACCCGCCCCTCGATGGGGGCGGCGCGGCGGTCGATTCACTCGCACCCTCACTCCCATCGCTTTGAGGTCCGGCGCAAAGCGGTGCAGCTCTGTCTGGAAGAAAGCTTCCCCATGGAGCGGGTGGCCCGTGAAATGGGCGTGGGCCGAGCAACTGTTTGAAGCCGAGAGCGCGAGAGAGAAGGCGTTCGTGGAGGCCACGAGGCTGGGTCCGGTCAAAGTCCAGTAGGCTACATGACCGTCCCTTGGCGGGCGGGCTCATGGACTGACTGCCAGGCGGCAAAAATCTCCGCCACCTTCTTCGCGCACTCCTCGCCCTTCAATGCCTCAAGGTAGCGCCGCAGCGACTCCACGTCTCGGTGCCCGAGCTGCTGGCGCAGCGTCTCAAGGTCCATACCCTCCCTCAAGCAGTGCGTGGCATACGTGGCGCGAAACTTGTGGAGCCAGAACCTCTTCGGGTCCATCCCGGCACGCTTTGCCGCCGCCTTGCATGATCTGAGGATGTGCCCGTCCACCCTGCTGCCGGGGCGCTCCAGGGCGCCGCTCGGCTTCGGCGTGGGGAACACGAGCGCCTGGTCGTGCTTGGCAAGCCAAGCCTTGAGGATCGCCGCCAGCCCTGGATCTATCGAGACCTCGCGGATCGCATGCGATTTTGGGGTGAAACCGTACTCGGGGCGCTCCGTGACCTTGAGGCAGGGCGATGCCCCGCCGAAGACGCAGTCGACGCTGCGCAGCGTAGCAAGCTCCTGCTCCCTAAGCCCAGCGCGGGCGAACGTCTGGAATATGGCGTTTTCCCTCTCGCCGCAGGCAAAGAGGAACTTCGCAAGCTCCTGCTCCGTGTAGATCTCCACGCCCTTCTCCACGTACCTCGGAGCGTCCTTCATGCCCAGCGGGCGTGCGGACTTCCCGATCCCGACCATCGGCACCGATCCCGTGTGCTTCAAGAATTGCAGGATCAACAAGAACTTGTTCGCTGCCGTCCGGGCGGACTTCGTGGGGCTACTCCCTATGCACCACGCCATGTGCTTGGCGATGGCGGAGGCGGTCACTTGGCTCGCGAACTTGATGCCGCTCTGCCCGGCGAACTCGTGCAATGCCTGCCGGGACGCGGCGAGTGTCTTGGGCTGGCGGTTCTTCGCGGCGACCTTCAGTTCGAGCTCCGCGAGGTAGGCGTCGACGGCGTCGGAAAGAAGCTCGCCCTTCGGCTCGGCCTCGGGCAGTGCCTCACCGGTCTCCCTCTCGTACCGCTGCCGGGCGACGTGCTTCCTCCGCTCATCCTGGGCCGCAGCAGCGGACGTGCCCACCTTCTCCCACTGCCCGTCCACGTTGAGGTAGTATGCACCCTCGGTATGTAGCTCTTCCATACCGTTCACCAGGACGGCGTCAGGCTTGAGCTTATTGTTCTTTCCGAGGATCGGCTTGCAGTAGCGCCAACCCTTGGAAGTCCGCACGTACTTGTAAATCGAAAATGTGGCGAGTCCCATAGTTCCCCCTTCTTCACCTAAGTGCTGGAAAGTTGGGAAATCCACGGGATGTCTTAGGAAGATTTTAGGATGGCCTCTAACCCACTCATTCTAAAGGACTGGCGGAGAGGGTGGGATTCGAACCCTGTACGCTTATTGATTATACGTAACTTGCTGATTTCACGAAAAGGCAGAAACGTTAAAATCGGCCAACACGCCACTTTGAGGTACACGGCGGGTACACGAGCTCAGGTTGCCAGGCAAGGAAAATGGGCCTGTACCGACCGAGCAAACAAGTTGACGATGGTTTGATTGTCACGTAGCGGTACAGTTTGAAATTTATGACGCTGAAACAGAGGTTGGTTTGGCGGTTGACATGCCTACGGCTGCCTCGAAGTCTGAATCTAGCTTAAGGAGTAATCGCCCCTTTATTTTGTCTTTTGCCTCCGATAGCCAGGCGTTTGCTCATGCGCTCGCTTCTCCCACCAGCGCGATTTCCTCAGCCGTTCCGTCAGCCGACGGATACAGGTCATCTACCAGCCGGGCGGTGTGGGACACGCTACGCCTAACGTCCGGCCTAACCGGACGGTGATCCGCCGCGCGGGTCACCGGTACGGTTCAGGCCGTTGTTGGGCCTGAGTTCTCTTGCATTTCCTGACAATGTGCGCACTTCTTGGCTTCTTCAGGAATCATCTCGGCACACATCGGGCACTTCTTCATCTCCCGTGCACCGAAAGAGTTGAGCATCTGGCGAGTCTGCTCATGCTGCTGGCGGTCGCGCTCGGACTGCCGGATTGCCTCCGCAACAGCCAAGTTGGAGTCCTTGAACGATTCGAAAAGCACCTCACGCATCTGGCCGAAGTCGAAATCCACGATATGCTCGTATTCCCTGCCTGCCTCGTTCTCGTAAGTGATGCGCAATGAGGCTTCCATTTGGTCGTCTGAAGCGTCATTCCAGTTCGGAAACCCAAGGTAGTACTTCAGTTTCCGCGAGGGTGTTAGGTACGAAATACCCTCTTTGACTGGCCCACAATCTGCGAGCCCCTGCCGGCCCTTACCCATTCGCAGCCATTGAACGTCCTTCAGAACTGCGATTCGCACGTTCTTGGCTGGCGACAAACCATGATTCTCAACGACGAGACGAAGTGATTGATCGGGAATCTCGAAATCAACCGTCACCGATGGTTCCCGAGACTTCTGGGACTCCTCAACCATCCGTCCCGTAAGACGGACGTATCGGGACGTCAACCAAACAAGCGCTACCGTGGCTGCGGCCACCACGATTGTGCTGATCACTGGCAAATAGGTCGTTACCCATGGACTCAGTTGCGGCATTTTGTCTGCCCACTTTCGCTGGCCCAACGCTCCGGTTTCAGCGGCGGCGGAGCTCCGGCCGCTGAAACCGGTTGTTAGGCGTCGTTATTGTCATCGTCCACCTTCCACGATGGCGATTTCCTCAGCCGACAGGCCGTACAGCTCATACACCAGCCGGTCAATCTCCGCGTCCGTGGCGTCAATCTGGCGCTCGATAACGGCCTTCTGCGCGGCCGACTTCGCCGCGGCAAGTTGCTTGTGTAGGGCCAGCATCCAATCTACAAGCGTTACCATGCGGTCGTGGCGCGCCTTGTCGGCGGCGTCGGAGAGATTCAACTGAGGAAAAGGCAGCCGTCTTGCGTCCGTAATAATGATCTTCGGAAACAGTCCCTTCTCAGCCTTAGGCGCAACATGGCCGAAGATGACACTCATCAACAGGCTGTTCAGGATTCCGGCGACGAATTGGGGTGCCGGTGAGTGTGGCTTTGGCAAGACCGCTAGCACACTGGGGTTGTGAACGTATGTGTCCTCAGTGCAGACAGCCATCAAAGTGTGCGGCGCGCGACCAGTAATCTCGCGAATCAGAACTCGTGGTCCTGAGAAGACCGAGATAGGCAGATAAGTCGACACCCACTCGCCATAGCGAACCCAGACGCCCGACCAATCCAGTTCATATCGTCCAACATCCGCCCCTTGAAGTTCTTTTCGGTAGGTGGAACTCACTCGTTTGTCCGCGTGCCACAGGCGCTTCTTCACGATTTCCTCGGCTTTGACCTTGCCGAAGCGTTGCGTGAGTGTCGTCGTACGATAAGGGATGTAGCCTTGCCGGACTTCGCAGAAATCCGCCAAAGCCGGTAGAACCTTGGTCAGACGGGACGCGAGTCGTGACTGTGGCGTTTCTTCAACGAGGTATTCTTTCCAAGTCTCGGCAGCCTTCAAATTCTTCTGCGAGACAATGCGGATTTCACGACGGGCATTAAACTCTGCTGGCGAACGGAATATTCGGCATGACTCGTCCTGTCCTTGGCCAAAGACAGCTACGAGAGATCGAACGCTTGGACCAAGAAAGACGTCCACGTCGGAGAGTTCAAGAACTGACACCAAATTGACTTTGTTAAGAAGCTGGTCGCGGAACTTCTTCGCATAGACATTCAGGGCGAAAGTGTTCGGGATGATCATGCCAAGCAAGCTGTTTCGCCCAAGAAGCGAAGCGCTCTTTTCGAGGAAGTACTGCGACGATTCAAAGTCAGCGACATCCGGATGCTTGGCGCTCAGGTAACTTCGCTCCGCATGTTCTAGGTCAGCACCCCAAGGCGGGTTGCCGATGATGCAGTCGAATCCTCCGGCTTTCATCGCGTCCGGGAAGCGTTGCTTCCAGTCGAACGCGTTGACGCGCTTCATTTCCTCGGGGTCGGGAAACATCTTGCCGGTGAAGTAATCCGGGCCGATCAGGGAGTTGCCGCACTTGATGTTGTCGGCCAGGTTAGGGAGGGCGCGGTCGCCAAAGGCAAGCTGGCTCAAGGAAAGGCTCTGGTCGGTCTCGCCTTCCAGCACCTTCAGCAGCAGAGAGAGCTTGGTTACTTCCACGGCTTGGCGGTCAATGTCCACGCCGAAGATATGCGTGGTGAGGATTCGTTTCTTTTCCTCAATGGTCAGCCGCCAATGACCGTTGCGGGGGTCCTTGTAAACGGCCTTCTTGAACTTTTCCGGCTTGTGTTCGATGTACCACTTCAAGCAGTGGCCCTGAACGTAGTGGTAAGCGCCCAAAAGGAATGAGCCGCTTCCGCACGCCATGTCCAGGACGCGCAACGGTTCTTTTCCGTTGCGTAGGCCGGCCAGTTGCATAGGGCTTCGTCCTTTAATCTGCCGGCCGACGGTGTGCTTGACGATGTACTCGACGATGTAGGCCGGTGTGTAGTAGACGCCCCCGGCCTTGCGCACTTCGGGCTTGTCCTCAATCTTGGCCTGGTGTCCTGCCGTCAGTCGAATCACCTTGCCCAAGAA
>Ga0315282_10012271_pt1 | contig 13136 bp, 4 predicted proteins | sample YL17G07_20_MG_FD_203693 | JGI IMG/M metagenome (GOLD analysis project Ga0315282, IMG submission 203693) | Sediment microbial communities from Yellowstone Lake, YNP, Wyoming, USA - YL17G07_20 | ecosystem: Environmental > Aquatic > Freshwater > Lake > Sediment | place: USA: Wyoming | collected...
CTCTCTATTTTTGTCATGCGCATATCCCCTTGTCATTCCAGACGTTAGGGAGATCGCGTATCGTTCGGCCCTGGACGCACCTGTCCCGTCGGCATCATCCCGGTGCCAAGGCAGGGCTCTCGGTTACCCGCTCACCTCCGGATGAGGTTTTCAAAGGGACAGGCATGGTGCGCGTATACTCCTACCTCACGCTTCCTTTCGCCCTTAGCGGCCGATGAACTTGAATTTCAAAGACTCCTTGTCCCGACACGGATAATGATGCTACAATCAATCCTAGAGGCATGGCCTGCTCATGATTCCGCCGCAGCGGTTGGGGGGGGACGGCATGGGTCGTGGCTGGGCGTCTGTAGTCATAATAAGCGACGGACAGGCGAAATGGGGGCATCCGCGATGCCGACGGGGATCCACCTCAGGGAGTGGGGCCAGCAAATCACCCGGTTACTGCATCCGGGCCGAAGCCGCGCCGTGCTGGACGAAGGAGAGCCTCCGCTGCGGGCAGAGATCTTTGGACTGCCGCAGTTCGAGAGTCACGCGAAAGCCGTGGCGGGCGGTCATGACGTGGAGTCAGGGCCGGGGCCGGAACGACTGCTTCGCCATCTCGACGAGAATGAGCGCGTCATCCGGGAGTCACACGACAGCGTAGCCGAAGCGGTTCGAATCGGTCGCCAAGTCTCCCCGGCGGCGGAATGGCTGCTGGACAATTACTATCTCGTCAGGCAGCAGATCGACCTAGCACGCGCGCACCTTCCTCCCGGGTACAGCCGGGAACTGCCCCGTCTGCGGTCGGGTCCGCACAAAGGTCTGCCGCGTGTTTACGACCTGGCCATGGAGCTTGTCTCGCACACGGACGGGCGCGTGGACCTGGAGAACCTGACCCATTTCATCAGGACCTACCAAAGCGTCCACCCCCTGAGGCTCGGCGAACTATGGGCCGTGCCGGCGATGCTCCGACTGGCACTCGTTGAGAACCTGCGCCGCGTGGCCTACCGGATCTCTTGGCGGCGGCGGCTCCGCGATCTCGCCGCGTGGTGGGCTCACCGATTCCTCCAGGCCGCGCAGGACGAACCGGAAGCATTCATCACCGAATTAGCCGAATTCGTTCGCTCTAGACCGCCCCTTTCGGCCCCCTATGTTGCCGAACTTGCAGGCAACATCGAGGGGATGCACCCGAACCTCGGAATGGTCATCCACTGGATCGAGCAGAAGCTGGCCGAGCACGGCCAGACGATCCAGATAATCCAACAGGCCGAGAGCCAGGAACAGGCCGCGGACCAGCTGTCCATCGGCAATAGCATCACCAGTCTGCGCCGGCTCGACGGGATCGACTGGCGGGACTTCGTCGAGTCACTGAGCGTGACGGAGACGGTCCTGCGACGCGACCCGTCTGGCGTCTATCCCCTGATGGATTTCCAGACCCGGGACACCTATCGGCACGCTGTCGAGAACCTGGCAAAAGGCTCACGGCAGGAAGAGGAGGACGTGGCGGCGCTTGTGGTCAAGCTGGCTGCCGACCGTCGGCGACAGGCCTCGGCGGAGCACCGTGAATCCCACGTTGGCTATTTCCTCATCGCCCGTGGCCGTGAGGAACTTGAGCGCGAGGCGGGCTACCGGGTGCCGCTCCACCGGCGAATGACCCGCCTGCTTGTACGCAGGCCTCTCGTTCCCTATCTACTGGCTATCGCTGCGATGATCGTGCTGCTGGAGACGCCGCTCCTGCTGGAAGCGAAGGAGCTTGGCCTCCAAGAGCCGATATGGTTCGCGGTGCTCGCGGCCGTGACGCTGGCAGCGGTCTCTCGTCCGGCGATAGTTCTTGTGAACTGGACGATCACACTGTTGGTCCCTTCGCGACGTCTGCCTCGGTTGGACTTCTCGAAGGGGGTTCCCGTCGAGCATCGGACCGCCGTAGTCGTTCCCGCATTGCTGCATTCGGTGGAAGCCGTGAGAGGCCTGATCGAGCAGATCGAAGTCCGGTACCTGGCCAACCGGACCCCCAATCTCCTGCTCGCACTTCTGAGCGACTTCCCGGATGCCTCGGAAGAGAGCGTCCCGTCCGACGACCCCTTATTGGATGCCGCCCGCGAGGGCATTCAAAGGCTTAACGACAAGTACGCAGACGCCGGGGAATCCATCTTCTTTCTGCTGCATCGGCCGCGGTTCTGGAACCCCGAGGAGAGAACGTGGATGGGGTATGAGCGGAAGCGAGGCAAGCTGGAGGAATTCAATCGACTGGTGCGGGAAGGAGACACCAGCGCTTTCTCGGTGATCGAGGGGGCCGTGGAAGCGTTGCGCGGCGTGAAATACGTGATCGTGCTGGACAGTGACACGCAGCTTCCGCCGGAATCGGCCTGGAAGCTGGTGGGAACAATGGCACACCCGCTCAACCGTCCGGCAATCAATCCCGCCACGCGACGTGTGGACAAGGGTTACGGCGTCCTGCAGCCGCGAGTGGGAATCAACCTGGTCGGGGCGAGGAAGTCCCTTTTCGCCCGGACGTTCGCTGGCGACGTGGGGATCGACCCCTATACCCGCGAGGTGTCGAACGTCTACCAGGACGTGTTCGGGGTGGGACAGTTTGTAGGGAAGGGAATATACGACGTCGCGGCACTCCACGCGACGGTGGGGGACCGGTTTCCGGAGAACCGGATTCTCAGCCATGACCTCATCGAAGGCAGCTACGCCCGCTGCGGGTTTGTGAACGATGTGGAGCTGCTCGAGGATCAGCCTTTCGCCTACTTGGTCGACGTCAGCCGGCGGCATCGATGGTGCCGCGGCGACTGGCAGATCACTCGTTGGCTGCTGCCTAGTGTCCCTGGGCCGGACGGAAAACTGGTTCGCAATTCGCTGGGGACCCTAGCCCGGTGGATGATCTTCGACAACCTGCGTCGCAGCCTGATTCCTGTGGTCTGGCTGGCGGCGTTCGTCGTGGGGTGGCTCGCCATTCCGCAGTGGGAGGTCGCATGGACCGCCACGCTCCTATCGGTCTTCTTCGCCCCCGACGCCATCAGGACCATGCGGACGCTGTTCGCAAAGGGCAAGCACATCGCCTGGACGGCGCATCTTTGGCGAACGTCAGCCAAGGAGCTACGGCTGTGGACAATGGATGGGCTTGATCTGATATTCCTCCCCTTCCAGTGCGTGGTGAATCTGGACGCGATTACACGGACGCTCTGGCGTCTGTGCATCAGCCGGAGACACCTGTTGGAGTGGCAGACCGCGTTTGTCGCCGAGCGCAGAGCCCGTGTTCCATGGCTAGCGATCCTTCGAGAGATGTGGCCAGCCTCCTGCCTGGCGACGGGGATAGGGATGGCAGTATTTCTTGAAGGGCAGCGAGAGCTGAGTGCAAGCACCCTGCTCGTCTTACTCTGGTTGCTATCTCCCTTCGTGAGCTGGATCATCAGTCGGCCCACGGGCTCTCGCTCCACCCGGCTGGCTCCCCGTCGGACTCTCTTCCTGCGGAAGCTGGCGCGGCGGACGTGGACGTACTTCGAGTGGTTCGTTACGGCCGAAGACCACTGGCTGCCCGCGGACAACTTCCAGGAAGAGCCTCGGCCCCGGACGGCTGGCCGGACGTCGCCCACCAACATCGGTATGGCACTTCTAGGCAACCTTGCCGCCTTGGATTTCGGGTACGTCACCGGGGGACGGCTCATCGAACGCACCGAAGCGACGTTCGCCACGATGGGGAGACTGGAGCGCTACCGCGGCCACTTCTACAACTGGTACAATACAAGAACCCTCGAGCCGCTGCATCCTCTCTACATTTCCACCGTGGACAGCGGCAACCTCACCGCCCTCCTGCTCACGTTGAAAGCCGGACTCCAGGAACTGGCGAGCGGGCCCTCCCTCTCCGGAAGGTGGAAGGAGGGCCTGGAGGACGCGGCCCATGTTCTGCTGGAGGAGATTGGGCAGACTTCGAAGGCCGGCGCCCCAAAGGCACTCGCGACGAGACTCAAAGCCGCGGAAAAGGTCCTTCGCAAACGTCTCGCAAGCCTGCGTGAGATCACGCCGCGGCTTTCGGACATCCTCCGAGCGGTGAGACAGTGCGAGTCCGAGCTGACCACGCTGGAAGAGACTCTCCGTGAGCGGAAGAGCGCGGCTTTCTGGCTGAAGATCATGCAGCAGCAGTGTGCTGACCTGCGCGAGGAATTGCTCGGCATGGCTCCATGGCTGGGGGATGAACGCCTGGTGAGTGCGTTGAGCGAAGGCCCTCCAGAGCGGCTCCCTCCGGAACGAAAGGGCCTCATGGAGGAATTCACCTCGGTGCCGCGGCTCAATGAACTGGCATCCCTTGAGAGTCGTCTTGCCACGGGCCTGGACGAATGGTGCGAAGCATTGGGACTGGATGAGGACGCGCGACGAAGCTTGAAGAGTCGCGTCTCGGCCGCCAGTGAGTGGGCGGCAGGACGCATCCGCAGGATGCAGGACCTCGCCACGCAGTGTGAGGAGCTTGCCGAGAACGATCTCGATTTCCTTCTGGATTCATCCCGTAAGCTGTTGTCTCTGGGGTTCAACCTGGATGCGAACCGTCGTGATCCGGGTGAATATGACCTGCTGGCTTCGGAAGCCCGCCTGTGCAGCTTCGTCGGCGTGGCACTCGGCCAGTTGCCGATGGAGCATTGGTTCCGTCTCGGCCGGCAGTTAGTCTCCGGTGACGGTCATCCGGTCCTTGTGTCATGGAGCGGTTCCCTGTTCGAGTACCTCATGCCCCTCCTTGTCATGCCGAGCTTCGAAGGGACACTGCTTCACGACGCCTGCAAGGCCGCCATAGGTCACCAGGTTCGCTACGGACACCAGCAACAGGTTCCCTGGGGGTTCTCCGAGTCGTGTTACAACCAGTTTGATTCCCAGATGACCTACCAGTATCGAGCGTTCGGCGTGCCCAGGCTCGGCTTGAAGCGGGGACTGTCGGACGACCTCGTGGTCGCCCCCTACGCCAGCACGATGGCGCTGATGCTGGCACCGGAGGAGGCGTGCGACAATCTGGAGCGACTCTCAAGACTTGATGCGGTGGGCAGGTTCGGCTTCTACGAGGCCCTGGACTACACCCAGGATCGCCTGCAGACCAGCAAGCCGTTCGAAGTGGTGCGCTGCCACATGGCACACCACAGTGGGATGACTCTCCTGACCCTCGCACACGTCCTGGCCGGGCAGCCGATGCAACGTCGTTTCATGTTGGACCCGCGTTTCCAGTCGTATGCCATGCTGCTTCAGGAACGGGTGCCCCTGGCTCGACCCTGGAGCAGCGCGGGGGGCGAAGTGTCGGAAGACAGAGAGCGCGAGAGGGTGTCACGGGCCCGCACAATATCCTCCCGGTCCTACACCAGTCCCGCAACGGCGACGCCGGAGCTGCAGTTGCTCTCCAACGGACGCTACCACGTGATGGTCACAAACGCCGGCGGCGGCTACAGCCGGTGGCAGGACCTTGCCCTCACCCGCTGGCGCGAAGACGTGACCCGCGACAACTGGGGGACGTTCTTCTACGTCACGGACGTGGACTCGGGTAGCGTCTGGTCGACCACATACCAGCCCCTCTGCCGAGAACCGGAGCGGTACGAGGTCGTTTATTCCCAGGGGGTTGCCGAGTTCCGTTCCGTTCACGAGCACATCGAGGTGCACACCCAGGTCGCCGTCTCGACGGAGGACGAGGTCGAAGTCCGACGCATGGTCTTGACCAACACGTCGGGGCGCGTGCGGACGATCGAACTCACCAGCTACGCCGAGGTCGTGCTCATCGACCCGCGAATGGAAGCCGCACACCCGGTGTTTCACGGACTGTTCCTCCAAAGTGAGATCCTCGAGACCAAGGGGGCGCTCCTTTTTGCGAGGCGTCCGCGCTCCAAGGAGGAGAATTGGCCGTGCCTGTTCCATACAATGGCTGTGCGTGAGACCCCTCCCGAATACAGCATGTCGTTCGAGACGGACCGCGCCCGGTTCATCGGCAGGGGAAGAACCACACGGAACCCGGCCGCCCTGGATAAACCAGGCCCCCTTTCCAACACCTCCGGCTTCGTGCTCGACCCGGTTGCGTGCATACGGTTTCAACTGCGTCTGCGTCCGCGGGAATCCGTCACGGTGGACTCCGTGATGGGGGTGGGAAAGACCCGTGAGGAAGCGGTTTCGCTCGTCGACAAATACCACGACCATCGACTTGCGGAGCGTGTGTTCGAGTTGTCACGGACGCACAGCCAGGTCCTGCTGCACCAGATCCATGCGACGGAGGCCGACGCCCAGCTCTTCGCAAGACTGGCCAGCTCTCTGCTCTACGCCAATGCGCGTCTGCGAACGGGCCCGAGTTTGATGCTTCGGAATCGCCGGGGTCAGTCCGCACTGTGGAGCTACGGGGTTTCCGGAGATCTGCCCATCCTCCTTATTAGGATACACGATCAGGCGGGACTTGAGTTGGTGAGACAGATGATTCAGGCTCATGCCTACTGGAGTCACAAGGGACTGCGGGTGGACCTGGTCATCTGGGCGGAAGCGCACGCCGGTTACCGGCAAAGCCTTCTGGACGCCATCCTCGGCTTGGTTCAGGGGGGCGTCGAGTCCAAGGTTCTGGACCAGCCCGGCGGCATTTTCGTCCGGAACATCGACCAAGTGCCCGAAGAAGATCGCGTCCTGTTCCAGGCCGCTGCGAGGGCCGTTCTCAGCAGTCTATCCGGAGGCCTCTCCGAGCAGATCGGACGCAGGACGCAGAGAAGGCTCGACACGCCTCGCCTGGAGCCGACGCGGGAACCCGAGGAGTCCCTGCCGCAGGAAAGGGAGATGACGCGGCGGGAACTCGCCTTCTTCAACGGTCTCGGGGGGTTCACGCCGGACGGGAGGGAGTACGTGTGCCTCCTCGGTCCGGAAGCGGCCACGCCGGCGCCGTGGGTCAACGTCCTGGCTAACCCGGACTTCGGTTCGGTCGTCTCGGAATCCGGGGGCTCCTACACCTGGTGCCACAACGCACACGAGTTCCGTCTCACTCCGTGGCACAACGATCCGATCTCCGATACCAGCGGCGAGGCGTTCTACATCCGTGACGAGGAAACGGGGAGTTTCTGGTCGCCGACTCCGGGCCCCGCCAGAGGGCCTACTCCCTACGTCTGCCGGCATGGCTTGGGGTATTCGGCCTTCGAGCACTCCCAGGAGCGTCTCTTCAGCGAGATGCAGGTGTACGTCGCGGTCGACCGGCCGGTGAAACTCACACAACTCAACCTTCGGAACCTTTCCAATCGGACACGCAGACTGAGCATCACAGGGTTCTGCGAGTGGGTGCTGGGGGAAGACCGCACGAGACAGGCGATGCACGTGGTCACCCGCCTCGATCCGCAGACCGGGGCGATCTTCGCATGGAACGCGTTCAACTACGACTTCCCCGGCCGCATCGCCTTTTTCCATTGCAGCCGACTGGATCGCAGTCTGACGGCAGACAGGACGGAGTTCCTCGGGCGCAACGGGACGCCGGCATCCCCGGTGTCGATGAGACGACGGCGTCTTTCCAACCGGGTGGGCGCGGGTCTCGACCCCTGTGCCGCCATCCAGGCCTATCTCGAGATTCCCCCGGGCGAGCAGAGACAGGTCGTCTTTGTCCTGGGAAGCACCCAGAGCGAGGAGGAGGCCCACGCTCTGCTGCTGGAGTTGGGCGGCTTGGACGGGGCACAGGCGGCACTCGAAGCGGTCTGGGAGTTCTGGAAACGTCAACTGGGCGGCGTCTACGTCGAGACCCCAGACCTCTCGGTGGACTTCCTTGTCAACCACTGGCTGCCCTATCAGGTGCTGGCCGCGCGCTTCTGGGGACGCTCCGGATACTATCAATCCGGCGGGGCGTACGGGTTTCGGGACCAGTTGCAAGATTCGCTGGCTTTCCTCTACGAGTGCCCCTGGATGACGCGTCAGCATCTGCTTGCCTGTGCCAGCCGACAGTTCCCCGAAGGGGATGTGCAGCATTGGTGGCACCCCCCGAGCGGACGCGGGGTCCGCTCACGCATCTCGGACGACCATCTCTGGCTGCCCTACGTCGCCTGCCGCTACGTGAAGGCTACGGGCGACACGGGCGTCCTCGACGAGAAAGCGCCTTTCCTCGAGGGCCGGCGACTGAATCCCGACGAAGAGTCCTATTACGACTTGCCCCAGGTGACGGAACAACAGGCGACCCTCTACGAACACTGTGTCCGGGCGATCACGCGCAGCATGCAACTCGGGCGTCACGGCCTGCCGCTCATGAAAGGCGGCGACTGGAACGACGCCATGAACAGGGTCGGCCGGTCCGGCCAAGGGGAGAGCGTCTGGCTGGCTTTTTTCCTCTACGACGTCCTCAACAGGTTTGCCGAGCTTGCATCAGGTCGCGGGGACAATGGGTTGGCCCAGAAATGCCGGTCCGTCATGACCGAACTCAAGTCCGGCGTCGAGGCGAATGCATGGGACGGTCGCTGGTACCTCCGCGCGTTCTTTGACGACGGCACCCCCCTGGGCTCTTCACGGAACCAGGAATGCCGGATCGACCTCCTTCCCCAAAGCTGGGCCGTTCTCAGCGGTGCCGCGGACGCCGAACGAGGTGCGGTGTCCCTGCGGTCGGTCCTGGATCGACTTGTGGACTCGGACCTCGGCCTCATAAAGCTCCTGACACCGCCTTTCGACGCCGCACCTTGGGACCCGGGGTACATCCGGGGCTACGTCCCCGGCGTCCGCGAGAACGGCGGCCAGTACACACATGCGGCGATCTGGACAGCCATGGCCCTGGCGGAGCTGCACGAGTCTGAGCAGGCCTGGCGGCTTTTCGGGTTCCTGAATCCCATTCACTGCGCGGGCACAGCCGAAAGGTCGTCCGTCTACCAGGTGGAGCCTTACGTCGTGGCCGCCGACGTCTACGCGGCAACAGGACAGAAGGGGCGGGGGGGATGGACCTGGTACACCGGCTCCGCCGGCTGGATGTATCAACTCCTGGTGGAGAAACTGCTCGGACTCAAGATCGAGGTCGATCAGATTTCCCTGTCTCCGCTGTTTTCCCCCGAATGGTCCGAGTACAAAATGCACTATCGCTACAAGGAAACATTCTACCACATCCGCGTCGTGAAAGTCGGACCGGAAACATGGAAAGTCCGCAAAGTAACCGTGGACGGGTCGGAACGGCCTGACTTGACCATCCAACTGGTCAACGATCACCAGGAACACACCGCCGATGTGCAAGTGGGTTAACGCGTTGCCCGCATCGATTCCACCGTTCGAAACAGGCGTTCAGGACATGCTGCCGCATCATCCGCCATGTGGCGAAGAACGAGCCGTTCTGTGCGGTGGTGTCCCTTGTGCCTCCCAAAAACTCCATCGGCTTTGATGCTGAAGGACTTATGTCTCTTGCCAGAAGCACGCCCCGGGTGTAGGATTCTCCGCCCGACAACATGACGGAGGGTCTATGAGAGGCATCCTACAGACGGTCTGGCGGCTGGTCAAATCGTTCTTCAGCAAGTGGGCCAATCTAGCCTTCGAAAACATCGCTCTCAGGCATCAACTGGCCGTTCTGCAACGATCAGTCCCTCGTCCCAAGCTCCGCTGGCGTGACCGGGTCTTCTGGGTCTGGCTGTCGCAGTTGTGGCAAGGCTGGCGATCCGTTCTGGCCATTGTACAGCCGGAGACGGTGATCCGTTGGCACCGTCGGGGCTTCAGACTTTATTGGCGCTGGAAGTCCCGCGCGAAGCAGGGGAGACCGTGCGTTGACCGGGAGATTCGCGACTTGGTCCGCCGCATGTCCCGTGAGAACCCGACCTGGGGTGCGCCGAGAATTCAGTCCGAGCTGGCGTTGCTGGGCCACACCGTCGCCGAGTCCACGGTCGCGAGGTACATGACTCGTGGCCCGAAGCCGCCCTCACCGACGTGGCGGAGTTTCCTCGCCAACCACATGAAACAGACGGCCGCCATCGATTTCTTCACCGTCCCGACCGTTACCTTTCGTGTCCTGTTCTGCTTCATCGTACTGAGCCACGACCGTCGGCGCATTTTGCATTTCAACGTGACGGAGCATCCCTCAGCCGAGTGGGCCGCCCAGCAGGTCGTCGAGGCGTTTCCGTATGAGGAATCTCCCCGTTTTCTGATCCGAGACAATGACGGCATCTACGGAGACTATTTCCGTGGTCGCATCGAGCACATGGGGATCGACGAAGTGCCCATCGCACCCCGCTCTCCCTGGCAGAATCCTTATGCCGAGCGGGTCATCGGCTCAATCCGGCGGGAATGCCTGGACCACGTGATCATCTTCGGGGAGGACCATCTGCATCGAGTCCTGGCTGAGTACCTCGAGTACTACCACCACGCCAGAGCGCATCTCTCGCTCGACCGGAACTCGCCGATTCCGAGGTCTGTTTGCCCGGTGGAGCAGGGGGGGGTCGTCGCGAAAGCCTACCTGGGTGGTCTGCATCACTGCTACACGAGAGCCGCCTGAGATAATCACTCGAAGCCCGTTGCCGGAAACCCCAGAGACACTATATACTGCGCCAGATGATTCGTCCTGTCCCGGCTCACCCGATCACCTGCCACCTTCTCCGACCGATCCCGGATTCGCAGTGAAGCCATGGTGTCATGCCAATTTCCACCGGTTTTCGGCCGAATGGAGTTTTCGGGAGGGACAGGGATGGACTGATCCGAATTCAGAATTGCGGTCGAAGGTCTAACGTTAGGCGCTTAACCCGCGAGCGAAGCGAATCGGGTTGAAGGCCTTGTTGGGCCGGCGAGCCGGCCCACCTACCAAAGATAGCGCTCCTCAAAGACTGATGCTGTTGTTACCGGGAGCACATCAGCGTCCAGTAGAGACTCGATCGTACTGACTTGAAAAGACGCCGTGTCTTCCAGAAGTGCTCGGTATCGCTCGGTTGCTCGGGCGTAACTCGGGTTCCTCGCCGGGTGAACGAGTACGAACCCGGCCCAGTTCCATACCCGCGATGCGTGCTGAAGCATCGATAGCGCGAGTAGATGATCGAGCCAGATTTGTTGGAGATCGGTGCCTGGGATGGTCGCCATCGATTCCGACGACATGACCCCCGAGTTGCCGGTGACTTCCTCGTATCGTCTGTGTCGATCCGTGTTCGGTACGTTCTCCCGCTTGCAGTCCTCGTGGTACTTCGTCTCGACGCCAAGGATTCCACGTTTGCCGTCTTTGAGAACGAGTTCGAACGCGACATCGAAAGCGCTCCCGTTCTCCAGGTACTGACCAGCCAGTCTTCTGCCGGGTGACCACTCGAAAAGAACCTCGCGCACGTGTCCGGGCACGTCGGGCCACCAGGTGTGTACCGCACGATCAGTCAGATCGAGATCCGCCTGCAGAACGCCGAAGAGGTTAAAACACATCGGCGTCGAAGCCAGGAGATCGCAGTAGAGGCGGTCTTCATCTAGCATCTGGTGCGGTTGCGGATTGGCCAAGCGGTGACAGACCGCGCGGCGGATGTAATCGTTCAGGAAGTTCGCTTGCGATTCTCGCGCGGCGTCCAATGCGATTCGGCTGCCGAGCAGTCTGGTCGTCTTGCCCGGTTTGGGTCGCATGGGTTGCGAGCCAAAAATATTCTGGCGAACTTTATCGCCAGTTACAGTTAACGGAAACGCCCGACCAGGCAACTGGCCGGGCGTTTTCATATCCCGTTGCTATCAAAGGCTTACGGCGATTCCGCCACCCGCCCCGGCGCTCTCGATTTCGCAGGTGAGATTCCGAGGGCCAAAGCCAACCGTCACGGTTCCTCCCGTTGGCCGAAAAGACGGCCGCGAACTCTCTGACTCTCTCTTGAACAGCCCGAGGCCAGTTAACAGCCGGGTTGCTTTCGGGACCAGCAGTAGCTTCGAATTCGCGGCTTGGACGAACTTCACTACCCAAGGAATGGCCTTTCGAACCGAGAGCGCATGTCGAGCATCTTGTTGCGTGGCCTGGCTGGAAGTGGTAGTATGAGCGTCGGCTGGTGGCAAGTCACCAGCAGTGGATGAAGGAAGGACCGACGGTATAGTTAGCCTGAACTGATAGAAAGGGCCCGACCATGGACCTGGGCATGGACATGTGGAAGTACTACGGCATCACCCACACTGACCACACGGTCATGAACCCCTTGAGCCTGGAGAAGACCCGGGAGCTCGTGGGTCTCCTGCGGTTGCCGGAGGGCGGCCGTGTCTTGGACGTGGCCTGCGGTAAAGCAGAGTTCCTCTGCCTCGTAGCCGAGGCGTACGACGTGAAGGCTACGGGCATCGACCTTTCACCCTACACCATCAAGGCGGCCCGCAAGAACGTGGAAACCCGGGGCCTGGCCGAATGCATTGAGCTGCTCCACGCGGACGGCGGTGAGTACGAGCCGAATGCGCCGGAGAGTCTGGACTTGGCCTCTTGCATCGGTGGCTCCTGGGTGTACCAGAATCACAGGGGCACGTTGGAGGCCCTGATGAAGATGACCCGGCCCGGCGGCCTGGTGCTCGTAGGCGAGCCCTTCTGGATGACCGACCCGGACCCGGAATACCTGAAGCTCACGGGTAATGATCCCAACCTGTGCGATTCCCACGCCGGGAACGTGACCATTGGTGAGGACGTGGGCCTCGCTCTCCTCTATACGCTGGTGGCCAACCCGGACGATTGGGACCGTTACGAGGGGCTCCAATGGCAGGCTGCGGAGCGATATGCAGCCGACCATCCAGACGATCCCGACGTGGAGGCTCTGCTCCGCAGCACCCACAGGAGTCGCGACGCCTATCTCCGCTGGGGCCGCAACTGCCTGGGCTGGGCTATGTACCTCTTTCGAAAGCCCTGAAACCAGGACTCGGAAGGGAGCGTGTCCGACCTAGTGCATTGTCACTCTTCGAATTGAGGGTAACGCGGGACGGCGGTCGAGGCCGATGGATGGCATTAACCAAGGAAGGCTGCCCGAGTCAAACTGAAGTCGGTTTACCCTAAAATCATTGTGTGACAATGCACTAGCCACTAGCCTGAACTGATAGAAAGGGCCCGACCATGGACCTGGGCATGGACATGTGGAAGTACTACGGCATCACCCACACTGACCACACGGTCATGAACCCCTTGAGCCTGGAGAAGACCCGGGAGCTCGTGGGTCTCCTGCGGCTGCCGGAGGGCGGCCGTGTCTTGGACGTGGCCTGCGGTAAAGCAGAGTTCCTCTGCCTCGTAGCCGAGGCGTACG
>Ga0315282_10012273_pt1 | contig 13133 bp, 12 predicted proteins | sample YL17G07_20_MG_FD_203693 | JGI IMG/M metagenome (GOLD analysis project Ga0315282, IMG submission 203693) | Sediment microbial communities from Yellowstone Lake, YNP, Wyoming, USA - YL17G07_20 | ecosystem: Environmental > Aquatic > Freshwater > Lake > Sediment | place: USA: Wyoming | collected...
AGCAGGCCGCGGCGGTGCTGATCTTCGACGAGGTCATGACCGGCTTCCGGCTGGATTATGGCGGCGTGCAGCGGCTCACCGGCATCGTGCCGGACATGACCACGCTGGGCAAGGTGATCGGCGGGGGACTGCCGGTGGGCGCCTACGGCGGCCGCGCCGACATCATGGCCCAGGTGGCGCCGGAGGGGCCGGTGTACCAGGCGGGTACGCTTTCGGGCAATCCGCTGGCGGTGGCCGCCGGCATCGCCATGCTGAAGGTGCTCGGCCGCGATCCGGGCTTATACACGCGGCTGGACCGGCTGACCGGGCAGCTTGCCGGCCGCCTGCTGGAAGAGGCCGGGCGGGCAGGCGTCCCGGTGACTCTAAATCGACGCGGCTCCATGTTCACCGTTTTCTTCACGCCGCGGCCCGTGACCGATTACGCCTCGGCCAAGACCAGCGACACGGCGGCCTTCGGCGCCTTCTTCCGGGCCATGCTGGAGGCGGGCGTGTACCTGCCGCCATCGCAGTTCGAAGCGGCCTTCGTTTCGACGGCGCACACCGACGCCGATGTCGAGGCCACCGTGCGGGCCTCGCGCGGCGCGTTTCAGGCCGTGGCGCACAAGTAATCGCGAAGGCACAAAGACACAAAGGCACAAAGAAAGAGCGCATATGGAATTGCAGCCGGGATTGAGCCACGAGTTCACGCTGCGGGTGGAACACAAGCTGACGATCCAGAGCCGGGATTCCCAGCTTCCCGCCGTCTATGCCACGCCGGCCATGATCTGGGCGATGGAGGAAGCGGCGGCGTGCGCGGTGCAGCCGGCGCTGCCGCCCGGCAGCATCACGGTCGGCACGGCCATCCACGTCGAGCATCTTGCCGCCACGCCCGAGGGAATGCAGGTGACCGTGCGCGCCGAACTGACCGCCGTCAACGGGCGCTTGCTGGAATTTCGGGTGGAGGCCCGCGACCAGCGGGAGCTGATCGGCCGGGGCACGGTCAACCGCGCCGTTGTCGATCTCGCCCGGTTCAACGCCAGGCTGCAAAAGAAGTCGCGGCTCTGTTGATTTTGTTATGATTGCGGCTTACTTTTTGTGCGACGGAGCGGACATGCGTTCATCGACCATCACACAAGGGCTGGACCGGGCGCCGGCGCGCGCCATGCTGAAGGCCATCGGGCTGACCGACGAGGATTTGTCGAAGCCCATGGTCGGGGTGGCGAACACCTGGACCGAAATCGGCCCGTGCAACTATCACCTGCGCGAGCTGGGCGCCAAGATCAAGGAAGGCATCCGCGCGGCGGGCGGCACGCCGCTGGAGTTCAACACCGTCAGCGTCTCCGACGGCATCACCATGGGCACCGAGGGTATGAAGACCTCGCTGATCAGCCGTGAGCTGGTGGCCGACTCGATCGAGCTGGTGGCGCGCGGCAACTTCTTCGACGCCCTGGTGGCCATTTCCGGCTGCGACAAGACCATTCCGGGCACGGTGATGGCGCTGTGCCGGATGAACATCCCCTCGCTCATGCTTTACGGCGGCCCGATCCTGCCGGGCAAGTACGAAGGGCGCGACCTCACCATCCAGGACGTGTTCGAGGCGGTGGGGGCCTGCGCGGCCGGCCGCATCACCGACGGCCAGTTGCGGGCCATCGAGGATACGGCGTGCCCGGGCGCGGGCGCCTGCGGCGGCCAGTTCACCGCCAACACCATGGCCACCGCCTTCGAGATGCTGGGCATCTCGCCCATGGGCAGCGCCATGGTTCCCGCCGTCTCCCCCGAGAAGCTGCAGGTGGCCTTCGAATGCGGCAAGCTGGTGATGCAGCTTCATGGCCGCGGCATCGTGCCCAGTCAGATCATTACGCGGCGGTCGCTGGAGAACGCGATCGCCTCGGTGGCGCTCACCGGCGGATCAACCAACGCCGTGCTGCACCTGCTGGCCGTGGCGCACGAGTTGGGCCTCCCGCTGGAGATCGACGATTTCGACCGCATCAGCGCGCGCACGCCGCTGCTGGCCAACATGAAGCCCTGGGGCCAATACGTCGCCAACGACATGTACCTGGCGGGCGGCATCGGCGTTGTCGCCAAGCGGCTGCTGGAAGCCGGGCTGCTCAACGAAAACGAGATGACGGCCACGGGGCGGACCATCGGCGAAGAGGCCCGCGCGGCGAAGGAAACGCCCGGGCAGAAGGTGGTGCAGCCGCTCTCCGCGCCCCTGTCACCGAACGGCGGCCTGGTCATCCTGCGCGGCAACCTGGCGCCCGAGGGCGGCGTGATGAAAATCGCCGGCAAGAAGACCATGCTGTTTCGTGGCACGGCGCGCGTGTTCGACCGGGAAGAGGACGCCATGCAGGCCGTCCAGCAACGCCAGATCAAGGCCGGGGACGTGGTCGTCATCCGCTACGAAGGCCCCAGGGGCGGGCCGGGCATGCGCGAGATGCTGGGCGTCACCAGCGCCATTGTCGGCCAGGGGCTGGGCGAATCGGTGGCGCTGATGACCGACGGCAGGTTTTCGGGCGCCACCCACGGCGTGATGGTCGGGCACGTGGCGCCGGAGGCCGTCGCGGGCGGCCCCATCGCCGCCATCCGCGACGGCGATGCCATCGTCTTCGACGTGCACCAGCGCCGGCTCAACCTGGAAGTGCCCGAGGAGGAGCTACGGGCGCGCCTGGCTCAATGGAAGCCGCCCGAGCCACGCTACACCAGCGGGGTCATGGCCAAGTACGCGAAGCTGGTGGCGCCCGCCTCCCGCGGCGCCGTCACCGGGTGAAGGAATTTCGGATTGCGGATTTCGGATTGCGGATTTCAGACTGGGGTGAATTCCGCACAAAGACTCAAAGGCACTAAGAAGAGGCGCACAGAGTGCCCCGTTGCAGTTCTTCTTTGTGCCTTTGTGTTGAAGAACGTCTGCTACCGTTTCTCGTAGACTGTCTCGCCGCCTAGGACCGTGCGCAGCACCTCGGTCTTCAAGATATCGGCGGGCGGGACGGTCATGACGTCCCGCGACAGCATCACGAAATCCGCCAGCTTCCCAACTTCCAGGGAGCCCTTTTCGTTCTCCTCGAAGGCCGCGTAGGCGGCATCGAGTGTGAAGCTGCGCAACGCTTCCTCGCGCGACAGGCGCTGGTCGGGGAACCAGCCGTTGGGCGGATTGCCCTTGTGGTCCTGACGGGTGATGGCCGCGTACAGGCCCCACAGCGGGTTGGGGGATTCCACCGGGAAATCGGAGCCGTTCGCCAGCCGCGCCCCGCTCTTCAGAACTGACTGCCAGGCGTAAGCGCCCTTGACGCGCGTGGGTCCGACGCGCGCTTCCGCCCAGGGCATATCGGAGGTGGCGTGCGTGGCCTGCATGGAGGCGATGACACCCAGCCGCGCCAGGCGCGGGATGTCCTCCGAAGCCAGGATCTGGGCGTGCTCGATGCGGAAGCGGTGATTGCGGGGGAATTCCTTGCGCGCCAGCAGGGCCGCCTCGTAAACGTCGAGCACCAGGCGGTTGCCGCGGTCGCCGATGGCGTGGGTGTTTACCTGGAAGCCGCGGTCGAGCGCACGGTCGCAGACCCGCTCGAACTCGCCGGCCGAGAGCATAATCAGGCCGCGGTTGCCCGGCTCATCCGAATACGGCTCCAGCAGGGCGGCGCCGCGCGAGCCGAGCGCGCCGTCCACCATCATCTTGATGGAGCGCACCGTCAGGCGGCCGCCGCCATAACCGATTTCCGGGCCGCGCTTGAGGTACTCGTCGAGCGTGCCACCGGCGCCGCCGATCATCGCGTACGTGCGGAGTGGAAAGCGCTTCTCCTCGATCAACTCCTTGTATGCCGTGATGACGTTCATGCCGGCCCCGGCGTCGTGGACGCCGGTCAGGCCCAGGCGGGCGCACTCGCGGGCCGCGCGCTCCAGCGCTTCCTTCAATTGCTGGGGGGTGAGGGGCGGAATCTTCGAGCCCACCAGGCCCTGGGCGCGGTCGATCAACACGCCGGTGGGCTGGCCGGCCGAATCGCGGATCAGCCGCCCGCCGGACGGGTCCGCAGTGGAGGCCGTGATGCCGGCCAATTCCATGGCCTTGCGGTTGACCCAGCCGGCATGCCCGTCGACCCGGGTCAGGTAGACCGGATTATTCGGGGCCGCGGCGGTCAACGGAGCGTGCGTGGGGAACTCCTTGCCCGGCCACTTGTTCTGGTCCCAACTGCGCCCCTGGATCCATTCGCCGGGACGCCGCCGGGCCGCTTCGCGCCGCACCAACTGGGCCGCCGCCTCGGGACTCGCGACTTCGCGCAAATCCAGGCTCGCCAAGCTCTCTCCGAGCCCGAGCATGTGGACGTGGGCATCGATCAGGCCGGGCAGCACCGTTCGCCCGCCGGCATCGACCACGCGGGTGTTCGGCCCGGCCAGCGCGCGCACCTGCTCGTTGCTGCCCACTGCCACCAGCCGGTCGCCCCGCACGGCCAGCGCCTGCGCCTTGGGCTGCCGCGGGTTCACGGTGTAGATATTGCCGTTGACCAGGATCCAATCGGGCGCTTGTGCCATCATCATTGCCGCCAGAACCAGCGTCATCATGCCCGTATTTGAACACAGACGGCAGGCCGTAGGCTACAGGGTTGCAATGGTCGTCGTAGTAGTGGTGGTGGTTGCCGCTGTGGCAGTATGAAAGCAGCAAAGGTGGTGTTTCAGGGGGCTGGACAGGTGCCGAAAAAACCAAAGCGGAAAGATGTAGAAGGCGCCGCGGAGAAGCTGACTGATCTCGCAGTGGCCTATTTGGAAAAACTGAGCCCCGCTGAACGCGAAAGAAGGATCGCGGCGTTTGAGGCTCGCGTCTCTGAGGCTACTTCCCCCAAAGCTTGCGCCATTCCTGAAAGGCCTGCGCAAACTCAGGCGTGTCATCTTGCCACCCGAGGTCGCGGCGAATAGCTTCCAAGAACAGCCGTTCGTCCCGATGTTCAAGGGCTTTCCTGCCGGAAGACGGGGAAAAAGGCGCCCGCATGGTGTATCCTAGCCGCTGCCCAGGAAGCCGGAAGGGCTTGCGGTCCCGGTGAAGCAAGAGGCGCACAAGGAGGAGGGCAACGAAATGATAAACCGCCGGCGATTTCTGCAAACAGGCCTGCTGGCCGGGGGCGCCGTGGCCGCCGGCTCGCTCCGGTTTTTCCCCGTGCAGGCGGCCGCCAAGGCCCGCCAGGCGAGCGATCCCATCATCCTGGGGCCGGACAAGATCAAGCTGACGCGCATGGCCATCGGCACCGGGACGAAGGGCGGCTCGGTGCAGAGGGAGTTGGGGGTGCAGGGGCTGGCCGACCTGCTGCACTTCGGCTACGACAACGGCCTCATCTTCTGGGACACGGCCGACGGCTACAAGACGCACCCGCACGTCCGCGAGGCGCTCACCAGGGTTCCCCGCGAGAAGATCACGCTGCTGACCAAGACCCGGGCGCGCACCGCCGAGCAGATGAAGGCCGACCTGGACCGCTTCCGCCAGGAGCTGAACACCGATTACCTGGATATCGTGCTGCTGCACGCCTGCGCCAAGCCCGACTGGCCCGAAGAGCGCAAGGGGGCCATGGAGGTGCTGGCCGAGGCGCGCCAGAAGGGCGTGGTGCGCACCCACGGCGTCTCCTGCCACTCGATTGACGCGCTGCGGACCGCCGCCCGCACGCCCTGGCTGCGCGTGGTCCTGGCGCGCATCAATCCGGCCGGCATGCTGATGGACGCCGATCCGAAAACCGTGATCGAAGTTCTGCGGGAGATGAAGGCCGCGGGCAAAGGCGTCATCGGCATGAAGATCCTTGGAGAGGGCGGGCTGCGCGACCGCGTCGATGAGGCGCTGGGGTTCGCGCTCGCGCTCGATTGCGTCGATTGCTTCACCATCGGGCCGGCCAACCGGCAGGAGCTTCAGGACCTGATCAAGCGCATTCCGGCGGCGGCACAGGCGCCGGCCAAAGCCGCCTGATTCAGTGCGCGATGCGGAGTGCGGAGTTTGTCCCCGGCTGCATTGGGGATTTGGAGGAGTGAGCGATGATTCGAAAGCTGACTGCATGCGTGGTATTGATGTTGGCACTGGCTGCTACGGCTTCCGCCCAGCGATGGGAGAAGCTCTTTGACCGCCAGAGCCTGAAGGGGTGGTCGGTCCACAGCGGCACGGCCGCCTACAAGTCTGAGAATGGGATGATCGTGGGGACCGCGGTTCTCGGCAGCCCCAACAGCTTTTTGTGCACCGATCGCGAGTTCGGCAATTTCATCCTGGAATTCCAGGTGAAGGTGGATCCCGAGTTGAATTCCGGCGTCCAGTTCCGCAGCGAAATCGCGCGCGAGGAGCGGGTATTCAAGGTCCTGCGCGACGGCAAGGAAATCACGCGCAAGGCGCCGCCGGACCGCGTGTACGGCTACCAGGTGGAGATCGCCGCGGTCGCCACCGGCAATTGCGGCAACGTGTACGACGAGGCGCGCCGCGCCGTCTTCCTCGACGACTTCACCAACAAGCCGCGGGCCAAGGCGGCGTTCAAAGACAACCAGTGGAACAAGTACCGGGTGGAGTGCCGCGGCGAGTCCATCAAGACCTGGGTGAATGGCATTCTCTGCGCCGATTTCAAGGACTCCATGACGGCGCGGGGCATCATCGGCCTGCAGGTCCACCAGCTCCCCAAGGACAAGTTCAAACCCTACCAGGCTCGCTGGCGCAACATCCGCATCCAGGTGTTGAAATAGCCGCCGTCGGTCCTACATCGTCTTTTCGTCGGCTGAGGGGCCGTACAGCCCCGGCACCGGCACGTTGTTCAGCCGTAAGTACACAGTCAACTGGCCGCGGTGGTGGATCAGGTGGTTCATGATCACGCCGCGCAGCGCCGCGATCCGCGGCATGGTGAGAATGGGCTTGCCGCCCGACAGCAGGCTCCAGGGCTTCAGCAGTTCCTCGTCGGAGGCCCCGGCAATGGTGGCCCGCGCGGCGGCGATGTGCTTGTCGAACAGCTCCAGGATTTCCTTGACTGAGCCGGTCGCCGGAGGGACATACGGCGGGCTTCCCGGCGGCGCTATGTCAAATTGCGTTTGGCGCACGATGACCTCGACCCAGTGCGGGATCAGCGCGATGTGCGTGGCCAGCCATCCCATGGTTCCCGACTTTTCGTGCGGTTTCCATCCCAGCTTACCGTCCGGCACCCGTTCCAGCGCCTTGCGTGTGTTGGCCATTTCCTGATCGAATTCGGGCAGCAGTCCCTCGCTTAGTGTCATGTTCTTTTTCCCTCCAAGTTATAGACTACAGGCGGCGTGCCTCGGGTGGCAAGCGGCGGGCCGGAAGCAGCGGGCGTTCAGCCTCCCGCTTCCTGCCGGCGGGCCGCGGTTTACGTATCACGAATTCATGAAGTGTGCTACACTGCCTTGCTTTCCGGGAGGGTAGCCCATGCGACGCAAACTGCCGGCGCTGCTCGCAGCTCTTGTCTTTCAGCTTTCCGCCCATGCGGCGGACTTGCGCCTTCAGGTTCTCGACACCTCGGGCGCCGCTGTTCCCGGCGCGGTTGTCACGCTTTCGTGCCAGGACCGGCCCGCCGCCCGCGTTTCCCTGCGGACCACGGCGGACGGGATCGCGGAGTCCGCCTGCGGGCTGCCTGCCGAGGTGCGCGTGGTAGCCGCCGGTTTCGAGCCTGTCTCCCGCAATATTCGCTCCGCCGAAAGCGGGACCGTTGTGTTGCGGCTGGTGCCCGCCCTTGTGCATACAACCATCGACGTGGTGGTTCGAGATGCGGCCGACGCCCTGATCACTGGGAGCGCGCTGGAGATCGACGGCAGCGGCGCCCGCACCGTGTTCGACGCTGTGGAAAAACTGGTCCCGGGTGCCTTCATCACCCGGCGCGGCGTGATGGGCTACGGCATTGCCACCAACGGGACCGGCGGCGTCTCCATCCGCGGGATCGGGGAACAGCCCAATACCGCTGTCTTGGTAGTGATCGACGGCAGACCGGATTTTCAGGGCCTGATGGGGCACCCCCTGCCTGATTTTTACAGCCTTTCGGACGCCGAAAGCGTGAGCGTGACCCAGGGGCCGGCGTCGGTGCTGTACGGCAGCAATGCCATGGCCGGGGCCATCGAAATCAAGCCCACCCGCCCGGCCGCGGGCATCCACACCCGTCTGCGCTCCAGTCTCGGGTCCTACCTGACCGGGCAGCACCAGTTGGCGCACGGCGGCCGATCCGCCCGCGCCTTCTACAACCTGACCGCCGGCGTTTCGCATACCGGTGGCGACCGGCCCAGCTCGGCCTTCCGCAGCCAGGACGTTTCAACCGCGTTCGGCCGGGAGTTCAGCCGTGCCTGGCGGGCGTCGCTCCAGGGCCGCTATGGTTTCTTCCACGTGGAAGACCCCGGACCCGTGCAGGCCCCTTTGAACAATGCCTATGCGCGAGTCGGACGCGGCGGCTTCAGCCTGAATCTGGACGACGCGTACGAGCAAACCACCGGCTACATCCGCTTGTACGGCGGCTATGGGCGGCACTTCATCACCGACGGCTTCCGCTCGGTTGACCAGATGAACGGCGGCCGTCTTCAGCAGACCATCGCCGTGGCGCCCAGCCTGCTCGTGGACGTGGGCGGCGACGTGAACCGCTACGGCGGCCGGGCACAAAACGTGCTCGCACGGCTGGACTACGGCCGGCATGAGTTGACTGACGGCGGCGCCTTCAGCCGCGCTCAGTGGACCGCGACCGGGCAATTGAAGCTTACCGGCGGCTTCCGTTACCACCAACATTCGCTCTACGGCGGGATTGCGGTCCCGGAGTTTGGCGGTTCGTTTCAACTGACCGAGCGGTACTCGCTGGCGGCTTCGGTGGCGCGCGGGTTCCGGAATCCCACCATCCGCGAACTCTATCTGTTTCCGGCCCCCAATCCCGCACTGCGGCCGGAAAGCGTGTGGAATTACCAGGCGACAATCCAGGCACGGCCTTCCGCGAATCTGCAGGCTTGGTCCACCGTGTACTACGCGAGCATCAGCGACCAGATCGTCACTACAGGACGGTTTCCGAGCCTGCGGCTTCAGAACGCGGGGGCCGCGTTGAACCGGGGCCTGGACGCGAATCTGAAATGGCGGTTGACCCGCAGACTCAAGCTCACCTCGGGCTACGCGTACCTGCGTTCCACGAACCTGGCGCCCTTGGTTCCGCGGCAGAAGCTCACCGGCGCGCTGGAGTGGCAGGCCGGCCGGGCGTCTATTGACCTGGGGGCCACGAAGGTCGGGCGGCGGTTTGTGGATGCCAGCCACAAAACGGAACTGGGCCCATACACGGTGGCCAGCTTGCGCCTGAGCCTGCCGGTTCGTCCCCGGTACACGATCTTTGTGTTCCTGGACAACCTTCTGAACCGCCGGTACCAGGTGCTCCCCGGCTACCCCATGCCGGGGACCAACGCGACGGCGGGATTCACCTTGAGTTTCTGATGACCGACCGCCGCAGCCAGCTCCGCGCCATGGTTCTGAGCGCGCTCATGGGAGCCCTTGGGCTGACGTTCCCCATCGCCTTTCATGCCGTCGGGCTGGGGAGCAAGTTCTTGCCCATGATGTTGCCGCTGTTGCTGAACGGCTTTCTGGTTCCGCTGCGCTGGGCGCTCTTGACCGGAGCGCTGGTTCCCGTGATCTCGACGGTGGCCACCGGCATGCCGCCGTTGTATCCGCCGGTGGTGCTGATCATGAGCTGCGAAGGGGCGGTGCTCGGTGGCGTTGCCGCCTTGATCTATCGGAACAGCCGGCGATCGCTCTGGCCGGCCCTGCTGGCGGCCGTCGTCTCGGGCCGTGCCGCGGCCTTCGTGGTCGCTTGGGCGTTAGCGCGAAGCTTCGGCCTGCCGCCGGGATTCGCCTCACTGGCCGTGCTGGCCCAGGGCTTGCCCGGCGTTGCCTTGCAGATTGCGGTTGTCCCCGCCGTGCTGGGTCTTTTGGCCCGCCGGCAGGGCCCGCTGTTCGCGGGAGACCGGTAAGATGAAACGCGACTACTTCAACCACTTGGCCGAGGAATGGGATTCGCTGCCGGTCCCGCCCGATGCGGCGCAGCGCGCCGAGTCGTTCCTGCGCGCGGTCGTCCCGGCCGGCTGCCGGCGGGTGTTGGACGTGGGCTGCGGGACGGGCATTCTCGCCGGCCTCCTGGTAGCGAACTGGCCTTCGATCACCTTCCTGGTGGAGCTGGACCTGGCGGTGCAGATGCTGCTCCGTAGCCGGGCGAAGGGACAGGACGGGAGGACCTGCTACGTCTGCGCCGACGCCCTGGCGCCGCCATTCCGCGGAAACAGTTTCGATCTGGCCATCTGCTACAACGTCATTCCGCACTTCGAGTCCGCGCGGTCGGGGCTTCGGGCGCTGCTCGGCTGCTTGCGGCCCGGCGGGTGGCTGGCGGTCGGCCACATGATGGGCAGTGCTGCGGTGAACGCGCTCCATGCCTCGATTGGCGGGCCGGTGGCGCACGACACGCTTCCGCCGGCCGACTTGCTGTCAGCGGAGTTGCGCAGCCTCGGCGCCCGCATGCTCAAGTCGGAAGAGGACCCAAGCCATTACCTGGTGCTCGTGGAAAAGTCTTTATCCGGATAGTTCAGGAACGCGGGGCTGATGACCATGGCTGTGGGAAGAACCTTTGTCGCCGTGGCGGCGTTGGGCGCCGCGGTCGCCGCTTTGTGGCTTCATGGGCCGGCCCTCTTCATAACCGCAATTGCCGGCTTCACGGCCCACAGTTTTCGATCCGGCGGTGTCAGGCGCACATTGCGTGACTCGTTTTCATTGGCCATGTTTCTGGGATTCATCGCCGTGCTGCAATTGGCTTCGGGATCGGCCGGCTGGGAACTGCCCCTGCGGGCGCTCGCCGTCTTCTGGTTGGCGACGGTCGCCTTTGGTGTTTTGCCCTGGAACCAGCTTGTTGTCCTGGCGCGCCCGCCATCGCCTTTTTTCTCCGTCGTCCTTTTTCTCCTTTTCTTGCGGCACTTCGCGCTGGTGCTGCGCGATGAGGTCCGCCGGGTGTTGCAGGCCCGGCGTTTGTGCGTTCGCTATCGGTTTGGCGCCGGTTCATTCCGGTCTTTGGTTTGGGCGGTGGTGGCCCTGTTTCGGCGCGCGCTGCTTCGCGCCGAGCGCTTCTACGCGGCACAGTGGCTGGGCGGCATCGTTCCATGAAGACCATTCTCGACGTTGACGGGCTCAGCTTCGCTTACGGGCGAAAGCAGGTGCTGGCAAACATCCGCTTCTCCGTGTCTGAGGGTGAATCCGTGGGTTTATTGGGGGCCAACGGCGCCGGCAAGAGCACGCTGCTCTGGTGCCTGCTGGGACTGTTGCGCGGCGAAGGCTCAGTCCGCGTATTCGGAGAGAGACCCGGCGCAAGCGCCTGCCGGCGTGTTGGCGTCGTCTTTCAAAACCCGGAGGACCAGTTGTTCATGCCCACATTGGCCGGCGACCTTACCTTACCCCAATTGAACCGGGGGATAGCGCCGGAACAGGCGCGCGCCGGAGCCGTCGAGGCGCTGCGCTCGGCCGGACTTGCGGCCTGCGCGGGCGAACCCGCCATGCACCTCAGCCTGGGACAAAGGAAGCGGGCGGTCATCGCCCTGGCCCTGATTCAGCGCCCCGAACTGCTGATTCTGGACGAGCCGACCTCGGAACTGGATGGCGGCTCAGTGCGCCACCTGGCGGACCTGCTCCGCCGGCTCCCGGTGTCCAAGCTGATCACCAGTCATCAACTCGAATTCCTGGCCAAGGTTACCAGCCGCATCGTTGTGCTTCATGAGGGAAGGATTGTGGCGGAGGGACCCCCGGAGGCCATCGTTTCAAACCAGGCACTGCTGCTCCGCTGCGGGCTGATCTGACGGCGCTTTCTCGTTTTCAATGAGCGCGGGCCCGTGGGCAAGCGCGATCGCGCCGCGGGTTAGCCGCAGATTGCGCCGATTGCGCAGAATTCGAATCTGCGGAATCTGCGGCCCGTTGGCTTCCGGGGTTCGTTGGTCTTGTGGCGTGCCGCGACTACAGGAGGCGGCAAGCGGGAGGCCGGAGGCAGAAGGCAGTAAGCAGTACGCGGTAGGCAGTAAGCAGTAGGCAGGAACCACCAGGCAGGGGGCCGTCTGCCGCCGGCGGCGACCGCCGGTGCCAAGCGGATTCTTGCTTGTGATTTTCGTAATGTTTGGTAGAATTTGCGCCTGTGAGGGGGCGCCATGCTGGAGATCGCCGATCTCAAGAAGAAAGTGGATGTTGAGAGTTACGAGCGTAGTTTCCCGAAATTGCAGGAACAACTCCGCGGATTGCAGTACGTCGCGCGCGAAGCGGAAATCGCCACGGTCATCGTGCTCGAGGGCTGGGACGGTTCGGGCCGCGGCAATATCATCAAGCACCTGACCGGGCGGCTCGATCCGCGCCTGTTCCGGATCTATCCCGGTACCGCCCCGAGCCCGCTGGAACGGCGCCACCACTTCCTCTGGCGCTACCAGGCCAAGCTGCCGGACGACGGCGAGATGGCGCTGTTCGACCACTCCTGGTACGGCCGGGTCCTGGTCGAGCGCCTGGACAAGCTGGTGCCCAAGAAGAGGTGGCAGGCGGCCTACGATCAGATCAACGAATTCGAGCGCTGGCTGGCCGACGATAACCAGGTGCTGGTCAAATTCTGGCTGCACATCTCGAAGAAGGAACAGAAGAAGCGCTTCGAGAAGTTCCTGCAGGACAAGCGGCTGGCCTTTAAAGTCACGAAGGAATACTGGCGCCACCACCGCGACTACAAGAAGTGGGCCGAGGCGGTGGAGGAGATGCTGTCCAAGACCGATACGCCGCATGCGCCCTGGACCGTCGTGGAAGCCACCGACATGCGCTGGGCGCGGGTGAAGGTGTTCCAGATACTGATCCAGCGCATCGAAGAGGCGCTGGCGCGGCGGAAGGGGGCGCCCGAGGCCGTGTCGCGGACCGCGGTGGCGAAGGCGGCCACGCAGGCGGCACGCAAGGCCCAGGCCACCGCGGATTCGGCCCGGGCCCACCAGGAGGCGGCCGAGGCCGGCATGCCCCTGGAGGAAGACATCAAGGCAACCTCGGTGTAGCAGGAGAGGCCGGGGACTGGAGGGACTACAGCCTCCAGCCTGCGGCCTCCAGCCTAACGGAGTGGGTTTAGCCATGCTTGAACGAGTGGACGTGAAGAAGAAGCTCGACGAGAAGCTGTACAGGAAACAACTGCCGCCCATCC
>Ga0315282_10012274_pt1 | contig 13132 bp, 16 predicted proteins | sample YL17G07_20_MG_FD_203693 | JGI IMG/M metagenome (GOLD analysis project Ga0315282, IMG submission 203693) | Sediment microbial communities from Yellowstone Lake, YNP, Wyoming, USA - YL17G07_20 | ecosystem: Environmental > Aquatic > Freshwater > Lake > Sediment | place: USA: Wyoming | collected...
TATGCCTGAATATCCTGCAGTTGCTAGTTACGAAGTTGTGTTGGCTTTGATTGAAGCGGCTGAAGGCTTGGGCATAAGCAACTATCATGTTGGCGTAACAGCAACAACCGCAGACTTCTACGCTGGACAAAACCGCCCAACAGTTAAAGGATGGCCATCGCGCATGGAAGACCTGCTTCCTACACTGCAAAAAGCAGGAGTGCTAAACTTTGAAATGGAAACAGCCACACTATATACTTTAGCAAGCCTCTACGGATTAAGAGCAGGCTCCATCTGCGCAGTTTACGCCAACAGATGCACAAACGAATTCAAACCAGAAGCAGGAGAAGAAAATGCTATAAAAATCGCAAACGAGGCCACAAAAATACTATACAAATGGGATAAGGAAAAACGCAAAAATGGCAAACGATGGCTTTTTCCTTCACTGCTGATTAAATGAAAATCCTTTTAGACAATAAAGCACTTTGTTTCTTTTGCCGGGGTGGCGGAGTGGTTATCGCGCTGGCCTCGAGATCAACAGTCCAAATAAAGAAGCTGGATAGAAGACAAGTAAGCCAGTGGGCCTTCGGGCTCGCAGGGGTTCGAATCCCTTCCCCGGCGCCAATTCACTGGCAACTCTTATGATCGTGTCCTTTGATACCACGGGCTTTTCTTTGTAGACCATGGGGGTCTGCTGAGAATTTGAAACAAAAAGACAAGGAGCCTAAGACGAAAACGAAAAAGCGCGTTTGCAGTATTTTGATAACTCGCATTCATTGCATTTTGGCGGGCGATTACAGTATCTCTTTCTAATATACCAAAGCACATGCGCTATTATACCGTGGTTTCCAGAGAGAAAACTATCAGCGAAATCCCCTAGCTGTTTATGATATTCACTTTCATTTTCAATTAAACCCAACCGGGTCGGTCCAGCTATCCACACATTGAAACGGCACTGTTCGAGGAATCGGTCGTCATTCAACGGAAATTTCCATGATCCTTTGAGCACTAAACCTCGAATGATTTGACTGGCTATTCTTGGTCCTACTCCGTATATTTGCTTTTGGAGGTCTTTCCAAATCGCGTCGCGGGCTTCAGTTAAATCATCATTGCATTGGTTAACATAATGTTTGTATAAGCATGTGAAATCAAACTTGTATTTGCTCATGAATCTGGCGGCATCGACTATGCTTTTAGGGAAGGCCAAATCTCTCATGGTATGATCGTTAAGCAATGGAAAGTTTGCATTCCTTAAGATTCTGGCTATTCTTTTTAGTGTCGACATCTCCTCTTCTTTCTTCAATAGTTCCATAACCTTGTAAGGTGCAAAGAGCCTCTCTTTTTCAAGTGCCTCTTTTGCCTTTACAAAAGTTGCTGCGTTAGCACGTCTGTCCATGACGCTGTAGAACAACCAAAACCACTTATCACGGTTCGTTATCAGTTTGCCATTGCTTTCTGTGCTAACTTCATGTGCTTCAATGGGTGCCTTCTCGCTTATCCTTGCGAATAGATTAGCTAGTTCGGATTGAATATCCGGTCGTAGTCTCCTTTTCTCGGCATTAACGAAAACTTGTGAATGTTTAGGTCTGAGGTTCAACTCCTTGACTGCACTGACTAGCTTGCTCTTGTCAAGAGTCCTTGTTAATATTCCAACTTCTTGACAGAGCCTTTCCACCTCTTCTGTGAATCCATTCGGGGAGATCAGCACGCACAAGATTTTGTCCTCTGGCAAGGCGCATTCATCGGCAAAGGCTTTCTTGTATTGTAAAAGCTGATCAGCAACCACAGATTTGTCATTAACGACAGTTGACTTAATTTCAACTATTAAGTAAATATCGCCTTGCTTGAATAGTAGATCTATGTACTTACCTGGTTTTTTGAGGTATTTCTGTCGTTCAATAAGTTTCAGATCAGTTGAAGGGAAACCTAGAAGTTCTGGATTGCACGTTAGCAACTCCTCGATTTCCCATTCGGGAATATACATTAGGGGGTTCTCCTTTTTTCTTTTTGTGCAAGATGGTTGATATCCTGAATGTCGGCGGCAGATTCCGCTTCAGATCTCGAAATTAGAAAAGAATTTATTCTTGGAATTTCGTGCTGTTTCAGCTCAATTGCCCGGACAGGTCTGTCAAAAATAACAATCTTCGAAGAACCTTCTGAAACCAATGTTATTGACACGCCTGACTCAGTTTTAACTTTCATGTTTGATCGAAAATAACATGTGCGTATGAATTGTGTAAGTTCTGCCTTCGAAGGATCGTTCAACCTGAATCAAGTTCGTAGACTTTCGGTGTAACTCCGAAAATGAATTTATAGACTTAGTCTATACTAGTCTATTTGATAGCAATGAAGTTTACTTGGAGAGGTAAATGGAAAAACGGAGAGATCGTTGTTGAAGCGGAGACTCTTCAAGAGCTTAACGAAGCTTTGGGCATGCTATCATCGGCTGGAGAGTTGCAGGGAAGTTTGGTGAGTGGAGAGCTATACATTCCCCAAATACCGTCTGTTCAAGGCTGCTCAGATGCTCTTAGGGCAGTCATGAAAACTGATTGGGGCAGACAACCTAGATCAATGAAAGAGATTAAGAAGGCCTTGGATACGAATGGTCTATATTTTTCAAAGGGAATTTTGTCAGGAACGCTGACTGCGATGACCAAAAGAGGGGAACTCCGAAGAGTGAAAGAAGAAGGAAGATGGAAATATCTAGCTAAGTAAAGTGAGGTTGACAAATTAGGCAGAATTGAAAAGCCAAGGAAAATGGATGTGAGATATGAGTGCATAAGAAAATCTGGGGCTTGAGACAACTGGAGAAAATGCAGTTTCCCTATCCCCCGTACGTAGTAATCGACGTTGTTGGAGATGCACCAACAAATATCAAGGAATACATGCTAAAGAAAATCCGAGAAGTTGGCATCCCTCAAGTGAAAGATGACAGAATAGGGGTAACTATAAGAGTATCCCTTCCCGGGGCCTTGGATAAGCTTGCCAAGCATGGGGGTCTTCACGTTGCAGATGAAAAAGAAGTTCTGAAGAGAATTCTAGAGAAGCACCAGCAATATAAACCTGATGAAAAGGTCATAGTTCAACATACTGTAGATGCGAGATGTTCTGGGACTGTTTTGAAAGAAAGTGGCCAAGCCACTATTGAGGCTATTCTTGGTGATGCTCCTCCTCTTCTTGAGGGTGAGGCAACTAGTTATGAAAAATGGGTATTCCATCTAAAGACCAGGATGTGGGAAAAAGAAAGAACCTGTAGGCTGGAAAACAGAGAGGTAGTTGTGTTGACTCCCGAATGCCTTGAACTTTTCGAGAAATACATAAAGAGTGTGCCTGATCACACATATCTCGAGTGGTCAATTTCCAAAAATGGTAAATTGTACTTCTATGAATACTACTCACTAAAAGAAACATGTTGATGTAATGTAGATGGTACATATGGGGATTCTATCCAAAGCGGAATTGAAGAAAAGGATTCTTGTTGGAGAAAAGTTGATTTGCAAGAAAATTCGCACTGAAAAGCAGTTGGAAGAGAAGACTATCAAAAAGTTAGAAGAGAGTCTAAGTAACATCTTCAAAGCTTCAGTCAAAGATGAGGAAACTGCTTGGCGAAACTACTCAAAGGAGTTAGTCTCAAAGCCAGAGATTTTGCGCGAGCGTAGATCGGCGATAGAAAAGTGTTTCAAAGAAATTTTCTTGGGCAACGATTCTGAAGACGTGGAAAGGAATATAATGAAGAAGCTTAACGGTGATGAAGATCTGAAGGGTCTGCAAGGAAACGAAGGAACGATTCTTCTCCCTATTTTTATCGACGATATAGAGTACGTTTGCCTACGGGCGGCGAATTATGATCTTAGACTTGGGGAGGATATATATGTCACGACTGAAAAGACCCCAAGGAAATTGAATGCTATGGGTGCAGATGGTGTCTTAACAATTGAACCTGGTGAGTTTGGCATTTTAATGGCGCATGAGTATATCCTTATTCCTCCTGATCTCATTGGATTTATCTCAGTAAGGCTCACGTTTAAACAAAAGGGATTGGTGAACATCTCTGGTTTTCATGCGGATCCAGGGTTCTACGGGCGTTTAGTGTTTGCGGTATTCAATGCAGGACCGAACGATGTTCCGCTTAGATACAAAGAACGAGTGTTTATGATCATGTTCAATAAACTAACTGAACCTTCGCCAAAGGTTGAAGAGAGCAAATGGCAAGGTATGAAAGACATACCAATAGAAACAATCTTTGGTCTGAGAGGAACTAGCGTATCTGTAAGAAATCTGGATGAAAGAGTGAAACGATTGGAAATGGTTTTTCCGATTGTAGTTACAGGTGTTATTAGCATAGTAGTTGCTGTAATAGCATGGATTATTAACAATTGGCGACTAGGAAGGTGATTAATTTGAAAGATGGAAGAGCTAGATTGAAAGAAGTCTGTCTCGAGATAACTGAAGCGTGTCCGATGAATTGTCTACACTGTTCTGGTGAATGTGATGCAAATTCGCGAAATATGCTATCTTTGCATCAAATTAAGAAAGTAATCAGTGAATTTTCTGGTATGGGTGGTGAGATTCTAGAAATCTCTGGTGGAGAACCACTTTTGCACCCATTTCTACCACAAATTGTTGATTACGCAGAAAAAAATAATCTTGGAACAATTTTGTATACTTCTGGAATTATGTGGAACACCATTAGAGGAATTACTTCACTAGATAGGAATTTGGCTGCTAAATTGCGCTTATCTGGTTTGGGCAAAGTTATTTTTAGTCTGCAAGGTGCAGCTTCAAGCACACATGAAGCAGTGACGCAAGTAAGAGGCAGTTTCAATAATGTCGTGTGCGCTATAAAGATTATGAAATCACTCGGTTTCTGGGTGGGAGTGCATTTTGTTCCAATGAAATTGAACTATGGAGAGTTTAGAGACATGTACCAGTTGTGCCAAGATCTAGAAATAGACGAAGTAGGAGTTCTGCGATTAGTCCCTCAAGGTCGTGGGCGCATAAACAAGGGGATACTTGAACTCTCTAAAAGTGAATTTGAGGAATTTAACAGTGTTTTAAAGGAGCTGACCTCTAAGTGCTCAAATCCAATCATTCGCGTAGGCCGTCCAATGGATTTTCGCTTTGTCTTCGACCCCTCTTTTGTAAAGTCGGAATGTGATGCAGGAATCTCAAGATGCTTGATAGCTCCTGATGGTAAAGTTGTACCCTGCCCAGCATTTAAGCAGAACAATAACGATAGATATGTAGCTGGGAATGTGAAAGATAACTCGTTGGTCGACATCTGGAACAAGTCATCGAAATGGCGTGATTTTAGACATTTTGATTACAGTCAACTGGGTGAGCCTTGTAAAAGCTGTGAACACTTGCGGCAGTGTAGAGGCGGATGTAGGGCGCAAAGATTTCTGAAGTATAACGACATGTATGTGGTTCCTGATCCTTGTTGCTTCAAATGCGCGACACCGTTGGCGGCAATATGCCCATCAAGTGCAAAAGTCCAAGAACGATTATTATCAGTCCAAATATAACTAGCCAGAATGAGACTCTCAAAGCTTCCATACTGATTCGTGTTTCCATATCTTTTGCCATTCTAGGCAGTACATAAACAAGATGGTAATATCCACATACCAGAATACTACTACCCAAAAGAAGAGCCAAGGATGCTGTTTTATCTATGGAAGATGAATTAAGGAATACATACACGGTAATGCCGAGTATTGACGCAACAATGCATACTCCAATGGCAGTGCTTAGAAAAAACAATATCTTTGAAGTTGGCCATTTCGTTATAGCACTCATATTTTCAACAACCGCTTCTCTCTAACAAATATGTGAGCCCTAAAAAGGATATAAACACCATTTATAAAACGATTACTAGAATGAGCAAGAAGAAAGTTCCTGCACATTGAAGTTCGTGGGTATGAAATCCAAATTTACTGGTAAATTGGTGCTGAAATCCCTTTCTACTCTGAATTTTATCCGACTCAGAATAAAACTTAAATTTCCATACGGTCATACAAAACAGTATGAACCAAAAAAGTTTCATTATAACTTTCACTTCGATTGTTTTATTGTTTTGTTTTCTTGTAGAGCCTGCGAAAGCTAAGGGTCCTTTCGATACGACTTGCCCAACTTGTAACGGTAGCGGTCAAATAACAACTACACAGACGTGTACAACTTGTCAGGGAACAGGAAGTGTGGAGCCTGATATAACTAAGAAAAGCATGAACGGGTATGGAACGTTGGTGGGTCTTGATTGGGTTGCTAGAGTTGAAGGGGTGTTTCATAATGAAGAAGATGTTGGAACTTATGGTGTAGCGAGATCAGAGGTGCATACTGTCACTACAACGTATTATCACACTTCAGCAAGAACATACTTGCCTCCGCATCAAGACGTAACTATAACAATAGACACCCCAGAAATCACATTTGGGGAAGACTGGACTTACACGATTTACCTTTATTCAGTTGACAGCATTACTTGTCCCGACTGTGGTGGAACTGGGGCGAAATCCGTATTGAGCACATGCCCTACATGTAATGGCTCAGGTTACGTTACAAACTGGACCGTGATATGGACAACGATTATTGCAGTGGCCGTGGCAGTCGTTGCTGTCGTGGGCATAGCCACATACGCTTTGCGGAAAAAGAAAACTGCACCAAAAACATAATCATACGTTTTCTTTGCGTATTTCTGTTAAACAGCATTTGTCTAGGAAATAACGTTAAAATAGGGGTGCGGACGACAAAGAAAATAGAGTTTCCGGAGCAGCATTGGGAAGCGCCATTCCCTGGATTCCACCATGGATGGGGAAGTGAGGCTTCTCAACGCCGTTTTTCCGGCTTATATTCTTCTAGAGAAAAAATCTATCCTCGTTATTTAAAGGATATTTCACAAAATGCAATATACAACGCAGATGAGTTATTAGCGCGCTTATTGAAAAATACAAAAACGTGCCGTTATTCTTCTTTTTAGTGCGAGGAGAACCAGATGCTAGAATCGTAGAAGAAGTTGAAGACTCCTTATCGCGACATATTGGGCAGAGACATACTAACAAGATGATTAACAACGCGACTAAAACCTTAGAATGTAGCTTTAATAGATTTCGCTTTTTCGACTTATTGCCTTAATTATCCAAAATGTTAAATTCGGGTCATTTTTTCGAATATTTGCCAGTAAATTAGTGCTGAAATCCCTTCCCCGGCGTCATTTTACCAGTTGGAGCTAGCTTCTAGACTATTTTGGACAATCAAGCTCAATCAGAATACTTTGGTGGCAAAATTGGCCGTAACTGAGTGTGTTGCTTATACGGAGGAGATGTGGAAATACTTTCAGATACCACAGAGTACTTTTCAAGAAGTTTAGTGAATCTGTAGAAGAATGCTTCAAGGGAGTTGGCGAGGAACTCAAAGCAGCAGGTCATGAAAGATGTGGATTACCCAGCACCTTCCAAGAAGGAAATTCATAGACTGTTGGATTATGATGACGCTTGGCTATCGAGAAAAGTTCGGGAAGTCGCCGATTCCAAATCCAGTTATGATGAGGAATCCATTTTGGCATCGTCCCTAATCAAGCGCCAACCGATAAAGAGAGTGGTTGAGAAAATCGCTTACATGGAGCGAGACAGCCAAAGAATCGACCCAGACTTCACAGCCATCGAAACTCTGGAGAACTTCAAAGAGGAAATCGCTAAAAAAGCACAGATAAGTCCTCATCTAATCTTCTTCGACAAACCATGGAAAGATCTGCCACTCAAAAGCAGATACCGTCAATACACCCAAGAAAAAGACGGGAGCGCGCGCGCTTAAGGACAGGCAGGATAAATTTCATTTTCAATAATTTAGTAAACAGCCTGCAGATAAACGTTCGAACCAGAATTGAAACTTATAAGATTAACATTAAAGCAGAAGGTTGATGCCGAAGGTTCTGGCTTAAGTTTGAGGCTTGGACCTCGTTTTCTAACTCGAACTTGAGGTAAGAGCCTCGGCTCCAAGCCTTAACCCCGAGACTGAAGCTTAAAGCCGAAGGTTGAAGCAAAAGGTTAAAGTTAAATACTCAAACGTACTAAATCCGCTTCTGGAGGTTTATAAAATCGCAGAGACAAAAGCTGGCGTGCTAGAGCTTTTTCATGATATTCTTTTAATATTGAAGCATGGATCTCAACCCAATCGCGAAGGTTTACGCAACATTCTGACTGGAAATTTGAAGGGAAAAAACGCTGAAAAATACAAGACTGAGCGAACCCTGATAGGGCGCACTCACAGTATAAGCAGTCCAAGACTAAGCGGGATTTTGGATGTTTTGTTGCTACTCGATCTTATCGCATATTACAAGGATACAAACCTGCTGGAGATAACCGAGTTGGGAAGTGACATCTTAAAAGCTCTTGAGAAACAGATAAATTTGCCCAAAATACTTAAGATTGGCGTTAAAGACATAGGACAAAAAACCTCCAGCAAATAGGGATGAAAAAATGGAAAAAAGAACAGCCTTGGCCGAAATTGCTGAGGAATTTGATGCAACTATTCCGCCGTCGATTAGAACCATAGTCGTGGTCATCCACCTAAATCCGCTGTGGCGCGCGCGCGCTAAGCTTATAAAGTATGAAATCGAAACCCTAACATCTGTGCGGGGGGACATGTATGCCCAATTTCATTGAAAGAAATCGAATTATACATGCATTGGATGTTGAAGACAGGAAGAGGGCGTTGGCAATAGCTGATGCTATCAAGGATTACGTAGACGCAATAAAGGTTTCCTATCCTTTAGTGTTAAAGCATGGTCTGAGAGTAATAAAAGAAATAAAGAAAGCTACTGGCCTTCCAGTTTTGGCTTGTTTCAAAGTGGCAGACATCCCGCTAATTAGTGCACAAATAATCAACGTAACAATAGACGGTGGCGCAGACGGAGTGACTGTTCATGGGATAACTGGAAGAGATACTGTGAAGAAATGCATTGACACCGCAAGCAAAAGAGGAGTAGACGTCTTTGTGCTTACGGAAATGTCTCATCCTGGCGCGGTGGAATTTTATCAACCATTAGGGGACAGAGTGGCCAAAATGGCAAGAGAGCTCGGAGCAACAGGAATTGTTGCGCCAGCCACAAGGCCGAATAGAGTTAAGAGATATAGAGAAATTGTTGGCAATGACATGCTCATTATTTCACCTGGAATAGGACCGCAGGGTGGTAAGACTGGAGACGCCATAAAGGAAGGAGCAAATTTTGAGGTCGTGGGACGACTGATATACCGTTCACAAGATCCAGCTAGTTCGGCCCGAGAAATAAGCCAACAGCTCAAGAAAAGACTCGAAGAACCTCTGGCTTTGATTTAGCTATTTCTCAAGAAGCTTACTAGAGACTATTTCAAAGTCTGCGCCGACAGATATCGTATCACCCAACTTGTTTTCTCTTTCAAGCGTCGAAAGTAGAGGAAAATCCTTCCCTATTGCGTCGCGCACTTTTCTTATTCTGTCCAAATGTCGCGAAGTCATGACAATGCCTTCGAATTCATTGCTTCTTGCGGCAATGGCATTCTCTATCAAACAATTGTCATCAAAGCGATCTCTAAAAGACTCCATACCTACGTCCACTATCGCAAATAGACTTATCTTTGCTTCCTTTCTACATGATTTAATAAAGTCTTCTCCATAGACGGCCATAATTGTCATACCATAAGCTCCTTCATTCTTGAGAAGACCCGAGATTCCTTTGAGGGAATCAAGCTCTGATTGTTCCAATCTGTAGTCAATGATTATAGGTTTATCAAAGCCATTTTCTCTCATGAAGCTCTTCAATTCCTTGATTACCTGAACAGATCCTTGAAGAAGGACTAGCTCTTTCAAATAGACTGCATCTATCGAGTGTGCTAAACGTCTTAGCGTGTTCCACATTTCCTCTTTCTCATAGGCTTCAAATGACAAGATAGTTCCGGTTTGCTTTTTGATGGTCATATACTCCACACGCTTTCCAATGTAGGGTTCACATTTGTAACTATTATGTGTGTCGGAATGTGCGCTACAAAGCTGCAATGGTGTTACGTCATTGATGTTGCTTGGGCCACGTGCGCCCCCTTCACTATATATTAATGGGTGGACGCAGTCTATTTTCTTGCCATATTAAGCGACAGTTTTTCATAGTTCTGAATTCCAGAGGCCTGTCCGATAAAAAATGGTAAAGCACGGATCAAAGGAGACAAAGCCAAAAGCAATTTATAAAGCATTAGCAAACGATTTGTTTCAGGACTATTAACTGGTTGAATGGGGGATTCTGTGATGCTATCCTTACTGGCTGAACACTTACAATTATCAGATTTGCAGTTGCTAAAGTTCCAGATAATGTCTAAAGGGGTGAGGATCGATGAAAAAGTCAGAGCTGAAATTGGCAGAGAAATCAAGGACACTGTGAATATGCGGTCTGGTCTTTCAAGCGGGCTTGACATGATCTTGCCAGACAACATATGGGTGAATGCTCCTATTAACGAATGGTTTGTTAACCAGTCTGGGCTAGAACTTCGACAAAACAGAAATCGTTTCGTCTTGAGAGAGAACGGGCAGGTGATCACAGAAGTAAAGTTGCTACCAAGACCAGCGTACTATGATCGTTACACTTCAGATGGCGTCCTGATGAGGACCATAGGGTCCACGAGAGGCGACAGGCTAAGTATTTCAATAACAAACAGTTGCGTCTTTTGGGAGGACATACGACAAAGATGTAAGTTTTGTGCTATAGGACATAACGATGGAGCTGAAGTGAAGACTAAGAAAGTGAGCCATATATTGGAAACTATTGATGCTGCTCTTCATGACCCTGTTCTGCCAATTAGACATGTCTACCTTAACAGCGGAAGCATGTCAGGTTCCGATCGAGGTGTGAGGCTCTTTTCGCGGATTGTAAGTGCGATAAAGTCAAACTTTACCGTACACATCCATCTGAACCCATGTCCCCCTGAAAATGAGAAATATGTAGATGAGCTCTACGGGTCTGGGCTTGATGAGATTAGCTTTAATGTCGAGTTGATTGACAAGCGTATTGCAAACGAGATTATTCCTGGGAAATTTCGCTCAATAGGACTAAATCATTACTATCGCATGTTAAGCTATGCTGCTAAACTCTTCGGAGACAGAAAAGTAAGCTCGTGTTTGATTGTTGGACTTGAAAATCCGTCTGCAACCCTAGAAGGTGTGGAACGTCTCTCACAAATGGGCGTAATTTCGAAGCTTAGTTGCTTCAGACCAGTTAGAGGGGCGCTACTCTGTGACAGAAAACCGCCAAGTGTAGAGCTGATGGGATTTGTTTATTTGAGAGCGCGAGAAATAGCAAAGACTTATGGCTTACCTCTAGGTCCGCTCTGTATACCTTGCCAATTACACAGTCTGGTCGCTCCTGATCTGAGATCTGGACACTATTTCTTGTGATACCTGTGGTGAAGACGATGAAACCAGACTCAAAACGACTTTGCCGGTTGTTGGAGTCCACAAGTAAAAGCCTATCGCGAGATCCGCTGGATGCGCGGCCACTTGGTCAGCTCAGAAGGCAGCTCAGAGAAAGTATCAATAGTAGACTGAGCGCCAGTTCTCCCACTGAAGATTCTGACGTAGTGGTCGTTGAATATATTCTGCTCAGAATCCTGGATGATATGTGGGCGAGCTTTTCAGGCACTGTCTCTGCAATTGTTCCCCGTTACAAGATGCGCGGCATGCTGAATGCAGTGGCAACTTCCCTTAAAAATCTGTCAGACTCCTTGGAGAGAGGCGATGTTTCTTCATGTTATAAGTCTTATTCCTCTCTGCTTTCGATTTTTCTCAATATGCTGAAAGAAGGAGAATGAAAAATGAATTCATTATGTAGCAAGGAACGTCTTTATAAGGTGATAAAACTCATCGTTGACCAATCCGCGTACAAGAGTTACACACTTTTCGAGGGTTCTCCATCTTTCTATTACGTCAACATCGATTGGGGACTCGTGTCTCATGAGTTAGGACCCACGATCAGTGACTGCTATACTGACCGAATTGAGGCGCTCAGAAGGGATGGCCTGAGAATCGAAAGGTTGGCTTTCATTAGAAGACAAGACGCAAGCGAGCCTACTGGCGCAATAACGCTCATGGCTCAAATCGTGCGCAAGACCAAGATCCCAGCGCTAATCATTAACCTGACACAAATTGGAAAACCGCAGATCGCTGAAATCAATTCCGGTGAACATGTTTTAATTATCAGCGACAATGCTACCACCGGCCAAGAAATCAAGGAAGCAGCAAAGGCTCTCCGACGTAAGGGAGCTATAGTGTCGAAAGCGCTAGTTTTCTTTGATCGTGAAGAAGGAGCAGAGAGAAATCTGGCAAGAGAGAACGTAAAACTTGAAACCATAGTCTCAAGAAGCGAACTTGTTCGTCAAGCAATTCTGCGTCAGCCCGAGGAAGACTTGATTTCTGATAAGCTAGATCAGCTTTTGAAAGCGCTCAAAAAATATAGCCCGAGATGGCAGGGGAAATCGGAGAGGGAACTGGAGAATCTTCTGGTCCGACGGTTAAGGGAAGATGGGTTTGAGGTGAAGGAGCAAGTGCTTTTGGACAAGTCAAGGCTGACTATTGACTTAATCGTAGATCATATCGGTATAGAAATAAAGATGCCAAGAAACAGGAGAGAATTAATCACTCTTGATGGGCAGCTGCGAAGTTACCTTGATGATCTGACCCAAATCGTCGCGGTTGTTTTCATTAACCGTTTCTCACTTTATGGCCACGTAGAACGTCTCAGGAATCAACTAATGAATGCCAGTTTGCTTGACAAACGAGTGTTTATTATCGAAAAAATGAAAGAGATCTAGACTAAACTCAGTAGGGATTTAGAGTGGGGTAACCAAGATGGGTATTAGAAGAGGACTAAACATCAAATATTCGGCAAGGCGTTCACGAGCTTAGGCAATCTCTTTGTTAACATATCAGATATAGCTGATTTACTGGTAAATTGGTGCTCGAATCCCTTCCCCGGCGCCATTTTACCAGTTGAGGCTTATTTTTAGGCTGTTTAGGACAAAGGACATTAACTTTAGCCTTTAACAGCCCCTCTGTTAGCGTGCTATTTGAATTTAATAATATGGAACGGGTTCAAATCCCGCCCGCCCTCCTCTTAACAAACTCGGACCGTTCTAGAATA
>Ga0315282_10012275_pt1 | contig 13131 bp, 11 predicted proteins | sample YL17G07_20_MG_FD_203693 | JGI IMG/M metagenome (GOLD analysis project Ga0315282, IMG submission 203693) | Sediment microbial communities from Yellowstone Lake, YNP, Wyoming, USA - YL17G07_20 | ecosystem: Environmental > Aquatic > Freshwater > Lake > Sediment | place: USA: Wyoming | collected...
GTTGCCACCTGCCTGTCTCAGAATGAGCAAACGGACAGACAACCTGCAGTGGCTGGGCAGTTTTACCCTTCTCAGAAAGATGAACTAACCCTCACACTGAAGAAGTTGTTCTCCAAGGCTGTTCCTTCCAAGAAGATCAAGCATGTGATAGCAATTGTTTCTCCCCATGCTGGTTACCCCTTTTCTGGAGAAGTGGCGGCATCTAGCTTCAATCAGATTGACCCGTCAAAGAAATATGAGAACATTTTTATTCTCGGACCGAGTCACCACGTTGCGTTTGAAGGGGCTTCAGTTTATTCCAGCGGTGATTTCATAACCCCGCTTGGAAAACTACGGGTCAACAAGGAAATTGCAGAGGGCCTCATCACAAAGTCAAGAGTCTTTACCTCTCGAACAGATGCACATACGTATGAACACAGCGTCGAAGTTCAGCTTCCTTTCTTGCAGTACATCACGAAAAGGGAGTGCAAGATTGTCCCGATCGTCGTCGGCGCAAGCACACCTAAGACATGTGAAGAAATAGCCAGCGCGCTTCGTCCATATTTCAATACGAAGAACTTGTTCATCATTAGTACGGACTTCTCACATTATCCTGCCTACGCTGATGCAAAGGTGGTCGACAGAGCGACTGCCGATGCTGTCCTCTCCAACTCGGTTGAGAATCTTCTACGCGCGATCAACGACAATGCTGGGAAGGGTGTACCAAATCTGGCGACCAGCATGTGTGGATGGCCCTGCGTCCTCACGCTCTTGTACTTGACACAGAACAATCCCCAGATCTCCCTGGAGGCGATCCAGTATAAGAACTCTGGTGACTCTGAAATCGGTGACAAAGAAAGGGTTGTTGGGTACTATGCAATCACGGTTTCCCTGAGACCGGGGGAGAAACCGACTGGATTTAAACTTATTGAGAAGGATAAGAACGATCTACTTGTGATTGCACGGGGTGCAATTGAGGAACACATAAGGGATCAACATGTCCCTGATCTTGAGACTGTCGGTTTCTCCGAGGCTTTGAAGACGAGATGCGGGGCGTTCGTTACTCTCAACGAGCATAACACCCTGAGAGGATGCATCGGGCATTTTGGTTCAGATCTGCCGCTCTACCGGGTTGTTCAACAGATGGCTATTGCTGCGGCGGTACAGGATTCCCGATTCCCTCCGGTGTTGCCCGAGGAATTAGACAAGCTTGAAATAGAAATATCAGTCCTCACACCCATGAGGAAAATCACTTCAATCGATGAAATAACGATGGGAAAACATGGCATCTATATCAAGAAAGGATCCAACGGAGGAACATTCCTGCCACAGGTTGCTGCAGAGACCGGATGGTCAAAAGAAGAATTCCTTGGGCATTGTGCTCAAGACAAAGCAGGCATCGGATGGGATGGGTGGAAGGACGCAGAGATATATGTCTACGAGACCTTAGTCTTCAGGGAAAAGAGAAAAGGGATTTGAGTTCAGTCTTCACAAAGTTCTCTGAGATGCCACCTCATATAACAGACAAGAGACTCGCACTTGCAGCTGGTGCCTTAGGCCTCACTTCGATTATTACGCAAATAATTCTCCTGAGAGAGTGCCTTTCTGTGTTTTGCGGTAATGAGCTTGTCATGGGAATTGTTCTGGCCAACTGGATGATACTCACCGGGGCAGGTTCTTTTCTTGGAAAGCTCTCTGAAAAAGCGAAAGACAGAGAGAAGCTGCTGACCATTCTTCTGATCTTCACGGCCGTACTTCCTATCGCCACTGTCTTCCTCTTGCATTACCTGCGTAACATCGTCTTCCCTGTGGGAAGCATGATCGGTATCATGGAGAGTATCTATAGTTCATTCATCCTATTGATTCCATACTGTCTTGCTGCGGGATTTCTGTTCAGCCTCCTGGCGCAGATCCTTTCGCGTGAATCAAATCTTATCGCCAGAGTGTACTCACTCGAAGCCTTGGGAAGCATCGTTGGTGGGTTGGCATTCAACCTCGTAGTGATTTTCTTCCTCACGATGTATCAAGCCCTCATCCTACTCACATTGTTCAATCTCGGAGTTTGTCTTCTCGTCGCACAGAGATTCGGGAGTCCATTCCTGAAATACACAGTCTTGTTTCTTGTGGGCATCCTCCTCGTGCTGGCATTCTCCGTGAACCTTGATGATGTCGCCAAACGGTTCATGTTCAGGGATCAAGAACTCCTCTATTATAAGGATACCCCATATGGGAATCTCACCGTGACAAGACAGGGAGATCAATCAAACTTCTATGAGAACAACGTCCTTCTCTTCTCGACCAATGATGTCACGAACAATGAAGAAGCCGTCCATTATGCCATGATCCAGCACCCGCGTCCACGGAATGTCTTGCTCATTTCTGGGGGCATTTCCGGAACCACCCGAGAGATTTTGAAATACAATGTGGAGAGGATCGATTATGCTGAGATAAACCCCTGGCTCATCAACATCGGGGAAAAGTTCACGTCGGCGTTGGCCAATGAGAAGATTCATGTGATCAACGAAGATGCGAGGATGTACGTACGACATACATCCGAACGATACGACGTTGTCCTTATCAACGTACCGGATCCAAGCACTGCGCAAATCAACAGATATTACACCGCGGAGTTCTTCAATGACCTGAAATCAACGCTCACGATAGGAGCTGTCATTTCCATCAGCCTCCTGTCCTCAGCAGACTACTTTGGCAACGATGCCAGGTTGATCAGTTCCATCATGAACAACACATTAAGAACGGCGTTCAAGAATGTGTTGATTGTCCCGGGCAACAGGAATTATTTCGTCGCATCCGATGGCGAGTTAGATATCAATATTGCACACCTCATCGCTCGGCGGGGCCTTATGAATACCTACGTCAATGGATTCTACCTCGATGATCAATTATTGCAGCAGCGCAGTGATGACATTGTGAGGACCTTAGACGCCGACGCAGTTGTGAACAGAGACTTCGCCCCAGTGGCGTATTACCGTCAATTGCGCTACTGGTTAAGCTACTTTGCATTCAGTCCCTGGATTCCTGGTGTGATCGGCGTACTGATTCTGATCGGCATCATAACACGGCTGAATACAATTAGTTTCGGGATCTTTACCGGTGGGTTCACCGCATCGTCCATCGAAGTGTTACTGCTCATCTCGTTTCAGATAATCTATGGCTATGTGTATCAGGTAACAGGACTGATCATCACCGTGTTCATGGCTGGACTCGCCGTAGGCTCGTTGTACGGGCAAAAGACGTCAAGCAAAAGCCGCATCACGCAGTATATCGGAGTTCAGTGCTGTATCGGTGTCTACTGTCTGCTGCTTCCTCTTGTTCTTTCGCTCTTGAAAAATGCATCAAACGCAAATGCGGTGATCTACACCGCCTTTTTCTTCCTTACGTTCAGCATAGGAGTCCTGATCGGGATCGAATTCGCCCTCGCCACGAGGCTTCTCAAAGGCAAGGTTTCATTTGTTGCATCGGAACTATATGGTATTGACTTGGTTGGGTCGGCAATCGGCGCATTGATTGTTTCAGCGTATCTGCTCCCGTTGCTGGGCATTGCAAACGTATCTATGGTTGTCGCCTTCTTGAGTCTGTCAAGTGCCTTAACAGCAGTTGTTACCAGAAGACGGTTCGCCGTCGAACCAAGCGGAGGGTTATCATATGTGTGAGACAGTAGGAACGGGGGGGATAAGCAAGAGGCAATTCTTAAGGTATTGCCTTGCAGGAGCGGGTGGACTCGTCGTCGGGCTGAACCGACTGGACACGATTACTGGAATGTTCGGCCGGGAAATTGCCACGCTGCGGGCATCTGACGATCTCTGGAAATGGAGTAAGGAAGCACTTTTCTATACCCAGACAGACCACGGCGTCAAGTGCTTGAAATGTCCACACAGGTGCGACTTGGGACTAAATCAAGTCGGGCGATGCCGCAATCGGCTGAATTACCACGGCAAGCTCTACTCGATTGCCTATGGCAATCCCTGCGCCGTGCACATTGATCCCATTGAGAAGAAACCCCTCTTTCATTTCCTCCCCGGGACGAGAGCATTTTCCATTGCCGTGGCAGGGTGCAATCTCCGTTGCCTAAACTGCCAGAATTGGCAGATCTCCCAGGTGAGTCCAAAGGAAACCGAGAATGCGGATTTGATGCCCTCGGGTGTCGTCGAGGAATGCGTTAGCACTCACTGCGAATCGATAGCGTATACGTATTCCGAGCCCGTGACGTTTTACGAGTATGCTTTTGACACCGCTAAACTGGCGCGAGAAAGAAAAGTTAAGAATGTATGGAAGTCGAGTGGCTACATCAATGAAGAGCCGCTACGGATGCTCTGTAAGGTTCTCGATGCTGCGAACATTGATCTGAAGAGTTTTGATGGCAGCATCTATGCTCGACTGAGCTCTGTGAGGTTGGAGCCCATCCTGACAACGCTCAAGGTTCTGAAGGAAGAGGGCGTCTGGCTGGAGATCACGAACCTCGTCATTCCAAGTTGGACAGACAACCTTGAGATGATACGGAAAATGTGCGAATGGCTCTACGCAAACGGATTATACGACTGCCCTTTGCACTTCACCCGCTTTATACCGCTGTATAAGCTCACCCAACTTCCGACGACGCCCGTTTCAACGCTTGAGAAAGCAAGAGAGATTGGTTTGAAGGCAGGTATGAAATATGTCTACATTGGGAATGTCCCTGGGCACGAGGCGGAGAACACGTATTGCCATAAATGTGGAAAGATGATCATCGAACGGAAGGGTTTTAGCATCCTCAGCAATCACATAGTGAACAACAAGTGTCAGTTCTGTGGAGAAAAAATCCCTGGGGTATGGAGCTGATAGTGCTTCATGCAGCACCTGCAATCGGCCATGCCATATTCCACATCGGATCCAAGCGAAAGCTTCGTTTCACACCCTCCTCCCCAAATAAATGCTTATCCCTCCGTAATCTCGATAGCATGCGCCAATATCGATTGACTGAACAGCGAGAACCACTAATGAATGAGCCTGAGAGTATGACTCGATAGCACCCAAGGGGAATCCCCTCTTTACTCTTCCCCCATCAACACCTTTCACCGGATGAATCATAGAACCGAGTAGGCCATAGGTCAGCGCAATGGCGAGGAAGAATCGTGACATAAACAAGGGCTTCAGATCGTTGCGGATTTTCAATTAAACACGTACATGTAGACTCCGCTCCTCCTTTCGCTGAGTAAGTCGGAGATCTCACTCATATCCTCAATTTCCTCAGGCCTTAGGTGCAGACTGTACATTATGCCATCTTCGTCAAAACAGTAGCAAGCGAGCTCGATGAGCTTTCCTCTTTCAAACATAAGCTCCTCGACACAATACTCCTCACCATCTCTTGTCTTGACAAATCTCCAGCCGTTTCCGGGAATAACGGAAACGACTCTTTTCTCCGCAGATCCTCTCTTCATATCCATGCCTCCTCAAACGCGGTGAAAAAGTCTTCGTTGTGAGCCGCTTTTCCTCTTAATTATGTGTCAAAGTTAGAGCTTCGGTGGAAATCGCGCTCTGCCTGACACCGCCCATCTAAAGGGAAGTCGTTCCTTCAAAATCTATTCCTCCCCTTTGGAGTTTCTCTGAATTTTTTCAGGATGCGGGGCAAGTCTCGGTTGAGATAACTCTTGCTTACAAATCCATCCACTGGAAGTAGCTGTGTTAACGCTCGGCATGTTTCTCCTTCGTGAATGCTGACGAAGACAACCTTCGTCTCTGGATGGAAGCGTTTGATGTATTTTGCAACCTCAATTCCGCTGAAGTGAGGCATGCTAATATCGAGGAGTACCAGATGAGGCATGTAATAGTGGGCGAACGTTATTGCTTCAAGTCCCCCTTTGGCCTCTTGGATGACCTGGACACCTTGCTGTTTCTGTAAGTACTCCAATAAGTTTGCCCTAAACTCATCATTGTCATCTACGACGAGCACTTTCAGTGGATACATTTGACCTCCCTTTGCTCTAAAGCTTAAGGAGGTTATCTTGAATCTGCACTCGGGGATTCAGCGTAATTTTAGGACTAGAGCATTTATCCGAGGATGGGTAGAGCGGATGCTCTAGAAGGGAAGGAGAACAGAGAGAGGCCTAGTGGAGAGACTCATGGCTCAACTCGAATAATACCGTTCTGAATCGCGTATCGGACTAGTCCAGCAGTATCGTGGATGTTTAGCTTCTGCATCAGGTTATCTCGATGAGTGTTTACGGTCCGGACGCTTAGAAAGATTTCTTCTGCAATTCTCTTGTTGGTCAAACCCTGAGCGATATACCGAAGGATTTCCATCTCTCGTTTCGTCAGTGGCAGCTGCTTAGATTCCGAACCGTCGGTCGATTCTCGGGCTCGCTTGACAAATTCCTCGATAATCAGCTCCGAAACCTCCGGGCTAAAAAACCGTTCACCGGCAGCTACGGCGCGCACGGCAGCGAAGAGTCCCTTCTTATCAGCGTTCTTCAGTACGTACCCGTCTGCGCCGACACGAACCATTTGATGCACATATTCCTCGTTGTCATACATGGTGAGAATCAAAACTTTCGTTCTGGGATTCCTTTTCTTAACGAGCGGTGTCGCCTCAATGCCATTTACTCTCGGCATCGAAATGTCAACGATCACTACCTCAGGCTTCAGTTCCTCGACAAGACGAGATACTTCCTCACCACTTGAGGCTTCTCCAACGACAAGGAAATCTTGAGCACTCTGGAAAAGAGCCCGTAGTCCTTGTCGGACTACGGCGTGATCATCGGAGATGAGTATCCTGATCTTTTTCAAGGGGGTTAGGCAGTGTTAATGGAAGTTCCACCTGGATTCGTGTGCCTGCCCTTTTGGAAGACTTTATCTGAAACGAGCCGCCGAGGAGCTGAGCACGTTCTCGCATGCTGATTAATCCAAGACTGCGGCGAGGTCCCTGATGCATGTGAACCGTCTCCACCTCAAAACCTCTACCGTTATCCTCTACTGCCAGTGCAATGGTGCTGTCGGTATGGGATACGTGCACTGACACCGTGGTTGCGTTGGCGTGTTTAGCGACGTTTGACAGAGCCTCCTGCGCAATCCGATAAAGAGCAATTCTCACACGCTCATCGCACTCTTCAACGGAGTCCGACTGAAAACTGACTTCCACGTTATGGGTCTTCTGAAACTCCTTACAGAGCAACTGTAGAGCCACAGTTAGTCCGAAGTCATCAAGAGCTGAAGGCCGTAGGTTTGAAGATATCCTCGTATCTCTGTGATCATCAAATCGATCTGCCGCTTAATATTTCTTAGCTTACCAGCAGTTTCACTACTGGTTTCTGGGATGTCGTCCTCAAGTACTTGAATATTCAGCTTCATGCCAGTCAACCGCTGGCCTAGGTCATCATGTAGTTCACGAGCGATTCGTCGTCTCTCATCCTCCTGGGCATGTTGTACCGAATCTGCAAAGTGTTGCAGGGCCTCGGCCCGCTGCTGTCCAGCTCTATTCAATTGTTCTTGAAGACGCTTCTGCTCGGTGATGTCACGCGCGACTATTGAAGCGCTTGTGATAGTGCCTGTTTCATCTCGGATTGGCGAGACGGTGAGAGACACCTGGACCCGCTCAGCATTTTTTCCACTGCGTGTCGTCTCGTAATGAACAATCCGCTCCCCCCGCCTAACCCTTTGCAGAATTTCCCCCATCTCGTCCCGGTGCTCAGGCGGAACAAAAACCGAGATATGCCTCCCGATGACCTCTTCCTTGGAATAACCGTAGATCCGCTCTGCTCCTGGGTTCCAGCTTAGGATGATCCCATCGATTGTTTCACTTGTAATTGTATCGTCTGAGGATTCAACGATGGATGACAACTTGCGAAGTATCTCTTCCGCTCCTCTTCGTTCGATAGCCATAGCCAGCAGATTGGCGACAGCTTGCAGGAAATGAATGTCATCTTCGCTGAATGCCCGTCACTTCGTTGCGTGAGCACCCATAACCCCGAAAGGCTGCTTTTGGCCAGGAATAATGACGTTGACCCCGCTGACAATTCGATGTTCATGGAGCAACCGTGGGCAACTAAAGCGTGTCTCGGTCTCCAGGTCTTCAACGACAACTGGCTCCTTGGATATCAGAATATAACCTGCCTCTGAGTCGTCGCTGGCACTCACCGTCAGGTGTCCGATAGATCCCTCCCTCCAACCCACTCCTCCCCGTAGTAGCAACGTGCAGCTTTCAGGGAGAAGTTCCAGAACCTTGCAATACTCAACACCGAGAGTTACCGCGACACGAAGAGCAGCGTCGTTTACCAACGAGTCCAAATCTCTACCCGCCAGCGCAAGTTGGCCCAATTCAACAATCACTGCCTGTTGGCGCGCCCGAGTTCGGAGTAATTCTTCTGCACGCTTGCGCTCAGAGATGTCTCGAACGATACTGATGACGGAGATTGCGTTCTCCATGCCAACTGGGCTGAGGCTGATCTCAACAGGGAACTCGGTCCCATCCTTGCGTCTGCCCGACAATTCCATTCCGATACCCATCGGGCGCACGCGAGGCTCGGAATGGTATCGCACTCTCTGTTCGATATGCCCTTCCCTCAAGTGATCAGGCACTAACACCTCCACCGGTATACCCGGCAGTTCATTTCGGTTATATCCAAACATCTTTTCGGTTTGACCGTTCACTTTCGATATGCACCCTTTGTCGTCCACAATCACAACTGCATCTGGTAACAACTCCAGGAACATTTCGAAACTCGTCTGGATACTAAAGCTTTTGGCGAAAGCGACTTTCTCCGTCATGGTAGCCCCATTGATACCCCGAATTCATTCCCTTGTTTTCTTTCCAACGATCTGTGTTGATCCATATGGACTGTCTTTTCTGATTATTCCGGACAGGCCAGCCTCTTCCATCCATGCGCGCACCTCAGCTTCGGTGTATGTATCGCCAGCATCCGTCCCAACCAACATATTGAGTGCAAAGAACGCACCGTGCGGGGGATTAATTCGATCTTCATCCATGATAAAATCCTGCACGATGACTCTGCCGCTTGGACGCAGCGCATGTGCACATTTTTGGATCAATGATCTATTCTGGTCACTGGAATTGCTATGAATTATCGCAGAGAGAAACACCAGATCAAAGCCGGTACCCAACTCATCCTTGAGATAATCACCTGAGACCGTGTCCACTTTGTCCGAGAGCCCCTCTTCTTCTATATGTGCGTTTGTAAGGGGAATGACATTTGGCAAGTCGAACACCGTTGCCCTGACGCCTTTTCCGGCACGAGCGAAGGCCATAGCATACGCTCCTGACCCTCCCCCGACATCAAGCACGCGTGATACACCCGACAGGTCGATTTGAGCGACGACGGTCGGAGCCTGCTTTGACGCCCTATCGTGCATAGCGGCAATGAACGCCGTAACCCACAGTTCTCCTCGATCATTAACCTGTCGGCTAGCCACAGCTGTTCCTTGACGAACCGCTTGTGTGAGTGTGCTCCAGGTATTCCAGAGATGCACCGTATGCATGAGTCCAGACATAAACTCTGGACTGTTTCGGACAAGGAAGCGCGAGGCCGCCGGAGTATTGGAGAATCTGCCGTCCTTCTTCGTCATCAAACCCATTGCACAGAGCGCATTCATTAGCCGGTCTGTTGCATGCACATCCGCCCCGATAGCCACCGCCACATCGCCTGAAGATTTGTCCCCCTCGCCCACCGAGCTGAATGCATTCAGCTCGTACGCCGTCAATAGCACGCGGCTTCTCTGGAAGGCATATGCGAGCTCTCTAATTTCATCGGGAGAGATTGAAAGTGATTTTTCCACTCCAGAACTGCTCATTGTTCACACCGTCCTTTGTCTTTAGAAGGTTAGTTTTTCTAAAATATGAGAATTTTCTTGATATATTCAAGTTCTGGCTTGATCTCTCAATATGTCAGCCGCCCTCCATTGACTTTTCCGAACCCTTTTGGTAATATCGAAGGCCTGCACACTGTGTCACTGTCGTAACCCCAAGACTTAGGGGCTCCGCTCCAATCGCAGTATTTATGTCATTCAAGTCCAAGGCTTTCAGATAGATTGAGCGGGCACCTTCTAATCTTCAACACTTGAATTGTCCCAAGAGGTCCAGCGTACATGAACCAATATGAATCCCCGTTTTGGAGCATCCCTGCTGCCGAACTGCTGCAGGGACTGCAAACGACACCACTGGGACTGACCAGCGATGAGGCGCGCCAGCGACTTCAAGAGTACGGTGCCAATCTCTTAAAGCCCAAGAGGAGGTCAGATGCGCAAACTCTCCTGCTCGCTCAATTTAAGAGCCCTATCATCCTCATCCTTATCTTTGCAGCAGTATTGTCATTCTTCCTCCATGATCCAACTGATGGACTGATTATCTTCGCGATTATTATTGTCAGTGGTCTCCTCGGGTTCTGGCAAGAACGTGGTGCTGCAAATGCAGTTGAGAAACTACTGGCGATTGTGCAGATAAAAGCAACTGCTCTTCGCGATGGAAATCCATCGGAAATTCCTGTTGAAGAGATCGTACCAGGTGAAATTGTCGTCCTCAAGGCTGGCGACGTTGTACCAGGAGACTGCTTGGTCCTAGAATCCAAGGATCTCTTCGTTGACGAAGCAACTTTGACGGGTGAAACTTACCCTGTAGAAAAAGCGAAGGGGGTGCTGACAGCCGAAACATCGCTCGGCCAGCGGACAAACGCTTTGTGGATGGGAACGCATGTCGTAAGCGGCAATGCCAAAGCTGTCGTTGTCCACACGGGTAAGCAAACGGAGTTTGGTAAAGTGTCCGAGCGGCTGAGACTCAGACCACCCGAGACCGAATTTGAGCGCGGCGTTCGCCGATTCGGTTACCTTCTTATGGAAGTGACATTGGTCCTGGTGATTGCTGTCTTCGCCATCAATGTTTATTTCGCACGCCCAGTGTTGGAGTCATTTCTCTTTTCGTTAGCACTCGCTGTAGGACTCACTCCGCAATTGCTGCCTGCGATCATCAGTGTTAATCTTGCCCATGGGGCAAAACGTATGGCTCAGAATAAGGTGATTGTTAAACGCCTTGCTTCTATCGAGAACTTCGGCAGTATGAATGTACTCTGTTCTGATAAGACCGGCACTTTGACTGAAGGGAAAGTCCGCCTCCAAGCTGTCCTTGGCGTCGACGGGAACCTAAGCGAAAAGGTTTTTCTTTACGCTTATCTCAATGCTTATTATGAGACCGGTTTCACAAATCCTATCGATGAAGCTATCCGCACCCAGCGTCAGGTGGACTTATCCGGTCATGAGAAGCTCGATGAAGTACCGTATGATTTTGTTCGAAAACGATTGAGCATCTTGGTCTCAAAAGCTGGCACGCATCTGATGGTAACAAAAGGTGCGCTCATGAATGTTCTTGCCGTTTGTTCGTCAGCAGAAACTACGGGAGGAGCAATTGTTGACGTAGCAACTGTGCGGGGGCAAATCCAGGAGCAGTTTAAGGAATCCAGCAACAAAGGGTTTCGCACTTTGGGAATCGCATACCGTGACGTCGGGTCCGACTCGACAATCAGCAAGGACAATGAAACTGGGATGACATTCTTAGGATTTCTGCTTCTCTCTGATCCACCAAAATCTGGGATTACCGGAACGCTTTCTGATCTCAAGAAACTTGGTGTATCTCTGAAAATCATCACTGGGGACAACGAACTCATCGCACAAAATGTTGGCCAACAGGTGGGCATTCCATATCCAGAGATTCTCACTGGTTCGGATCTTCGCGAGATGAGCGATGAGGCGCTGCGCGTATTAGCGTGTGATGTGGATGTGTTTGCCGAAGTCGAGCCAAATCAGAAGGAACGTATCATGCTAGCCCTCAGAAAAGCTGGAAATGTTGTGGGATATCTGGGGGACGGCATCAATGACGCCCCAGCTTTACATGCTGCTGATGTCAGTATCTCCGTAGACAGCGCCGTGGACATTGCGAAAGAGGCAGCCGACATCGTCCTGCTTGAAAAAGACTTGGGTGTCCTTGCAGCGGGTGTTCGGGAGGGAAGAAGAACCTTCGCCAACACGCTGAAATATGTGTTCATGGCAACAAGTGCTAACTTTGGAAATATGTTCAGTATGGCAGGGGCATCTCTCTTTCTGCCCTTTCTCCCATTGCTTCCGAAGCAGATCCTGCTCACCAACTTAATGACCGATTTTCCAGAGATGACCATTGCTACCGATGCTGTTGACAAGGAAATGGTTGAGCGGCCTCGGCGCTGGGACATCAAGTTCATCCGCAAATTTATGGTTACCTTCGGCCTTGTGAGTTCGGTGTTTGACTTCCTCACGTTTGGAGCACTCCTCTTCATCCTTCATGCGAGCACCGATCAATTCAGAACAGGTTGGTTTCTGGAGTCCGTTGTGTCGGCATCGTTGATTGTGCTTGTTATTCGAAGTCGGAGGCCTTTCTTCAAGAGTAAACCGGGAAAGTATCTACTTCGAGCAACTCTGCTCATTATCACATTTACACTGATTCTACCATACACTCCGCTCGCCCACCCCTTCGATTTTTCGGAACTACCCGTGCTGTTTCTCTCCCTTCTTGGAGCGATTGTGGGGCTCTATGTTTTTGCAGCAGAAATGACGAAGAGAATCTTTTTTGCAGCGATGAAAAGCTGAAAAACCGTACGGAAGGGCTCACTCGGAATAGAAGAGAGGTATCAGATATCGGAGAGACATCTCTCAGGAGCGAGGAGGTGATTGGGTTGATTGATCCCCCGTGCTTGATTTCTTTGCGAGACATGCCCCTCCCGAACAGCGAGCCGGAAGACATTCTCTTTGCAGGTTTCTGGAGAGCCTCAGGCTACGAATCCACCGTCGGATTATCCACAGTGTATGATGTCGGTCGCACCGAAATCAAGAGTGGAGAATCTGCGAGGAGACAAAATTGCTTGAAAACCTGGGATGTTGCTCCCCATAGAAGGTGGAATGCCTGATACTAACGATATTGGCAACAAAAAGGGCAGGAGCAAACCTTGCAGCCCCTGCCCACTGAAGAGTAACCGATTGTCCCTGCAGATCAAAAACGTCTATTTACTATTAGGACATTTGTCCGGTTACTGATTTTTACCTTTTTTTCGTTGATAACTTCTGCTGAAGCGATGTTGCTCTGTCCGGGAGTCTCACACTGAGCGTTGGATAAAAGTCCTTCAC
>Ga0315282_10012276_pt1 | contig 13131 bp, 13 predicted proteins | sample YL17G07_20_MG_FD_203693 | JGI IMG/M metagenome (GOLD analysis project Ga0315282, IMG submission 203693) | Sediment microbial communities from Yellowstone Lake, YNP, Wyoming, USA - YL17G07_20 | ecosystem: Environmental > Aquatic > Freshwater > Lake > Sediment | place: USA: Wyoming | collected...
GGATAATTTTTCTGGGAGTTGTTGACTTTAAGCCGCCCGGATAGCCTGAGTGACGGTAATATACCTTATCAGTGAGTTTATTTCCTGTAAGTTTTACCTTTTCTGCATTCACCACTACGACAAAATCTCCAGTATCCACATGGGGTGTGAAAATGGGCTTATTTTTACCCCTGAGAACGTCAGCAATCCTGGTTGCCATCCGTCCCAGGACTTTACCTTCAGCGTCTATGATAAACCACTTTTTTTCTAATTCACTTTCTTTTGCACTGTACGTCTTCATTACTTTACCTCTGCGAGAAGAATTCGGATATATTATTGATTTCTCAATATTTGTCAAGCAATATTTACCTTCGGGGCATGATGAAATTTACTTTTTTCTTCTGTACTGCGGTCTGAGAGCTTGCTTTTATCCCCTTCAATGCTATGATGTCCGCTGAAGAATGATAGTTTTGAGAATAACCAATTTTAAAGGAGATGTATCTAAGTGTACGATACTCCGTTTGACGAGATATGGAGCCGGATCGTGAGCCATGCAGGTGAACCCTTCTCTACCAAAACCACCCTGCAATTTACTTACAGAATCGAAGGGAACAGATTATGCCTGAATACAAACACCTACAGGATCTCAAAAAACGATTTTGAAAAGGCATACCGTATGCTCCCCATAAACGGTCCGGGTGAAATTGGTGAAATTGTCAGAGGCCCTTCATATGTCTGGGCAGTACTTCATGACCGGAGAATTTCTGAAGGGAAAAAGATAGACTGACTTATTATAATTAAAAAATTTAGCAAAAATTTAGCAAAGTTCTTGACATTTTTAGAATGATAAAATATAGATAGCACATACCCGAATCACCTTCTCTAAAAACCGTCGGTTCATGAGAGGTGGTCGATAGGGTGATGCTGGAAACGGCAGCGCCTCCCGTGTTCGGAAAGGGTTATAGCTTTAAATAAAAATATAAAGCCAGTACCTGATCCAGCACGGTAACTGGCTTTTTTATTTATTAAGAATTAAGAAGAGGACCATGCAAAGAGCACCTTAAATAAAAAAATAACAAATATAAGAAACCCGAATCACCTTCTCTAAAAACCGTCGGTTCATGAGAGGTGGTCGATAGGGTGATGCTGGAAACGGCAACGCCTCCCGTGTTCGGAAAGGGTTATAGCTTTAAATAAAAATATAAAGCCAGTACCTGATCCAGCACGGTAACTGGCTTTTTTATTGTAATCCTTTGTTGAGGAAAGAGAGTGATGAGAAAAGGTGTCTGCTTTTTTCTGTTCCTGTTGATTGTTGGGATAACTCCACTCGCCTATGGTGAGAACCTGGCTAATGACAAGCTGTTAGAGTTTTTGCAGGAAAATGGTTTCTTAACCAAAGAACAGGTAAAAACTGTCAAAGAGGCACTCCAGAAAGAAGAATCAAAAACGGTAGAAGCTGTTTACGATGACGGCATTCACATCCGTACCAAGGATAAGAGCTTTGACGCAAGGATCGGTGGGCTCATCCAGGCTGATTATGTCCAGTTTGGTTCCAACTACCCGATAAAGAGTGATTTCGACATTCGCCGTGCCCGCATCCTTCTCACCGGAAGGTTGTTTGAGTACTTTAATTATAAATTAGAAGGGGAGCTTGAAGGAGCGAGTAACAGCCGCCTGGTTGATGCCTACATAAATTTTGATTATTTCCCCGCAATCAAATTTCAGGTAGGTCAGTTCAAGGAACCATTCAGCCTGGAAAATCTTATTTCAGACAAAGACCTGCCCTTTACTGAGCGTTCTATCGCCTTTTCTCTTACACCCAGCAGAGATGTGGGATGCATGCTACATGGGAATCTTTTTAAGGGCAATCTCCAATACGGGGTAGGTATATTCAATGGAGATGGAGTGGATGCTAACAGAAGGTCACAAAAGAATGATAAAGAAATTGCAGGGCGCGTGGTGTTTAAGCCTCTCAATATTATTACTGTGCTGTCCTTCATGAAGGACCTGCAGATTGGTGGTTCTTTCTCATACCATAGGCTCGCCCCATCAGATCTCAATTTTGACATTAGGACACCTGCACGGACAACATTTTTCTCCGTTAAATCCAGGGCGAAATATTATGTTATCCAGGATATAGACAGTTTACGGCGCTTTGGTTTTGAGATGGCTTATCCATACGGGCCTTTTTTAATGATGGGTGAGTTCATCAGGAATGACTTCAAGGGTGCTGAACTTTCCAGTGTAAGTAGCTTCGATTTCAATCTCAAGGCCTGGTATGTGAGCATGATGTACATGCTGACCGGGGAACAGCCAATGATGAAAGGAGGTGTATTAGAGAGGATCAGGCCCAGGGAATGCTTCGATATAAAGGCAAAAAAGTGGGGAGCATTGGGAATTGCGCTACGATATGAACAGTTTGAAGCCGGGAAAAATGTATACGACTATCTCGTTCAGGAAGGGTATAGCGTAAGGAAAGCCAACGCTTTAACCGTGGGGCTGAACTGGTATTTAAATAATATGATCAGGCTCTCGCTCGACTATTCGAGGACGTGGTTTGCCCAGTCGCTGTTTTTAGGGACAAGTCCTGATGGATATTCATACTATGTAGATGCAGAGGACGCCTGGTTTACCCGCTTTCAGTTGGAATTTTAAATGTTAAGAAAAACATCTAAAGAAGGAGATTGATTATGAAAAAGTGTTTGCTGTTCCTCATAATGTTTTTGCTGGGCTTCGGTGTAATGGCCCAGGCAGCGTATCAACACATGGGTGAAGCGGATGCGCCAAAATTCCTTCAGGCCTACCCCCAGTGCAAGGGTACCAAACTTGATAGCTGCACCACGTGTCACAGCGGAGGAAGTTATGAAAAGAGCCCCGGAAATTGGGTTGAAGTGGGGAGCTGTCAATGGTGCCATATGACCTATGGATATGATGGGAGTGGTGATATTACAAAGACCATGAATCAGTATGGATTAGATTACCTCAATGCCGGAAGGAATGTAAATGCCTTCAAAACCATTGAACCGTTAGATTCTGATGGAGATGGTTATACCAATAAGCAGGAAATTGATGCCCTCACGTATCCTGGTGACGCCAATGATAATGCAAGCAAAACCCCTGCACCCCGCGTTACCTATTCACTTCAAGAGTTGGAAGCTCTAACCCATCATAAAGAATTCCTCCTCATGAATACAAGTCGGTCAGGTGATTATTATGCAGAATATGAGGGAGTTACCATGCTTGATCTGCTCAATGATGCAGGGATAGCAGCGGATACTACCTCGGTAACGGTTTTTGCTCCTGATGGATATTTTTATACGTATGAAATGAATGCAGGCGGTACCTACTATTATATTGATGGTACTTATCCTCAAGCTCAATTTTACTATGACGTGCAGGCTGATGCGGCTTTCGGAGGGTGGTGCGATTACTCTGCACCTTCCTGTACCGGACGTAATAACGGGGATATTATTACCGTCACTGGCGGATTAAAGCTCATCTTTGCCTACAAGAGAGATGGCGCATATTTAGAGCCGGGATACCTTGATTCACAGAACAAGCTCCAGGGGGAAGGACCATTCAGGAGTGTGCCTCCTCAGATGGTAGTAGGTCCTCCTGATCAGTTATCAACCGCAGCAAATCAGGACGTTATCTGGCCTTATGATACTAATGCAGATCATAATGCCGGGTTTTCAGCTCGTTCAGTTGTAGCGATTCGGGTAGAGCCTCTGCCTGAAGGAACTACAGATTTTGACTGGTATGAGGGCGGATGGGACTACGTTGATAACCAACAAGTGATCATCTACGGCAACATTGCAAATGGTAATGTCACAGGAAACGTGGTGAATAAAGGTACAAATCAGCCCTTAGGGGACGTAAAGATTACCTCTGACAAAGGGGATTACGTAACGTTAACGGATACGAACGGAAATTTTACCATTAACGGACTCAAGCTGGGGACATATACCCTTACAGCATCTCGTATTAACTATCAACCCGCAAGTACAACCGTAACCGTTACTCAGGGGCAAACACAGATGGTTACCTTAGCCCTAACCTCAACCTGGAACGATGTAATGAGCGTCTACAATTCCTATACAGGGGGTGAAGCGAACTGGCAGGATGTAATGAATTGTTATTTTGCTTATGCAGCACAGCAATGAGATGTAGTTTTTTGTGCTAACTATCTTGGGACCAACCCAACCCGCAGGGGGCTTGCTACTCCTTGGTAAGCCCCCTACCTCCTTGTACTAATTAAAAGAGTATAGACACCCGATCTTCGTGTGGGGGCATTACGTTCAGTAAGCCCCCCCCATCGAAATTAAACAGAGCCTCTCTTTTCTGCAAGAATACTGTCAAATCTCTCCTACGATTCCAAGGGAAAAGTAAAATAAAAAATTATCTTGACATATAGTAAAAATATGTATACTCTAATAACACTCTTATAAGAGTGTAACAAGGATTGGTAGTATTAGCCTCTTATGAGAGGTTTCCACTAAAGAGAAAGGAGGAGCTAAAATTTATGAAAGGTAATGTTACAAAATGGGTAGTTGTTTTTTTGTGTGTTCTGCTTATTCTGCCGGGATACCGTACGGTATTTGGTGCGGAGATGGAGAAGGGCGTGGCAGAGCGGATTATTGACATTCTGAAAGACAAAGGGGTGCTCAAGGAAGAGGAATACCAGGAGCTGAAAAAGATGGTGGAGAATGAAAAGGAGCAGGAAAAGAAAGTTCCGCGGGTAAGTTTTAAAAAGGGATTTTCTCTTGAAACACCTGATCAGGACTTCAAACTCAAGCTCACCGGCAGATTCCAGAGTGATTTTAAGTTCTTTGAAAAAGACAACCCGAATAATAACTCCTTTTACGTCAGGAGGGCAAGGCTGGCCATGGGCGGTACACTCTACAAGTATTTCGATTATTATATAGAGAGTGAATTCGGGCAGGGGAGTGCACGGCTGAATGACGCTTTCATGAATGTTAACTATACGCCGAAATTACAACTGCGAGTTGGTCAGTTCAAGGAGCCTTTCAGCCTTGAGGAACTGATTTCAGATAACTGGACAGATATGATTGAGAGGTCACTCGCTAACAACATCCCGCCTTCGAGAGATATCGGGGCAATGATCCATGGTGACCTCTATGCCGGGGCATTGAATTATGCCGTTAGCGTATTCAACGGCAGGAGTATAAACCAGAGTACGGATACTGATGACGACAAAGATGTGGCAGGAAGAATTATCGTTGCACCCTTCCAGATTCTTGGATTAAATGAAAACAAGCTTTTAAAAGACCTCCGTTTAGGTGCTGCCTTTACGTTCGGACATCAGGACTCAACAGTTACCGACTGGTGGAAGCAGGGGAAATTCAAGACTGAAGCCGGGACAACTTTTTTTGCACTCCGTGATACGACCACGAGCGGGAAGGAAGACTATGTTTCCCAAAATGGCAACCGACTGAGATTGGGTGCTGAACTGGGATACCAGTATGATTCGTTTTCTCTCAAGGGTGAGCTGATGAAAATGGACCTGGATGACCTGATACGCAACACGTACAGCAGTTCTCTTAAAAAGGTCGTCAGTTCTGATAAGAGGGACTTCGATATCAAAGGGGGATATATCACGGCAAGTTATTTTCTGACGGGAGAGAAGGAACCATTCAAGGGCGGCGTATATGACGCTATTACGCCGAAAAAGAAATTCGACCCCTTCCAGGGAACCTGGGGAGCATGGCAGATCGCATTCCGGTACGGCTTCTTGAGCGTTGACAGGGACCTCTTCAAATACGGATATGCCGATCCCAAAAAATACACTGACAGGGCTGACTCCTACACTGCCGGTGTAAACTGGTATCTCAATGATATGGTGAGGGTCATGGTGAACTATATCCATACCAGTTTTGATGATAAGATCCTTGTAAATGACAAGAAAATTGATAATGAAGATGTATTCATAATAAGGTTTCAGCTGGTGTGGTAATTTACTCTGCTTTGGTTTGCAGGAAATACCATGTGCCATGTAAGTGTTTAAAAATAAGAAGGGAGAATCGCTTATGGCTTACAGAGTCAGTATTACGATAGAAAAAGATGAACATGGCTATCATGCGTACTCTCCTGCACTTGAAGACAATCAGACGCAGGGTGATTCTTTGGATGAAGTAATGGAAAAAATAAAGGAACCAGTTGAGATTTACCTGGAGACGTGTAAACTGGCAGGTCTTTACATTCAGATATAGTAGACAGATACGGGAAGCCATCAAAACCGCGGCATAAGGAAGTTATGTTTTTGTTTGACAAATTTCATCGGTAACAGTATATATAACGTCAACCCGAATCACTTGCTCTACAAACTCTGGGTTCATGAGAAGTGATCGACAGGGCATAGTTCGAAAGGGCTGTGCCTCCCGTGTTTGGAAAGGGTTAGATACATGGTAAAAAAAGCCAGCACCTGATCCAAGACGGGTGCTGGCTTTTTTATAAAAAAGAGGAGGAATAGATGAAAACTTATAAAATGAACTTTCTTTTGATAGCTTTATCCCTGGTATTGTTTTTTGCCTTGCCGGGTTTTGCCCAGGAGAGACTAAAACTTGCAACCACCACCAGCACAGAAAACACGGGGCTTTTAAAAGTTCTTTTGCCTCCGTTTGAAAATAAGAATAACTGTAAGGTGGATGTGATTGCTGTCGGAACCGGCCAATCACTGAAACTCGGTGAGCAGGGTGACGTGGATGTGGTCCTGGTTCATGCCCCTGAACTGGAAGAGAAATTCGTAAAGGACGGTTACGGGATAAGCCGTCAGTATGTAATGTATAATGATTTCATTATTGTTGGACCGCCTGAAGATCCGGCTAAGATCAAAGGATTGAAAATGGCCAAGGAGGCGTTTGCGAAGATTGCTGCAACACAATCTCCTTTCGTTTCCCGGGGAGATAAATCCGGAACTCATACGAAGGAACTTGCAATCTGGAAGACAGCAGTTATTAAGCCCGAAGGAAAATGGTATATAGAATCAGGAAAAGGGATGGGTGAAGTGTTAAATATGGCCAATGAAAAGAAGGCATACACCTTATCTGACCGGGGTACGTATTTAGCTTACAAGGAAAAAACCAGTTCGATAATCCTCTGTGAGGGAGACCCTGTTCTCGGTAACCCTTATCATATCATCGGAGTAAACCCCGAAAAATTCCCCCATGTCAGAAAAGAATTAGCCGCCAAGCTGATTGAATGGGTCACTTCCAAAGAAGGACAACGGATTATCCGGGATTTTAAAGACAAGAAAGGTAATCCACTATTTATTCCAACCGCCGGACAAAAGTGGCAATAGCTTTTATCGAGATCTGTGAAAAACAGGGTTCCTCGTTGCTCAGCAACATTTTTTCGACAATTCTAAAGCTCGTTTCACTGCAAATTCGAAACTCGCTTGCGTTCAGACAGCCGAATTTGCAAACGTTCCGCTCGCTAAGAATTGTTACCGAAAAAATCTTGAATTCGCACTCAGAATCCTGGGTCCGACTTTTTCAGAGATCTCTTATCCCGAACTTGCCAACCAATATCTGCCTGAGGTAGTATAAATCCTGCCTCGGGCAGACATGCTTCATGAGATATAAACTGATATGCATTTTATTGCAGAAGGATTCAAAACCGCTCTTACCCTCATTTTTACCTTTAACCGCGATGTATTTGATATTGTCCTTTTCACCCTGAAAGTCTCATTCTGGGGCACTTTTCTCTCGACACTCTTCGGAGTGCCCATCGGTTTTCTCATCGCAATTAAGGAATTTACAGGAAAAGCGATCATTCAAACTGTATTAAATGCCCTCATGGCCCTTCCTACCGTAGTCGTAGGCCTTACGGTTTATGCCTTCATCTCGCGACAGGGCCCTCTGGGTGAATGGGGACTTCTCTTCACCCCTTCGGCCGTAATTATTGGTCAGTGGATATTAGCTACTCCCCTGATATGCGCTCTCACTATTTCAGCCACCAGGTCGGTCGATGCTAAAATTGGATTAACCGCATTAACTCTCGGTGCTAATATCATGCAGGAGTCAATTGCCATTCTCAAAGAAGCACGATTTGCCCTCCTTGCAGCCATCATAGCTGGATTCGGTCGGGTAATCGCCGAAGTAGGTGCAGCCATGATGCTCGGCGGCAACATCCGCGGTTACACCCGAACCATGACTACGGCAATTGCCCTGGAAACCAGTAAGGGCGAGTTCGGTTTTGGTCTTGCCTTGGGTTTCATCCTGATGGCAATTGCCCTTGGCATAAATTTCATTTTTACCTATTTCCAGAGACGGAAGTGAGTTGTAACATCACCATGGATAAACGATATTTTGAAGTAGAACAACTTATTCACCTCTATAACCATATTGAGGTATTGAATATTCCTTCTCTATCGTTTGATAAGGGAAAAATCTATGCCCTGGTTGGCCCGAATGGAGCGGGAAAGACTACTCTCATGCTTATCTTAAGTTTGCTTCTTAAACCAACCTCAGGCCGGGTTATATATCGAGGAAAAGAAATTATGATGGAAAATTCGAAAGAGATGAGAGGTAGAATTACCATACTCTTTCAAGATCCTGCCCTCTTTAACACGAGTGTGCAGGATAATCTAGAGTATGGTTTGAAGATCCAAAAGAAAGGAAGCAATGAAAGACACAAGAGGGCAGAGGAATGTTTAGAGATGGTTGGATTAAAGGGTTTTAATGAGCGGAGGGCACGGGAACTTTCCAGCGGAGAGGCACAGAGGGTAGCTATTGGCCGGGCTCTGGCCATCCGTCCAGAAATATTTCTCTTAGATGAACCCACTGCTAATGTGGATGAGGTGAATACGAAGATCCTGGAAGAAATTATCCAGAACCTGAGCAAAGATCAAGAGACAACCGTTATCTTTTCCACCCATAATCACAATCAAGCCTTCAGGCTGGCTGATGAAATTATAACCCTCATGGAAGGAAAAATCGTTCCCTTCACGCCAGAGAATATATTCAGAGGCAAATCAATACGGGATGGTGGAGACACCTGGTTTGATACGGGGAGGATAAAGGTCTTCATCCCCACCAAAGGAGAGGCTAAAGCAATCTACATTGACCCCAGGGATATCCTGGTATCGTTAACTCCGCTCTCTTCCAGCGCGAGGAATTGTTTTGAAGGGAATATTGAAGGGGTGAGAGCAAACGGCGATTCGGTAAAGCTTCTCGTGGATGCTGGAGAGCATCTCCGAGTACTTATTACCAAAAAATCGTTCTTTGAAATGGGCCTCAATATTGGCATGAGAGTTTATCTTACCTTCAAGAGTTCAGCAGTTCAGGTATTTTGAAATCCACGGTAGAGCCCTGTATTCAGCGCAAGCTTTTTCGCTTCGAGAAATTCATCGAGCGTTATCCGGCGGGAAATGTCAGGAAATTCGCAGGCCCGGTACACAGGGTGGTACTGCTCCATGACGTTTACATAGGAGTTGGGGGAGATTTCCTGTGCAATAAACTCCATGAGTTCCCTTGTTCCTGCAAGACCGTTGGGCATGACTAAATGCCTGATGAGGAGTCCTCTCTCAGCAATCCCTCTTTCGTTAATCTGCAGGTCACCGGTCTGGCGGTGCATCTCCTTGAGAATCTTTTTAACAACCTGCGGGTAATCGGGCGCATGGGCGTATTCCTGAGCAGCCCTATCGTCTGAGAATTTACAGTCAGGCATGTAGATGTCGATAATGCCATCGAGGATTTTGATTACCTCCAGTGATTCATAGCCTCCACAGTTGTACACCAGCGGAACGTTGAGACCCATATCAATTGCCTTCGGGAGGGCAGCGATGATCTGAGGACAATAATGTGTGGGCGTAACAAAATTTATATTATGGCATCCCTGTTTCTGGAGACCAATCATAAAAAATGCCATTTCTTCCCGGGAGGTAATCCTACCCTCTCCCAGATGGCTGATGTCATAATTCTGGCAGAATACACATTTCAGATTACAGTGGGTGAGAAAAATGGTTCCGGATCCCTTTTTCCCTACAAGGGGTGGCTCTTCCCCAAAGTGAGGGAAGACACTTGAGACCATAAGCTCAGTGCCAGCCTTGCAGAATCCCAGTTCACCATCAAACCGTTTTGCTTTGCATTCCCTGGGACAGAGGCTGCACTCCCGCATGATCTCCATAAGGCGTTTAATCCTTTCGAGAAGTTCATGCCTACTCATTTTTAGATAAGCAGGGGTAAATTCCATAAAATAATATTAAATAGTATATACGCTGCCACAGCAAAATACCTTCTGACTATTACCTTGCCTGAAATAAATTTTCAATTGAAAAATAAAGACTTGACAAGAGATTTTTAAAAGTAGTAATTAAGCAGACAGCTTAAGTTTTTAATATATAACACAATTGTAGGAGGTAGTTGATGCGGGAGGTAGTAATTGTAAGCGGAGTGAGAACAGCTGTGGGAAAATTCGGAGGATCATTGACGGACATTCCGGCCTATGAACTGGGTGCCCTGGTTATCAAAGAAGCTGTCAACAGGGCAGGGATAAAACTGGAGGAGGTAGACGAGGTAATCTTTGGAAATGTCTTAACTTCTGGTCTTGGTCAGAACCCGGCACGTCAGTCTTCAATGCGGGCCGGTATACCAAAAGAAGTCCCGGCTTTTACGATTAATAAAGTCTGTGCATCAGGTTTGAAGGCTGTTGCAGTGGCTGCTCAAACCATCAAGGCGGGAGACAATGAAATTGTAGTAGCAGGCGGGCAGGAGAATATGAGTGCTGTTCCCTACGGGATTCCTAAGGCGAGGTGGGGGTACCGGATGGGCAATGGCGAATTGATAGATCTGATGATCTATGACGGTATCTGGGAAAAGTTTAATAATTATCACATGGGAATGACTGCAGAAAACATTGCTGAAAAATATGGAATCAGCAGAAAGGAACAGGATGATTTTGCCTGTGAGAGTGAGAACAAAAGCGAAAAGGCGATCAAGGCAGGGCTCTTTAAGGAAGAGATAGTTCCGGTCATCATTCCGCAGAAAAAAGGCGATCCGAAGGTATTTGATACGGATGAGTTTCCTACCCTGGGCACCACTGCTGAAGGTCTTGCAAAACTGAAGCCGGCATTCAAGAATGGAGGGACAGTGACAGCAGGAAATGCATCCGGCATCAATGATGGGGCAGCTGCATTGGTTGTGATGTCGAAAGAGAAGGCAGAAGCCATGAAGAAGAAACCCCTCGCTGCCATCGTGTCCTATGCATCTGCTGGTGTCGATCCAGCCTATATGGGAACAGGTCCGATCCCGGCCGTAAAAAAGGCACTGGATAAGGCCGGCCTTTCGGTAAAGGACATCGATTATTGGGAGTTAAACGAAGCATTTGCATCACAGGCAATCTGCTGTGTGAAAGAACTCGGCATCGACCCCAGGAAGGTGAACCATAACGGAGGAGCAATCTCCCTTGGCCACCCTGTTGGCGCAAGCGGAGCACGCATTCTGGTAACACTCCTCTACCAGATGAAAAAGATTGATGCAAAGCTAGGAGTTGCCTCCCTCTGTATCGGAGGAGGCCAGGGACACGCTTTCGTGGTCAGGAGATGAGTGGAATTTTAAAGAAAGGTCTGATCCAGGTTTACACGGGAAATGGCAAGGGCAAGACTACTGCAGCCCTGGGTCAGGCCTTCCGGGCCTCCGGTCACGGTCTCAAGACCATCATGATACAGTTCATGAAAGGAAACAGGGATTGCGGAGAGATCAGGGCTTCAGAGCTTCTCCGTCCCTATCTCACCATAGAGCCCATGGGGCGAAACTGCCTGATTGACCGCCAGCATCCGGAGCCGGTGGATTTCGAGTATGCCCGGAAGGCGCTCGAGCTTGCCCGGAAACATCTGACCGGGAAAGAATACGACATCGTCATTCTCGACGAGGTAAACGTCGCTATCAACTACGGCCTGATCGATCTACAATCCGTTCTTGACCTGATTGACAGAAGGCCGGATGAGGTAGAACTCATCATTACCGGCAGATATGCGCCTCAGGAGATTATAGACCGGGCTGACCTGGTGACAGAGATGGTAGAACGGAAGCATTACTATCAGCGAGGAGTTCAGGAAAGGGTAGGAATAGAGAGATAAAAGAGGCCCCTCATTGATGCAGAATTTTATCGTCAAAGGTGGAATTTTTAAATGCCGAACAATCATATTATGTATCCTATTGACAGCACTAAGAAATGCCGATAAGAAAAGAGAAGCCATCAGGGAGATGGCAGGAGAAATGAGGAAACCATCGTGAAGTTTTTCCTCCAGGAGTATAAAGGGTATCTGACCGTTGTGGTCTTCATTGTCATGATGGGCCTGTTTACCATCTATGGAGACAGAGGCCTGCTTTATCTGAGCAGGTTGAACCAGGAGATCAAACGGTTGGAAACGGCGAATGAGAGTGTCAGGGAAGAAAATAAAGCGCTCAAAAAGGAGATCTTCCTGCTGAAGAATAACCGTGAGTATTTAGAGGAGACCATCCGTAAAGAGGTGGGGCTTGTCCGCAAAAATGAAGTCGTTTATCAGTTTAATAAATAGTACCGGACTAACCGGATACCATATTCAGAAAGGAAAGAGCGGGTAGAGGGATGCTGTCCACATTACTTTTTGAATCAAAAGGTGTAATCGGTATTGATATCGGAACGAGCTCTGTGAAGATTTTGGAGATCCAGGAATCAAAAAAGAACTTTTACCTTAAAAACTTTGGTATTGCCAAGGTGCCCCGCGAGACGGTAGTGAACGGGATGGTAATCAACGCCGATCCAGTTATCGAAGCTATCGGTGAAATCATTTCACGCCGGAACATTAAGACTAAGAACGTCGTCCTCTCCATTTCCGGCCATCCGGTGATTGTGAAGAAGATCGGCCTGCCCGTCATGAGCGATGAACAGCTCGAAGAGTCGATACCGTTTGAGGTCCAGCAGTACATTCCTTTCGCCCTCGAAGAGGTGAACCTTGACTTTCAGATCCTCGGTCCGAGTGAGGACAAAAGGGATCAGATGAGCGTCATGCTGGTAGCTGCCAAGAAAGCGATGATCAATGAATATCTTAACCTGATCAGCACGGCAGGCCTCAATACAGTCGTCGTGGACATTGACGTTTTTGCCTTGGAAAATATGTTTGAATTTAACTACCCCACGGAACTGGACAAG
>Ga0315282_10012277_pt1 | contig 13131 bp, 14 predicted proteins | sample YL17G07_20_MG_FD_203693 | JGI IMG/M metagenome (GOLD analysis project Ga0315282, IMG submission 203693) | Sediment microbial communities from Yellowstone Lake, YNP, Wyoming, USA - YL17G07_20 | ecosystem: Environmental > Aquatic > Freshwater > Lake > Sediment | place: USA: Wyoming | collected...
AGGCCCACTACAGCCAAGGCCGGACGCACCAGGGGTAGTATGATGTACCCAAGGATCTGAAACTCATTGGCTCCATCAATGCGCCCAGAGTCCGACAGCTCATCCGGTATGGAACGGAAGAACTGGCGCAGCAAAAAGATATAGTATGGGTTGCCAAAGAAAGCTGGCACCACCAGGGGAAGGAACGTTCCGCGCCATCCTAAGTTTTTAAAGATAATAAACAGCGGAACCATTGTCACCTGGAAAGGTATCATCATGGTTGCCAGGCAAATACCAAATAAGAGGTCTCGCCCTTTAAACCGGATGCGCGCAAATCCGTAGGCTACCAAAGCTGAAGAGACCAGAGTCCCGATGGTCGCCGGGATAGCATAAAGCCCCACCGTGTTGAATAAATACAGATTGAACGGTAGCTTCGTCCATGCCTTGAAAAAATTTTCCAGTAAGACTGGGTTAGGAATCCAGACAGGCGGGACGATGTAAATCTGAGCATCGTTTTTCACCGCTGAGATTAACATCCAATACAGCGGCAGGATAAATGATACCGCCAGGACGAACAGGGCTACATACTTGATAATCTCTACAGCCAGTTCATAAATGGAATGTTTCTTGGGCCGGACAACATCCACTACGCGACCGTTGGTAGATTGAGGGAGACCTTGTGAAGCCACAGAATTATCCTTTGTTTTAATCATTGCTGCTGCCGTAGTATACCCACCGTGCGGATGAGCGGAACAGCGCAATGGTCAGAGCAACGATTACGACAAACATCAGCCAGGCCATGGCGGAAGCCTTCCCCATGCGCAGGAAAATAAACGCATTCTGGTATAGGTACAGGGAATAAAACAAGGTCGCCCGATCGGGCCCACCCCCAGTCAACAGCCAGGGCATGGTGAAGTCCTGGAAACTGTAGATCAGCCCCATCACAAGGTTGTACAGAATAACGGGTGTGCACATTGGGATAGTAATGTTGAAATATTTCTGAAAGGCGTTTGCGCCGTCGACGGTTGCAGCTTCATATAATGTGCGCGGTACATCTTGAAGCGTGGCGAGGAATATCACCATAGTCGTACCTTGCCCCCACATATTGATCAACATGATGCTCGGTTTTGCCAGATCAGGTTTGGAAAGGAAGGGGATCACCGGAAGGCCAAACGCGGTCAGAGTGGCATTGATAGCTCCATACTGGGTATTCAACAAAAAACCCCACACCATGGCAATCACGACCGCGGGAATAATCGATGGGAGGAAAAAGACCGCCCGGAAGGCCGAACGCGCGAAAATTTTTGTATTGAGCAGTGTGGCCATTGAGAAAGCTGCCACAAGGTTGATCGGCACACCCAGGCCTACATAAAATAACGTATTGGCGACTGTGGTTCTCATATCCGGGTCGTTGGTCAGGATCTCGGAGTAATTAGACAATCCGATCCAATGTGGCGGCCGGAGTAGGTCGTAAAAAGTAAAACTATAATACAAAGAAGAAAGTAGCGGGTAAACTGTCCAGATCAGGAAGCCGATCAACCAGGGTGAGAGGAACAGCATGCCTAAAGCAAAATTACGCCGCTCACCTGTCCAGAATGGTCTCCGCTTCGAATACGTTGAATTCACTATTCACCTCGGGTAGGGTTGCCCATAGAATCAGGACAGATAAAGAGGGAATAGGTAAGAGGGGCCCCTCTTACCTATTCCAGTACGCATCATGGTTTATTTAGCAAAGCCCTGATTCTTCAACTCAGTTTCCACACGCGTCTGTAAATCGGCTGCCGCCTGTTCAGCAGTCGTCTTTCCACGGTACATGTCTTCGCGGATCTGTGGGTAGACTGTGCCGATGAAACTTGTGATCGGGCATTTTAAGGTCTTACCCCAATACGTTGCTTCTTTGTAGGATTTCAGGAAGAAATCCAGGCCCTTATAAGTGTTCGGATCCACCGTATCCAGATAAGCGGTCCGGGCGGGTAACCAGCCTACAGTTTTAAAATTCACATCGCAGGGGGTTTTGGTGGTGAGCCATTCAGAAATTTTATACATCAGCTCATTATGCTTGGCGCCCTTGAAGATGATGACGATGTGGCCTCCACCACCCTGAGCCTTGGTCCCCTTCTTGCTGGCAGGTACCGGGATCCAACTGGCGGTGTTGACTGCCGAAAGATCCGGGCTGATTCCATGAATCTCGCCCGGCTCCCAGTAACCGTCCTCCATAGAAGCGAGCGTACTTGAATAATAAGCGCCGCCCCAACTGCCCTGGCCCGTGACATTGTAGAACGCCGTTAATTTGTCCATGCCCACCAGGTCGACGAACTTCTTAGATGTATTCAAGTAGTCGATCACGCTATCGTTGTTAAAGTTGAACTTGGTGGTATTTTCATCGTACCAGTCAAAACCCCAGGAGGTCGAGACATCCCAGGCAGATGATCCCCATATCGTCTGGCCCATGAAGTCGGTCGGGTTATAACCGATGATTTTTACATTGCCGGAATTATCGAATTTGGTAATGGCTTTGTGCCACACGTACAAATCGTCCCAGGTTTCCGGCGGTGTACTCGGATCCAGGCCGGCATCCTTGACCAATTTTTCGTTGTACGTTAACCCTTGCTGGACGAAGCACTCGATCGCCGGGACTCCGTACTGTTTGCCCAAGTATGATCCAACATTCCATTGTGCGTCAAGGAAATCTGCTTTTTTGACGACCTTACTGGCATCGATATATGCATCTATAGGGACCAGGACATCCCGTGCCATATAGTCGATATAATTGACATTGGAAGCGCCATCTGGGGGTGTTCCGCCAGCGACAGCGGTCAACACCGAATCTTCCGTAACACCGGGCTTCAGCTCAACCTTTTGCCCGCCTACCAGTTGCTTATATTCATCCGTTTGCACAAGGGTATCCCAACATTTTCCGTAAGTTTCTTGTGGCCATGCCACCCAAAACTCAAGAGTCTCGGCGCTGGAGCCGGCCGGAGGAACAGCTGTGGGAGCAGGTGCGGTAGCCGCAACTTGCTGGCTAGCAGTGGTTGGAGTAGTCGCAACCGCGGAAGTGGCAACAACTTTTGGCGCACAGGCGGCCAGCAAACTGCCGGCGGCGACGAAAGAGGCGCCCTTCAAAAAATCACGACGAGTGAGCTTCTTGACCATTTTTTCTCCTTCTGAATCGAACTGGTGAAAACGTTAGTTGGTGAATGATTGAAAGGATTTGGAATGGATAGATTCGATTTCGCCTCCTTTTCTTGACAGGGTTGAGCTCAGTTTTCGGCGATGATGACCCGGATTCCCAATCCTTCCAGGCGAGCGAGGAACTGGGCATCCGCCCCGGCATCGGTAACCAGGGTGGTCATGCGGGTGACCGGGGCGATAAAGGCAGCCGCCAGGGTGTTCAGCTTGGAATGGTCCGCCAGGACGATCAACTCGGGAGCCATATCAAAGACTTTACGGGCGGTGGCGACTTCCGGCAAATGATCGGTGGTCAGGCCGCCCTCAATGCTGATGGCTTGCATGCCCATGAAAATTTTTTCGACACGCATTTCCGGCAAGGTCAGCTCGACAATGTGCCCCAGCAGAGACAACTCGTCTGAACGCACTACCCCGCCGGTCACCACGGTGGTAATATTTTCGTTGGCTAAGGCCAGGTCGGCGGCAATGTTGAGGGCATTCGTGACCACGGTCAACTGTTTGCGCCCAACCAGGTGGCGGGCCAGGTAAGCCGTAGTGCTGCCCGACCCGATGAAGATCGAATCGCCATCGCAGACCAGTTCGGAAGCCTGGCAGGCAATGGCTTCTTTTTCTTGCTGTCCAAGCGCCATGCGATGCACCACCGGCGGCTCGGGGGGAGCAGGGTTGACCAGGATAGCGCCGCGATGGGCGCGCCGCAGCATGCCGCTGGAGGCCAGTTCCTGCAGGTCGCGGCGAATGGTAACTTCACTGGTGCCAAAGCGGCGACTTAAATCTTGAACACCGACCTTCTTGTTCTCCTGAAGGGCCTCCAGGATCAGTCGTTGGCGTTCTTCTTTCAACAGACTATTCAATTGCACCTCGCATAAATGGAGAAAAACAAGCGGCTACGTTTTGATAATATCACTAGCAAACACGAATGTCAACTTGTATAATCAAATTTGTGCAAAAGAAACACGCAAACGTTCAATTGATCAAGCCAAAGCGAATAATAGGTATAATGTTAATCAAAGAACAACTTAATTATACGAGGATTCTTTGAATAATTACAAAAAATTCGACGTACTGACTCTCGGCGACCTGTGCGTGGACTTGATCGTCACCGGTGAGGATGTGACCCCGCGCTTTGGGCAGGTCGAAAAACTGGTCGGGGATTACACCCTGGAGATGGGCGGCTCGTGCAGTATCTTTGCCTGCCAGTCGGCGCGCCTGGGCTTGCGCACCGCCATCCTGGGTCGGGTGGGCGACGACAGCTTTGGACGGCTGGTCGTACACCGCCTGGAAGAGTGCGGCGTGGATACCCGCTATGTGACCATCGACCCACAGGTGAAGACCGGCCTGGGGATCGCCCTGTGCCAGGACAACGACCGCGCCATCTTGACTTACATGGGCACGATCAACGTGCTGCGGCCGGGAGACGTGACCGACGAACTGCTGTCTGAGGCGCGCCACCTGCACCACGGTTCCTATTACCTGCATACCGGGTTGCTGCCGGGCATCCCCGCAATTTTCCGGCGTGCCAGGCGACTCGGTCTGAGCACTTCGCTGGATACCAACTGGGACCCTCAGGAAGTATGGGACGCCAACCTGGCCGAGGTGCTGCCCAATACGGACATTTTGATGCCCAACGAGCAGGAGGCGCGCTTCATCAGCCACCGCAGCAGCCTGGCCAAGAGCCTGGCTCGCTTTCACGAGCAGGGGGTGCGCCTGGTGACGGTCAAGCTGGGCGCCCAGGGGGCGCTGGTGGATGACGGCCAGGCGACCCTGCGGCGCAAGGTGGCTCCGGTCAGCGGGGGCGATTCGATTGGGGCAGGCGACAGCTTCGACGCCGGTTTCCTGGCCGGCTGGCTGCGCGGCCTGCCGCTGGAGCGCTGCCTGGAGCTGGCCTGCGCATGTGGCAGTTCCGTCGCCGCCAAGGTAGGGGGGTTGGCGGGGCAGTTAGGGATTGAAGATTTTAGATTTCTGATTGCTGATTGCTGATTGAAGAATTTGGTTCGAAGCGGCCGTTGATATAAGCAATCCGGCCGGGGGGTAAATGTGAGGCTGTTTTTCCCAACACTTTGAGCGGGTTGTCGCGGCCAACTTGCCACAAGGCGGATTCATCGAACAGGCTGAGGCCGGCCAGGACGTTCATACAGTCGAGCAGGGTGGCCGAGCTGCCGGCCAGGCTGTCGCTTTCCAGGTTGCGCAGGCGCCCAGAAGGCTCCAGCAGGCCGCGCGTGCCGAAGAAAGTATATTCTCCCGGCGGGCAGCCGGCGGCTGGGGAGGAGTCCGAGGTGATGATCACCCGCCCAGGGCCTTTGGCGGCCAGGGCTACCGCGACCAGCTCGGCGGGCAGATGGTGGCCATCCGTGATCAGCATGGCTGACAACTCCGGCGCGGCAAGCTGCGGCCAGAGTGGGTTGTGGTGGCGGTGGATAAAGTTCGGGCAGCCGTTGCCCAGGTGGGTCGAAAGGCTCGCCCCGGCGTCTATAGCCGCCCGGATGGCGGCTGCATTCGCCAACGTATGCCCGATTGAGACGGTTACCTCACGCCCGCAGGCGTGTCGAATCAGCTCCAACGCCCCAGGCAGCTCGGGAGCCAGGGTCAGCAGGGCGATCTGCCCGCCGGCCAGTGCGTACAGTTCGTCGAAGAGGGTAACAGAGGGACCCCGGACGTGCTGGCGCGGGTGCGCCCCGACTGCCCCTTCTTCGGGGGAGATAAAAGGCCCCTCCAGGTGGATACCGGCAAGCAGGCTGCCCTGTCCTGCGCCGGGCAGCGGCTGATTCTGGATGGCCTCTGCCAGCACCGGCAGCGCCTGGCGATAGATTTCCATGGATGAACTGATCACCGTCGGGCAAAAGGCCAGCGTACCGTGCTGGTAGAGCACCCGAGCGGTCATCTCCACCTCAGAGAGAGTCAGGCCGGGGCTGGAGAAATCTATCCCGGCGTAGCCATTCACCTGCAAATCTACAAAACCTGAAAGAGCCATCTTTGCTATCCTTGGAGATGCGCCAGAAGACCTGGTTAGAAATTTTTTGGTCCTAATAATTCACCACTTTCATGGCCAATAAGGTACCCCAAGTATAACGTCAAGTGTGTCCCAACGACCTTGCCGACGACTGCGGAAGAAACCCTTCCGCGGCAAGGGACGGAGCGCAAGGGGGCTGATCATATCGCACCGGATTTTGAAATCCAGGCCGCTAGCGGATCGATCCTGCGGCTGTCCAGCCTGGTGCTGGCTGGCGAGCCAACCGCCAGCCTGGACACTGGGCGCGCCTTCCAGGCTGTCGAGGCTTTCGACAACCTGATCCACGAAAACCAGCGCACCAGCATCATGGTCACGCACGACCTGCGCATGGTCAGATATGTGGGCAGGGTTCTCCATATGCGCGACGACAAACTGGTCAAAGTTATCCAAGACTCGGCAGAAAGCCAGGCTCTGGCACGCGACGAAATTAATTAACTATTCCTGCTAACTTCCTTATTCCGCATGATCTCCACTGCGAAACGCATGAACATCTCTTGATGCGCGATCCCTAATTCGGTATCGGCAAATCCCCCCATATGACCCGTTTCGAACCAGTGCACGGTAATATCTTTACCCAACTCTTTCATCTTCTGTTCGTACATTTCCACTGGCCGGGCCGGAGTGCGCGTATCATTGCGTCCCTGAATGACCAACACGGGTGCATTCACGGCAGATGCATAGGTGATGGGTGAGCTTTTTTGATAGCGCTCGGGCTGGTCAGCCGGGGTCCCCCCCAAGAGCGCTTCCTGATAAGCCCGAAGCGTATCAGCAGTATCCTCCCACTGGATGCTCCAATCGGCGATGGCGATACCCGCCATCCCACCTGCCCATAAGTCGGGGCGCTTTCCCAGTCCCAGCAGAGTCAGGTAACCGCCATACGACCAGCCGGTAATGAAAACGGCATCTGGTCTGACGATGCTCTCTTCGACCAGAAAATTGTACGCTGCAGCCATATCTTCAACTTCCCAATGGCCCAGGTCGTGCCAGATTGACTGCTCGAACTGGCGTCCGAATGTGACTGAACCGTGATAATTGATCGTCAGAAAAGCAAAGCCATGCTCGACCCAGGCTTGTGCGTTTGGGCTGAAACTGTATGTCACCACCGCCGTAGGGCCACCATGTGTCTCCAGGATGGCGGGAAAGGGACCTTCGCCCTCGGGCAAACACAACCAGCCCTGGATCTTCTGTCCATCCGTGGACATGAATCTGACTGATGTCATCGGTTTGCCGGCAGGTGCATTCCCTGGCGCCAATACTGTGCACAAGATAGCGCCGCTTTGCTCATCAATTTCAACTAGGCGGGAATTATGCGACGCATCTCCCCACAAGGCTAACAGGCAGCGGTTGTCAGGGGTGAAGAGCAGGCGGAAGTCACCCGGCGGGTTGTTGAGCCTGTGCGTCTTCGCATTCGCCAAATGATAGATATAGACTGATTCGACCGCCTGGTCCACCGTCACGACAACTACCCGTTCACCATCGGGTGACCAATCTTGAGCTTCTTGTGCGCCAGGAATTCCAAGATCCAGGTCAGAACGCTCATTTGTAAGTGGGTTCCAAATCAGCAGGCGTTCGATGCCGCTCCGGTTGGTTGTTGCCAGCAGGCGTGCGTCACCAAGCAGCGGTGAGAATTTTTGCAGTACCAGGCTGGTGCTATCACCATCCCACAATTCATTAATGCGTTCCCTGGTTTCAACATTGAACGCTAAAAGTGAAAATTCAGCCTTTCCGCTATGTTCACTCGACATGATGATCGCCAGTTTGCCATCCGCCGAAAAAAATGGACCAAAACCAATACTTTTCATCTCATAAAGAGAATAAGGCTTACTCAGACCGCCATCAGGCGTTACATCGACTGCATAAACGGTGAAACCTTGCGGATTAGCCGTAGTGAAGCCCAGGCGATTGCCGGAACGGCTGAAGGAGAAGTTATTTGAAGAATAAGGCGGCATCCCCGGTGTAATATCTTCAGGATCGCTGCCCTCATAGGAAATCCTCACATAATGGCCTATCTCGTTGCCATGTTCGTCCTTCAGGTAATATGCCCAATGGCCATCTGGCGAAAGTTCCAGAAAAGAATTTTGACCTCCAGCAGTATGGGTTAGCTGGGTCAATGTGCCAGAAGGTATATCCCAGGCATGGAACTGGAGGGTGCCTGACAGGTTTGTCCAAACCAATCCCCGCTCGGCTGCCAAGGGTGCAATAACTGCAGAGAAAATCGATGGGGCACGATAACGCTTTTTCCAAATCGCGTCAGGAGAAGTATCGACAGGGTGTACCATAATCTTATCTCCTTTCCCCATAAAAAGTTTTTTCGCGGGTGAAGCCTGTTCTGGGGAGAATTATACTTTATATACGGCTCCAGACACTCCTGGCAGGCGAACGATCCACTTGCCCTCAACGCATTCCAAACTTTTCGCCTGGCCATACAGGATGTTCGCTTTTTCCTTCACCGTATGGTCTGGTAAAACGGTTTGGGTCGGCTGGCTTGACGGGTTGATCGCTACCAGGATGGTTTCTTCCGGGGAAGTCCGTTGATAAATAAACGGGTACTTGCCTGCTTCAGCATACACTACTTCGAAAGCCCCGCTGGCGCACAAAGCCGGGTGCTGCTTGCGCAGCTCCACCAATCTGCGCACCTGGTTGAGTAGGGAGGTCGGATCAGCCTCCTGCTCAGCCACGGTCGGGCGGCCGGGCTGCCCATCCACCGGCAGGTAGAGCCTTTCTGTCGGCGCATGTGAAAAGCCGGCGTTAGCCGACTTGTCCCACTGCATTGGCGTGCGCACGCCGGTACGTTGATAACCGCCTTCTACTGAAACCAACCCGTGCAGCGCCCGCATGCCAATCTCATCGCCGTAATAGATATACGGCACGCCCGGCATGCTCATCAAGAACAGGTAAATCAATTCCATATCCCGGGCATTGCGGCCCTCGCTGAGGCGCGGGAAGGTATCGTGGTTGCCGGTTGGCATACTGATAAAGCCAATCTCGCAAGTGTCCAGGTACATCGGCAAATATTCATCCAGGAAAGCCCGGATATTGCCGTGCCCGGCCGGGTCAAAGAAGCTGAAACCATAGCGGTCCCCCCTTGACCAGGGTTTGCGCCACAAGGAAGCAAAACCTCTCAGATTGAAAGTCAACGTAAAATCCATATCAAAACCGGCCGGGAGTGCTACGGTTGGATTGCTCCATTCGGATACCATCACCGCTTCGGGATATTCTTCATCCAGCCAGTCAGTAATTTCTTTCCACACCTCGCCGGTTTCCTTGCCGGTTGGGTCATTCTTGACCAGCGAGCCGGCCATGTCCACCCGGAAACCGCTGGCGCCCTGATCGAGCCAGAATTTCATGATCTTTTTCACCTCGCGCCGCACTGCCTGAGGGCCCGGCGCGCTGACTGGCTGCTGCCAGGGGTAATGTGGATCGGGGTTGCAGAAGCCGAAGTTCAAGGCGGGCTGCATGTAAAAGAAATTGGTAATGTAACCGCCATCTCGTTCGGCGAAAGCCCGCACCGCTTGCATCCCAGGCGGGGGCGGTGCCCAGACGCTGTCGGTCCAGATGAACCAGTCGCTGTACTCATTACGGGCGTGTTTGCAGGACTGCTTGAACCACTCATTTTCGATAGAGGTGTGTCCCACCACCAGGTCGAGCAGCACGCGCAGGCCCCGCTTGCGAGCTTCCTCGAAGAAGGTGCACAAATCTTGATTGGTGCCGTAGCGTTCGGCCACCTTGTAATAATCGCGGATATCGTACCCCGCATCGCCAAAGGGTGAATCGAAGCATGGATTCAGCCAGATGGCATTGACTCCCAGGGATTGGATGTAATCCAGTTTTTGGATCAGGCCGGGGATATCGCCAATCCCATCACCGTTTGAATCGTAAAAAGTCTGGGGATAGATTTCGTAGAAAACGGCTTTTTCCAACCAGGAAGGATGGGATGCTGCTGTCATTTGGTTATCCTCTTATCAGATAGAGTTTGGATCTTGCGCCTGCCTTCGAGCGAGGCAGTTGAAATTGAACCGGCCAGGGTAGGCGGAAAACGCGGCTGCCTGTGGAATTCTACCTGATGCCAGATGACCTGTCAACGCGCCTCCACCCACAACGTCCCGGAGGGCCTGGTCGCTACGTCCGGCCTGATCGACCATGTTTTTCAAATGTCGAAAAACCATTACTCCTTGTTCTTCGAGTTCTGGATTCAGGCCATGCGCCACCCGGAAATCTGGCAGACCGCCATCGCCCCCTACCATCGTTTTCAAACCTGGTTGGCTGCCATTCTACAAAGCGGTGTCAATGAAGGCTCGCTCGACTCATCTGTCTCTCCGGATGGCAGCTCCCGGATTTTGATCGCCATGGTGCTGGGCTTATTACTCCAGGCCTTCTTCGACCCTAATGGGGCTGCCTGGGGAAATGTAACTGAATCCGGTATCAAAACCCTGATAACCGGATTTTCACGGAAGCCGCTATGATTCTGGTAACCGGCGCAACCGGGCGCCTGGGAAACGTTCTGGTGCGTGAGCTGTTGGCGCGTGTTAAAAAAGTGCACACATGTGGGTACGAAAACCGCGCCCGGGTCAAGGCCTCTTTGAGAATATAATATGATCTAATTATTTAGTCAGAAAGATAGGCCATGAACCACCGAGAACGATTTGCCTTAACAATGCAGCACCAAGCTCCCGACCGCGTCCCAATCGACATAGGCGCAACTTCTTTAACCGGGATGCGCCCAGAATGCCAGCAGCGCTTACGCGATTTGCTCGGTTTTCACGGCCAGCCTGTCGCCGCCAATAACGGCATTGATGAACGCATCTTGCGTTGGGCCGGCACCGATTTTCGCTCAGTGGGCGGGATTGTCTCTTTACCCAACCGAGAATTTCAGATGGGCGGGACAGCCTCCATAGACTGTTGGGGTATCCGCCGTGAGCCAATCGATGGGGAATACCAGATCACCCGCTATCCCCTCCAAAATGCCACCATCGAAGACTTACGCGCCTATCCCTGGCCGGAAGCGCTCCTCGATGAAACCCTGTTAGCGCAATGGGAAACCCAGGTCAAAGAACTGAAACAGGCCAACGAATATGTCATAATGCCGAACACCCGGTTTTTGGTATTCTTGAACTGGGATGTTGGATGTGCGGCTACGATGATTTTCTTATGAGACTGGCAGTTGACCTCGATTTCGTGCGTACCTTCTTCGATATCATCTTCAATATTCAGATGAAGGTGATTGAACAGTATTATTCGGTGCTTGGCCCATATATCGATTTGACCACCAGCGGAGACGATTTTGGGATGCAGACCGGGCCATTAATTTCGCCGCGTACCTTCAATAAGGTCATCGCTCCCTATTTCAAAGCCCGTATTCAACGCACCAAGCAATTGGGGCAATGCTATTATTGGCATCATTCTTGCGGATCGGTCTATGCATTGCTGGAACACCTGTTGGAGTGTGGCGTTGATATTCTCAATCCGGTTCAAACCTCAGCCGCCAGGATGGATCCCCACAATTTGAAAGATGCCTTCGGCGAGAAAATTGTTTTCTGGGGCGGGGTGGATGTGCAACAGTTCCTGCCAAAAGCCAGCCCCGAACAAGTTCGCCATCGCATCCAGGAACTCAGCCAGATCTTTGGCAGCGGGGGCGGTTATGTCATGGCTCCTGCCCACGAAATGCAAAAGGATATCCCCCCCGAAAATATCGTTGCCTGGGTTGAGACGATCAGGTGATGCGTGGAAGAACCCAGATTTTGGGGATCCATCGATCACGGTAATTCCCAATGACCCTTTTCTTCGCCCGGATCATTTCATACTATAATATCCATGCATAAATGACCATTGGCTTCCTTTTCAACGTCCAGCAGTTCAGCACTGAGGACGGGCCGGGTATCCGCACCACGGCCTTCCTCAAAGGCTGCCCGCTGCGCTGCGCCTGGTGTCACAATCCGGAAGGCATGCAGGCCTTCCCCGACCTGGTTTGGTACAACACGCGCTGCATTGCTGCTCGCGACTGCCTTCGCGCTTGCCCAGAGGATGCCCTGGAATTGACGGCGGCGGGGATGAAAATCGATCGCCAGCGCTGCACCCTGTGCGGCAAATGCGAACAGGCCTGCCCAGCGGCCGCCTTCGAGACCATCGGCCGCGCTTGGACCACCGGCGAACTGTTGGCGCTGCTGCTCAAGGACCAGGTCTTCTACGAAACTTCGCAGGGCGGGGTCACCTTCAGCGGTGGCGAGCCAATGCAGCAGGTCGATTTCCTGGCCGAAATCCTGCCACAGTGCAAAAGCAGCGGCCTGCACGTGGCTCTGGATACCTGCGGCATGGCTGCCTGGGAAAAGTATGAAAAAGTGCTGCCCTTCGTCGATCTTGTGCTGTATGATCTAAAAATCTTCGACCCGCTCCGTCACCGGGCAGTCACCGGCTCTTCGAACGAGCACATCCTGCAAAATGTCCGCCGGATTGCCCATAGCGGAATACCTATCTGGATCCGCACCCCCATCATCCCAGGTTATACAGACGATGCGGATAACATTGCAGCCATCGGCCGCTTCGTGAGCGAAGGGTTGACGGGCGTTCAGCGTTGGGACCTTCTCGCTTATACGAAAATGGCCTCGCCTAAGTACCAGCGCCTCGGTCGCGCCTATCCGTTGGAAAATAAGCCCCTGCTCCTGCGCAGCCAGATGGAAGCCCTCCACCAGGAAGCCATCCGCTATGTGCCGGAGGCGCATTGGTCAGGCGCCACCCGCTAGGTTTCTTTTGTTTCTCTGCGATCAGTTATTCAGGAGGGAATGCACTATGAGACGGTTATCTGTGTTTTCGCTCGGCCTGATCCTGGCAATCATCCTGGTTGTGCTCTATGCGCGCCTTTCTTACTCGCAGAAGCGCACCATCCTCCACCTGCTGCGCCAGGCGTCCTACCTGCCAGCGCGCTATTTTGTATAGGAAGGTGAAAGATGACCGACTACGAT
>Ga0315282_10012278_pt1 | contig 13130 bp, 2 predicted proteins | sample YL17G07_20_MG_FD_203693 | JGI IMG/M metagenome (GOLD analysis project Ga0315282, IMG submission 203693) | Sediment microbial communities from Yellowstone Lake, YNP, Wyoming, USA - YL17G07_20 | ecosystem: Environmental > Aquatic > Freshwater > Lake > Sediment | place: USA: Wyoming | collected...
CAACCGGCATGCGCAACCGGCAGAGGCAGACCGGGCAGCGCGCATTCTGATCGAACACCGCCCAGCGGATTACGCCGCAGCCCAGCAGCAACAACGCCCACTCAAACGCAATGCGGGTGCCGGAGAAACCGGCCACCTCGTCTCTCAGCCGGACAGCCCCGCCGGTGACCAGCACCCAGATGGTGAGTAGGATGAGAAGGCCCGCGCCGGCCTTCATCAACAGGAAAACCCAGGTGCGCGCCGCGATCAAAAACCGCTCGGTTGCGGAACCGTCGGAGCGCCACAGGGCGTAAACATAACTGATGCCGATGCAGCCCACGACGGTCAGACCCAGGATCGTCAGATACAGCGCCGTCCGGGCATCCGTGTACAGGTAGTCCTGCAGCGAGCGGAGCGGCATGAGGCGCGCCCGGCCGCTCAGGCGCTTCTCAATGTCCAGGACTTCAGCCCGTGCCCGGCGCACGCCGGCCTCGGGCCGCACGCGGGCCACCGTCGAGACGAAATAGTTGGGACGCGAGGGGAGCAGCACCCAGAACTGGACCCCGCGGGAGAGAAACCAGAACCCCGGCGGCATGACCGCCCGGATCGAATATTCCTTGCCGTCGAGGGTGAGCGTTCGGCCGACGATGTCCGGCGCGGCGCCGAAGTAGCGGCGCCGGAACGCGTCGCTGAGCACCACGCGGCGCTCGCCGGCGCCCGGCTGCGGTTCGGCCTCTTCGGAGAAAACGCGGCCCAGCGCCGGCCGGACGCCGAGAACCGCAAAAAACTCCCGCGAAACCCGGCTCCCCTGCACCGTCTCGACGGTTTCCCCGGTCGAAGGCACATCGAATTTCTGCCAGTGAAATCCCGCCAGCGCTTCCAGTGCGCGGTTCTCGCGCTGCCATTCCACCAGGCTGAACGAGCCGCGGCCTTCCGGGACAGGGTCGACGGGCTGGTAGGCGATCCGCTGGAAGCAGATCAGCAGGCCGGCGGGATCGCGGTAGGGCAGCGGCCGCCTGAGGGTGTCGCGCACGAACGGAACCGTGACGGCCGCCGTGGCGGCTACCACCAGCGTAAACGTCGCCAGGATGCGGAGGAATGGCGTGCGTGGGACCATAGGAAAGGCAGCCACAGCATTATGACACCGCCGGCCGGCCCTGGTTCCACCGAACTTCAGACCTGAGACTTGAGACCTGAGACCGTGGGCTCGCGGACGCCTTTCGGTCTCAGGTCCCAAGTCTCAGGTCCCAGGTCCCAGGTCTACGGTCCAAGGTCCCAGGTCCCAGGTCCCAGGTCTCGGGTCCCAAGTCTCGGGTCCCAAGTCTCAGGCCCCAGGTCTCGGGTCCCAAGTCGCAGGTCCCAGGTCTCGGGTCCCAAGTCTCAGGCCCCAGGTCTCAGGTCCCAGGTCCGGTTTGGCGGCCGCGCTGCGCCGGGCGCGCGCCGGGGGGGCTTGCTTCCGGCGCAGCGACCGTGCCTGTGCCGTCAAGCAACACCGCGCGGAAGGCCTTTTCGCCGGCGGTCCCAGCGAACTCACGCGGCGGATGTCCTTCACTTTTCGCGGCTCGACGATCTCCGCACTTGCTTAACTTGCAATTCCGGATCAATCTGTCCATAATAATCTCGCCGACCTCGGCTTCGGTTGGGAGATTAATGACAAATGAGTGACTAATAAAAAGCCCTTGCAATCGAAAACCCCGAGAGTTAGAATCGGCCGGATTTCTATTTCATCATTCCGTACAGTTAATCAAGGGCGGTGGGGCTGTGGCTTCGTTCAAATTCACGAAGCTCCGCTCGGGCGTTTATAAGGTCGTCCCGGACGCGCCCCTGGAGCCCGGCGAGTCCTGCTTCCTAACCTCGGCCGGCTTCGGGACGTTTGCTGCCGGAGCCGCCAGCGCCAGCCGCCTGTTCGACTTCGGCATCATTCCCGCCCAATAACGCCTTGAGTTCGCCAGTGGCGGGAGGAGCCCCGCAGGATGGGCAGGGCCAGCGACGGGCCACGGACGGTGCCGCGCCGCCGCCTCGGAAATTCCCAGCCGGGGGGAGCACGAAAGACCATGTCTGTCTCGCTCTTCCGCTTTTCCTGAGCCGGGCCGGCCACGCCGTGGCACGCAGGATGGAAACTGAGGCAAGGTAGGGAGTGAAAAAAATGAGGCGACACAGTTCATCGTTAAAGAGTCCGAGGTTGGCCACGTTTTCCACTGCCATTTGGGCGCTGGCGCCGCTGTTGTTTACGGCTGCAGTTATGTGCCAGGCGCAACCGGCGCTTAGGTCCGCCACGACCGCTTCCACCGCTGTCGGACAAGAAGTGCTCACCTCAGCAGGTACCGGTGGCCAAGGAGACAGGATACGATCCATCGCGCGATTGAGCGCCTCCACGGGCTGGGTGCTTGTCGGTCAGAAATTACTATGGACAACTGCAGCAGGAGACCAATGGACCGATGTCACGCCGCCCAGCACAGTCACGGAAGCAATCGACGGGGTGTTCTTCCTGGATGAGACGACCGGCTGGGCAATGTTGCGTGAATCGGGTGTCAGCAAGCCGAACCTGCAGGTTGCACGTACCGCGGATGCCGGCAAGACCTGGACACTAAACGCATTTTCTGCGATAGACGACGATGACCTGACGATCTATGCCGGGTCGGCCTCGCTGAATTTCGCGGATCGCCAGCATGGCTGGGCCATGCTACGTCTCGCGTCCAGTTCCAATTTCAGCCGCGGTCTTCTGTACAGCACTGGCGATGGTGGCCAGAGCTGGACGCCCCTTCCCCGCCCGCCAATCGGCGACCCCGTTCGCTTCATTACACCAACGGACGGCTGGCTGGCCGGAGGTCCCGCTGGCAATCAACTGTTCGTTACCCGAGACGGCGGTCTAACATGGCAAACGGTTCACATTTCTGAACCTGCTACGGTCGCCGGCCTACCAACGCGCAACGTCGACCTCCCATCGTTTATCGATGGTCGCAATGGTGCTCTCTCGATCGCATATGGAAATGATGAGAGCTCTTTCGTCGTTCTGTATAAGACAGACGATGGTGGGAGGACATGGGGCTCCGGCTCCGTCGAGACGTTGCTCGGCATGCAAGCAGTTCCGCTGGCGGTTGTTGATGGCTCGGTCGTTCGTGCCTTCAAGCGCGGGGCGAAGCTCACCATATCGGGGCATGGTGTCACGACAGAAAGCCGCGATCCCATCGCCGTAGACGCGCAGGTGGTTCGTATAGATTTCCTCGACCGGCTCAGAGGGTGGCTGTTAGTAACGTCCGGACGATGTAGGCAATCGAAGCAGGATTGTGAGCAGACAACCCGGCTGCTGAGGACCGACGACGGGGGCGCGACGCTGATTGACATCACACCGGTGTTTGAGCCCGGTTCGGGTCCGATACCTTTTTTCGGGTCGGCGCCTGCCCTTGCAAGAGCGGGCGCAGCAAACAGCGGAGCTAGCAGTTCGGAGCAAGCATTCCCTTCCAGTGCCCAGACGATCATAACCATCCAAAATAGAGAGGGGTTCGATAAATGCGAAATTCCGACCGTGAGCCAAATGCAGGACTGGTGGATCAACAGCCCCTATCGTGCGGTTGCCTTCTATATTGGTGGTGCCCATCGTTCCTGCGCCAACACAGCATTGAATGCAACCTGGGTGAGTAGCATTGCCGCTATGGGGTGGGGTCTTATACCGATCTGGGTTGGCGCGCAGGCGCCGAACAACGGTTTTGCTTCCCCTGTAGTCAGTACCGTTCTTTCAACTGCCGAACAACAAGGCAAAGATGAGGCGGCCAGCGCTTCCGACCGGGCTGCAGTTCTGGGTCTCTCCTCTCCAACCATCATTTACTACGATATGGAGGCATATACCCGGAGCAACCTGACGTACCGCAATGCGGTACAGGCGTTTGTAAATGGCTGGGTCCAAGGAATGCACGCAAGGGGGAACAACGCAGGGGTGTACAGTAGCCATCCGGAATTCCAGGACTGGACGCCTACGTACCTCGCTAATGTACCCGATGCGATCTGGTTTGCTTGGTTCTTCCAGAACGGTGTGGCTTGCGGAACTACTTGCCATACTGTCTTCGGCGTGTCCGATATAAATGACGGTCTTTGGGTGAATCACCAGAGAATTCGACAGACGTCTTCTACGATTGACAGATGTTGGGGCTCCGTTTGCTTCACAGGAAATGGGGGCATTGATGAAGATTGGGTAGATGGTCCAGTTGCAACCGTTGGGGGTAGCGGTGGAGACACGATTCCACCTACGATCAGCTTGTTTACTGTGACCCCCAACAGCGTAACCCTCGGCAGCTCATTCTCGATTCAAGTCACAGCAAGCGATTCGGGCGGCTCCGGATTAAGTCAAATTCAGTTGTGGCGTGCCCCGGACTCTGGCGGGAGTCCTGGGACGTGGGGCCAGATCACGTATACGACGCTGAGCGGCAACGGCCCGACGACCGTCTCATTTTCAAACGCGCCGCCTGCTGCCGGAGTGTACTGGTACGGCACTCACGTGCTCGATGCTGTTGGCCATCAGACTAACGAACCGGGTGGCCCTGTTAGTCGGACCGTTACGCCCCCGGACACGACCGCGCCGACCCTGACGATCAGCAGTCCGAGCAACGGGGCGACGGTGACGACGAGCCCGATCACGGTGTCGGGCACGGCGACCGACTCAGGCCGCGGGAACAACGGAATCTCGTCGGTGACGGTGAACGGGGCATCGGCAACCGGCGGGTCGGCCACCGGTTCAAACACGGCAAACTGGAGCGCGTCAATCAATCTGAGCCAGGGTTCAAACACGATTACGGTGGTGGCCAAGGATGCCAGCCCGAACCAGAACTCCGCGACCCAGACGATCACCGTCACTTACACGCCGTCCTGCACTGACCCGTACGAGCCGAACGATTCCTCTACCGCCGCTTACGGACCATTGGCGTCGGGCAACAGTTACAGCGGCAAGATTTGCACGACCACGGACGTCGATTGGTTCAAGGTCAGCATCACGACCCCCGGTACGGTGTCGTTTTCTCTTACCGTGCCGGCAGGCAAGGACTACGACCTGGAACTTTATGGACCATCGGCAACGTGGGTGGCAGGCTCGTATAATCCGGCGGGCCAGAGCGAATCGATCCCCTACCCGGCATCCACGCTCGGGACATATTACGTGCGCGTGTACCCCTACCAACAGGCGTCCTTTGACACAACGAACTCTTTCACTTTGTCCTACACTTTCACCCCCTCCGACACCGACCCGCCGAGCCTGACGATCAGCAGCCCGAGCAACGGGGCGACGGTGACCACGAGCACTGTGACCGTGTCAGGTACCGCAACAGATTCAGGCCGCGGGAACAACGGAATCTCGTCGGTCACCGTGAACGGGGCATCGGCAACCGGCGGGTCGGCGACTGGTTCGAACACGGCAAACTGGAGCGCGTCAATCAGCTTAGCCCAAGGCTCGAATACGATCACGGTGGTGGCGAAGGACGCCAGTTCCAATCAGAACTCCACCACCCAGACGATCAGCGTTACGTACACGCCGCCGGACACCACCGGACCGAGCCTGACGATCAGCAGCCCGAGCAATGGGGCGACGGTGACCACGAGCCCGATCACGGTCTCAGGTACGGCGACCGACTCCGGCCGCGGGAACAACGGCATCTCGTCGGTGACGCTGAACGGCGTCGCGGCAAGCGGGGGCACGGCAAGTGGCTCGAACACGGCGAACTGGAGTGCGTCAATCAACCTGACCCAGGGACAAAACACGATTACGGTAGTGGCCAAGGATGCCAGTTCCAACCAGAACTCAACGACTCAATCGATCACCGTGACCTACAGTCCGCCGGACACGACCCCGCCCAGCCTGTCAATCAGCAGTCCGAGCAACGGGGCCACGGTGACCACCAGCCCCATCACCGTATCCGGCACGGCTACGGACTCCGGTCGCGGGAACAGCGGCATCTCGTCCGTGACGGTGAACGGCGTAGCGGCCAGCGGGGGCACAGCGACTGGCTCGAACACGGCGAACTGGAGCGCGCAGGTGAGCCTGAACGCCGGTTCGAACACCATCACAGTAGTGGCGAAGGACGCCAGTTCGAATCAGAATTCGACCACCCAGGCCATCAGCGTCACCTATACGCCCCCAGACACGACCGCGCCGACCCTGACGATCAGTAGTCCGAGCAACGGGGCGACGGTGACGACGAGCACCATCACCGTGTCGGGCACGGCGACCGACTCGGGTCGCGGGAACAACGGGATCTCGTCGGTGACGGTGAACGGGGCATCGGGAACCGGCGGCACGGCGACTGGCTCGAACACGGCGAACTGGAGCGCGCAGGTGAGCCTGAACGCCGGTTCGAACACCATCACGGTGGCGGCGAAGGACGCCAGCTCTAACCAGAACTCGACGACTCAATCGATCACCGTAACCTACAGTCCGCCGGACACGACCCCGCCCGGCCTGTCAATCAGCAGTCCGAGCAACGGGGCGACGGTGACCACCAGCACCATCACCGTGTCGGGGACGGCCACGGACTCGGGTCACGGGAACAACGGCATCTCCTCGGTGACGGTGAACGGAGCATCGGCAACCGGCGGGTCGGCGACCGGTTCGAACACGGCGAACTGGAGTGCGTCCATCAGCCTCGCCCAAGGCTCCAATACGATCGCGGTGGTGGCGAAGGACGCCAGTTCCAATCAGAACTCGACCACCCAGACGATCAGCGTGACCTATACGCCGCCGGATACGACCGGACCGTCCCTGACGATCACCAGCCCCAGCAACGGGGCGACGGTGACGACGAGCACCATCATGGTGTCGGGCACGGCGACCGACTCAGGCCGCGGGAACAACGGAATCTCGTCGGTGACGGTGAACGGGGCATGGGCAACCGGCGGGTCGGCGACTGGTTCGAACACAGCGAACTGGAGTGCGTCCATCAGCCTCGCCCAAGGCTCCAATACGATCGCGGTGGTGGCGAAGGACGCCAGTTCCAATCAGAACGCGACGACCCAGACGATCACGGTTACTTACACGCCGCCGGTCCCCCCAACCGTGAGCACTTCGGCAGCGGCGTCGGTGACGGTTAGCAGCGCGACCTTGAATGGCAGCGTGAATCCAAACGGGCTGGCAACAAACGCATGGTTTGAGTGGGGCGCCAGCAGCACAAACCTGAGCAACACGACGGCTTCCCAATCGATTGGCTCAGGAACGATGGCGGTAACAGTGAGCCAGCCCCTCATTGGATTGAGTCCAAGCACGACGTACTATTACCGCGCCGCCGCTTCCAGCACCGCCGGCACCACCAAGGACACATCCATCCAGAGCTTCACGACTGGCGCAGGCGGCGGGATCAATGGCGCTGTCACCTTTGGCATGTCCGCCGGGAATCCCCAGGTTCGCAGGGAAGGCTTGACCGAGCCGGCGGGCGATATTACTGCTCAGGCAACCAGCGCGACGGCGGCGATTTCGACTACCACAACCGCCGCGACCGCCCTTTTAAGCTTCACCTACAACTCTCTGATTACCAATGCATCCGTATCCCCCGGTGCAGCGCTCAGCAATGCCAACGGCAAGGTGGGGGCCGCCGGGCCGTCCGGCATTTCGGTGACGTTCTCCAACTTCGCGTTCACCTCCGGCACGACTTCCTTCAGTTGGACGGCGAACGGCAACACCCTCAGCGTGATCATCACGCTGGCGCCAAGCTCCACGCTGACATTCGGGGCGGGCGGAACCGCGGCCACCATTGCAGTACACGGCGTGCGGGTAAATTCCGCTGGGGTACCTCCCACTGTTCCCACTGCCAGCACATCTGTCAGCGCGTTACCCTCCGGCGTGATCTTGGTTGCCGCGGGTTCGACTTCGCTAACCGTGGGTGCGATAGCTTCAGGGCTGGCAACAGGTGGTACCGGGTTCGTCACTACCGGAAACTTTGCTTCGTCGGCGCAAACTTGCGCGCTCGTTCCTACACCGCCCGGCGCCACCGCCGCCCTCAGCGCCGGTCAAACGCTGGTAGTGAGCGGAGTGACGGCACAGAGCTTCGGTGCGAATTTCGCCGAACAGTTTTCCGGGGCTTTCTCAACGGCGGTCCAGGAAGGGGTCAAGTCGGGCACGGAAGTGACAAATGGCACACGCCTGCAGATCACGCTGACTAATGTACCCTCCGGTCTCACCTTCTGGGCGCCGCAGTTGATAACCAACGCCAATCTGACCTTGACCCTGGTCGCCGGTGGGGCTCCCCTATCGGGAGCTTCCGCAAGCTTCGCCAACCGCATTGATCCGGTCGGTGGAACCGCTGATCTTGTCTATGAAGTCACAGCGAACACGCCGACGGGCGGAACCCCGTCCACCATCACCGTCCCGATCTCAATTACCGGGGCGGCACCGGTGGCAGTCGGCGCGTTTGACGGGGCGCTGCGCCTGGCCCCCATAAGCACGGTTGGCAGCCAGTCCGGCACGGCGCCGATTCTGCGCTTTGGCGACGCTCCGGTGACGAGCAGCGGATTGTTCGCCGTGACCGGGTGCGCTGCCTCAGTCATCATCGTCTCCGGGAATAGTCAAACGGCGGTGGTGGGGACCCCGCTCCCAAGCCCCTTGGTCGTACAGGTCAACGACGCGAGTGGGAGCCCGGTGCCCGGCGTCTCCGTGAGTTTCGCGGTAACCGGCGGTAGCGCCACGCTCAGCAGCGCCAGCGTCGTGACAGGCGCCAACGGACAGGCCCAGGTCACAGTCATCCTCGGCGCGACTGTGGGAACCGTGACCATCAACGCGTCGGTGGCCGGAGTCAGCGTGCCCGCCGTCTTCACCGCCACGGCGATCGCGGGTGGAGGGGGCGGTGGCGGTGGCGGGGGAGGCGGCGGTGGTGGGGGCGGTGGAGGAGGAGGAGGAGGCGCTCCTGTCATTCCCCCGGATTTCGCCATTAACAGCGTTTTCCCGGCTTCGCAGACTGTCGTCCAAGGCAGCGCCGCCAGCTACAGCGTCCTGATCGTCGGGCTCAACGGCTTCAATTACTCGGCGGCTCTCGACTGCAAAGGCTTGCCGGCCGACGCCACCTTCAGTTTCACCCCTAATCCTACGCCGCCGGGAACCAGCGTGCTGCAAATTACCACCACCGACGCCACGCCACTGGGCACTACCACGTTTACCGTCACCGCGGTGTCCGGGACGCTGAACCGCAGCGCCACCGCCAGTCTCACGGTTACGGGCGTGCCGGATTTTAAGGTCACCGCCAGCCCCGCGACCAACTGGGTGGCCCCGGGAACCTCGGCGAGCTACACAGTCACCGTTGTGGCGCTCAACTCCTACAACGAAACCGTCAGCCTGTCATGTGCTCCGGGATTGCCGGCCGGGATTGCCTGCGGATTCTCGCCGGCCTCCCTGAAGCCGGGCAATTCGACTCTTACCGTGACGACATCGGCGAGCACCGCCGCCGGTAACTACAACCTGACGATCAGTGGGTCCGGACCGGGGGGGCTGATACGGAACACGAGCGTGGTGTTGAGCGTTGGCGGCACTCCCGATTTCAGTGTCGGCGTCTCGCCTGCTTCTCAGTCGGTGGTCGCCGGAAAGTCGGCTGATTACACCGTCACGATTGGTTCGGCCGGGGGGTTCAGTTCAGCCGTGAGCCTGGGTTGCACGGGGCTGCCCAGCGGCGCCAACTGCAGTTTCTCGCCGAACCCGGTGACACCGAGCCCGGTGGCGCCGGGGACCGCTTCCCTGACGGTCATCACGGCGGCGGCCACCCCCAGCGGCGTTTTCAGCTTCACGGTCGCCGGCAGCAGCGGCTCGCTGAGTCACACCGCCTCGGCCGGGCTGACCGTGAACCCAGTCCCAGACTTCAGCGTGAGTGTCACCCCTGCCTCGCAATCGGTCAGCCCCGGCTCGGCAGCCAGCTACAGCGTTTCGATTGTCGCCGTCGGCGGGTTCAACTCGCCTGTGAGCCTGGGATGCACCGGGTTGCCGAGCGGAGCCGCCTGCAGCTTCTCTTCGAACCCGGTGACACCGACCCCGACGACGCCGGGGACTGCCACGCTGACGGTCAGCACCACAGGGACGATGCCGGGGAGCAACTACAGTTTCGCGGTCAGCGGGACCAGCGGCTCGCTGTCGCACTCATCTCCACTGCGCCTCAATGTGGGCGCCCCTGTGATCCCTCCCGGCTCGGTGACCAACGGGGCCAGCTTTGCTGCCGGCGCCTCGCCGGGATCGATCATAACAATTTTCGGCACCGGGCTGACCAGCCTGACCACGGGCATCGTCGTCGCTGACAAGCTGCCGCTTCCGACCGACCTGCGGGGAACATCGGTCACGGTAAACGGCGTGTCAGCGCCGCTGTTCGCGATTGCCAACGTGAACGGAGTAGAGCAGATCAACCTGCAGATCCCCTACGAAGTGACAGGGCAGTCGAGCCTGTCAATCGTGGTGACCAACAACGGTGTGTCGAGCGATCTGATCGTGATCCCGCTACAGCGCGAGCAACCCGGCATCTTCACCACGGATGGCACGGCTGGTGCGATCTTGCATGGCGCCGATTACACTCTGGTTTCCTCTTCCCGTCCGGTCGCCAAGGGCGAGGTGGTGCTGATTTACGCCACCGGGCTGGGGCTGGTGCGTCCGGTGCCGCTGACGGGGCAGCCCGCGTCGGCCTCGCCGCTTTCCGAAACAACCGTCACTCCAGTCGTCACCTTCTCCGGCACCGCCAGTGAGTCTCTATTTTCGGGCCTGGCGCCGGGCTTCGTGGGCCTTTATCAGGTCAACGTCCGGGTTCCGCCAAACACGCCCAGCGGCATTATTGACGTGGTGATCCAGATGGGCGGCCAAACCAGCAAGGCCGTCAAGATGGCCGTCCAGTAGATGGTCTTGTCTGGCGAGTTCATGCCTCGCGCGCCAAGCGCGGGCTGGTACAGTGCGTTCGAGTTCTATTGCAGGGCCAAGGTCACTGCGTTGGAGGCCGCCCCGCCGACGTTCACCGCCACCGGAACGGCGGCGCCCGAAGGCGCATTCGCCGGAACCTGCGCGTTCACCTGATAAAGCCCGACGAAACCGGGAGCGAGACCCGAGTAGCTCACTACGGCCGGCACTCCGCCAATGGTCACAACGGGGGTAGTGACGGTCATCGAGAGCGGCGCCCCCTGGGCGGCCGCGCCGCTGGCCGGCTGGTTGGCCACCGGGCCCAGCCCGGTGCAGTAGATCGAGATGTACTCGCCACGCTGCGCCGGGCGCGCGCCGGGGAGGCTTCCTGCCGCCGCAGCGACCGTGCCGGTGTTGGCCATCAGGATCGCTCCCTGCCCGCTTCCCTGCTGGTTGATCGAGAAAATGCCCGGGGTGGCGGGCGCCAGAGTCCCTTTCCAGGCCGCACCGGTAAAGCCGTTGACGGTCACCGTGACCGAGACCTGCGTCTGGCCCGCCACCTCCCAAGGTATCTGGAGATTGATCTGGGCCGGCGAAACGTAGAAGAGGGGCGCGGCAATGTCGTTCAACCGTACGGTCACGCCGGCCAGCGTCGTCGGCAGCGGCACAGATTGCGCGGAGGCAGACGCCGGCGCCAGGTTGGCCCCGAAAATCGAGCTGATCAGCGCCGGCGATATTGGCCCTTGCGGCACGAAGCTGGCGCCGTTCACGGCCGCGCTCACCTGCGCCGCCCCTCCGAGCACTCCCACCGGGGCCGTCGTTGGGGTTATCACCAGGTAGGTATCGGCGTATCCGGCCGGGTAGCCGGCTATGACCTGCAGATCGTAATTGCTGTTGAAGACGAAGCGGCTGCCATCGCGGCTCACCGAGATCTTGGGCTGATAATTGTAACGGTCCAGCGGGCGGCTACGGTGGTGCGCCAGGCGCCGCACTTCCGAACCGTCCAGCTTGATCTGGAGCAGTTCGTTGGTGTACGGCACCCAGGCCGGGGTCGAGGGATCCACATCGGAGGGCGCGTACGTGGCGACAAACGCCCATACGCTGTCGGCAGCCGAGATGTGCACCGCCAGGCTCCAGTCCAGCGACAACAGGCAGGTCTGCTGCCCGTCCGACAGCCGGACCTTCACAATGGCATTCCCGCCGCACCTCGACCTGGGGGCATTCGAATCTGTCCAGATGAGCACCGGATCGCCGTTCAGGTCTTGCGACATGTGCATGTGCCCTTCGGCCTCGGTCAGTTGCCGGACGAAGTTCATGTTGTTGTCAAAAAGCTCGATGCCGTGGTAGCGGCCCGTTCCGCTCTGCGTCCAGGAAATAGTGACGTAATTGTTGGAGGCGATGTAGACGCTGTCGGCGCTGTGGCCGGCGGTATCGAACGCCGGGCTGGTCCTGTCGGCGTCGATGTCGTAAATGAACACGTAACGCCCGTTGCCCACCAGCACCAGGTGACCGCCGTCGTGGGAAATGTCCATTTCGCCCGCGCCGTCTATGGTGGAATACTCGGTGAAGGTGTGAATCGCCCACCCGGCACTCTTCGCGACGTCGTAGAACTTCAGTTGGTTTCCGGCGTGATAGAAGAGGACGTTCGGATCCAGGCGCGACCAGCGCGGCTCGCTGGAGGCGTTAATCTCCCTCGGAAGCGCGCCCAGAAAATGCCCCTGACCGTCGAACAAACCAAAGTAACTCTGGAAAATCAGGATAAACCGGGAGTTGTCCGCGTTGAACGGCGAGGCGGTCGAGTACTCAGGCTGAATGGACTGCAGATTTCCGCGGTCCAAAATGTTCGGGGTGGCCGGTGCGTTAGTGATTCGCTCTATGGGCGTGCCGAAAACCGGGTCGGTGTAACTTGCCCCGACCGCGGGCGGCTGAAATGAATTGTAGTTTGGCGGAACCGCTATGCTGTTGCTCGCTACGCTCCCAAGACCCGCAATCGCCCACAAGAGGCAACAAAAGCCGGCAAACATACCCGGCCGCGCAAGTGAATGCATTGATGAACCTCAGACCGACCGGAACCGGTGCGGGCCGCAACCCGCCCGTTTCCCACTTGAACTCTTCCGGGGCCGCATGCCCCGTTGGGTTTGGCGTCCCTGGTTGATTCTCGGCGCGCCCGGCGCTGAACCAGAACCACCTATAATTGACGCGGCAGCCGCGCAAAACGGCTCAATCTAGTGGCCGGCGGACGGTGACGGCCGTGCCGGGGTGCAGCTCGTCGCTGGCGCGGCGGACCACCTGGTCGCCCGCCCGCAATTCCCCAAACACT
>Ga0315282_10012279_pt1 | contig 13130 bp, 11 predicted proteins | sample YL17G07_20_MG_FD_203693 | JGI IMG/M metagenome (GOLD analysis project Ga0315282, IMG submission 203693) | Sediment microbial communities from Yellowstone Lake, YNP, Wyoming, USA - YL17G07_20 | ecosystem: Environmental > Aquatic > Freshwater > Lake > Sediment | place: USA: Wyoming | collected...
ATCCACAAAGATTGTGAAAATATACACTATTATACCAATTCTCGTATTTTTGTCAACTTTATTCGTTTTCAACCTCGACCACTACGCCCTCCCCCTGGGCTAACCCTCGACATATGGAGGCCACATCCCCCCTGCCTCCTCCCCTTCTTCTCAGTCCATAAATCAGGGGCAATAGAGTCCCGGGGCATTTCCGGCGGTCACTGTCGGGCTGCCGTAGACAAGAGGAGGTCTTGAGAGTTTTTCAAGCGTCGTGTCAGGCTTTGGAAACCCATCTTTCCATTATTCTTTTCCATCATATCTCCCCCCTTTTGACAGATATTTCCCTGCCGACGACTGAATAAAATTATTTTTGAAAGCTGTCAATCTTAAAACCCCCTTCCTCTGTCACCGGCTATATCAGGGGGACTCAAAAAGCTGAGCATTTCCAGGAGCAAAAGAAAGCCTCCCGGCTGCGAACCGCTGAAGGGTTACAGAACGGGAGGCTTTCCATGGGGCAACCTTCAGATTCTAAGCATACCACATGGGGATGCCGGTGCCATGCGGTTTGGATACCGAAGTATCAGAAGAAAATCTTGTAAGACAAGTTGTGAGGGCATCTTGAGCCATCACTCAAGGACCTCACTCGACTTAATTGGTCTCCTTTGGAGTTCCCTTAAATAAAACGCCTTTCCCCCAGGCGTATGCGAAAAATGGTTCACGTCCTTCCGTGTGGACCTTTACGGACAATTTCCCGAGTGCGCCTTCACATTCATAATAATCAACAAATCGAGTGTCACAGTCGTGCTCGATATCCCACTTCACCCACCGGTTATCAAGGTTGGTTAGACGGAGGTACACTCCCTTCGCCAAGGTGTAGAACTCGGCAGGTCCCTCATAAGTCAATTTGCGAGTCTTGATCGATGCCTGTCCTTCAAAAATGCGGCTCTTGGGATGCACGATGGGAAGCACAATGTACGACGGATGCCGGGCATCGTGGTAAATGGTGTTCTGGGCGACTACTGCGTCCGCGGCGGTGTCAATAACGTACAAAGCATGACCGGTATTGGGATTCCGGTCTCTTCTGGGGAAGTTGCTGCTGGAAATGTCCACCTGGATTCGGTGCCCGGCCTTAAACAGCTGGCTGGTATCGCCTAAATCGATGACAAACTCGTATTTTTGTCCGGGATGCATGAGCGTCTCATGCTTGAGAGACTCCCTATACCTGGCCCGGATCACCCCATCAAGAATCATCATTGTCCTTCCATCTGGGTAGACGTCGATCAGCTTGGCTATAAAATCGGTATCCTTGCAGTTGGAAGAGGCATGCAGGAAAACTTTTACCCTACCCGAGATTTCAACGTCGTTTTCCAATACCTTGCTCGTATAGACTAACACATCGCTCCGATTCGGTGGCTCCACGGATCGTTGATCCATCGATCCCGTAGTGATATACAGGTTTCTTCCTCCCATGGTGGGCACAGGGTTATTGGGGTCGTAAGGATAGGTCTGGGAGTTTTCTTTGTGGTTGGGGAAATGGGTGGAAAGCGTCCCATTGCTATGCAGGTAGTAGACCTCCTTCTCAACATCGGGAAGGGGCCATCGATCCGCATACTGCCAGTCCCCTGATCGCGTGGGATAATCGACCATGCGGAAATACAGAATGGGCGGTTCATCCATGATCCCCGTATCAATGCCCTTCAGCCAGTAATCGAACCATCGATAGACTGGATTGTAAGGTAGCGGAGCCCCAGCTCCATTATGACCGCCGTTGTACATGATCAGTCTCTGGTTGCCAACATTTTTTTGAGCGTGCTGGAAGGCTTCCAGATTCCCTTGGGCAAAGAGGTCGTGCCACCCACCCCAATGCAGGCCGGGAACATTAATTTTATCCTCGACATTATAGGCGTCTCTATACGCGTCCTGGCTGGGATGTAAAAAGTTTTGATTCAGAGCGGGCAAAAATGTGGTAAAGGCGGGAAAATTGAGAAGAGGAAGGTACATCCAGTACTGCGAGGTTACCGGAAGGGGTGAGCTCCCTGTTCCAAGATGGGCATATATATCACCACTGACCATCGCGTACTCGGCAGACGCCGCTGCAAGCTGCGCCGGGTCTAATCCGAGGCTGGCGATGTGCGATTGTGAGAGTCCGCTCACCTGGCCACCAGCCCAGGCCAAAGTCGTATCCAATCGCATAGCGTTCCCTTCAAAGGTGAGGTTGTTTAAATTATTCGCGGTGGCAACCTGAGGCAGAATGGCGACGAGATGGGGAGGTCTCTGGCCAGCGGTTAGGTAAGTCGTGATCCCGAGCGCCGAGCTGCCAGTCATGCCGATCTTGCATCCGTTGCACCAGGGCTGCTTGGCAATCCATTCGACTGTGTCGTAGCCATCGGGGCCGTCACCGAGCCGGTTCCACACACCCTGTGAGAGGAATCTTCCCCTGTTGTCCTGGTATACGAAAGTATAGCCGTTCGTTGCATTAGCATTCGGCAGAGCCGTGCTGCATTTCCCGCGACCTGTAAACGCCCCGATTCCGTAGGGAGTCGTAGAGAGAATGGTTGGATACGGTCCAGGGCCCCAAACAGCAGGATCCGGCAAAAACACCCTGGTGTACAAAGCAACTCCATCCCGCATTGGGACATCATATTCCTGACATGTCTGTGCGGCCCAGACTTGGGTCGCGGGCGCCGTACTAATGAAAACGCTGACCATGAGCGCCAGAAAAACTATAGGTATTCTCGGATTCAGTCTTTTAAATTTCATTTGCCCCTCCTTCAATTTTGATATTCAATTCATTTCTCAAGATGAAATCGAGAAAGGCTCCAAGGGATACACGTATTCCCTTGGAGCCATCGCACGGGCATCTTTTGGTAACTCCACATCATTTTTCCCTCCGGAAAACTAAGGGTTAGGTTGTTTGCCGAATTCAGAAACTTTTGGATTGGTGAAAGACGAAATCAAGAATGGCTGCGAGGAGATCCAGGAATCCTCAGAGCCTTTGACACTCACATCATTAAGTAAACCCCTCGTCTCATTGGTTCCAGATGGACAAGCCTAAATTCAAATACTTGGTTTGAGGGGAATTAAAACTCCGGCAAAATAATACCAAAACAGAAATCCTTGTCAAGCGAATTTTCTCGGAGTTCGAAGAATTCAGTTTCAGGACGCCTAACTTAGAACTTTCTATTTTCTATTATTCACAGGCCGAGGTAGCTTTGGCGGATATGTTGATTTTTAAGGAGGTCCTGGCTGGTTCCACTTAAAACAATAGAACCGTTTTCCAGGACATATCCACGATGAGACAGGTTGAGAGAGTGGAATACATTCTGTTCCACCAAAAGGATGGTGGTCCCCTGCTGATTGATCCTTCGGATGATATCATAGATCGCCTTGACCAAAATAGGGGAAAGGCCTAAAGAGGGTTCATCGAGCATTAAGAGAGTCGGTCTGGACATTAATCCCCTTCCGATGGCAAGCATTTGTTGCTCTCCGCCGCTGAGGGTTCCTGCCAGCTGCTTCTTCCTCTCCTCCAATCTGGGAAAAAGTTTGAAGACCCACTCTATTGTCTCTTTCCTCACCTTTTTGGCCTTTGGAAATTGAGATCCCATCTCCAAATTTTCAATGACGGTAAGGGTGGGGAAGAGCTGGCGTCCTTCAGGGATCTGGACAATTCCGAGGGAAACAATTTTTGAAGAGGAGTATCGATGGATGAAATCCCGGCCAAACTGGATCTCCCCTCGCTCGGGCTTTAGGATTCCAGAGATCGTCATCAAGGTAGTGGATTTTCCAGCTCCATTGGAGCCAATGATGGAAACAATCTCTCCTTGATTGACTTCAAGGGAAACACCCCTTAGCGCCTGGAGATCACCGTAAAAGACTTCGATCCCCTGAACTTTCAGCATTCCCAAATTCCTCCCCTAAGTAAGCCTCGATCACCAGCCGATTCTTCACCACCTCTTCAGGAATTCCTTCGGCTATCTTCACCCCGTAGTTCAGAACAACCACTCGTTTTGAGAGGGCCATCAAGCCTCTCATCACATGTTCGATCAGAAGAATGGTGACACCCTTTTGGTTTACTTTCGTCAGCAGTCGAATCAACGCGTCCACCTCCGTTGGGGTCAATCCCGCCATTACCTCATCTAACAGAAGAACTTTTGGTCCAGTGGCTAAGGCCCTTGCAAGCTCAAGCCTCTTCCGATCAGGAAGGGTGAGACCGGTTGCCAAGTTATCCCTTTTCTCACCCAATCCAACGAAATCGATTGTCTCCAATGCCTTCTCATGGGCTTCTTTAACTATCTTTGTTCTGTTTAGAGCCGCGACGACCACATTATCCAAAACCGTCAGTTGAAGAAAAGGCTTGACCAGTTGAAATGTCCTCACCATCCCCTTCTGACAGATCTGGTGAGGCTTGAGGTTGACCAGGGTCTCTCCGCTTAACCGGATCTCACCCGCATCCGGTTTGAAAAAGCCTGTAATCGTGTTGAAAACGGTTGTCTTCCCAGCTCCGTTCGGGCCGATGATTCCTAAGATCTCCCCATGCTCCAATTCAAATGAGACCTCGGAGACTGCCTTCAAGCCGCCAAAATTCTTACACACGTCCTTCAGCTCCAAAAGTGACAAACCACAAACCTCCCCAGACGCCGTTGCCTAATATGACTTGTTCCAAATTTCAAATTACAAACCCCAAATAATTTCCAAGCTCCCATTCCAAATAATTCAAACCATTCTGTTCTAGGTCTTAAGTATGGGTATTATGCCCTTAATTTCTTTGGATGTGCGATGGCAGGCATAAAGAGTTTCTTGATGTATGAGACCACCCCTTTTGGAAAGAAGAGGACGACTGCAACTAATAAGAATCCATAGATCACCAGGTGCAGTCCTTCATAACCTGCCTTGGCAAAATAGGATCGCGAAAGCTCAGCCAAGGGTGTGATCAAAAACGATCCGATGATCGGACCCAGCACCGTTCCCAGTCCACCGATGATAGGTCTTAAAATGATTTCAATCGAGAAGGCCATCGACATCAGTGTACCGGGATGGAGATAATAAAGATAATTTGCATAGAAAGCGCCGGCCAAAGAGGTCATAAAGGCGCTGATGCAGATGGCGATCATCTTGTATTTGAATACATTGACCCCCAGGCTTTCGGCAGCATCTTCATCCTCTCTCAAAGCGACCATATATCTGCCGATTTTCGATCTCTCGATCAGGCGGACAACGATCAGAGAGAAGATCACATAGCCAAGCCCAATGTAGTAATACGCATGATTGCTTTTAAATTGAAAGTTGCGATAGGAAAAGTTGGGAGTGATGAAGAGACCCTGGAATGAACCGAACACCTTTAAATGAAGAAGGATCAATCTCCCGATCTCGGCGAAGGCGATGGTAAGAAGGACAAAGTAGACTCCTTTCATACCGAAACGAAAGCCCAGGTACCCGATCACCAAGCCGATCAGAGCAGCACAGGTTCCCCCGATCCACATTCCTATCCAGGGGCTCAAGCCGAAGGCCATGACAAGGTAGGTTGTTGCATAGGCGCCTACGCCAATATAGAGGGAATGGCCTAAGGAAATGACCCCTGTATATCCGGTCAGGATATTCCAGGACTGCCCTAGATAGGCATAAAAAAAGATCATAATAAAAACACCGAGTGCATAGGAGCTCAAAAACTTCGGCAACACGAGAAGAATGAGCAATCCGATGAGGAGGAAGGTATAGAGCCTTTTCATCCCTTCTTTCCTCCAAATAGTCCCTGGGGTCTCCATATCATGATGACGATGAGGATAAAAAAGCTGACGACTTGTTTCATTGTATTGGGAAAATCGAGGCCTAAACCGATTCCATGAAATAAACCTGTGATCAGCTCAGGTCCGATCGATTCGGCGATGCCCACGATGAACCCTCCGACCATAGCACCTGTTAAGCTTCCCATTCCCCCTAAGATCACGATGATGAAGGAGATCATCGTAAAAGGGGCCCCGATATGGGGTGAAAGAGGCATGATCGGGACGAGGAGGCCTCCAGCCGCACCCACACAGGCTGTTCCGACTCCGAAACAGACGGCGTAGATCCTGTTGATGTCCTTGCCCACAAGAAGGGCACCGGTCCGGTTATCCGCGGCCGCTCGAATCGATTTTCCCGCATCGGTCTTTTTTAAGAAAAAAAGAACGATGAACGTAATGATAATGGCCAAACAAAAGGCGAGGAGCCGGGGAACATCGATCATCAAGTTTCCGATAGGCAGAGAGCTGAGAGAGAATCGGCTTTGAGGGCTGATATAATCCGGGCCCCAGATGATCCGGGCGCTATTCTCAAAGACCATGGCTATTCCTACGAGGGGAAGAACCTGCATGGCTTCTGGGGAGTCGAGGATGCGATTCACGACGGTACGCTGAAGGAGATAGCCCAGGACAAAAAGGCCTGCGGCGCTGATGAGAAAGGAAAAGAATGGGTCGATCCCGGTCCGGAGGAAAACCGTATAGGCAATGTACATCCCCCAGACCATCATTTCGCCATGGGCGAAGTTGATCACCCTGAGCACGCCAAAAATAAGGGAGAGGCCTAAAGCAATCAGGCTGTAAACCCCTCCCATCAGAAAGCCGCTCACGGCGAGTTGAAAAAGGAGGTTAAGATTCATATCCCCTTATGTTCCAAGTTCCTGGAGCTGCTTCGGCATGGGGAAGATGTATTGACCTCAGCTACCTTTCCGCAGGGACTTTAACATAGGCAAAATTGATTTTCAATCCTTGCGAGGAAGGGACCGATTCCAAAAGCTTATCTTGACAAGGTCTACAGCTCGGGTTACTTCAAATCGGAATAATTTCTCAAAAGGATTAGACCATGACTTTTGAGGTGGTTCATACTTTTCCCCTGGAGGGCGTGGATCTGGGAGAGAAGTTACTGGCATCTCTCGATGTCTCTTTCGTCAAGGGGATGTGGAGGACAGAAGACGAGATTATCAAGAACGCCAGGGATGCAGATGCGCTGATCGGCGTCGTATCTATTCATCCTTTCAGTCGGCGCGTGCTCGGAGCTCTTTCCAGGTGCCGCATCATTGGTGGTATCGGGATAGGTTACGATACGACAGATTTAGAAGCGGCCACCGAATACGGAATCGTCGTAACCAATGTTCCTGATTACTGCATGGACGAGGTCTCGGGTCTCGCCATAGGATTGATGCTATCTCTAGGCCACAAAATCCCACAGATCGATAAGGCGGTGAGGGAAAGACAGATCAATTTGACTATGGATAGAAAGGCCTTAGTAGAGGTTGCCTATCCCATGTTCCGCATGCGTGACCAGAATGTCGTCGCGGCTAGCATGAAGCCGTGGATGAGGCCAGATGGCAGACCTTGTAAGCACAGTGGTGCAAAGCGGGGTCTCCTGATCTTTTTAAGTAGCGTCGCTAAAAAAAAGTAATTTCTTATCGCCGGCGGCCACTTCGAACTACGAGGTTTTACGAATACGGATCACGATTGCCTGCCGTAAGCAGGGACACGAGTGAAGCTCCCCGGCCACCCCGTCAAGACGGGGCAGGCACGCCGGGGCCGTTCGACAGAGCTCACGGCCCTGAGTATGTCGAATGGGCTTCCCGAGCACGTAGTGGCGAGCGGGAAGCGAGCAAAGGAAATATCGTTTTAATTGTGCCCCTTGACCCCGCCTACAAGGCGGGGTTAAGGGCACTTGCCGGTCACGTTATTTTATGCGTCATTGGAGGTTAGGGATATGGCGACACCCTGGAAGACAGATAACTGGTTTGTCAGTCCTTGGAATTACTCGGAGGAGGTGACCAAGGATTACCATCCGCCTAAAAAAGTCAAGATTCACGATGTGACGCTGCGGGACGGAGAGCAGCAACCTCATATCGTCTTCACGAAAGACGATAAAATACGGATTGCCGAGATGCTTTCAGAGATAGGGGTACACCGAATTGAGGCGGGCATGCCCTTGATGTCACCCAACGATTTAGCTGCCATCAAGGAGATCGTAAAGCGCAACCTGAAGTCGGAGATTTTCTGCTTTTCGCGGTGTATGACTCATGATGTCAAAGTGGCAAGGGACTGTGGCGTAGACGGCGTCATCATGGAGATACCAGGCAGCAGACAGTTCGTCGAGCTGGCCTATAAATGGCCCATGCAAAGGGCCATCGATCTTTCTATCGAGGCAACCGCCTTTGCCAAAGAGCAGGGACTCTATGTTGTCTTTTTTACCGACGATGCCACGAGGTCCGATTTCAACTGGTTGATGGACCTTGTGCAGCAGGTGGCCACTCATGGCCATATGGATGCTCTTGCCCTCGTGGACACCCAGGGTGTGCTCTCTCCTCAGGCCGCTGCCTGTTTTGCAAGGAAAGTTAAAGAAAGAGTGCCGAAGCCGCTGGAGGCCCACTTTCATAACGATTTCGGTATGGGTGCAGCCAACACAGTGAGTGCCGTCATGGCCGGAGCCGAGGTGATTCATACAACGGTGCTGGGTATTGGAGATCGGTGCGGTAATACGCCTATGGAAGAGACGGTCCTCGCGCTATTGACGATGTACGGGATCGATGGCGGCCTCGATTACCGGAAAATCAATAAGCTATCCAAACTCGTTGAGGAACTTTCTGGATTTAAGATCCCGGCAAACAAACCTTTCATTGGCGACGATATCTATGATATCGAAGCTGGAATGGTAACCAACTTTTACAAAAATGTTTTTGAGAAAAATCTTTTAACAGTCTATCCCGTGCATCCTGATTTTGTAGGGCATCGGGAGCCAAAAATAGGAATGAGTAAGAAAAGTGGCCTTGTTAATGTTACGATCTGGGCCGAAAAGCTGAATATCGAACTGACCGACGAAGAAGCGCAGAAGGTCCTTGATCGGGTGAAGCTGAAATCTCACGACTCGAAAAGAGTGCTTAGCGAGGACGAATTCAGGAAGATAGCCGATAAGGTAAAGGCTGGAAAATAGGGGAGAGGCCGAAGCAGTGAGGCCTTAACCCTCTCCCCTCAGAAATTCCTTGATCATCGATTGAGAAACAAAGACTGGGTTCAATCTCACCGCTTCCATAGGAGTGGCTGGGGAAAGACATAAGCCGTCTCGGCCACTTCCTTTGGAAGCACCACTTTCACTTCTCCCTTTAAAACCTGCAACAATGCAGTCGCTGCATTGGCGTTGTCACCGTTTGGAGTAAATTGCACGGGACCTCCCACCATGATGTCTTGTTTATAATTGGTCTTTCTCAAGGCACCCACGATGGCCTCAGGCTTTGTCGATTTTGCCCTTTCCAGGGCATCCGCAATGACCATCACCGCTAAATAACCATACCCCGAATTTCCATCCAGATACTTCCCGGGATAGAGTTTGCCAAATCGCTCATTGATCTCCTTATATTTAGGACTTTTCGGATTTGGCCATGGCGCATTGTCCATGACAAAGTTAGCCAGGGGTCCCATATCCTTGATAAATTCAGGCTCATACCATCCGGGGCTTCCAGGACCGATGATCCCTAAAAGCTCAACTCTCTGTTTGTAGAGTTCCCGGAGTAGCAATTTGGCATCCCCGGATCTGGCCACGGGGCAGACGATATCCGGCTTGGCTGCCTTAATCTTTGAAACCTCAGCTGAGAGGTCTTGCACGCCCAGCGGGTATTCGATATGCTCAACGATCTCTGCATCAAAGGAGAGTTTCTTAGCCTTGACGTAATCGACAAACCCTTGCCCTTGAACGCGGCCGAAGAGGTCTCCTGCATTGGTGACCGCGATCCTCTTGATGTTCACTTTCTTTTCTTTGACAATTTGGCCGAGATAGTCACCTATGTTCTTGATGAGAAGGGATTGATTCGGAAAGCAACGGAATGTATATGTGAAACCCTTCTGTGTAACCGCATCTGCCGCAGCCACATCCATGACAAAAGGGATTCCTCTCTGCTCGCAGAGGGTGCCAATGGTCATCGCATTACCGCTTAGAAATGGACCGGTAAGGCAGACCGCTCCTTCGGTAATCACCCGCTCTGCCTCTGAACGGGCGACCTCTTCTTTTGCTTCCGTATCTGCCAGCAGGAGTTTCAATTTGGCTCCACCCATCGACTTAATACCACCCCTGGCATTGATATCGTTGACGGCGAGCTGATTGGTTCGACGATCGGCGATTCCGAGATCGGCGATCACCCCTGTAACGGGCTGGATCGAGGCAATGAGGATCTCCTTGGGCTGGGACCGCAAAACAGTGGGAAACCCTGAGACGGCGGTCGTGGCACCCACAGCTGCTGAATATTTGAGAAATGTCCTCCGGTTCATCTTTTTCTTCATAAGAAGCCCTCCTTTCAATGATTTGAAACCCCCACGTTTCCAACACAGAATGCATGATACTGCATTATTTGTCAACTCCCAATTATTCCTATTACTTTCGATGCATGAAAGGGGTTTAAGAAAGCAAAGCCTTGTTTCAGCAAAGTCTTGTGAAATGGGACGGAGTTGATGTATGCTCACGTGAGAGATTGACCGCCTCGTTGTAAACAAAGGCGAGAGGGTATAGAGGAGGCTCTGATATGGCAAGAAGCATGGAAGGTAAAGTCGCCTTAGTGACCGGTTCAAGTTCCGGAATCGGCCGCGCAGCTGCTCTGGCGTTTGCGAGAGAGGGGGCAAGGGTCGTTGGTTGTTGTGATTTAAATATCAACGGGGGAGAGGAAACGGTGGATATGATCAAAAAGTGCGGCGGCGAATCGATCTTCGTCCAGACCGACGTGTCACAGGCAGCTCAGGTGGAGAGGCTTGTCAATAAGGCGGTAGAGACGTACGGTAGATTAAACTATGCATGCAACAATGCCGGCATTCCAGGGCTCAGGGTTCCGTTAATCGAATTCCCAGAAAGAGAATGGAACCATGTTATGGATGCCAACTTTAAGAGTGTGTGGTTGTGTCTCAAGTATGAGATCCCTCAAATGCTCAAGCAAGGCAAGGGGGCTATCGTCAATATTTCATCGGATGCAGGGTTAAAACCGAATAAAGGCTCAACCGCTTACAGTTCCGCAAAACATGGCATTATCGGATTGACAAGAATGGCTGCCCTAGAACACGCCGAGTCTGGAATCCGTGTGAATGCGGTATGCCCTGGTCCTGTCCGCACACCCTTTGTAGAAGAACTGTGCAGGCGGGATCCAGCACGGGAGGCATGGTATATCTCCACTGTCCCAATGAGACGAATGGCCGTGCCGGAAGAGATCGCTGAGGCCATTGTGTGGCTGTGTTCGGATGAGGCTTCGTATATCACCGGACATGCATTGCCTGTCGACGGAGGTTCTGCTGAGTTGATGTAAGTCGTGGGAGACACAGACCCTCCAGCGACCCTCCGGTCATAGGGGAGAAACATCGGGCGGTAACGATATGGATATCGATGTGAGCAAGATGCTTCAGGGAAAGGAGACGGTGACGGAGGCCGGGAAGCGGATTTTTGAAGAGGTTATTTCAGTGGCTTCCGGTAAGATGACAAGGGCTGAGAGACAGGCGCAGAGAGATTTCTGCACATTCAAGATGAACATCAATATCTAAACGCAAAAAGCCCGGGCTGTCCGATAGGGTCGTAAACACCATTTTTATTGACAAAAAGAATGAACATGGTAAATTATGAGTCTTTAGGGAGAACCGATGAAAGCTTTCCGCCCCGCCTTCGCCGAAGCGGCTTCGCGCAGGCAGGCCTAAAGCTTCGTCATCTGACCGCCTGCTCCGTATTGTAACGGAGGTGGTTTTCAGTTAATTAAGACACAGTTTCATGGGGGGGAGGTAAAAAGCGGGATCGAACGTATAAAAATTCTACAGAAAAGGAGGGTATTATGAAAAAGGGAATGGTCGTAGGGATGAGTGTTGTTCTGCTCGGGTTTTTGGGCGCCTCTTTCTCATTTGGGGCGGATACGATTAAAGTAGGGATTGTAGACACCTACACGGGACCGGCATCGGTTTTTACGTTTGATGTCCTGGATGGTTTCAAAATGGCCATTAACAAAGTGAATGCCAAGGGAGGGATCCTGGGCAAGAAAATCGAGTTCGTCACCAGAGACGAGAAGTTCAAACCGGATATCGGCCTCGCCATGGCCAAAGAACTGGTCCTCAAGGAAGGGGTTGACATTCTAATGGGTACTATCAATAGTGCCACATCCCTTGCCATATCCGACTTCGCCAAAAAAGAGAAGATTCCTTTTTTCGTCACCTTCGCCAAAAGCGATAAGATTACCGGAGAGAAAGGCCATCGTTACGTCTTCCAGATTTCCGAAAACACCTTGATGGCTGGTAGGGCTGCGGCCTTTGCGCTCGCAAAAAAGCCTTTCGTCAAGTATTGGATTGCAGGGGATGATTATGAATACGGCCACGCCATCGCAGATGGCGTGTGGAACCAACTGAAGAAATTAAAGCCGGGGGTGCAGTTGCTCGGCCAGACCTGGTGGAAAGTAGGGGAAACCGATTTCACCCCTTACCTCACCGCTATTCTTGCCGCAAAGCCCGATTTCATCATATCCGCTACGGGTGGTACTGGAATGGTCAATTTCCAGAAGGCAGCAAAGGCCACCGGATTAGAGAAGAAGATTCCCTTTTATCAACATACCGCCATCGAACTCTCCGCACTTGAACCTCAGGGTCAAGATGCACCTGAAGGAGTTTACGGTACCGCCAACTACCTTTTCTATTATCCTGATACCCCTGAAAACAAAGCCTTTGTAGAGGAGTTTAGAAAGATTTATAACCGCTATCCGAAGGTCGGCGCCCTGTACGGTTACGCGGCGGGTACGTTCATTGAAAAAGGTTTTCTAAAGGCAGGAAAGGTAGATAAGGAAAAATTGATCAAAGCTCTGGAAGGCCTCGTGATTGACAGTCCCGTGGGCAAGTTGGAACTTCGAGCCTGTGATCATCAGGCGACGCTGCCCATGTTCTTCGGCGTCACCAAAAAGGTTCCTCAGTATCCTTTCCTTATCGCTTCTGACATCGTGACCATCCCGGCGAAGGACTACATGCCGACATGCCAAGAGATCAAAGCTCTGCGCAAATAACTTGGCAAGCGACACCTTTCGGGGAGCTCCCGCCCTCAGGGCGGGAGCTCCGTTTAGGGAGAGTTGGGTTTGGAATTCTTATTGTCGATCTGCCCACCCGGAATTTTATGTCAGATCCTTGTAGGCCTGAGCCGGA
>Ga0315282_10012280_pt1 | contig 13129 bp, 15 predicted proteins | sample YL17G07_20_MG_FD_203693 | JGI IMG/M metagenome (GOLD analysis project Ga0315282, IMG submission 203693) | Sediment microbial communities from Yellowstone Lake, YNP, Wyoming, USA - YL17G07_20 | ecosystem: Environmental > Aquatic > Freshwater > Lake > Sediment | place: USA: Wyoming | collected...
CAAGGGAGGATTTTCGGCTAAAATAAATACGATTTTGCGGGAGTAACTCAGGTGGTAGAGTTCCTGCCTTCCAAGCAGGTTGTCGCGGGTTCGAGTCCCGTCTCCCGCTCCATAGATATAAAATTACAGGTCGCGCTGCCGAAATGAGTGATTTACGACAAGCTGCTTGCTCACGTGGCAGATTTGCCACGACAACCTGCCTTGCTTGGCCACTTCCTCTTGGCCAAGAAGGTAGAGGGACGGTCGCCTCGCACTCTGGAGTGGTATCAAGAAGCTCTGGAGGCATTTGAGCGCTTCTGTAATTGTCAGGGCTTTGCCCCTGACTACACTAAGGTCAATCCTCTATATATCCGGATGTGGCTGGCACACATCCAGGAAACCGGTGTCAGCAAGAGCACGCTCAACAGTCGTTTCCGTGCCTTGAGGGCTTTCTTCAACTGGTGCGTCGCCGAGGGCATCGTGGAGCGAAGCCCAATGAGCAACATGCGCACCCCCTCCGTGGGTAGTGTCGTCATCCCAGTGTTCTCCCCGGAGCATGTCAAGGCTCTTCTCTACCTCTGCCCGCCGAACACTTGGTGGGGAGCCCGTGACCGGGCCATCATCCTGACCCTACTTCATACCGGCATTAGGCTCTCCGAGTTGACAGGGCTGCAACTGACCGACTTAAACTTCACAAGCGACTGCATCAGAGTACGAGGCAAAGGCGACAAGGAACGCACCATCTATTTAGCCCCGGAAGCACAGCAGGCCATCCTTCGGTATCTTCGCCATCGCAGCGATGCTGCGACGCACCTGTGGCTGTCGCGGCAGGGCACACGTCTCACGTCTAACGCAGTGCAACAACTCATCAGAGACCTAGGACGGAAGGCTGGCCTCAAAGGGGTGAGATGCTCAGCCCATACCTTCAGGCACACCTTTGCTGTCAACTTCCTCAAGACCGGCGGTTCGCTGCGGCATCTTCAGGAGATTATGGGACACACTAGCATGAAGCCGCTAGAGGCTTATCTCAGAACAGTGAGTGCTGATGACGCTATGCAGGTTCATCGCCAAATCAAACCATTCAAGGGGTGGCAGCTTTAGACGTGAGTAGACTTGATTGTCATATCGGCTGTTCAAAACATCTCGGCGATGGTGTCGAATTCTGCAAATACGATTTTGCTGGTTGGGTCGGTGGCTAACCTGGTTGCATACTTGCAATATTACAAAAATAGTGAAGAATAGTGAGGGAAGTAGAATGCAGACATCGGATGAGTACTACAACCTAGAGAATCTACTGTTCGTGCTGAATCAAGTGCTTGTCTTGAAGATCAGGGCCAGGAGGCAGAGTGAGCCGCCCTTTGACATCAACACCGTTTGGCCAGAGTATGGCCCCTGGCTTTGGGGCCAACTTGGCGAGAGCGAACAGGCACAAGCGCAGGAATTTGCCTCATATTATGCTCATCTCCTCTACAAAGGTCGAAGATCCGTCAGTCTGATCTGGTCAGTTATTGCCCCAAATGTGGCGCCTCCTAGGTCACGGGATGAGTGTCGGAGGTACGCTTGGTTCACCACCGGTGGTATAGCTTATGTGTGTCGCCACTTCCTCGGAACGACATTAGGCGAGATGAGTCAAAGGATAGGGCTATCGCTTCTGGCAAAGAGAGATAGGATAGGGCAGCAATTGGAGAGGATGGAGAAAGCAAGCCAACCCCTTGACCTCAGGCTGCAGAAGCTCATAAGGCAGGACGCTGGGGCTCTTGTCGACATTTACTTTGGCCGCTACAAGAGATACCGGGCGCTTTCAGGGGCAGAACGAGAAGCACTGCTGGATGAGCTGGAAGAGGCTGGGGGTAAAGGACTGCTCAAGGCACTGTATGATCTGTGGCTACCACCAATCGCTGCCAGTCTTCTTCCGATTTTCAAGGATAAGATGTTCTCGGTTTTTGACCCAGTCCATCCCTCTATGGACAGCCTTGCAGCTTTCGCCTCTGTGCTGTTTCCCCTTCTTCTTGATATGTGGGATGGGATGACCGCTGACTTCGCCAAGCCACATTCCGAACTTCGGGAGGCCGCAGAGGAAAGCATTCACCAGCATATTTCCGATACCTGCCAGCAACTCGTGGAGATGAAGGAGAAGTATAACGAGTGCTATCGCAGCCGTAGACAGGATCGGCATTTGACTGTGATAAGGTGTGATGCTCGCCGAGCACTTGCTTTCGATATAATGCTCGAGGCCAAAGACAACAAGACCAAAATGAAGGAACTTGCTGATCGGGAGGAGGTACCGGTACGTTGTATTTATGACCTCCGCCGTGTCTTCAAATACCATTCCCAGCGCCAGCTTGAGCAACGGCTGCCATAGTCTTTGAGTGATGCCCTGAAGGAGAAAAGCTTGTCAAGACCCCCTAAGGCACCAGCCAAAGCTGATACAGATATAAGGAACCACAAAAAATCTTCGCTAAAATAGCGGGTGGTCTGTTTTAAAATATAATCAGAGCGGGAAATAACACAGGATATAAGTTCGAAAGCCCTTGGGCTAGCCCAAGGGCTTTACATATATTTGGGGTGGTAGCGTGTTGGTTGTAGATAGAAGGCTCAAACTGGTTTTGGTTTATGAGTGGCCCCACGGCGAGATACTCATCGCAGAGGTCAGAGATCCGGCGTTACTCTTGCAGGCCAAGGAAGGCGCACTTGAGACAGCGGAAAGGGAACTACGTCTCGTTAGTCGAATGGATCCGGTTATTCGCATTGACAAGCAGTGTGACCTGCGGAAGAAGGCGAGAATGCTCAATTATCTCATCCGTGAGGATGACCGAAGGAGCGAGACATCGAGAAGATCACACTAGGGACACACGGCTCCATAGGTACTTGTAATGGGGATGGGGTTCACCCCATGCCCGATAGACACCGTGAGGCGGGGCGACTGGGAGGGCTCCAGACCTACCTGCGCTATGGGGGTACCCACATGAGCGGGATCGCCCACAAAGGAGGACGGCCCAGCCGCGAGGAGGCAGCTTCTAAGGCGTGGGACACATATCGGGCTGGGAAAAAGCGTGCTGGATGGCATGGTCACCAATAAAGGAGGTGGTATCGGCAGCGCGGCCGCCATGCCACCCAGCTCCAGTGTAGGAGACGAAAAGCAACACTTAGAAGAAACTAGAGCCCACCCGCGGTTTTCCTCTCCTACCAAAATTATAATACATAAGTTTAAGAAGATATTAAAACGCCGAAGCCCCGGCTGGGCAAAACTCGGGGCTAGAGCAAGAAGAACAGGATTTAGGCAGTGTCTACCGATAATAATCGCATAATTCCTTTTAAAAGTCAAACCTCCCGTGACGAGCTGCTGAAGCGTTACTTCTTAGGGCGTAGCGACCTTTTTGCTCAATGGAACCATGACATCAGCCAATGGCAATGCATACGCAGAGACATACCGCAGTACCTTATTAAAAGCCACACCGAGGGTAGGATTACAATTGGGACCTACCCGGTTAACAGTCTCGGCAACACACCTCACCTGTGTTTCGACGTAGACAACAAGACGGCTGAGGCTTATAGCATCTTAGACTGGCTCCAAGGCTGGTTTAAGGCTAGGGATATGCCCTTCCTAATGGAAGATACTGGGGGCAGAGGGTTACATGGCTGGGTTCTATTTTTGTGCTATGTCCCCGCAGTAAAGGCTATTGGTCTTGCTAACCTTGCCCTTGACGCCTGTAAAAGCGAGATTGGCAAGTTGCCTTGTCCGGTGGAGATTTTCCCGAAACAGGCCAGGCCGAAGGACGTTGGAAATCCGATAAGACTACCCTGGGGGAAGCATCATGCTGGCCAATGGAGTCACTTTCTTAATACTTCTCACCAGCCGGATGATAACGAGGCAATTACAGCCATCAAGAATGGCAGAAAGACCACCGAGTTTGACTTGGATAACCTGCTGCCGCCTGTTGCGAAGTACCCAGCCGAGCAGCCAGTAGGCCACGCTCCGCAGGATATAGCAGATATGCTGTCTCAGCCTCTCCTTGTAGGTGAACGGCGCCCGACCTTGGTGAAGCTGGCTGGCTACCTGCGGTTCCGTGGCATTCCGGAACAAGTGGCGGTAGCACTCCTTATGCCTTGGGCTGAAAAGTGCTTCAGGGAACCACTGCCACCAGAAGAGGTGGAACGCCATATCCGTGGGATTTTTGGGCGATACGGTGTCAGGGAAAAGAAAATTGCCAAAGTTCTCAACAGCCAAGCGCTGGCAACTATCCTGCCTAAGCGTGAGGGAAAAAGGAAGAGGAACTAATGGCCCAAAAGGTAATTCATCTTGCAGACCTTGCAGATCCTGAACTGGATGGACAGGAGGTCATGGCCAACCTAGTAATTGCTGGGATTGGAGATACCTATGGTGTCCCAAAGAAAATCCGCCTAACTTGCATTGTCGACAAAGACCATATGTGCCCTCTAAACGGGGGATCCAAGGATGTGGAGCTGTCACTGGCTGACCGGCGATTGCTGAACTGCTATGCTCTCCCAGACAGTAGGCTCCCTGATGCCCTTCACTCGCCAGAATGTGCTGCCGTTGAGATTCTAGAGCGCTACACGCTACGCACTTTCCTGGCACTGCCAAAGGTGCGGCGAATTGCGGCAAAACGAGACGATCCGTTCGGCGTTATAGACGAGAAGGGCAGAGAGTATCGGGGCGAGGCGATTTACTTTATTGACGATGTTGACGCACCAGGAACAGAGGGCTTTGTTCCTTTGGCGTCCATCTCATACAGAGCTCAGGCAGTTGTGCAAACGGAGCCGAAGAAACAGCGCAAGGTACTTCAGGTTACCAGCCTTGAACGCCTAGAACAGCCCTGGCAAGTATTCAAAATTACACCTGAGATAGAAATAGCGTTCAAGTCCTTTCAGGCGGGGCAAGGCGTCGAGACGGTTAACGCCAAGATTCATGAGTTGGTGCGGGACTGCACTGATCATATAACAAAACGCTATGGCGAACATCGGGAGGTAATTCTCACCGCTGAAATTATCGTTATTTCCACCCCCATTGCTCTGGACCTTGAGGACGAAAGAAAAGCCGGATATGGGCAGCTCCTCGTCCTTGGTGACACTGGGGAGGCAAAAACCACAACCATTGGAAATTTTCTCAACGCAGTAGGCTTAGGAGCGCTGGCCACCGGTGCGGCAGCGACAAGAACCGGGCTCACGTACTCACTAGATGACCGTGTCGATGAGCGCCGGGTTCTTCGTTGGGGTCTCCTTCCACAGAATAATCGTGGGCTTGTGGTGATTGATGAGGCGCACAAGTTCTCGTGGGCGGATTGGGCAGAACTAACGGATGTTCGCTCCACTGGCGAGGTTCGGGTAGATCGGAGCATTCGGGGTCGCCATCCAGCTGAGGTCCGCCAGATCTACCTCGCCAATCCTCCGGAATCGCATCCTTTGTCCCACTATTACGCTGGCATCGAAGCAGTTAAGGGCCTCATGCGGTTAGAAGACTTGCGGCGCTTTGATTTAGTCGTCATCGCTGCGAAGGGTGATAACAAGAAGAAGGAGTACCTCGAGCTAGACTGTCATCGCCGGAAAGGGCCCCAGCTTGTCTCACCTGAGATATGGCACGCGCATCTGTGCTGGGCGTGGAGCTTGGAACCGGGGAACCTTCTGTGGGCCGATGAGGCTTTGGAGAAGCTGGTAAAGATCTCTAGTCAGCTAGATGATCGCTATGGTGCAGCAACCGACATTCCCTTGGTTGGCTCCGATATCAAAGACAAGGTGGCTCGGCTGTCTCAAGGTGTAGCAGTGCTACTACATTCGACTGATGACCACCAGATTGTAAAGGTGCTCCCGGAGCATGTGGAATATGTGGGCTTGCTTATACGCACCGTTTACGACCACGAAAATTGCCGCTTGGATGAGTATGCCCAGACTTACCGTGCCGAGTCGGAGTTGACGGAAGCCGAGTACCAGCAGATAAAGGTGGAGCTGGCTAATATGAAAGCCAATGCCTTGGATCCCGAAACAATAGACGAGATGCTACAGGCTTTCCGGCGGAATGATAGCCTCAATCTTGATGACCTTATGGGCTTCATAGGCATAGGTCGGGCAGCAATAAAGCTGCGGGTAGCTGTCCTACGAAAGCACCGTCTCCTTCGCTCTGGCCGCCAGGGATACAGGCGCACACCACGCCTGATTGCCTTTCTGCGGCGACTCGACAGAGATGGAGGTAAGCTGTGATTAGCCCGAATGGCTCCATTAGCCCGATAGCTGTACATATCCCCCCAAAAAGGCAAAAGTCGGGGGTATATCCAGAGCTATCGAGCTAATCGGGCTAATCGGGCTAACGAAAGGGAAATTTTGAAGCTATGGCTGACTTATTCAAGATATTGAAAGAGAGACAGGCACCCCAAACCCTGACTTCGGCAGCGAAGACAGCCGAACAAGATGAAAAGGAGATGCCAACCTTTTCTCCGCAAATCAATCAAGCTCGGGAAGTCGCCCAGCGCACCGAGGAGCTCCTTGCCACCAAGGGGTGGTGCCTCTGGAAGTGCAGCGTCCTGAATGGCGACATCATTATGGTAGCCAGGGACGAGCTGGCCACCGGCTACCCTGAAGGGTATCCCGTCTACACTGAGGCTGAGCTTGAGGAGCTTTTCCGGGACGGCGTTAGTCAGGCAACACTTCGGCTGGTGCACGAGGCGAAAAAACTGGCCGGGGCTATTGTAGTAGGTGTGGAAGATGCAAAGGATGTCAAAAATCGGGTTGATTAGAGAGGAGATTAATCATGGCAAGGGTTTTCGAGATGAACAGGCGTGCAAGAGAGCCAATTAAATGCGATAGCTGTGGCGACACAATCGAGGTTGGACAGCGGTGGTATTTCCGGAGGGCGAAGACGAAGTATGGCTGGAAAGAGTCTAACATTTGTGAAGACTGTCGCGTTTTTGGCCCGCCAACTTATAGCTTCTATGACCTTCCACCCTTGGTATTTCCGGAGGGTGAAGATGGTGAAGACGAAGTATGGCTGGAAAGAGTCTAACATTTGTGAAGACTGTTCCGTTTTTGGCCCGCCAACTTATAGCTTCTATGACCTTCCACCCTTCTGACCTCTAGAGACTGAAGGGGGCAACCGATGGAGAAGCTGGAATTGAGGTTTACTTACGAAAAGGACGATTAAAGAAGGGAAGTAGGCAAGGTGAAAGCCGCCCTTTACGCCAGAGTCTCAACAACAGACAAAGACCAAAACACGGAGGTCCAGCTATCGAAACTTCGGGACTACTGCCAGGAGATGGGCTGGATTGTTTACCGGGAGTATGTTGATGAAGCCTCGGCTGCTGACTTCTTGGGAAGAGTAGGCTGGAAACACCTGATGAAGGACGCCGCTCTACACAAGTTTGATGTGCTGCTCGTCTGGAAAATAGACCGCGCCTTCCGCTCCGTTATTCACGCCGCCAATACCCTAAGCATGTTAAGGAGTTACCGTGTGGGCTTTCGGAGTTACATGGAGCCATCCATCGATACCACCACCCCCCATGGCGAATTTATCTTTAATGTTATGGCGGCAGTGGCTGCACTCGAGAGGCAGACGATAAGTCAGCGAGTCCGGGCCGGGATGGACTATGCCAAACGGCACGGAACCAAGTCGGGCAATAAAATAGGTCGGAAAAGATATGATGTGCCCTTTGCAATTGTTTGCAAAGCCCTTCAGGCTTGCTGTGGCAATTATTCGGCAGCGGCAAGGTGGATATTTGAAGAGACTGGGATAAAAGTTAGCCCGGGGTTTGTACAGACGAGGGTGCAGCGGGAGGATAAAACGCTGGAAGCCATTTCGGGCCAGCCTTTGCAAAGCCTTGCCCCAAAATCGGGGCAAAAACAGCTAGCAAAAGAGGGCTGAGGAAAGACGTTTGCAAACCAAATCTTTTGTGAAGGGGAAACCCAGAGCAACTACGGCTGGACATATAAGGAAGAATTAAGACTAGAGAGGAAAGAGCGAGGATAAGGTTTCAAAATGACACAGGTAACACCGATCCGAGACCTTAAAGCATACCTCGAACCTGAGCAGGTAGAGAGAGTGATTGCTGCCACCACTAACCCCAGGGATCTGCTTCTTGTTCGCATCCCCTGGCGCACTGGCATCCGGGTTGGAGAACTCATTGCGCTGAAGGTTCAGGACATTGACTTCGAGAATCGGTCTATCGTCATCAAGGTGCAGAAGATGCGGAAGATAGATGGCAAGGCGATTGAGAGGAGAAGAATCGTTCCCATTGACCAGGGCACACTGCAGATGATCAAGGAGTATCTGGAGTGGCGCAAACAGGCACCCTATAAGGGAGATCTACTTTTCCCCTTTACAAGGCAAAGGGTCAACCAGATATTCTGGAAGCTGGGCAGAAAAGCCGGGATAAAGGAGATAGGTGACCCCGAGGTCTCTCAGCATAGAAACTTGCACCCACATCATTTGAGACATAGTTTTGCCATCCACTGTATCAAGAGAGGCATGAGCAGAGATCGCTTGCAGAAGATCCTGGGCCATCAGTCGCCAACAACGACCAGTGTTTATCTCCAGTATTCAGTCAAGGACTTGCATGATGACTACGACAAGATATGGGAAGATGAAACAGCAGAGACCAAGGATTAAGAAAGCGAAGAAGGAGCCCACCAGGGAGACCAAACCCAGAAATCCCCCAAATAGGACTCTTCTTTACTGGGGGAGAGGCGCTAGTGAGTACCGCCCTGGCCTCTTTACGAAACAGTATTTTGTCGAGCACGGGGAGGCATGCGCTGCTGATATCTATTATGCCTTAAGTCAGGAGATAGAGCGCCTGAACAAGGAACGGATTGAGATAGGCGAAAAGCCCTTCAGAAGACCAAACTACTCGAGCTTCGCTAAGTATTTCCACTGGTTCAAACTGCTTGGCTTGGTAGAATCAATAGACAAGCGGGAGCCAGCTATTTATGACTTCCTGGAGGAGCGAGTGTTTTATAGGCTAACTGATAAGGGTAAAGCTGAGGTAAAGGCTTGGGAAGACCCGGTTAGGGTGGCACACCCGGAGTTTGGCTGATGAGATGGGGGATTAAGCAAGATGTCCGACTTAGCCCATACTCAATTGCAAGGGTAAGTATCCCTTGAAGTCACGTAGGAGGCTAAATTAAGAGTGGCACGTACGCTAACGCTGGAAAGGCAAGCACTTAAACAGGAGGCCCTGAGCCTGCGGTATGACTATGGCTGGACTGAACGGAAAATTACTAATCAACTGCACGTTCCACAATCAACAATTCATTTATGGCTGAACAACAATTCAAACGGCGGCTTGAACAACAATTCCACCACAATCACCCACCTGGAAGGGGACTGTTTAAAGAGCTTAAACCTGCCGCGGAGAAAGTCACCACCTGGTGGCAGCAGGCATACAATTTACCGGTTGCCCTGAGTGATTTCCGCTTCAGCGATCCCCCAGAGAAGTTCGGCGCTACTATGATCATCACCTTCCGGGACAAGCTGAAGGCTCTCAAGGCAGAGCAGGCAACACAGAAGCTCCCGCTGTAGATTCAGGAGGGTGACTATCCCTTGATAGCAGGTAGGAGATTTTAAATGGCAAGGTACGAAAAGGTGGGGAATTTTACACCAGTATTAAAACTAGGACTAGTGTAAAAATGGCTAGTATTTACGAACGGGTTTATAAAAACGTGCCGCAAAGCCTCCACGCAGAGCTTCGGAGAGATACCGGAAAGCCTGCCCTGGGCGAGAAGTGCGACTGTTTCGAGCGGTCTCCACCTGGCCAGGGTCCTAGAACGGCTGTTGAGCTTATCGCTGGAGGAGTGAAATGACATCGGAGCAACAAGCTAGTAAGGAGCTCATGACCAGGAATTGGCCAATCGCCCATTTCGAGGGATTGGACAAGATAGACACCGCGTTGAAGGAAATGGGAAGCTCCCCAGACCAGGCTTTGCAGCTTATCGAAGCTGCCAACGAGATAAAGGACGTCGATTTCAGAGCGGCCGCGCTTGAGTTACTGGAGCTGAAAAAGAGAACGGGTAAAACCTCAAAGGAGGCTGAGGCTTACATCAAAGAGCTCGACTCTCAAATAACGTCCAAGGAGAAGCAGAGCTCAGATTGGACTGGGAGGACAGAGAAAGCAAAAGCTGAGTTTAAGGATTGGGAACAAAAACGCAATGGTGAGAGAGCTGCATTTGAAAGAGAGCAGGCTCAAAATAAAGCCATTCTCAAAGAAGATGGAGCGAAGCTCAACCGGGAATTAAACAGGAATAAGGAGATCAGGGAGAATGTAGAGGAGACGATAGCTCTTAAAGCCGACCTAAAGAAAGTAGGCTTGAATTTAGCAACGTTCGAATCTATAGTTGAAGAGACAGTGCTAAAATCAGGGATCAGCCCGCATATTGCAGAAACTATCAAGGAGGCTGTGAATAAGTTGGGCTCTTTGGACAAAGCTATAGCAGAGAGGGAAAGGCAGGAGAAAGCAGGGAAGCAAGCTATCCTCAATCTCTCTCGAGAGGAGGCGGAGAAGAAAGAAACATTGCGGCGGTTGGACGCTGAAGAAGCCTCAATGCGCCAAAGGATCAGAGAGCAAGCTGAGCAACTTAAATCGAGGGGTGGGTTACTCAAACGCTTGAATGAGAGGATAGAGCTGAATCAATCGCAGTGGGAATTTTTCGAGCTCTTCATGGCTATGCTGGTTACTTCGCCTTCAGTCGGCGAAAGCGCTGAAGCCTTAGGAGTGCGAGGTTCTAAGGTTTCGCCTTTGACGACACTTGCATTAAAGATTCGGGGATTGACTGACAAGGGGTGGACGCCCTCGACGGAGCTAACACCAGCGCAACACCGAGCTGCCTTCATTTTGATTGTCATGGGCCTGTACCTCCGTTCAATCCGCTGCCGGCAATGCGGAGCCAGCTTTATTGTTAATAAAGCTTTCAACGCTTATTCTTCACATAGAGGGATAGTTGAAGTTAGGAGATCCTATTGTTGCCCGGTATGTGCCTCTAGTAGTTATACCAGGCCCGACGATACCTTCTTTGACCTCATGGTATCCCCGGAGCTAAGGAAGAAGCTCCAAGCTACGAGGGTTCTTCTGGATGCAGTAGAAAAAACTGACTTAGAGGCTCTCAGGAAAAAGCTGAAACTTTTGGATTCGTTACCCAATGAACTTTATAAGGCCCTGTCGGAGGGGCGCAGGATTGAGGTCAAGGTATTGGATGGCACTAATTAAGGGAAAGAGCTTTAACACAAGAGAGCAAGCGGTGGAGTTCCTTCTAAGGGATCGCCACTTGTTACTAAAGCCAGAAGTAGTTGAATGGTTCAACTATGCCCGAATTTATTTTTCGGAAAGCGAACTCAAAGAGAAGAGTAGGGAACTTATTGGCAAGCAAGTGAGGAAAGGCTTCCCCCGAAATGTCGAGTGTCTTAAAAAGACGGAATATGTTATCATCGCTCCCTACTATAAACTTGTTACCTCGAGCCATTCCTGTTACTACGATTTCACCCTGGATTTGTACCTCGTTGCTTCAGTAGAGGTGCAACATTGGAGCAAGGGCTACCAGGAGTACTCTGAGAGTTGCGTTGTGATTGAGTTGATGAAAAAAGAGGCGGAGAAATTCAAGCTCCCCCTGGATTTCCTGGAAGGAGTTAGGAGAGGAGATCTGAGCCAATTCGAGCAAAGAGGAAGGGACAACCGGGGATATTACATCTGGCATATCCCCTCTCTCGACCAAGACGTTAAGCTGCATGGCCTTCTGCTTAGAGCTTTGGAGGATGCTTTCCAGGGGAAACCGCTTGGCCCCACCTTGGTTTACTATGGGCTTGCGGATTGGGGAGAAGGAAAACTGGCTGAGCAAAGCCTGCTAATGTCACCCTCCACTAAAAGTGCTTTGTTGAGTAAAAAGGCACCAATTTGTAAACGAGAAGAAGTTGAGGAGGCCCTAACCGGCGGAAAGTTGGGAATAACACCGAGAAACGCAAAGAAGGCTTTGGATGCTGTCTTTAATCCCTCTTTAAGTCTTGAGGAAAATGTTAGTCATTGCTTACAATCTTTTGGTCGTTAGCTTCATAGATAGATTGATAGATTGACATGGCTGGCAAAAAGGAAAAGAAGAGAACCGGATATAATCTTCGATGCAATGAGTGCGGTGCCTCGGCTCCTGTCTTTGCTTCAGGGAACAGCCGGTGGTTCAGCCATTGCCCGGGCTGTGGGAAGATGTGGTTTGGCTCGAACCCTGACCTTTTAGAGAGGCTAAAGTATGCTGAGACGGTTTGCCTCCATAACCCGGCAAGGAAGCCGTGTAAAGGCGGATATACTACCTGGTGTCCGCTCTGTCGCATCAGGACATTCTCTTATGTTTCCCAGGAAGCGACACCCTAAAGTGAAAGTCTCCCCAGATCAGTACTCAACAGGTCACTGGGCCGCAAATGGTAGGCGGGAACCTGCTCAGTATGCTTTTCTACAGGAACGAGTCTTTTACTCGTTGAGACTCCCCAGGGAAGAACAGCCATGGCGGTCTGGGCAGGCCCTCCCTATCAGGCAAAAATCCCCCAGGACTTAACCAGCGACACCGGCTGCAGCGGCGGCGGCGCCGGGCTGGTCAAACGGTCGGGCCACCCCCGAAAGACGCCCAGATTTTAACTACAGAGCCTCGATTCTCAGGCTTTTTGCGGTTTTTGAAGCTACCCCGAAGCTAGACGCCGAAAAGAGGGGTTGGGTGATGAAAAGCCCGACGCCCCTTTTTTGGGTAGAGGCGTTCTAGTGAACGCCCTGACAAGTCCCCCAAGATTGGGGGACACCCCCAGACCCCCAGTCCTTCTTAGGAAGGAGGGCTTCTCCCTTAGAGGGAGAGGAGCAAAGGGCTTGGGTAGCTTGTCCGCTCTGAATTTATACCCAAGTTCGATTTTAATCCTATTATTAAAAAAGTAACTACTTCATTTTATTGTATTAAGGTGCTTTTGTAAATTATGATTGTAACTGAAGCTATTTAGCTTCAGAGGCTAGGGTACTCCCAAAAGCTAACGCTATCTCGATAGGAGAGATAGGACTTACCCTTAATGCGTTAGCTGCCTCAATAGCACCTTAACAAACAATCACTTAACCTTGATAGGTAACTATCCGAGTGATTAAGGCTATCAAGGCCGATATAGGGATAGGCCACAAGCCCCTACAATCAGCAA